>OCTX011839724.1_pt1 | contig 13413 bp, 15 predicted proteins | sample 1539691 | NCBI WGS metagenome assembly OCTX01 (sample SAMN02144231, study PRJEB22623) | gut metagenome | biome: sheep rumen | host: Ovis aries | place: New Zealand
AGTTAATTTTTTGAAAAAAGCAAGAAAAATCGTAATTATTTTAACGAATTTTTGCTTTTTTAGCAAATGGACTGGTTTTAAGCCACTCCTGAACATCGGGGTCTGCCAGCATGGTCTCTCCCCTCTTTCTCACATCTGAAGAGTGATTGGGGTCCTTTGTGTTATATTTTCCCGCCTTAAAATATTCAAACGCGTGTTTAAGAGGAGGAGTATCCCTACTAATAAACTTATCCCCCTCGTCTACAGAATTATATCTAAAGTCTCTCACCAGATATTCTGCAGGAATAAAGCCATAGTTCCTGAAATAAGATGTATTACCTAATTCTCTGGAACCAACACCTTTCTGCCCATAATTAAACACAGGAATTGCACCCATCTGAGTTTCCTGTCCTCCTAAACCAATAGCATCTACTAGAGGAAGGCCTGTCATTGCTGCATATTTAGCGAGGCTGTCCAGAGCATTTGTTGTAGTTCTACCCACTCCATTAATCCTAATTTCCTTATCCTCTATGTAGGGAATAGCATATTTCAGGTTGGGCATGTGTCTCTTACCGTTGTAAATATATTCATTCATTTGGTTCTCCAAGGCCTCACTGCCTTCTTGAGTTTTAGAGTCATTGTCTCTCGCTCTGCCTCTATCCTCATATCCATATAATCCTAATAGAGGAGTCAGTCTTCCTGTGTTATATGCTCCCTCAACATCATCTACATTAGCTTTCTTGGCCAGATTCTTTACCTCGGTTTTGTAGTTTCTTGGAAGTTTATTGTACTTTGGAGTATAGGGATTGCCCATACTTCCTCCTTCAGCATAACTATTAAACACATCTCTAATAGTCCTTAAGTCAGTAATACCAGAGTTTACTGCTAATTGTATCATTCGGGATTTATCTCCCATATTTAAATCGTCCCATCTCATATTATATAAGTTTGCCACAAATATATGAAAAATTTGTGATAAATCAAAATAAAAAGACACAGATAAAAATCTGTGTCTTTAAATTATCTAAACTATTACTAAGGCCAAAGGAGTGCCGACAGGATAAGTGTTATTCATTTTCTATATCGAATTAATGTTATACTGCCGTTCCAGTAGCATCTACCCACTGTGTGCCGTCCCACCAGATAGGCTTACCCGTACCCCCAAGAGACCTATCAAAATATGGAGTTCCTATTTTACCACCAAGACCAGATGGCCTGCCTGATGTGGATCCACTTCTTAATGTAAGAACAAATGGGAGATCTAGAGTTGTTCTTACTCCATCAATAATTTCGATGATATGATTCCTCCGGAATATCTCAATATTACTGTGTTCATCTGTCTCATATGGACTTGGATCTGGCTCATCTACTCTTCCAAGAAATATCCTTACCTGGGAATAACTAGCAGACCTTATCTTATTTGGCAAATGATAAGGATTGATAAGCTCTACATGTGCATTGCCCACTGCTTTAAGCCAGTATTTATCGGTAATATCCGAGTTAGACCCATCGAGAACAGAAGTACAATTAATCAACGATACAGAACTATCATAGATATAATAAGAGCAAGAATCTGAATCATCCGTGAGAACAGTAGACTCACTCCCGTTTCCTGTTATGCAGACATTTGGGCAGGTTGTAATTTTATATGCAGTTCTATAGCACCCGTCGCAGGCACAATTCTGCATGCTTGCATAGCTTAATGAGTTAATCCTATAACCATAATCAAATCTCATAGCATAGCATTGCTCAAAATAGAATGTGGTGTAGCCAGAGTAACTACCCTGTGCATTATTGACATCAAATCCGACAGAGTCAACTATTCTCTGACCTGCATAGTTTGATGTTGCGAGAACAGATACCAACTTGACCATCCAAGTATACTCGGTCTTCACACCATACATGCAGTCTGAAATGGCGATCTTGGAAAGATAACAATATCTTCCATCAGACATCATAATACCACGACCACTTCTATTGCCCTGAAGCCATACATTAGAAATAGACACATTCATAAATTGATTATCACCGCCATCAGCCGAGAGCAACGGCTTAATGATGATAACAGAGTCCACATTCAGATCAACTCCCTTGAGTGTCACGGGAATGCCCGTCGCAGGATATGTGGTGTCTTTAATAATCCTTGTCTCATTTGTAGAGTCATTACCTCTTTCTGCAACACCCTCCAGCGTTTGATAGGACGTCATGATAATCGGGTACTCTATTTTATATACACCCCTCAGCAGTTTTACTCTGTTGAAGTTGGCAAGAGCAAGATTGATATAAGTATCTTGGTATGACTCAGAATTTGCCTTTGCACCAAACCACTCTGCATAAGCAAACTCAATATTGAAACTTCCAGAAATCTGTATATCATCGAATATCTTAACCGGAGACGCAGCAATGCAAGTGTCGTCTCCGACTATTGTGCCATCGCTTAAACTGCCCCCGCAAAACTTCAGAATACATCCAGCAGGGATAGTCACAGAGTCACCATTTAAATCAAAATCATAACGAATTTCATAGATGGTATTCTCCTGTGTGAGCTGTCCTGCGAAGGACTTGTTTCTACGAAGAATAACATATCCCATCCCTTCAAGATTGTTTCTATCAGCAAGTTGAAGGGTGTGCTGTTCTGTTTCTCTAATATCCTCGTTATCAGGAAGATTAGTAACAGTACCATTGACTATTACATTAGGATAATTGTTGAATTGGGCAGCAACACTGCTCTTGAATTGCTCAAGAGTAGTGCTATCTGACATATATACTGCTTCAGACCTGGTCTGAGGATAAGCGTCCTCATTAGTTTTATGATCTTTTAATGTAACTATTTTTGCCATAATATTATAGTTTTATATTAAGTAAGGGGAGTCCCATCAACATTAACCCAAGCAGTTCCATTCCACACAATTAATTTCCCCCTCGTAGTATCAAATACTGCGTATCCAACGGGTTTGGTGAATGTTGGCAGGTATGAGGTTGACGCCGGAATTATAGAATTTGTCGTTGGCATTTTGATGTCTGACAACTTATCTGTAATGGATAGAACCTGAACAGGAGTTATAGAAGAATTAGCAGAGCTGCCCTTCATATATAAAATGTTGTTTCCCGTTGAATAAGGCAGCTGCGTGTAAATAATAAGATATCCAGGCTTTCCATAGACTAAATTATATGTGGCGGACCCCCCAACTCCAAGTCCTATAGTCAAGTTCCCTGCGCCCGAGATGAATGCAAAATAATCTGCAGCTTCTGGCATGGAATCATACTGCTTGGTTTTTGCGGCCACATAGTCAGCGTTACCTATTTCTCTGGCCACATACTTTCCAATCGTTGTATCAAGAAGAGAGAATCCTATTGATCCAGACTGAACTCCGTCATATGTAGAGGTTTCCTCAAACAGACAATACAAATCTATCCAGGACAGCTGAAAGGCATAAGTCCCTGTACATGTTTTTAAGAATGAGCACCCCCTGAAAGAGCTGTCATCTTTAACCCATCCAAAATCAAGATTCGCTATAGTGCTTAGCCTTAAATTAAATTTAAGTTTCTCGTTATAAAAGTTCCCAGCAAAATCTACAATACCATATGCATTCTGTTGAGCAATATTAAATGCGGTCCCCTGAAGAAGTTCAAAGTAGTTATTTGTAATATAAATGTCACCATGAAGACCGGTAATATAGAACGCATCGGCAAGGCTCTCTATGATATTATTAGTAATGATGACCGGACCAAACACATTCTCAAGTTCAAACTGCTTAGAACTTCCCTGTTCGATATTGCTGTTCTGGACAATAAGATTGCAGAATGTTCTATTATTATTGGAGGATTTGGCAACAACAAACTGACCGCAATACCAAATATTGCATTTGTCAATGGTTAGATTGCCAAGCATTGTATCACGCCCTGAATTGGTTAGCTTGAGGACAATGCCAAGGCTGCGGAACTCACACTCCTCAATAATGGAAACCCTGCCTGGGGCACCAGAACAAGTATAATTTATGAAGGTTGAGGTGCTTGGTCCCTGAACCTTCAGATTATGCAGGCTGATGTTTGAGGATTTTGATTGTTCTCCTTGCCCCTCCATAGTAATGGCAGTAATGTTTACACCGATGAACAGAAGCGAGGGGGATGACGGATTCGGCTGAGAAACTAATAGCCTCCTACTATTATTGTGGTAGCCAAATATGTTTACATCATATTCGGTTGTAATCGCAGTAGATAGCATATAGCTACCAACAATCCTAATACCAATACCTGCATAATATTTACCAGCTAGAGTAATCGCCTCTTCCAGATATGCAGAGTTGTCGGTTCCTGTTTGAGAAGACTCGTCAAAGTCGGAAATCGCCCCAAGCCACCTGATGTCTATAAACGGTATGTTGAATCCAGAGAACTCCACATTATCGAATATCTTGTAGGTAACATCAGTATTAAAGGTAGTGCTATTTCCGATTAGTAATCCATTAGACAGTTTTCCTCCATTAAAATTAAATATGCAGCCCTCGGGAAGGGTTACAGATTCATCATTTAAATCGAAATCATATCTAATCTCATAGATGGCATTAGGATGGGAAACCTGCTCAGCGAAGGATTTATCCTTTCTAAGGATATAGTACCCCATACCATTCTGTCCAGCCCTGTCCTTAAACTTCAGAAGGCCATGATTATCAGTAGTTAAATCCTCCTCATCAGGAATGTTATTAACATCCCCATAAACAATATTGGGATGAATCTGATTAATTTGAGACTGGAGTGCGTCGATCTGATGATCTATCTCATTCCTATTATAATAGTTTGAGGGAACATCTTCAATCTCTTGCTCACCATCAACAAAGCCAATCTTATACTGAGCAACAGAAGCATCAAGTGCTTTTCCTGTTTCAGTTTCAGCAAGAGCAGTAGTAAGAGTGACCTGTCCTAGGTCAACACCAGAATCACCCTTGTCACCCTTATCACCTTTAGGTCCCTGCAGACCAGCAGAGCCTCTTTCACCAGGAGTCCCATCTAGACCATCAGACCCCTTAGGGCCCCTAAAAGGTCCACAGTTTTGATACTTTCCTTCAAGCACGTTTCCATTGGTACCTACCCAAACATAAAGATTGCCGTCCATAAGGTAGCCAAATGATGTCTCAGTAGTAGGAAGTTGAGAAACATTGTAAACCACTTTATAGCCAGCAAGGTCAGCGCCGTGGAAATATCCATCTTTCAAATACGAATCCAGTGTCTCACCCCCTGGAGTGTACACCGCGCGTGTAGAAGTTATTGGATAAATCGTTGTTTTTGAACCATCTGGCTTAATGGTTTGGTCATAAATTTTCCTAATTTTAGCCATAATACATTAATATGTGAAATAAAATTAAATTAGTACTTAAAAGATATAAAGAGACCTGCCGAAATTCCCTGTGAATCGGCTGGGTTGCTCTTGTTTCAGGCAGCTAACTTTAGTTCTTTGAGGCGTTTATATATTATTAGTTCTTCTCTTAGTTATCTCTAGCCCCAATTACCTCTGCCCTGTAGTAGGTACCCTTTATTCTCCCTAATTGGCTTGGGGACTCAAAGCCCTAAAGTTAACTCAACTATGTGATTGCAAAGGTATGTAAAATATTTGACATATGCAAGAGGTCTGAATAAATCCTTTATAAAAATAAAAAAGCACCAGAGAACTGGTGCTTAGTTACTACTTCTTGGGAGGTTTCTTTCCCTTTTTACTTTTGCATGCCATAATGTTTAAAGTATTAATGTGAACAATTAATAAAAGGAACTGTCTCTTTGTTTAAATTCTTTTTACCCCTAAAGATTGACCCACAACTCTGACATCTGTACAGCTCATATTTTCCAGAAGGAGTATAAAAATGTCTGTTGATTTTGGCTATTTTTTCAGAGCCACATCTTGTGCATCTCTCCTTATCATCAAAGTAATTTGAAATATTAGGATGATTCTTAATCCAGGGGAGTATCCTACAGTAGATTTCTTCAAGAACAACTACATCCTGCTTATTATATTTCAGCATTTCTTCAAGAGCATCTTCATTACCTTGAACACAGTCTTTCCATAACTTGAAGTCCGTCTTAATTTTATTCTGTAAGCCTAGCTGAGTAGCAATATTATCCATCTTATTGGAGCTGAATTTAAAGACTTGTTTTGCAGTTTCATAAGGATCAATCACCTGAACAGGAGTATAGGGAGGTAAACCATAAACCAAGAATCTCTGATTCATATAAGGAATATCAAAGTTCTTGCCATTATAAGCAACTATGATATCGGCCTCTTCAATTAATTTATATAAAGACCTTACAATTCTCTCATCCTCTTCAATCACTGCTTCTAGAGGAGTCAAAGCATCGCCTAAAACCTCTTCCTCATACAGCCATTTGGCTGACCAGCATAACATGTAACTCTCTGAAATAGTCTGTTCTAGAGAAACATTCTCTTTATATCTTTTCCATACAAAGGCCTGCATAGGAGCAGTCTCTATATCAAAGATTAAAATTTTAGGTATCTGATTGTCTTTCTTTACAAGTTCCCTTAATTGTTCAATTGAATATTTCATATCTTTTTAAATTTTAAATATACCTTTAATATTATATATGCTAAAGCAAATATTGAAATCGCCATAAATAACCAGTAAGTTTTTGGGTAAACCTTAACCTCTTTTATAACCTCTACTGGAACCTCTTTCTCCACTGTTCGTATGGAATCTCTATATACTATTTTTTCTTTCCATTTAATCTGTGTCTTTACAGGAATATCGGTTTTATTTTCAATAGTGCCTTTAAGTGCTCTATAAGAAGTATCTATGTAAGCAGTTGCTTCAGCATATGATGTTTCCAAATGAAGAGTATCATAAACACTTGCTATATCAACATATCTCTCTTTTGTCAAGTAGCTGACTACAGTAGAATCGTGCCATCTAATTGAGTCTATATAATGTACTACTGTTTCCTCTTTTATTGGCTTACCGTGGTGTACCACCCCGCAACTTGGCAGGAAGATGGGACTGAGTAAGAGACAGATTGAGAGGATGAAGGCTTTTGTTCCTCTTTTGATTCCTTCCATAAATTTTGTGACTTTAAATAATTAATAATTCCTTCAACATGTACCTGTGTAATAGTTTCCTTTCCTTTCTGAGATAGTAGGAATTCTACATCCTCTTTATTATCTTGAAACATATTCTCTGTAAGTACTGCAGGACACTTGGTATTCTTTAGAACATACAGACTTGAAGTCCAATATCTATTGAATGGAACAGAGCGGTTACCTTTTAGTTTCTTTAAAAGAGCAACATCACATAGTGACTGAGCAAGAGTCTTTGAAGATTGAGATGCTGTAGGACAAACAAAAACTGACCATCCTTTGGCACTCATCCATTTAGCTCCATTCCCTGCAGCATTTACATGTACAGATACATATATACAATTGTTTGCCCCAAATTGAGAGCAGTACTTGTTTACTATGTTACATCTATTTTGAAGAGAGATTTCTTCATCCCCCTCTATATCTATAACGGTTATAATGCCCTTAGCCATAAGTTGCTCCTTTATCTTTTTGCAGACCTCTCTTGAGTAAGCATATTCTCTAAGAGTTTTATCTGGACTGCACTTGCCGGGAGTACTTTTTGAATGGGCTGTTCCTAAAATTACTACCATAGTTCCTTAACTAATTGGTGCAAAGGTAAGTATAAAATATGAGATATACAAGTGTCTAAAATATTTTTTTTAGAAATTTTTTTATTTTTTTTTTTTGAATTTTGTTTTGGATTGGCGAGAGTAAGGTATAATATCCCAACACCCCCCGCTCCTTCGTCGCTTTGGGGTTGTACCCCCGGTGGCAATACATTTCACCTCTTCAAATGAGTCACCTGATGTGACTCGTTTGAAACTATGGCAAAAGAAACTAAAGTTTCTTCCACAGCGACTGCAAGGCAGTCTTCTGTGAAGTCAAATGCTTCCGCATTTGAGAAACAACTGCTTAACAAAGCAGTTGAGACTCGTGAGTCAAAGACCACTCGTCTCTCTATTGACTTCCTTAAAACCATTAAGGAAGTGACTGCTCGTCGCAGTCAGTATGACGCTGATAAGTGCTTCGCACGCATCAGCTTCAAAGACGGGAAACACAGCAGTGTTCCCCTGGATTACGATGTTCCTGCGGAACCTGGAGACAAGCTCCGTCTGTCCACTTTGCAGTGGAAAACTCTCACCAATGAGAGCGGTGAAGAATTCACCTGCCTCACTGGTGATGTCCAATAAAACAGGGGTCGAAAGACCCCTTTTTATTTCCTTCGGAGGCAATACACTTTATTTATTTATTTGGCTTCGCCAAATAAACTGCACTACTCATACGGCTCCGCCTATGAGCATAGTGTTCCAATGCGTAAGCCATAGACATAGTTTCAAACATAACTAGAGTGAGTAAATCCCTTGGGTTACTCACTCTTTACTTGAAATTAATATCACACTATATGGATAAACTGTTAGAGTTTGTCATTAAGCATGGCACTTTGAGTCTGGATGCTTTGCTTGACATGCTGACTTGTCTGGATGATGAGATAGCACACAGATTCGTGATGGCTGTCTTTGGGATTGATGATTATCATCTTCCTGATAATTTTCCTATGCAGGTTGAAGATAGGGGAATTGTCAAGACCTTCAAGGGATATAATTATCTTAAAGACAGGGTTGAATGCACCTATGAAAGACAGGTTTCTTATTGGTACAAAGATGAAGAAAGTGCCAAAAAAGAATCCTGGGACTACAAGCGTTCTAAGTGTGAAGGCTATGAGTATGAGAGTGTTAGAACAGAACATCTCCATGATTCCTTCTCCCTTGCGAGTTGGATGAATCTTGCAAATCCACAGAAGAATAACTAAAATTCATCACAAATGAACAAGACTTTCTTCCTCTACAATGGTGTTTTAATCACCAAAGAGCAGTTGGTTGAAGAGTTGAGAACTGGAGAAAACCAGTAAAACATAAAACCTTTTGGTGTATAGGTTAACCATTTTGAGATGGTTTAGCAGTAAAGTACCTGGAGTTGCACTCTGGGCCGCCCAAATATCTAGTATGGGCATAAGAAACTCCACTAGATTGGCTGATGGAAAGACATCAATATCTATATCTCAGGGTAACGCGTGAGATTGCAATAAACAGTTACAAAGGCGGGCTTCTCGTCTTTAGAATAAACCAGCAATGGGATAAAGTGGTTAGGACTTGACAGAGTTTTAACTGCGCTATTCAGCAATGGGTAGTTCATATGAAAGCCAGTTCTGATAATAAGCCATTTATGGAGTATGTTCGGGCAGAACAGAAAGTATTTTGGCGTTGGGCTTGACCAGCCTAACTTGAGTGGTAACACTGACAAACAGAACTGCTTTAAGGCCAAACAGACTTAGCCAGTCTTATAGCCTTAATGATGAACACTTGTAGGCCTACACCTTGGCAGGTGCTATGGATTGCCAGTCCATAGATTAGAGAAATCTTAGGTTTGTACGGTTAGTAAAGCGAAAGCCTTGGCGGGCAAGTAGTAGGACTGTGTTGATGGGTAACCTCCTCAAAAGGGAGCATTCCATTCAAGCACAACCACACAGTCTATTCGGTCATCTGTTATAATTAAGTGAATTAATTGTAGCAAAAAGTGTTGTGCACACTTGATAACAACAGAGTTATCCTTCTGTAATATGGAGGCATATGAGGCTCGCAAGGCCAATTATGAAGTGAAACAAGTATCTAAGTTCTAGTGGGAGGCATCTCATTAACCTGGCAAGGAGTTCTAGAGAAAGGAGTATCTTATATCATCAAGTGTAGTGGTTGCGGAACCAATTAATCCGTCTCTGTGCTGGCTATCCCAAAAGGATGTGTTCTAAGGATGTAAAATCCCCAAAATGCCAGTCTGTAAAGGTCAAGACTCAGCCTTTACATTTTCCAGTCTCTGTCGTGAGATACAGACTGGTTTTCTTCAAAACTATTAACATTCAAATATATAGAAACTATGTCAAGAGAAAACAAAGTCTCAAACATCTTAGTTCCTAAATTCGCAAATTTGAGAATGGGAACTCAAGACTATTCAGTACATATTACTCTTAATATTACTGGAGAAGTTGCAAATCTTCTCAGTCAACGCAAACTGAGAAGCATAGAAACCTTCTACTGGAAAGGGAAGTATTATGTAAGAACTGCAAAAACTTACTCATATACCTATCCTATTTCAATAGCACTTTATACAGATGCATACAAATCTTTGGACTATCTGAAAGTGCTCATTCGTGAGGCAAAGATTTCCATCCTTAAAGGAGAAATCGCAACCATTTCAGCAGATTGGTAACCTCTAATAGACTGAACTATAATGGGGGAAGCAATTCCCCCAATATAATATTAATTCTATTAATAACAACAATTTTAAACATTAACAATTATGAGTTTCTTTGACTCCGCTTACGAGCTCCAGAACAGCTGGACTCAGACTGACCGTGCACCTCAGCGCCTTTCCAAGAATGAGCTTGACAATGTCCGTCAGGCTATTGTCCGTGACCACGCCCTTGAGGATGGTACGATCATCAAGAATGTCGTCTTCCTTATGAAGAGCGGCAAGCCTCGTTCTATGAAGCTGTCTCCGTACAACGAGCAGTTCAAGAATGGTACTAAGATTAACGCTGCCTCGGTGGAGATTTCCGAGTTCACCAACGAGGATGGCGAATTGAAGTACACCGTCACTTGTGACGAAGCCTAGTAAGGTTACCACTCTCACAGAGCCTAAAAACTCTGTGAGAGTTTTTTATTGTTATTTTCAATACCAACATAGCATTAATACTGAAATCAGTATCTATTTTAATTAATTTTCAATTCCAATATTAACATAGCATTATTATGAATTTCAAGAATTGGATTATTGCAGTTTTATCAATTGTCTGCATTGCCCTGTGTTGGTCAATTAAACATAAAGAGGCACAAATAAAAACAATTGAAGAGTGTTATTTCCAGCAAATATCAGATACAAATAATTTGGTGGAAAAGGCTGATGGGGTTCTTGATGAAGTTTGTATCTATATAGAATCCAAATATGGAGAGTATCTTCCTGATACTATTTGGGAGGGAGATATTTATGATGAATATTTAGAAGCAAGAGAATGGGTCTTAGTAGATTATGACTAAACTAAATATATTAGACAAAATCCTCATTAGATGGGGAATTGTCACCAAAAACTACAAGAACTATGCATATAAAATGCAAAAGGCTCTTGATTATAAACATTTATCCTACACAGATTTTGTAGATAAATACTATAAATAATATGTCATGCTATACATATGAAGAGGCCATTGCTGCAGCAGCAAATTATGGTCTCGAAGAAGAGGTTAAATACCTTATGGACCACGGTTTCACTCCTGATGAAGCATTGAGAGAGTGGGATTGTGAGCCTGAAGACTTTGTTATTAATAACTCTGAAGAAGTGGATAAAGCCACTTTTGAAGATAATACATATTAATGAATACTGAACCCAAAATCCTCCTGACCATTTATATGGAGGGAGGTACTCTCCTGCGTGGAGAGCCTGAAGTGCGTAAATACGCCCTGACTAAGAAAGAATTGTTCCCTAATCAGAAGTTCAAGAACAAAGAAGGGGATAAAGTACTCAAAAAGGGTAAATATACATTTATCCCCACTATTCCTTCCACTGCTACTCGCAAAATCACTATGTGCAAAGATGCATATGATTATTTCATTTCATCTGCTTGTCCAGAGTGGTTCAAGAATACAAAGGAGTGGAAGAAAATGAGTGAAGAGCAGCGCCTCAAAGCCCATCTTACTCGTACCTCTCTTCATTTTGGAGGCAAAAGTTTCACCTATCAAATTATTGATGACTAATGGCTACCTCTAAAAAGAAATACACAAAGAGAGAGGATAATAAGATTATCAAGGAAGTCTCTCAACATTCAGAGAATCTCAGTCTCTGCTTCTTCAATCTCAGTCAAGAACTGCACAGAAGCGAGAGTTCCATTAAGCAAAGATGGAACAAGTATATCAAGCCAGAACTGAGAAAGCATCCAAAGAAATATGCTTTCATCCTCGGTGACAAAGCCAAACTCAATCCAATGACCAAGAATGTCCCAAGGGGCAAAGAGGTGAGGGGCATTTCTCTAAACAAAGAGAAGTATCTGAGGCTGGTGGAAGTTATTTTCTCTATTCTTTCTGAGTAAGGAGTTAATACAATAAAGGGAGGATTCATATCCTCCCTTTATTTTTTATTTTAATAGATTAAAAGTATGATACCATTTCTGATTTTCTATTACATATTTAGTGTGTTATTCGCAATTGGATATTGTAATTTTTATGTGCTCAAATCATGGAAAGAAATAACGCTATACATCTTTATATGTTTTATTATTGCTCCAATTGCATTGCCAGTTAATCTTGGAGTTTATATTTATGATAATACAAACTAATATGGCACAAGAAGAAAAAGCAAAAGCCTATGATGAGGCCTTTGAAGATATGAGGGTAATTTATCCAAACCTGAAGGGCGATGCAAAATTAGCCGTAGAACACGCATTCCCTCAACTCCGCGAGAGCGAGGACGAGAGGATACGAAAGGCGATGCTGCAACATTTCAAGAATAAGACGAAAGAGAAGGGGTGTAACATCCCAGTAAAAGACATCATTTCTTGGCTCGAAAAGCAGAAAGAACTGTTTGAGTCAGGAAAAGGACTTTATTATTATGACGGTGAGAAGACTACATATTGTGGTTATCCAGCAACGGAAGATAATCCGTATGACTTTGCTATGAGCCAGCAAGAAAAGCAGAAAGAGCAGAAGCCCGCAGATGAGCAATTCCCTCCGCTTGAAGGATTAGATGCAATTAAGGCTAAATACTACGATGATGGATTCAAAAACGGATTTGACGAAGGCGTAGCATCCGTAAAGCCCGCAGAGTGGAGCAAGGAGGATAATATCGGTTGGGATGAAGCCTTTGCTTGTGTAACCCGCGCCGAGAAAGCCGCGAAGAACGAGGAAGAACTACAAAACGCAGTTACTGCCGAAAAATGGCTCAAGGAAATCAAGTTTAAGTATTATGTCCATCCTGTTAAGCAAGAGTGGAGCGAGGAAGATGAAGTGATGCTGAAAGAAATTATTGCTTTCTTCAAAGATGGCTCTGTTAAACTTCAACACGATTTGGACTTATATGCTGGTTTTCTTGAAAAAAGGCTCAAATCCCTCCGTCCACAACCAAAAGAGGAACTTATCTTACTTGACGAAAATATAATAACGGCAGCAGTTGCTTTCGTAGACCTAAACCCTTATAATTGTTGGTGCGGGATTGATAAACATACGGTTATAAAAGCCTTGCGTTCCCTAAAGCCTTCTTGGAAGCCCAGCGAGGAGCAGATGAGGGCATTACAGAATGCTGTGGCACTTGCGGCTGGGAATAAGGTGCTGGCGGG
>OCTX011814905.1_pt1 | contig 13412 bp, 17 predicted proteins | sample 1539691 | NCBI WGS metagenome assembly OCTX01 (sample SAMN02144231, study PRJEB22623) | gut metagenome | biome: sheep rumen | host: Ovis aries | place: New Zealand
GAACAATCTATTAACATTTGCCAGGGTACTGTACAAGCCAAAAATATTTGGTATAATGTATATAACAAAGAAAGGAGGCGGTACGCATGGAGACAGGTATTATACTTGCAATACTGAGTTTGATGATTGCAACATTAGCTCCACTGGTAACAAGCAACTACAAACTGGTCGGTCTCGTATGTATCATAAGTATGGTAGCATTCATATTCATAGGAGCAGTAATTGAGATATTTGATGTATTTATAAACACAGAAGAGGAGGATTGGTAACATGATTGATTTACCTAAGAATTTAAACGTTGACGAGTTCTATTATATGGTTTCAGAGCTCGTAGCAATGAGAAAGAGAAGAGGAATTACAACAACAGAAGTAGCAGCAGCTTGCAATGTAACAACTCAGACGGTTCGCAACTTTGACGACTGCAAGTGTTTCAATGCACAGGTCCTGGGTTGGTACTTAGCACTCGGAATTGTAACAGATGTATCACTTACACACATGTTGCTTAGCAACTCATATAATTGGGAGGATTAAATTATGGAGTTCTGTATGGATTACGTTAAAAGAAAGAATGTTACAAATGTAGATTTGTATATTATGGAATGTAGATTAAAAGACGAGCTTGATATTAGGTTCAAATTCACTCATTACTATGATGATACGTTAGAAATTACTATTAAGAAGGGAGATAACACAAAGGTAATAGAAATCAATAGGTGGTTCCAGAGTAAAGAGCAGGCTTATTCTGAAATAAAGAATTACATAAAAAGTACATACAGCAATATGCTTTATGTTTACAATTATTGCCTTACGTTAATATCAATCAATGATTTAGTAGAGAATTTAAACTGGAGGTGTTAAAATGAACAAGTACGAAGAGATAATCAAAACAGATAAGTTCAAGTCAACTAACAGGATATGGAACGAGAAGCATCTGAATGCAATATCAAAGGTTGGTCCTATGATGAAGATTGTAAGAGACTGTAAAAGCCTTATGATATTTGAGAATGAGTACTTTAAGAAGTACCACGGCCTTGACAGAATAAATGAGGCAGCAAGGGAGCTCAAAAGAGCTTGCTCAGTAGAAGGTATAGATCTTACTGACCAGGAAGCTATTGACTATGCTTACATAAGAATTGTGTACCAGACTTGGCAGGGTCACAAGAGAGAGCTGGAAGTTCTGGACATGTTCAAGACCTACTCAAACCTCACAGTATTTCAGTCAACTTATGAAGAGGACGTAAAGTATGCAATTGACGCCAAGGTTTACAAAGATGGACACCTGCTATTTGGCTTGCAAATAAAGCCAATGTCTTACAGAAACTACTACTCACAGCAGCACAAGGTAAACAAGGAGAAGAACGAGCTGTTCAAGAAGGACTACAACCGAGAAGTAATATACATTTACATATAAGGAGGTTTACAATGACAGAAGCAGAAAAGAAGAAGTACTTTAACAAGAAGTACGGAAGAACTACTGGTAGAAAGGTATACAGGAGCTACAAGAAAGCTACAAAGAACCTTGAAAAGAAGTGCCAGTCAGAAGAGTTTAGAAAGGAAGTGTGCGACAACATCATGAAAGACATATTTCATATACATTAAAAAGGAGCCCCATAAAGGGCTCTTTTTAAATTATGACACCTTCTCTAAGAAGTCTCTTGATTTCTTCCTGCCTTGCAAGTGTCTGTGTACTGTGAAGTTGTACCTTGTCAGCCTGAATGAATCCAGTGTTAGAACCAAGGTTACCAACTCTGTTATCTGGTAAACCATAATTGGTTTTAATGTTAGCAGGATAAAAATGATCAATTGTTTCAATGTAAAGTTTTGGTACCATAAAGTCTGACACAGATGCATCGGAAGCAAATGAACCAGAAGTTTGAACAGGAGGAGCCATTTGAAGGCCATAAGCACCACTTATAGTATCTGTTAAAGCACCACCTATATCACCTGCAAAAGCTTTACCAACAGCACCTGCAATCTTTCCAGCACTCGAAACTTTGTTCATAGCATCTTGTGCTCTATCAGTTGCTGTAATAGGTATCTGTGTTTTAATACTACCCTGAAACATATCAACTATGTAATCACCTGCAAAAAGGTAGTATTTTAAATTTCCGTTTCTAATATCAAACAAAAGTTTCATTGTTAGAACTTTACCCATGTACTTAACAGTGTCAAGAGAGTACCAGCCACAATAAGGTAAGTAAACATAAATACGCTTGCAAGTATAATCTCTAAAATCGTTAAATTCCCTCGATATTGTTTGAGTACCAAGTGTCTTAACTTTTACATGAGTTACAATCTTATGAGTTTTATCAAAACGCTTTCTATAAGTACCAAATGAAAACACCTTTGTGTCTAATGTTGTGATAAAATCAGTTGGGTTAAAAGGCAACATAAACGCGTCTACAATAAAATTCATAGGATTTTCACCATACATTGTTAATCCATCTAAAATGTCTGGTGTGTTTGTACCTGTGTACAAGAAACTACCAAGTTCATCTAATGCATCACGTTCAAAAAGTCGAACAGAACTAAATCTGTTATTAATTTGAATGTCTTCTTTTAATTGATCCATATCTTCTGGTGCTGGTGGTTCAGGTTCTTCTGAACGTAACCAGTTGTCTCCTTCCCTTGTAGAATTGAAAAATCTTATACCATCGTAATCGAGGTGTAAACTACTATAAATAGTGTACATATAGTAACCAGGATTTTCAGTGTCTGGTGTAAAATATCCGTTATGACCAACATCACATAGTTTAACACAAGCATCTTTGTATATGTGGTCTGTAATAAGGTCATCTTTGTGATTAAAATAATGATAACACTCTGCTAAAAATGTACCTTCATTAAAAGCAGCTATTTCAGATATTTCACCATTGTCATCAATAGCTCTAATATAAAGTCCTCGTAAATTAGCCCAGGCTGTACCATTGAAACGTCCATCAATAATTGTAAAGTCATTTACAAGTGGTTTAAAATAAAGGTAAGATTTTTTATACCAATCAGGCAACCTAACAATTAATCCATTGTTAGGACCCAAAGGCTGGTAATCAAGACCATTTATACGAGTGGCACTATTAGCATAACCAAGTGACATTCTAACATCGTATTGAACACTTCCGTAGTTATCTATGTACCCAGTTGGTCTTGCAGCATATCCTGTTATTTTTAAATTCACCTCTGTTCCACCTGCGCCATTTCCTCTGCTTGAAACAGATAAAAAGCCTCTACTTATAGCTTCATTTCCACTTATGTATTCTGGTGATGAATCTGTGTAATAGCAGTCATTTCCTGCAACATATGACATTATTTATCACCTCCTTTTAATCATCGGACTCTCCACCGCCTTTAATGATAACAAAGCAATCTTTATTAGCTCCCAGTGACTCAAAATTGAATCTCTGCCAGGTGGATTTTGGATTTAAAATACACATAGGATCTGGAACTTCACGGTTACCAGCATTACTTCTTATAATGTGACCTGTACTATTGTTAATACCAACTCTGTCAGTCATAAGAACATCAACGGTGAGATACAGGAGAAGAAATCCTCCCTGTTCTTCTCCTTTGTCTTCTATAAAGTAGTAAGAGTTGTATGCAGAGATGTAAGCGTAGTTTGCTGTGTGATAAACTGGCAAATTCTTAACTCTCAAAATAGGTTTGTCAATGCTTGACATTCCTTCCAGTGTCTTTGCATTTGCAATAGTAGCAACTGGATTACCAAGAGTCTTATTAACCTTGATATTAGGTTCGCTATTGTTATAAAGAACTACCTGCATGTTAACCTCCTATTCGTAAATTGGAATTGTGAGCATCTCAAATATGCTCCTGAGCCACTTATCGTAGAAATCAAATGCTTCCCAAACGCTGGCCGAATCCTTAATGAGCTGTCCTGACATTGTAACACCAATGTTACCATGCCTTATGTAAGTTTCCTTGTACTCGTCTTTTCCAGAATTTCTAAGTGTTTCATCTCCGCCTTCCTCAACACTATCACTACCGCCCTTCTGAGCTGTTACAACTCCGTTGTCAAAAGTTTTGTCAATCTGCTGTGCTCCCGTTGTAACTTTGTTGTAGTCTGAGAAACCACTGCCATCACCTGGGTTGTTCTGAGTTGTTGTAACAACTTGTGGTATGTTGTCTCTTTCTGAGCCTGGTGTAACCTGAGTTGTTGTAACTTTTGAGCCCATACTGTTCTCAATTGTTTTACCAAACTCAGTTGTCTCAGTCTTACCAAACTTTGTCTCGCTGGTCTTCTCTTCTACACCATCAACGTTCCACAGTGGGTTGTAGTCACATGTCCATATTTCAATCCAGTGTTTCCATCTCATGCCCTGCTGCAGCTTGATAACAGCTGCAAGGTCAGAAGCTGTAATGTCACCGTCCTTGTACTTTTTGAGTAGTGAACCAGCTACAAGCCCACCAAACTTCTCGTCAGCCCACATGTCTATGATGTTAAGCTGCTGGGCATTTCCAGAATCAAAGAAAGAGAAGTTGTAAGTGTTTGTAACTCCGTCCTCTTCCTTTGTGTAGCTGTAAGATGAAAGGTTTGAAAGTAACGTTTTAAGATCTGCTTCTCTTGCTTTCATTTACTCTTCCTCCTCTTCATTATTATCTTTCACTTCTGGGTCGTTGTCAACATCTTTTTCTTCTGGCTCTTCCTCAGATTCCTCTTCAACCTCGTTGTCTCCGAGCTTATCCTCTGCCTCGTGTCTCCAACACTCAGAAAGCTCTGCTGTTGCATTCCAGCCCCAGATTCTGTTAGCCTTTGTAATACCAGTGAAGTCATCTCCGATAGCCTTTTCAAGCCTGTCATCTGGTAAAATCATTGCAGCACTTGAACCGTTGTTAATTTCTTCAACGCTCTGCTGTGCCATCTTAGAGCCGCTCTGAGTTGACATACCATTGAAAGAGTAGAACCTTGAAATGATATTATCCCATGCCTGAGAAAGGTACTGAATCTTGTCTGAAAGAGTTGGGTCAGTAATGTCAAGTCTATTTACGTTCTTTGAAGCTTCGTCCTCGTCAAAGAGCTTGGCCAGAATATTCTTGTCAACAAAAACACCTGGTTCTCCCTCGTCAATCTTTTTAAGAACCTCTTCAAGAGCTGTCTTCTCTTTCTCGTCACCTACAACTGGTACGAATGTTCTCTTTGCAGCCTTTATAAGAGACATCATAGAAACGTCAGCCTCTGTGAGCATGTCAGAGAAAATACCAAGAGAAAGGTCAGGTGTCTTTGTAGCGTTGTTAAAGATAACAACAAGCTCTTCTGAGTTCTTCCAGTCCTTGATAACCTTTGTTATTGTCGTAGGGTCTCCTTCGATACCATTTATAGCAACTATGGCATCTTTGCCTATGCCGTAGCTGTCAGGCTCTCCTGCAAACGAAACATGGCAAGCTGTGAACTTGTCTTCTCCCATTTTCCATATGCCAGCAACTCCCTCTGTAAGCCTATACATCTCCAAGAAGTTCTGGTCAATGTCAGACCTTCCCTCTGGAAACTGGTACTTAACCATTGGAATTAAGCTGTTAAGCAAAACAAGGTCGTAGTTTTTAACCCTAACAACTTTTTGTATTTTACCGCTTAGCTTTTCAAATAAGTAACCGCTTTGCATTTAAGTCTCCTTTCTTACAAAAAAGGCTGGGCATTTAGCCCAGCCCTTAATTGTCACTCCTATTCGAGCGTTATAATTACCGCGTTTTCCCTCGAGTCAAGGAAGTAGTTTGCTGGCACTCTCTGGAAGTAGTTCGTAAAGTCGCCCTTCGCATTGTAATGTGAGGTAACTTTTCTCTGGTGAGCTGTGATACCACATGAGAAGCGGTCTCTGATGATACCAACTACGTTGTCTACCTCAACCTGAGAAGCACCTTCTGCTGCTCCTTCGATGTCAGTCTTAACCTGACCGATTTCAGAAAGGTCGGTAGGAAGAAGCTTGTCACCTGAGTTCTGCCAGAAGTTAACTTCTGAGTAATCTCCAATATCAACCAGCTCCTTGTGGAAGACATCTGATGTCATGTGGAATTTCAGGTCCGTAGCGAACATTGAAAGAAGTGTAACTCTTACGTCCTTTGCAGGTGTATGTGTTACGATTGTTCCATCGTTGCCCTTTGCGGAAATGTCCTGAATGTACTTCTTAATAAGTACGATCTGCTCTGAAGCCCATCTCATGAAGTCAGCGTTAAGCTTGTAGTTAGAAGCTGTTACTGCATCTGCTGTACCTGTGAGGTTGAAGATTGTGTTGTAAATTGTGCAGAGCTTAACTCTGTTGTCAGCGTGTGTTGCGATAAGAGCTCTGTACACAGTCATCTTCATTGCAAAGAGGTTTGCATTGAGTGCCTGCTCAGCTCTGTTCTCGATGTAACCAACAATCTGCATTACGTCAGCTGGCTCTGCAACCTTCCACATGTTGTGAGGAATTGACCAGTCAAGCTCAAAACCTGCGTTCCTTGTGTATACTTTGTTGTCAAAAGCAACACCAAGGTACGTATCCTGGTTGTATGTTGTGCCGTTCTGAAGGTTTGTTGAGATGTCGTCAGTTACTGGCATAAGACCAGCCTTAACTCTCTGAACAACTCCGCCGTAATCGTTGTAGTCGATGAAAAGGTCATCAACGTCGCCAGTGAAGATTCTTGAATCAAAGTAAGTCTTAATAACCCTTGCTACGAAGTCAGCTGTGTAGTCTTTGAGCTGCTCTGCTGTGACATCGTCAATCTTTGTACCAAGGTCAACTACGTTTGAAAGGTCTTCCTGAATCGTGTTCTCTTCTCCGAGAATGTTAGGCACAAATACTTCGTTGAGTGCCTGTGCTACCTGTGAGTATTCCATAATAATAATAATCCTCCTTTGTAATATTTCTGTAACATTTTGTTATATTTATGATAAATCAGTGTTGACAAAAAGTCAACACCTTATTATCAACTCTCTGAAACTTCTGGGTCTTTTTCGATGTACTCAAACACAAGGTCTGAGTTAGGTGCCACATTAACTGTAGGGTTAGCTGTTGCTGTTACATGTGCTCCAGAACTTACAGCTGAGTTAAAATTGAAACATATTCCACCAAGTATGTTATACTTTGAAATTATGTTTGCATTAAGTATAACACCTACTGGAAGGTCTCCGATTCCTATTCCAAGATCAGCAGAAGATGTCCCAATGTTAATTGAACCTGTGTTATTCATTGGTAAAGCAACCTTCTTAACTGGCTTGCCCTTGTACGTCTCACCTGTCTCAAATGGTGTGCTTGAAAGAACCTTTGGTGTTTCAAGAGCTGTAACTCTTGTTCCCATTGAGTTAAGTGAGCCTGCAATTGAAATAAGTGAGTCTTTGATTTCAGTGATGTCTCTTTCCTGTGATTCATTCTGAGAACCAAGAATTGAGATGTCAATGCCATGCTGTCCTACTTCCTCTTCAATTGCTGGAATTGTTTTCTCATTAAGATCAAAAACAATCTTTCCCATAATATATGGGTTATAACTTCTCTTTTCCATTTTTAAACCTCCTTAATAACAAATTACTGTGAACTTAGCATAAACTCCCTGCTGCCAAGTATAAAGTGCTTCAATGTCTGCTTCTGTTGAGCCTGTTCCAGTTGCAGAACTGTCCAGAACTACTGAAACTCCAAGTGTTTTACCATTAAAATCCACAGGCTCTGCTTGTAACATGAATTTTGTATAAGCATCGTTGTATGTTTCTTTTCCAATAACCAAGTAAGGTATCATGTCTGTTGAACCGTCTCTTAATCCTGGAACCTCTGAAATAAGAACCTCTCTTTTAATAGAATTACAGTATCCTATCATTGAACCACCTGGAGCTTTAAAATTGATAGGATCCCAAGCCTCCTGCTCAACTCCTTCAACCTCTTTAAAGAAACCTTCAAAAAATACTTTTACTGGTGTCTTATTTGAAAGATAAACTGTTTCACCGTGCAAACCTGGATAATCTGGATCTGTTGCTGGGTCATTGTAGGTGTATGTTGGACCATACACTTTGAGCGTTTCTTTTGTAAAAACAGGAATATTACTTACCTCTGTGCTTAGCTCTGCTATATCCTGAGTGTTCTGTTCAACCTGCTGTACAAGACCAGCTGGTACTGAACCACCTCCTCCACCTTTTCTTGCCTGCCTACCGACAGTATAAGGGTGATATGTCTGTGCTTTCATTTTTACCTCCTTACTAACAGCTTGTTTACCTCGTGCTGTACTGCTGTGTAGTACTCACCGAGTAGCTGTTTTCTCTTGGAACCGTTTCCGTACTTTCCTTTGAGACAGTCAAGTGCCATCTGATGAATGTCTGGACCGCTGTTCTTTACCTCTTTCTTGATATGCTTGTTGTAAACATTCATAACGCTCTCGACGTAGTTAGGTGATGTAGCGTATCCAGACTTTTTGATAATTGTTATGCACTCTTCAACTGTCTTAGCTGAAAGTGATGCCTCGTACCTCTTCAAAGATATAAGGTCAAAGTAGTCTCTGACTGCATCTTCGTAGCTTTCATAGGCTCTGAACTGACCCTGGATAGTTGTAAGAGTAGCTCCGTTGTAACACTCCTTAGTAAGTGCTGAGTAAGTGTTTGTACCGTACTTAGCCTTTCTTATCCAGTCCTTAGTTGCCTTTATGCCAAAAGGTGCCTTTGCCTTTGTCATAATCTTGCTTTTGCCATTTCCTGTTTCAAGAATTGCCTGAGCAAGGCATGTCTCCTGAGAAACCTCTGATATGTTTCTTTCCTTCGCTACCGTTTTGATAGCTCTTTTAATATCATCAATAAACATTACTTATCCTCCGATGTTTTTACAATGTCCTTCAATCCGTCCACTGTGTCAACAAGTGTTGTAAGTGTTGTTTGAAGTGTGGACATGAATTTAATGTCCCTGTACATGAAAAATGCTACAACTACAACTGCAACTCCGTTGTTTACAATAAGATCTGCAAGTTCCTTCATCATTTTGATACCTCCGTAATAGTTTTGTAATATTTGTTACATTTATGATAAATTATAAAAAGTAAAAAGTCAATAGCAGATTCTGTCTACTACTGACTTTTAATAGGGGGTGCCTGTATAGGATTATGAATTTATACTATTATAATATCATCTACTTTCTCATTTGTCTACAATTCTTTACAAAAGTTTCTACCATAGCTCCTGTCTCGTTTGTATCGTAGTACCACTTGTTCTGCTCGTAAAGCTCCCATATCTTCTTACAGAACTTTCCATGTCCAAAGCCGTACATCTGGTTTTTCTTTGTAACGTCTTTCAAAACAAGGAACCTGCTGTCTTTGTAGTCAATTGAGCAAAGATGTGCATAAACTATGAGACCAAGGTCTTCCGTGTATGTGAGTTCTATCTGTACCTTGTCTGTGTCAAGGTCAATTCTAAGGTCTCTGTTAAGTATTATGTCCTTGTCGGTAGGTATCCTGTGTGGCATTGGGTCGTAGTTCCATGTGGACTCCTCACCTGTTATTGCTGCCATTTTAGGATTGCCAAGACCAAAATACAGCTTGTTCTGCAGAAGCCTTCTCTCGTTCTTTTTCTTGGTTCTCTGAACACCTATTATCTCTATGTAAATAGGCCTCTGGTCATGCCTGTTCTCTCCTGTTATGAGCTTGCCCTCTCCTACTTTCAAAGTCTTGAACTCCTTAGAGACTTCAAACTCTTTGAGAAGTGTGTGGTTTCTGTCAACACCGTTTGAAAGAAGAACAACCAGTGGGCTTATCTTCTCTCTTATGATGGTTTTAAGAAGGTCATGAAACTGAACGTATGTCTCCATTTTGTAAAGTGGTGACAGGCATTCGTCCCATATTATAACACCTGGATTAGGAACTGACATACCTGACTTGTATGTGTAGTTGTCGTCTATTGATAGGTACGACATAAAAGGCTCCTCTGCCTTTTCTTCCATTTCACCATCAATGTCTTTCCTGCAGTAATACATCTTTTTCCAGTGATAGTAAACTGAGTTGTACTTGCCGTTTGTTATTGCTCTTATGTACCTTCCCTTGTCATAAGATATTATTGTGTCAAACAGCTCTCCTGCTACTGACGGCTTTATCATGTCTCTTGTCTCTCTTATGTAGAAGATTTTGAGTCCATACATCTCGTATACTATCATTCCTATAAGAAGCCAGGTTGTTGTTTTACCAACTGACCTTTCTGAGACTTCCAATACTATCTTTACCTTGTCAAAAGGTACGTCCGTTGGATCATAATATCCAACTGGTATTTTGAGGCTCTTAAACTCTTTAAGAACCTCTGACCAGTCAATTATAACACCTAAGTTTTCATCGTCATCAAAGTATTTTATTAACCTACGTTCTGCCATTTTAAGTATGCCTCCTCTTCATCTATTACATTGTCAGAAAGTGTCTTTGTAGTTGACTTTATTATAGCTGCACTTGCCACTTCCGTCAAATGTCCGTTTATTACCTTTAACTCTGGTCTTCTGTTTATGTAGTCACAAGCTGTACCACCACACTTTACAAAAACCTTGCCATTTGTAAGATTGTCTATGCTACCAAGCTCGTCCTCTCTTGTTGTTCCGTGTCCTACTGCTGGAACTCCTGCTATCGTGCATTCCATAACATCAACTACGTACTTGTTACCTTCCGTGTATCTTGCTACAACGTGTGAGTTCTTAGCAAACTTGTCGGCGTCTTTCTTGTCATCAAATCTCACATGCTTTTCATAAGCGTAGCACTTAGCATGTAAGAATCTGAAAGTGTAAATGTCCTCTTCCTCGTCTTCAAACTGGTTAAAGTATATTCTCTTGTCATCAAGAGTAATATACCACTCGTTCTCGTCACACATCTTTTTAAGTTCTGCATTTGCTCTTTCAATTTTTTCTTCAATTTCTGGTGTTGAAATGTAGAATATGCTGTCTGTGTCACAGTATAGTACGTTCTCGTAACCTACAATTTTGATAAAATCGAACAGCTGTTTTCTGGCCTGAGCTGTTGTCCAGCAACCGAGTTCATAGTTCATGAATGAGTTTCTGCTCTCATAATACTTAGCAAGCTTCTCTTCAATCTCGTCTGGTGTTAACTCATCGTGTGTCCATACAAAATCATCGTCAATGTAGAAGCAAGTTCTTACTACATCTGTTGCAGACATTCCATAAATAGAATTAAGCATACCTTTTGCTATCATCATGTTAAGGTCGGCTTCTCTGTACTCTGGGCAATTCTTGCCTTTCTCTTTTGCTATTCTTTTACACTCTTTCTTCCATCTCGACTTTTCAAAGAAGAAATGCTTTACAACGTCTCTAAGAAAATCTGGAAAGCTATCAGAAGATGCTTCAAACACTTTATAAATGGTGTAGTCAAAATCGTACTGCTCTACTAAAAGAGCAAGATCTATCTCGTTTACAACCATCATTGACTTTCCTTTTGCATAAAGGATTCGGCCGTTGTCTTCAACTAATTCGAGCTTTTCAAGCTTGTTTTCCTTGTATTTACTTGCCTGTAAATAAGGCATTGTAACACCCTTTTTAATTCTTACGTTGTCCATTATAATTGAAACCAGTAAGCATTTGTTTTTAGGAAGCTCTGCTATACTTAGTGAGTCTTCATATAAGCTGGACTGGTAATACAGCTTAAATGCACTACTTGGTGCATAAGTACAAATCTGCTGTGTTGGATAATGGCTTACGAAGTCTCTGTGACGAATTGTTCCTCTTACTGTCTGTGCTGAAAAGAACCTGTTACCATGAGTAAAACCCCCTGCAAATTCTTTTCGGCACATTGTATAGGTTTCAAGTGTAAGAGCTTTCTGTTTAAAGAACTTTCTGTTGTTAGGATTTTCTTTAAACTTGTTTCTTGTAAAACGTCTAACGTATCCTGTGTTTGTTAAAGGTACTGTTTTGAGTGTATCATTGTGAAGTTTGAGCTGAGCTTCTACACATTCATCAAGAGATATAACGTCGTAAGCAAGGTACTTCCAATCCTTCTTGTAAAGAGGGCTGTCCTGGTACCTTACTGTTTCGTAGTCAATTGTTCCTACGAGCTTCTTATGAGTAATGTTCATGTCACTACCCCACTGAGCGAGTGACTTCATAGAAAGCTTATAAGAGCATCTAAACTCAATTCCTGTTATAGAAAATGATATAATGCTGTGATTGTCCACAGCTAATATCTGAACCTTTTCTCCAAAGTGTTCTTCTAAGAAATCAAAGAAATAATTGAAATCAAAAGACGCGTTGTGTATGTAAATGATAATCTTTGAGTTATCATTTAAGTTATTTATGTCCTTAATAAGACCAAGAGTATTAGCGAGCTGGCTTGGTTTTCTACCATACACAAGCTGTTTGTTAACAAATTGTGCTGGATATGAAAACATCCACTGATAAAGCCAGCCATCTGAACCATCTTCGAGCTTTGATGTCTCTGTATCCAGTGAAAGAAAATTTTCAACAAGAAACTTGCTCTTCTTGTTGTAATCTACTCCTGTAAACATCTTTTTAAGTTTGTGAGGGTAAAAGTCCCTACAATTTACAAATTCATAACCCTTCATATTAGCTCCTATTCTGAATGTCTCATTGAAAATCCCCCGTTTATCTGTTCGTATCTTCTAATGAAATCATCCACATTGTGTAGTATTGTTCTCTTAGATATTAAATCCATTGAGATATTGTGCTCAATCAACTTCTGTAAGTCTCTATCAACTTCTTCTTGTGTCTTGCCATTTGCTGATGCGTCTGCTACCAGGTCCCAGTAACTTGACCAACCATACTGCTTTATAAAAGCATTTACACCATCTTCTTCAAGTATATCCTTTATATCTTCCTTTGTATAGTCACTTAGAACATCTTTATAGTCCTGATTGTAATCTTTGAATATTCTTTCAAGTGATTTTGGAATATTCTCTGTATCAAGCTTCTTTGCTTCTGATACTGATGAAGACCTGTAAGTGAAAAGCCATCTTTCCATGTACTCTGCTGCTTTTCTTTTTTCTTCTATATTACCATACTTATTTGCTGATGTAGAAAACCTTGGCATTGATGTTGTGTATGCTTCAATAGGTAACTCTCTTGTTCCCTTGTAACCAACTCCTTTTGCATACATACCCTTTTGAGACCCATCAATTGCATTAGCAAGTTTTGTTTTAAGACCCTTGTAAGCAGGAGCTGTTGTTAGTCCTGCTGCTTCTAACCTCTCTGCTCTTTTGTTAACCATTGTTGAGTACTTTTTAATGGCTGCATCAAGCTGTCTTTCAGATGCACTTTGTAGTGTGTAAGGTGTTGCTCCTATACTTCTTCTTATTCTTGTTTTAGCTGATCTACTTCTTGTGTTAAGTGACTCTCTATATCTCTCTATTCTTTGTGCGTGAGAAATAGCCATGCGTACCGCCTCCTTTCTTTGTTATATACATTATACCAAATATTTTTGGCTTGTACAGTACCCTGGCAAATGTTAATAGATTGTTC
>OCTX012107410.1_pt1 | contig 13410 bp, 10 predicted proteins | sample 1539691 | NCBI WGS metagenome assembly OCTX01 (sample SAMN02144231, study PRJEB22623) | gut metagenome | biome: sheep rumen | host: Ovis aries | place: New Zealand
TGTGTGTGCTTGGGCAAATGCTGAAAGAGCAAGGAGTTGGACTTCTTTGAAAGACTATATCAAAAAATACGGCGTCCGCGTCGGCATCATCGTCGCCTCCGTCGCGCTGATCATCCTGCTGACGACGGCAGCCCGGGGCGGGCAGATCGGGCTGGTGCACAACGTTTCGGGCGTGCTGATCTCGCCGGTGCAGAAGGTCGTGAGCTCGGCCGTCAACTGGTTTGACACGATCTACGGCTATCTATACGATTATGACAGTCTGCTGGCGGAAAACGAATCGCTTCGCAGCCAGCTGGCCGACGCGCAGCAGAGCGCGCGCGACGGCATCGCCGCCTCAGAGGAGAATACCCGCCTGCGGGAGCTTTTGAATCTGCGGGAAAAGCACGCAGACTATGTCTTTGAATCCTGCAAGGTCGTGCTCTGGTCGTCCTCGAACTGGGCGCACAGCTTCACGATCTCCAAGGGCGCATCCTCCGGCATTGAGCTGGGCGACCCGGTCGTGACCGAGTACAACGCGGTCGTCGGCCAGGTGACCGAGCTGGGCGAGACCTGGGCCACGGTCTCGACGCTGATCGACGTGGACATGTCCGTCGGCGCCTTTGTCGGCGACACGGGCACCTCCGGCATCGTGATGGGCGAGTATTCGTTCATGAAAAACCGTCAGGCCAAGCTGACCTTCCTGGCCGACGGCGCGCACATTTACGTGGGAGACGAGGTTTTGACCTCCGGCAACGGCGGCGCCTTCCCGCAGGGTCTTGTCATCGGCCGCATCAGCGCCGTGCAGACCGAGGCCGGCGGCCAGATCGAATACGGCGTGGTCGAGCCGCAGGTGGTATTCGATTCGCTGGTACAGGTATTCGTCATCAAGGACTTTGAAGTGGTGGAGTAAATTGTTCAACCGATTTATACGAAAAGATCTGTTCAAGGATTTTCTGACCGTACGCCGCCTGCGGCGCGTGCTGTGGTACGGTGTGTACCTGCTTGTCGTGCTGATCGTGCAGGACATGGTGCTCACGCAGATCCGCCCGCTGGGCGTCTGCGCCTTTATCCAGCCCGCCGCGGTCGCCGCCGTCGGCATGTTCGAGGGCGCGATCCCGGGCGTGGTGTTCGGCCTTGTCATGGGCATCTTTACCGATATGTTCACGCCGCACACCGTCGTCACCTACACGGTGCTCTTTCCCCTTCTTGCCTTTTCCGTGGGCTTTATCTCCCAGTTTTTCCTCAACCGCCGCTTTATGGGCTATATGCTCTCGGCGCTCTTTTCGCTGCTGATCACGGCGCTGGTACAGGCGCTGCTGGTGGCGCTCGGCGACAGCTGGTCCTTTTCCATACTCCGGACAGCGCTCCTCCAGGCGCTGTGGTCGCTGCCGATGGCCGTGCTGACCTATTTCCCGCCGGCCAGATGGATCGAATGAGTGAGGCTTCCCTATGAATAAAATGATTTCCAAAGAACGTGTGCTGGCCATGGCGCTCCTGCTGGTCCTGCTGCTGGGCGTGTATCTGGTGTTCCTCTACCGCGTGCAGATCATCGAGGGCGAGGAATACTATGCTGCCGGCAGCCAGATGCAGACCAAGCTGGAGACCGTCACCGCCTCCCGCGGCGATATCCTGGACCGCTACGGCCGGACATTGATCAGCAACAAGGAGTGCTACGACCTGACCATCGACACCGCCAAGCTCTTTGCCAGCGACGACCCCAACGCCGTTCTGCTGGAGCTGATCGAGATGGTGGAGGAATTCGGCGACAGCTATATCGACGATCTGCCGATCACGATGGAGCCGCCCTTTGAATACGACCCGAACATGACCGAGATCCAGCGCACGATGCTGGAGGCTTATTTCAAGGACAAATCCAAGAGCCTGCCCGCGAACCCCACCGCGGTGGAGCTGCTGAGCTATATGCGCACGCGCTATGACATCGACAGCAACTACACCTCCGAGCAGATGCGCAAGATCGCGGGTCTGCGCTATTCCATCAACGTCCGCTACGCCATCAACACCGCCGAATACGTCTTCGTTCAGGACGCCAGCATGAAGCTGATCACCTCCATCATGGAGACCAAGCTCGCCGGCATCCAGGTCAAGCGCTCCTTCACGCGCGACTATCAGACGAACTATGCCGCGCACATCCTGGGCTACACGGGTCTGATGACGCAGGAGGAATATGAAAAGTATTCCCTGCTGGAGTATTCCACCGACGCCATGGTCGGCAAGGACGGCATCGAGTACGCCTTTGAGAACTATCTCCACGGCAACGACGGTGAGGTGCTGGTGACGCGCACCGCCTCCGGCACCGTGCTGGCCAACCAGTATGAAAAAGAGCCGGAGCCCGGCAACCACGTCTATATCACGCTCGACATCGTGCTGCAGGAGCAGGTGGAGCGTATCCTTGCCAACGGCATCGACATCCTCATGAGCGAGAGACGGAACGAAAAGGCTGAGCAGGAGGCTCTCGGCAACTGGACCTTTGAGGACGGCTACTGGGAGATCACCGGCGCGGCCTGCGTCGTCGTCGACGTCAAAAGCGGCGAGCCGCTGGCCATTGCCAGCTGGCCGACCTATGACGTTTCGACGATCATTGAGAACTATTCCGAGCTGCTCGAGGAGCCCAACGCCCCGCTGTTCAACCGCGCGCTGATGGGCGCCTACGCCCCCGGCTCCGCCTTCAAGCCCTGCACCGCCACGGCCGCGCTCGCCCAGGGCATCATCAACACCCAGGACAAGATCAAGTGCGACGGCGTGTTCACCAAGTACGCCGCCAACGGCTATGCGCCGGAATGCTGGATCTGGACGGCGGTGGACGGCGAACACTATACCCACGGCGAACTGACCGTGACGGACGCGCTGCTCCACTCGTGCAACTACTTCTTCTATACCGTCTCCGACAAGCTCGGCGTCGACGATCTCGGCCGCTTTGCCCACGCCTACGGTCTGGGCGAGCATACCGGCATCGAGCTGACCGAAACCGTGGGCAACATGTCCAACCGCGCCAACCACGCCGACTATACCGGCACCGAGTGGCGAATCGGTGACACGCTGCAGGCCGGCATCGGCCAGTCCGACTCGATCTTTTCTCCCATCCAGCTGGCCGAGTACTGTGCCACCGTCGCCAACAGCGGCGTGCGTCACTCCGCCTCGATCCTCAAGTATGTGCGCAGCTACGACTATGACGAGCTGATCTATGACCGCAAGCCCGAGGTCCTGACCGACGTCAACGACCTGAAGGTGGGCGGCATCGGCGATTTCAACTGGTTCGCGATCCAGGAGGGCATGCGCCTGGTGGCCAACGACATTGTCAACAACGGCTCGGTGGCCAAATACTTCTATGACTATCCCCAGTCCAAGCGCGTCGCCGCCAAGACCGGTACCGCACAGAAGGGCAAGAACATCGTCAACGACGCTATCTTCATCTGCTATGCGCCCTATGACGACCCGCAGATCGCGATGGCCTTTGTCGTCGAGCGCGGCAAGGCCGGCGCCAACTGCGCCTTCATGGCGCGCCAGGTGCTGGACGCCTACTGGACCATCAAGAGCTATTCCGACACCTCCGAGCATGAAATGACGCTGCTGAAGTGATCCCCGCCGCTCCTCGGGCCGCCTCCCTTCGGAGACGGCCCGTTTTCTTTGAAAAAAACCGCTTCCCGCCGGGATTTTTTCTCAGTTTTTTGTTGAACTTTGGGCCGTCTGCGTTTATAATAGTTGAGATGAATTAGATGACGGATGCATGAATGGAGTAAAGAATGAATATTGCATTGATGGCACACGACAGAAAGAAAGAATTGATGGTACAGTTCTGCATCGCCTACTGCGGGATCCTGGCGGAACATTCGCTGTGCGCCACACATGTGACGGGCAAGCTTGTCAGCGAGGCCACGGGTCTTCCGATCACGCTGTATCTCCACGCCGACCAGGGCGGCTCCCAGCAGATCGGCGCGCGTATCTCCTTCAACGAGATCGACCTGGTCTTGTTCTTCTGTGATCCTGCCAACCCGGGCGGCTTTGACGATATCAACAAGATCGAGCGTCTGTGCGACCAGTATCAGATCCCCTTTGCCACCAACGCCGCCACGGCCGAGGTGCTTGTCCAGGGTCTGCGGCGCGGCGATCTCGACTGGCGCAACATCGTCAATCCCCAGCGGCGCTGAACTGACGCCCCTTATATCACCTTCAAAACCGCAGTTCGTATGTATATGGCCTGCGGTTTTGCTTTTTTACCACTTCCCGAAAGGACTTTTTTGTATGGCAAAAATTACGCCGCGCACGCTCTCCGGCTTTATGGAGCTTCTGCCTTTCCAGCAGCTCCAGTTTGAGCGCATGAAGGACGCGCTGCGCGAGACCTATGCCTCCTACGGCTTCACGCCGCTGGACACGCCCGTGATCGAATCGGCGGAAGTGCTGCTGGCCAAGGGAGGCGGCGAGACCGAAAAGCAGATCTACCGCTTCTCCAAGGGTGATAACGACCTGGCGCTGCGCTTTGACCTGACGGTGCCGCTGGCAAAATACGTCGCCGCGCACTATGCCGAGCTTTCCTTCCCCTTCCGCCGCTTTCAGATCGGCAAGGTCTATCGCGGCGAGCGCGCCCAGCGGGGACGCTTCCGCGAATTTTACCAGGCCGACATTGACATCATCGGCGACGGAAAGCTCGATATCACCAACGAGGCGGAGATCCCCGCCATCATCTATGACACCTTTACGCGTCTCGGCGTCAGCCGGTTTCAGATCCGCGTGAACAACCGCAAGCTCTTAAACGGCTTTTATGCCATGAACGGCATGAGCGAGAAAGCCGGCGAGATCATGCGCACGGTGGACAAGCTGGACAAGATCGGCGCGGAGAAGGTGCGCCAGCTTCTGATCGACGAGGTCAAGATGCTGCCCTGCAAGGCGGAAAACGTCATGGACTTCATGGCCATCTGCGGCACCAACGACGAGGTGCTCGCTTCTCTCGAGCGCTACCGCGGCATGGACGCCACCTTTGACGAAGGGCTCGAAGAGCTCAAGGCCGTTGTGAAATATCTCGGCGCCTTCGGCGTGCCGGAGACGAACTTCGCCGTGGATCTGACCATCGCGCGGGGTCTTGACTATTACACCGGCACCGTGTACGAGACGCTGATGCTCGACCATCCGGAGATCGGCTCGGTCTGCTCCGGCGGACGCTATGACAATCTGGCGGAATACTATACCGACCGCAGCCTTCCCGGCGTGGGCATCTCCATCGGACTGACGCGCTTTTTCTATGTGCTCAGCGAACAGGGCCTTCTCTCCGCCGAGGCGGGGGGCGCGGCCTGCGACGCGCTCGTTCTGCCGATGACCGAGGATCTCTCCGCCGCGATCGCCTCCGCCGCCGCGCTGCGCCGGAAAGGGCTGCGCGTACAGCTGTACACCGAAAAGAAGAAGTTCAAGGCAAAGATGAACTACGCTGACCGACTTGGCGTGCCCTATGTGATCTTCCTGGGTGAGGACGAGATCGCCGAGGGCGTACTCTCCGTGAAGGACATGCGCTCGGGTGAGCAGAAAAAGCTCTCTCCGGACGAGGCGGCCGCGCTGCTGCTCTCTGACGCGCAGCGCCGCGGAAACGTCAAACTGATCTGCGAATAAGAGCCGCGTTTGCGGTTTATGGGAAAAGAGGGAACAAACATGCAATCAAGAACCCACACCTGCGGAGAGCTGCGTCTGGGCGACATCGGAAAGACCGTCACCCTGGCCGGCTGGATGGAAAACGTCCGCGCCGTCTCCGCCTCTCTGGCCTTCGTCGTCATCCGCGACTTCTACGGTACGACCCAGCTCGTCATCGAAAGCGAAGAGATGATGAGCACCATCAAGGCCATCAACAAGGAATCCACGATCTCCGTCACGGGCACCGTGCGCGAGCGCGCCAGCAAAAACCCCAAGCTGCCCACGGGCGAGATCGAGGTCGTCCCCGAAACGATCCGCGTGCTCGGCAAGTGCCGCTACAACGAGCTGCCCTTTGAGATCAACCGCAGCCGCGAAGCCGACGAGAGCGCCCGTCTGAAGTATCGCTTCCTGGATCTGCGCAACCCGGAGGTGAAGAAAAACATTATCCTCCGCTGCCAGGTCGTCGCCGAGATCCGCCGGCTCATGACCGAGCACGGTTTTCTTGAGATCACGACGCCGATCCTCACCGCCTCCTCCCCCGAGGGCGCACGCGACTATCTGGTGCCGGCCCGCAAGCACCCGGGCAAGTTTTACGCTCTGCCCCAGGCGCCGCAGCAGTTCAAGCAGCTGCTGATGGCCTCCGGCTTTGACCGGTATTTCCAGATCGCCCCCTGCTTCCGCGATGAGGACGCGCGCGGCGACCGCACCCCCGGCGAGTTCTACCAGCTGGACATGGAGATGTCCTTCGCTTCGCAGGACGACGTCCTCGGCGTTCTCGAAGAGGTGCTTGTCCCCGTTTTTGAAAAGTTCGGCCTGTACGGCGACCGGGTCACCCCCGCGCCCTTCCGCCGCATCCCCTATCTGGAGGCGATGGAGAAGTACGGCACCGACAAGCCCGACCTGCGCATCGACCTGGAGATCCAGGACGCCACTTCTCTGCTGCAGAATATCGGCTTCGCCCCCTTCGAGGGCAATACCGTCAAGGCCGTTGTCGTCAGCGGCTTTGAGGCCACGCGCAAGCAGATCGACAAGCTCTGCGCCGACGTGGAGGTGCAGACCGCCCAGAAGGCCTTCTGGTTCCGTCTCGACGAAAACGGCGAGCTCGTGGGCGGCATTTCGAAGTTCGTCCAGCCCGTCAAGGAGCAGCTTGTCGCGGCGCTCGGCCTTACGCCCGGCTGTTTTGTCGGCCTTGCCGCCGGCAAGCTCGCCGCCGCCCAGAAGACCGCCGGCGTGCTGCGCACCAAGCTCGGCGCGCTCTGCCCGGCGCACATGGACAAGGAGCAGTATCAGCTCTGCTGGATCGTCGACTTCCCGATGTACGAGATCGGCGAGGAGTCCGGCGAGCTGGAGTTCTGCCACAACCCCTTCTCGATGCCCTCGGGCGGTCTCGAAGTTCTGGAGAAGGCCGAGCGCGGCGAGATCGACCCGCTCACCATCATGGCCAACCAGTACGACCTGGTCTGCAACGGCTATGAGACCGCGTCCGGCGCCGTCCGCAACCACGACCCCGAGATCATGATCAAGGCCTTTGAGATGGTGCGTCTCGGCGAGGAGGACGTGAAGAAAAAATTCCCCGCCATGTACAACGCCTTCTGCTACGGCGCTCCCCCCCACGCCGGCTGCGCTCCCGGAATCGACCGCATCGTGATGCTGCTCACGGGCGAGGAGTCGATCCGCGAGGTCATCACCTTCCCGATGAACCAGAAGGCCCAGGATCTGATGATGGGCGCGCCCTCCGAGGTCACGCAGAAGCAATTGGATGAACTTCATATCGCGATCGTAGGAGAGGTCGAAGAATAAAGCCAACACTTACACAGCCGGAGAAAGCGATTCCTCCGGCTGTTTTAAGGAGGAAAGAGCATGCTTTCCCGTATCCGAAGCTTTTCCGTCAGCGGCGTGGGCGGCTTTGAGATCGCCGTTGAGGTGTACATCTCCGGCGGCCTGCCGGGCTTTGAGATCGTCGGTTTGCCCGACGCCGCCGTCAAGGAGGCGCGCGAGCGCGTCCGCGCGGCGATCAAGAACACCGGCTTTCGTTTTCCTCCCAGCCGCCTGACGGTCAATCTCGCCCCGGCCGACCGGAAAAAGGCCGGTACGCTCTACGATCTGCCGATCCTCATCGGCATTCTGGCCGCCCAGGGTGAGATCAAGCAGCCGCAGGACGACTGTGCCTTTCTCGGCGAGCTTGCCCTGGACGGAACGCTGCGCCGCATCTCCGGCGCGCTGCCCATGGCCATCGCGGCGGAGAGATGCGGTGTGAAAAAGCTCTTTCTCCCCGCCGAAAACGCCTCCGAGGCCGCCTTTGCCGAGGGGGTCGAAGTATTCGGCGTGGAAAGCGTCGGGGAGCTGATTTCCCATCTGCGCGGTGAGAAAGAGCTCTCCCCTGCCGAAGCGCCTGTCCTCACGGCTGAGGATCTGGCGCTGCCGGATTTTGCCGACGTCAAGGGACAGGAGAGCGTCCGACGTGCCCTTGAGGTGGCCGCCGCGGGCGGGCACAACGTGCTTCTTGTCGGCCCGCCGGGCTCCGGCAAGTCGATGATGGCGCGCCGCCTGCCCTCGATCCTGCCGGACATGAGCCGGGAGGAGATGATCGAGGCAACCGAGATCCACTCGGTGGCCGGGCTGACCGGGAAGAAGAATCCCATCGTCTGCACGCGCCCCTTCCGCTCGCCGCATCACACGGTGTCGGGGCCGGGGCTCTCCGGCGGCGGCACGGTCCCCCGCCCGGGCGAGATCAGTCTGGCCCACACGGGCGTGCTGTTTTTAGACGAGCTGCCGGAGTTTCGCAGCGACGTGCTGGAGGTGCTGCGCCAGCCGCTTGAGGACGGCGAGGTCACGGTTTCGCGCGTATCGGGCTCCGTCACATTTCCCAGCCGCTTTATGCTGGTGTGTGCGATGAACCCCTGCCGCTGCGGCTGGTACGGCCACCCCTCGGGGCGCTGTCGCTGCAGTGAGGCGGACGTGCGCCGCTATCAGAGCCGGATCTCCGGCCCGCTGCTCGACCGCATCGACATTATCACCGAGGTCCCGGCGCTGGAGTTTGACGAGCTGCGCCGCAGCAGCCCGGCCGAGAGCTCAAAGGAGATCAAAAAACGCGTGGACGCCGCGAGAGCGATCCAGCGCAGGCGCTTTGCCGAAAGCCGCACCGCCTGCAACGCCCGCATGACCAGCCGCGAGCTGCGCCAATTCTGCCCGCTCACGGCGGAGGGCGAAGAGCTGATGCACGGCGCGTTTGACGCCATGGGGCTTTCCGCCCGCAGCTATGACCGAATTTTACGCGTGGCGCGCACGATCGCCGATCTGGCCGGTTCGGATGAGATCCTGCCGGAGCATGTGGCCGAGGCCGTGCAGTACCGCGCTTATGATTTTACCAGCGGAGAGTGAGAAAAATATGAAACGCCGCTTATTTCTTCTTGTGCTGTTGTGTATCCTTGTCTCGCTGCTCGCCGGCTGTGCCGGGGAGCTGCCGGAGCTGCCGCCGCTGCCGGGCAAAGAGACGCCCGACGCCGCGGAGGAACCGGTGATCGAAGCGGTCGCCGAGACGCCCGTTCCCACGCCTGCCGCCGTGCAGGAACTTTCCTTCTCCGTCACGCTGCCTGCCTCCGGGCAGGAGGGAGAGGAGACCGTTTGGTATTTCAGCCCCGCGGAGGAGTTTGACTGTGCCTTTTCCTATCCCTCCTACTGCCGGGTCTGGGTAGAGAAGGGCGCGCTTCGGCTCGACCCCGTTTGGTGCTTTGCGCGCATGTTCTTTACCTCTGTACGCAAAGACGCCGAGGGCGCGCCGGAGGAAATGACCGAGCTGCTCCAGCCCGGCAAATGGGGCGCCTCCCCCGCTGAGGGAACGGCCGGGAGCGGCTGGAGCGCGCTGCGGATGCTGCATCTGAAATACGACACCTGGCGCCGCTGGATCGCCTGGGAGACGCCCGAGCGTTATTACCTGCTCTATGGCTCCTGCTTTGACGGCCGGGAGGATGTGCCCGGCTCGGTCTTTGAGACCATCGCCGCCTCTTTCCTCACGAACGAAGAGCTGATCCACCCCGTCCCCGCCTACGGCGAGGCGCTTTATCAGACCGACAGCCTTACGCTCTCCTGCGCCGGGGCGCAGATCCGCAGCGGCGAGGAGGGGCTTTTCTTTGAGCTGCGTCTTTCCGCGGGCAATTCCGGCGACGAGCCCTGCGCCTTTTCTGTCTCCGCCCTTGAAGCGGACGGGAACACGATCCCCTTTGACGAACGCTTTTCCGTCAACGGCCATGAAGGAGGCCTCTGGCTCCTCACCCTGCCTCTCACAGCGGAGGGCGGCGATCTTGCGGAGGAACTGTCCTTCTCTGTCACGGCTGACGCGGCTGACGCTTCTGCGGCGCTCCCGGTCAGCATCCATATCACCCGATAAAGGAAGAATCTATGAAAGAAATCATTCTCTGCAAGCTCGGCGAGATCGTCCTGAAGGGCCTGAACCGCAAGAGCTTTGAACAGAAGCTGCTGTCCAATCTGCGCCACAGTCTTTATTCTCTGGGCAACTACCGGGTCTGGTGCAGCCAGTCCACCGTGTATATCGAGGCCGGAGACGACGAGGCCGACATGGACGCCGCCTTTGAGGCCGCGAAAAAGGTATTCGGCATCATCAAGCTCTCCCGCGCGGCGGCCTGTGAAAAGGATAAGGATGCCATCGTCGAGCTGGCCAGGACTTATCTGCACGACGAGCTGATGCGTGCAAAGACCTTCAAGGTGGAGACCCGGCGCAGCGACAAGCGCTTCCCGCTGACGAGCATCGAGCTGAGCCAGTACGTCGGCGGCGAGCTGGCCGAGGCCTATCCCCACCTGCGCGCCGAGATGCACGCACCCGAGCTTGTCATCCATCTCGAGGTGCGCGACGTGGCGGCATACGTCCACGCCTCCCCTGTCGACGGCGCGGGCGGCATGCCCGTGGGGTCGAACGGCGTAGCGATCTCGCTGCTCTCCGGCGGGATCGACAGCCCCGTCTCGACCTATATGATCGCCAGGCGCGGCGTACGCCTCGTACCGCTGCACTTCTTCTCGTTCCCCTACACCTCCGAGGCGGCGAAGGAAAAGGTCGTCGAGCTGGCCCGGCTCCTGACGCCCTACTGCGGCAAGATGCCGCTGCTTGTTGTGCCCTTTACGCACATTCAGGAGCAGATCCGTGACAAGTGTCCCGAGGAATACTTCACGCTGATCATGCGCCGCTTTATGATGCGCATTGCCGAAAAAATCGCCGAGGCGCAGGGCGCGAAGGCCATCGTCACGGGCGAGAATCTCGGCCAGGTGGCCAGCCAGACGATGGAGGCCATGGCCTCGACCCAGGCGGTGATCTCGCTGCCCGTGCTCCAGCCGCTGATCGGCATGGACAAGGAGGAGATCGTGCGCTTCGCCCGCCGGATCGGCACCTTTGAGACCTCGATCCTGCCTTATGAGGACTGCTGCACCGTCTTTACGCCGCGCCACCCCAAGACTCATCCGAAGGTGGAGGAGGTCGAACGCGCCGAAAGGGAAATGGACGTTGACGGACTGGTAGCCGAGGCGGTCGCGGGCGTGGAAAGGATCATGGTGGGCAGATGAACACCAGGAGCTTTGACACCGAGATCCTCTCCGTGGGGACCGAGCTGCTGCTGGGCCATGTGACGAACACCGACGCGCGCGACATCTCCGAGATGCTCTCGAAGATCGGGATCAACGTGCGCTATCACACAGTCGTGGGCGACAACCCGGAAAGACTTCGCAAATGCGTGGAGATCGCCAAAAGCCGCGCCGACATCATCATCACGACCGGCGGACTGGGGCCGACCTGCGACGATCTGACCAAGCAGATCCTCGCCGAGGCCTTCTCTCTACCGCTTGTGGAGAACAAGGCCGAGCGAGACGGGCTTTACGACTACATCAAATACAGCCGCAGCTTCACACCGAACAACTACGCCCAGGCCATGCTGCCCGAGGGCTGCACGGTGTTCCACAACAACTGCGGCACCGCGCCGGGCTGCGCCTTTGAAAAGGACGGCAAGACCGTGATCATGATCCCCGGCCCGCCCAAGGAATGCCGCGCCATGTTTGCCGAGAGCGCCTTGCCCTATTTGCGGAAACTCTCCGGCGGACAGATCGTGTCCCACTCGCTGCGCATCTTCGGCATCGGCGAGAGCGCCGTGGACCAGATGTTCCGTGACGAAATGGATCGTATGACGAATCCCACGATGGCCCCCTACGCCAAGGAGTGCGACTGTCTGCTGCAGATCACGGCCAAGGCCGGCACCGCCGCCGAGGCGGAGGATATGATCCGCCCCGTGATGGAGAAGACCGCCGCAAGGCTCGGCGAATACGTCTACGGCGTGGACGTGGAGTGCGTCGAAGAGGCCGTCTTCGCGCTGATGGAGCAAAACGGCATGACCTTTGCCGCGGCCGAGAGCTGCACCGGCGGCGAGGTCGCCAAGCGCTTTACCGACATTCCCGGCGCCAGCGCGCATTTCCTGGGCGGCGCCGTGACCTATACCAATGACATGAAGGCCAGACTTCTCGGCATCGACGGCGCGCTGATCGCGTCAAAGGGCGCCGTGAGCCATGAGGTAGCCTATGAGATGGCCGCACGCATCCGGGAGATTTCCGGCGCGGACATCGGCGTGGGCGTCACGGGTCTGGCCGGGCCGGACGGCGACGGCGTGCACGAGGTCGGCACGGTGTTCGTCTCGATGGCGGCAAAGGACGGCGTATGGGTGCGCGAGCTGCATTTGGGCGAGCACCGGACGCGCAGCTTTATCCGCCGCATGGCGGGCAACCACGTCTATGACATGATGCGCCGCTATATGACGGGATTGAAAGTTATCCCTTGAAATACCGCGGCGTAAGTGTTACAGTATCCACGTTGAGCAAAGTTCCATTGAATTGATAAATAAATTTTTCATTGGAGGCACAAAAACTATGTTTGAGAATCTGATCGAGATCCTGAAGGCAAATCCCCGCAAGATCGTGTATACCGAGGGCACCGACGCCCGTATTCTGGAGTCCGCCGCGCGTCTGAAGAAGGACGGCTTCCTCACGCCCGTTCTCGTCGGCGAGGTCGAGGCCGTGAAGGCCGCTGCCGCAAAGGGCGGCTTTGACATTGACGGTCTGGAGATCATCGACCCCAAGACCTATGGCAAGATGGACGAAATGGTCGAGACGATGGTCGCGCTCCGCAAGGGCAAGATGACCGCGGAGGAATGCCGCGCCAATCTGCTCAAGAGCAACTACTTCGGCACGATGCTCGTCAAGATGGGCGTGGCCGACGCGCTGCTGGGCGGCGCCACCTATTCGACGGCCGATACCGTCCGCCCCGCGCTGCAGCTGGTCAAGACCCGCAAGGGTGCCAATCTCGTCAGCTCCTGCTTTATTCTGGTCAAGGAAGGCGCCCCGATGCTCTGCATGGGCGACTGCGCGATCAACATCAGCTATGAGGATCGCCTCGACAAGGAAGGCAACGTTGTCCTCTCCGCCGCGGCCCAGCTCGCCGAGGTCGCCGTTGAGACCGCCAAGACCGCCAAGGTCTTCGGCATGGATCCGAAGGTCGCGATGCTGTCCTACTCCACCAAGGGCTCCGGCAAGGGCGCGAACGTCGATCTCGTCCGCAACGCCACCGCCATCGCCAAGGAAATGGCCCCCGAGCTGGATCTCGACGGCGAGATGCAGTTCGACGCCGCCGTCTCCCCGGTCGTCGGCCAGCTGAAGTTCCCCGGAAGCAAGGTCGCGGGCTATGCCAACACCTTCATCTTCCCGGAGATCCAGTCCGGCAACATCGGCTATAAGATCGCCCAGCGTCTC
>OCTX011774251.1_pt1 | contig 13408 bp, 13 predicted proteins | sample 1539691 | NCBI WGS metagenome assembly OCTX01 (sample SAMN02144231, study PRJEB22623) | gut metagenome | biome: sheep rumen | host: Ovis aries | place: New Zealand
CCTCGCCCAGCGCCGCGGCCACCTCCGTTCCTCCGATCGCCCCGGTGCCCGAATAATCATGAGCCGTATAGGGAATTTTCTTCTGATCCAGAAGACGCATGACATTTGTCTTTTCCAAAGCTTCTGATTCCTTCCTTTGCGTCCGCCTCCGAAAACTGGTGCGGAATCCGCTTTTTTCAGTATACTATATGAAACAAATTATATTCTACAGGAGCAGAAATGAGCAAAATGATTCCGACATCCGTTCATGGAGATTATATGGTGCGGGCGACGGCGGCCGCAGGGCAGGTCCGCGCTTTCGCACTGACAAGCCGCGATCTGGCAGAGGCTGCAAGGCTGGCCCACGGGACCGCGCCGACTGCTTCGGCGGCGCTCGGCCGCACGCTCTCCGGCGCGCTGATGATGAACCAGGCGCTGGTCAAGCAGGACGACGGTCTGCTGACGGTCCGCTTTGACGGGGACGGACCGCTCGGCACGGTCCTTGCCACGGCGGATCACAGCGGCAATGTCAAAGGCTATGTGCAGAATCCCGAAACCGATCTGCCCAGAAAGAGCGACCGGCATCTGGACGTGGGCTCCGCGGTGGGCCGCGGCACACTCACTGTTCTGCGCGACCTGGACGGCGGCAATACCTACAACGGCCAGGTTCTGATTCACTCCGGAGAAATCGCGGACGATCTGACCCATTATTTTGTGGAATCGGAGCAGATTCCCACCTCCATCGGGCTCGGTGTGCTGGTGCAGCCGGACGGCAGCATCCGGCGCGCCGGCGGCTTTCTGCTGCAGCTCATGCCTTTCGCGGAGGAGTCTGTGATCAGCCGTCTCGAAGAAAATCTGGGGAAAGTCCGCTCCGTCACGCAGATGCTGGAGGATGAAATGACCCCGGAAGACCTTCTTGCGGAAATCCTCCGGGGCCTTGACCCTGAATGGACCGACCGTCTGCCGGTCCGTTTTTACTGTAACTGTACCGAAGACCGCGTGCGGCGTGCACTGATTCTGCTCGGTCCCGAAGAGCTGGACAGCATGATCGCCGAAAATCATGATTTTGAGCTTGCCTGCCGCTTCTGCGGGAAGAAGTATTCCTTCCGGCCCGAGGATCTCAGAGAGATCCGCGCTCAGATCTGAGCGCAGGTTTTTCTCTGCAGTCCGCGCGCTGCTCCGGCGTTTTACACGGTCTTCTGCTTCAGGCCGCGGATGCTGCTGATGACAAAGTCCGTATTCGGGACGGTCACAACCGTGCCGCAGTACGGGCATTTTGCCGTCTCGTTGATCGAGAGCGGTGCGCCGCAGTTCGGGCAATTGACGGTCTTCATTTCCTTCGTGGTCTCGGTGACCAGGCCGCTGGTCCTCGAAAGGGTCCACTCGTAGGTCATGAATTTCTCCTTCTTCGGATCGCCCTTCACGACTTCCTCTGTCCCGTCCTTCACCACATAATCGTTGATCCGGGTCCGCAGCTTGGCGACAATATGATCCTCGCCGCCGGTCTGCGTGAAACCGAGAAGCTCCACGGCAAGCACGGAGATATTCTCCACGCGGTTGGTGATATGCTGCTTCTTATAGTTGCTGAGCTGCCGCTCGAACTGTTCATAAACCACGTCCGTCATATACGGGCGCATCGGAGAGAGATCCTTCGCGGTCCAGCAGTTCTGCAGCTGAACATACAGGTTCGACAGGCGCGCCTGGAACTCCGCCGCCTCAAAGCCCGGATCCAGTTCTTTATAGCTCTCGATCGGCTGCAGATCCTTGGGTTTCTCCACCACCTGCACTTCACCGGTCGAAGGATTCTTCCGGCGTCTCCGGACCATCGGTATGACGGTCGCACCGATAATCACTGCCCATGTCGCTCCGTAGATCAGTTTATTGCCCGTGCTGCTCTGTCCGCCGCCGCCGGAATTACCGGGGCCGCCGTAGTAATAATAATCGTCGTCGTCATCGTCCCAGTCCCAGTCCGAATCCGAATCATCCCAGTCCCAGTCCGAATCTGAGCCCCAGTCTGAATCCGAGTCCCAGTCGTAGTCATAGTCATAATCCGAATCGCCGGAAAAATCGCCGGCGTCCCACATTTTGCCCGCATGTGTCATGTCCTGTCCGCGGGTTGCCGCAGCGGCACGTCCGAAGGGGACCGCGCAGATGACCAGTGTTCCGAGAATAATGCCTGCCAGCACTGCCTTATAAAGTTTCAATTCTGCTAACCTCCGTCTGATGACATTCTGTGTTGTCAGACCTGATTATAGCACATTTTCTGTCAGTCTTTCTCTTCGTCCGGAATCCGGATGATTTCATCGATCCCGTCCAGGTCGTACACCGGCTCCTCAGCGCCCTCCACCTGCACGTGATCCAGGATCAGTTTCCGGCAGTTCCGGATCATCACGCCCTTCCGGGTGCAGGGCTCCACATCCGCCATCATGGCGGGATATTCGGCCGTCGGGTGCTTCGCAAAATCGATGGAGACATTGGAAAATTCGATCTCGCCGACTTTGGACTCCGGCAGTCCGTACAGAAAGGCGGCAGCCGCGTGGCAGTTGTGTGCCGTGATGTTTTTAAAGCGCAGAGAGCGCACTTCGGGTGTTCGCTCATCCACCGGAAGCGGATCCTTGCATCGCACATATTCGCTGTGTCCGTCCGGATCGCAGCACCAGTAATAGGAATTCAGGACAAAAGGTGTCAGGACGCCGTCCATCAGGATATTTTCGAAGACGATATCCTCGATGATACTGTCCTTTCCCCGTCCGCGCCGGGTTTTGATCCGAAGGCCGCGGTCCGTTCCCTCGAAGATACAGTCGTGGCACCAGAGATGCCGCACGCCGGCGCCGATTTCGCTGCCCAGCGTCACGCTGCCGTGGCCAAACTGCATGTGGCACTGACGGATTTCAATATTCTGAGAGGGCACTTTGTAAGTGCTGCCCATGTAGTATTTGCCGGATTTTACGGCGATACAGTCGTCGCCCAGCGAGAAATGCACGCCGACCACCTCCAGGCCGTTGACAGATTCAGGGTCCATGCCGTCGGTGTTGGGGGAGATTTTCGGATTCACCAGATCCAGATCGATCCATCTGGTCCGGTTGGAAAAATACGGATGCAGCGTCCAGGCCGGGCTGTTCTGAATCCGGATGCCCTGTACCGTGACGTTTTCGCACCGGTTCAGGAAGATGGTTCTCGGACGGAAAGCGCCGCCGGTCTTCTCCCGGCCCTCGCCTTCCCACCAGTTCTCGTAGGACCCGTTTCCTTCAATGGTGCCCTGTCCGTAAATGACCACATTTTTCACGCCGATACCTGTGATGATCGAGGCGAAGCTGTCCAGCGGATTTCCCTCCCAGCTGGCGAGATTATATTCCTGTTCTTCGTCCCAGGCTGTAATCAGTCCCGGCAGAATCGGGAATTTTTCCCGGTCTGTATAAGCGCTCAGCACTGCGCCGGCGGCCAGCTCCAGCCGCAGGTCGCTCTTTAAAAACAGTGCGCCGATCCGGTACACGCCGGCGGGAATCAGCACGCGTCCCTCCTTCGGACAGCACAGAATGGCTGCCTGGATCGCCGCCGTATCCTCCCGGACCCCGTCACCGGCCGCGCCGAAATCCCGCACATTCAGTGTTACAAATTCCTTCGGTGTCCGGATGATCACCGGCTCCGGCGCATTTGCACCTCTGCCGACTGCCAGTGAATATTCCGTGTCCGGCAGCAGATCATAGAGAGATTCCACCGTCCGGTCGGACACTCTGGTTTTCACCCCGTTTACATAGATGCTGTAGGCCTGCGTCTTTACAATTCCTTCGTCCTCAAGTTCAATCGTCAGACATCTGGCTGTCAGAAAAATGACTTTGAATTTCATGGTTTTCCTCCGCTCCCGAATGTCAGCAGTATGCAGTGTATTTGTCGGCAATCAGAATTTTCTCCCGGCAGGCGCCGCGGATACTCTCCCGGATGCGCTCCTGCTCCTCCCCTCTCATTTCCCCATAATAGGGAAGAACGCGTTTCAGCGTGTTCCGGTACTGTCTGACCAGGTTCATGCGATGATCAAAGACCTCCTCATCCACCTCCGGAATGGTTCTCGACAGCGCGAGGAGATACCAGGACAGGTCCTCCCTCGTCTCTTCCAGTGCCGGATCCATCCACACAGCCTGCTCGTAGACCTTTCTGAAAACTGCCTGAATCTCCTGATAGCCTTCCTTCTGATTCCGGGTCGTCTCAAAGCGCACGATTCCCGGCATTCTGACACAGAGGCTGCGCAGATCCCGAACCGGTTCGCCCCATTCTTTTTTCCATTCCGATTGATTCGCCATTTGTGCCCTTCCTTTCAGCAGAAGCATCCAATGTACTGTCAGCAATCAAATTGTATCACTCTTTCAATCCGTACGCATAATACAACAGGGGATGCAAAAAGCATCCCCTGCGTGTAAGTCTCATTCTGATTCAAGAATGCCCTGTCGGATTACTCGGGCTTCTTCGTGCCGCAGTTGCCGCAGAAGTTGCCGGTGTTCTCAGTGCCGCACTGAGGGCAGATCCACTTGCCGTCATCGGGCTTCTTCGTGCCGCAGTTGCTGCAGAAGTTGCCGGTATTCTCGGTACCGCACTGAGGGCAGATCCATCCGATCGATGCCGGCTCCTGAACCTGCGGTGCGGGAGCGGGAGCGGGAGCCGGTGCTGCCTGCTGGAATCCGCCGCCAGGAGCTGCCGCATAGTTGCTTTGGAAGCCCTGCTGGCTGCCCTGCTGTGCCTGTGCGTTCAGCTGAGCAATGTTCGCGCCCATGCCTGCATTCTGCGCCATGTTCATGCCCGCGAAGGCCATCATCGGTCCTGCGTTCTCATTGGCTGCGGCCGACTGCATTGCTGCTGCGGTTGCGGCAGTCATGGTTGCTGCCTGCATACCCGGATTGATCAGGGCTGCGTTCATCTGGAGCTGCTTGATGCGCTCTTCGTCCTTCTCGTCCGCCTTGATGGAGCTGACGCCGAATTTGACGATGACGATACCGTACTGCTTGATCCATGTCTCGGAGAGCTGCTTGTTCAGAGCATTGGCGAGATCATCCGCATGACCCGGAACTGCGCTGTAGCGGATACCCATGCCGGAAATCTCGGCAAATGCCGGCTGAAGAGCGGTCAGAAGTTCGCTCTTGAGCTGGGAATCAAGCTGATCTCTGGTATATTCACGCTCTACGTTGCCGCAGATGTTGATATAGAACAGGATCGGATCCTGGATCTTATAGGAATACTCACCGAAGCACTTGACGGCGATATCCACGTCCAGGTTGATATTGGTGTCAACAACGCGGAACGGAACCGGATTGGCTGTGCCGTACTTGTTGCCGATGATGTCCTTGGTATTGAAATAATAGACTCTCTGATCCGTCCCGGTGTCGCCGCCGAAGCCGACACGCTTCTTGAACGTCTCAAAGCTGTCCTTGATGCCCTGCCAGAGGCCGCCTTCAAAGATCGAGGGCTCTGTCGAGGAATCCCACTTGAATGCGCCGGCCACGGCACTGATCTCAACGATCTTGCCCTGCTCGACGATCATCATGCACTGGCCTTCATTGACAACAACGATCGAACCGTTGGAGATCACGTTGTCGCTGCCTCTGTTCTGGCCGCGTCCTGCCTGACGCTTCTCGCCCTTAACCACAAGCGTGTCGTTAGACATGGACGGACAATAGAAATACTCCTTCCACTGATCTGCCAGTACGCCGCTGACCGCGCCTGCCGCCACTTGTAACAGTCCCATAATTTTGCCCTCCTTACAGTACTTTCTGCCTGATAAGCTGCGGCACTTGTAAAAGATCTGCCGCTTTATTCAACAAGAAATCAGAGATTTCTTATTTTCCTACACTATTTTACGCTACTTTAAAAAAATCCGCTACTGTCTGATTCACACTCAGAATGCCTGATGCCGCACGACCGCATATTCGTCCCCGTTGACCCAGTAGGGACAGCGCCCGGCGCTTTTTCTTCCCTCGCTCTGCATCAGCCGCGCCAGATCGTCTTCATCCATCTGCGCGGAGCAGAACCACTCTTCATATTCCTCGTCATAGACGAAATAGTTGCAGGTATCGCAGTCCGACATTCCGCTCCTTCCGGCGTTATTCAGGCTTATACGCCGTTTCTTATTCTTCCATCATGGTATGAATCAGCTCCAGTGCCTCATTCAGCTGATTGTCCGTCTTGTCCTCCCGGTAGGCATCGGCGTCGAACTCCACGACCACATCCGGCTCAATACCGGTTTTGTGAATATAGTTTCCGTTCCGGGTGTAATAATCCGCAACGGTCACCTTGACGGCGGTCCCGTCGTGCAGATCCAGAATCGTCTGGACAATTCCCTTGCCGTAGGTCTGTGTGCCCAGCAGCGTCCCGGTGCCGGAATCCTTGATGGCGCCGCTCAGAATCTCCGCCGCACTGGCCGAATTGCCGTCTACCAGCACCACCAGCGGAAGATCAAGCTGTTTGCTCCCGTCGGCTTTGTACTCTGTCTTCTTTCCGTACTTGTCCTCCATGTAGAAGACCAGTCCTTCCGGAATGAAGTAGTTCGCGATTTCCGTCACGACATCCACGTCGCCGCCCGGATTTCCGCGCAGATCCAGGATCATCGCTTTCATGCCCTGCTCCTGCAGCGAGACGAGCTCTTCCTTGAACTGAGGCGTAGTGATATCCGAAAATTCCGAGATGTTCAGATAGCCGATGCCGTCCTCCTTCATCTCGGAGGTCACCATGACCATATCGACTTTGGCGCGGGTGATGTCGTACTCCAGATAGTCCTTTTCTCCCTCCCGGTAGATCGTCAGATGGACCTGTGTCCCCTCCGGGCCGCGGACCTTGCGCGCTACCAGGTCGATGTCGATGTCATACATTTCCTCATCGTTGACCTTGTAGATGATATCGCCGGCAAGCAGACCGGCGGCTTCGGCCGGGGTATTCGGGATAGTGCCTGTGATGGTCGGCAGATTGGTTTTCTGATCCAGCTGCAGATACGCTCCGATACCGTAATAGGTGCCGGAGATGTTGTCCATCAGCTCCTTCATCTCCTCTTCGTTGTAGTAAACACTGTAGGGGTCGCCGAGTGAATCCAGCAGGCCGTCGTACAGGCCGTCCTCGAGCTGCTTTCTCGTCACATGCTCTGTGTCGTAATAGTAATCGTCGATAACCTGCTCCAGATCCCGCAGCTTCTGGGTGGATTCGGCGTTGATGGCAGAATCCTTTTTAAGACCGGGAATCGTGACAGGAAGATGCAGCGCGCCCCGGAGGGCGGCGTAGCCGCCGATTGTCAGGGCCGCGCCCAGCACAACCCCGATCAGCACACCGATAAAAACAAGAAATCCCTTCTGATTTTTCTGATTCATCTGATCACTCCACTAAAACTCCGGCGGGTCGGTAAACCGCTCACCGCAGATAACTCCAGGGGTTCACGTACGCTCCGTTCACACGGACGGAGAAGTGCAGGTGAGGGCCCGTCGAAATACCGGTACTGCCCACCGCGGCGATCTTCGCTCCCGCCGACACATCCTGTCCCTTGGAGACATACAGTGCGGATGCATGCATATAAACGGTGTAAATATTATCACCGTGATCGATCATCACATAATTGCCCATGGACGAGCTGTAGGCCGCTGCCACAACCGTGCCGTCCGCCGCCGCCAGAATCGGAGAACCGGAAGGAGATGCCATATCCAGTCCGCTGTGGAACGTACTGGCTCCCGCCGTCGGGGAGGTGCGGTATCCGAAGTCGGAGGAGATATAGGTATAAGAGGGCGCAGGCCAGACAAAGATTCCGCCGCCGTAGTGCCGCTGATTTTCCGCTGCCAGCCGGGCTTTCTCCTCGCGGACGGCCGCCTCCAGTGCACTGATCTCGGCATCCCGCTGTGCCACAGCCGCCTGATAGGCTGCCAGATCGTGCTCCTGCACCTCGATCTCACTGTTCAGACCGGCAATCTCACCGCGTTTCTCCGCAATCAGTTCCTCAACTGCCTTCTGTTCTTCCTCAACGGCTGCCTTGGCTTCCTCGAGCTGAGCTTCTTCCTCTTCCAGCTGCTGCTTGGTCAGCGCGACCAGTTCCTTCTGGGCGGTATATTCCGCCAGCATATTGGCGTCATATTCGGAGAGCTTCTCCACATAGACCTGTCTTGTCAGCAGGTCGCTGAAGCTGCCCGCCTTCATCAGAATGTCCAGATAATAGGTCTCGCCCTTTTCATAGAGCAGCTTGACGCGGCGCTTCATGCCGTTGTACTGCTCCTGCTCCTTCGCCTCCGCGGCCGCCAGTTCGACCTTCGTCTCCTCGATCTGCTGGGTGGTCGTCTCGATGCTCTCGTTCAGCGCATCGATCTTCAGCTGCATCTCCTGCACCTGTGCATCCAGCTGGGTCACATAGGTGTTCAGGTTGGATTTTGCGGCCTCCAGACCTTCCTTGATCTTCTTGATATCACTGATACTGCTCTGGATTTTGGCCCGCTCTTCCTGAATGGACTTGACCTGTGCTTCCTTTTCGCGGATGCTGTCGTTGGTCAGCTCAACCGCCTGTACAGATACAGGCCCCCCAAAGGGCGTTTTTCCGCACAAGAAACTGCCGCCGACCAGGGAAGCCCCGATCAGCGTGCAGAGAAGAACCCGATAAAACCGTGCCGCGTGTCTGTCAGACATGAATATGTCTCCTTGTTGTCAGCGCACTTCCGATAAAACCGATACCGACGCCCAGGACGATGGACAGCGGAATCAGGTAATGAAACAGCTCCTTCGTGGGGATAAAGGTCAGCATGCTCGACAGAATGGCAAAACGTCCCGTCACGAAATCCACCGCGGCATTATAGACATAGTAGATAATAACCAGCGGAATCAGCGAGCCGACCAGGCCGATCAGGATACCCTCGACGATGAACGGGCCGCGCACAAAAGCGTCCGTTGCGCCGATGTACTTCATGATATTGATCTCGTTCTTGCGAACGGCAATACCGGCGATAACCGTGTTGCTGATCAGGAAAATCGAATTGGCAAACAGAATGATGAACAGGCCGACAGAGACATAGCCGATCACACTGTTCATGCCGGACAGCGTATCCGCGGCGATCTCCGAGTAATTGACGTCCCGGACCATCTCCAGGCCGTTCAGATAATCCACCAGCTGTCCCTGTTTGGAGACATCCTTCAGATAAATCACCAGATTGGCGGAATCCGCCAGCGGGTTCTCCGTGTAGATATCCGCATATTCGGCAAAATCAGCAGAGAACTCGGCCCATGCCTGATCCGCGGAGACATACTCCACATTGGCGACTTCTTCGCGCTCCTCCAGGCCGACCCGCAGATTCAGGATGTCCTCCTCTGTGACACCGGGCTGGAAAAAGGCGGTCACCGATACGCTCTCCTCGGCTGTCTGCAGCATATTCTGGAAATTGATGATCACGGCAAAGAACAGGCTGAACAGAAACAGGCAGGCCGTAATCGTCGCGACCGACGCGAATGTATACCATTTATTCCGGAACAGGTTTTTGATTCCCTGTCCGATCGCATAACTAATACCTCTCATCGTCGTAAATTCCGCCTTCCTCGTCTTCTACAATAACGCCCTGGTTCATACGGATCACGCGCTTGTGCATTTTCTCGATGAACTCCAGGTTATGTGTGACCACCAGGACCGTTGTGCCCTGCTCGTTGATCTGTTCCAGCAGGTCCATGATTTCCCAGGCATTGTTGGCGTCAAGGTTGCCGGTAGGCTCGTCCGCAAGCAGAATCAGCGGCTTGTTCACCAGCGCTCTGGCCAGTGCCACACGCTGCTGCTCACCGCCGGAGAGTTCCTCCGCCTTGCTGCGGTATTTGTCAGCCAGGCCGACCGTCTTTAAGATATCCGGCACATTGCGCTTGATCTGGTTCTTCGGAACCTGGAGCACCAGCTGTGCGAATGCGACATTGTCGAATACATTCCGGTTTTCCAGCAGTCTGAAATCCTGGAAAACGATTCCCAGATTCCGGCGGAACTTCGGGATTTTGCGGTGCTTAAGCGTTCCCAGATCGTAGCCGAGCACGTTGATATAGCCCGAGGTGGCCTCCAGCTCGCGCAAAAGCAGCTTGATCAGCGTGGATTTTCCGGAGCCGGAATCACCCGTGATAAACACGAACTCTCCCTCCCGGATATCCAGAGAAATCCCGTCCAGCGCGGGCGTTCCCTTTGTGTAGCTCTTATAGACATTCCGGAGCGTGATTACATTGTCCTCCGGAACATCATAATACTTCCTTCTCTTCATTCTGCCTCCATCACTGTCTGTGCCGGTCCGGCATCAATAATTCATTTTCTCCATATACTTCATGTATTTTTCCACCATCAAGGCAATCTTGAAGGTGATTGCATCCTCAAAAATCCGCAGGTCCAGCCCGGTGCTCTTCTGAAGCTTGTCCAGGCGGTAGACCAGGGTGTTCCGGTGGATGAACAACTGACGCGAAGTCTCCGAGACATTCAGGTTGTTCTCAAAGAATCGGTCGATGGTCGCCAGTGTTTCCTCGTCCAGTTCCTCAGGGTCCTTCCCCTTGAAGGTCTCCCGGATAAACAGCTTGCACAGCGGCACGGGAAGCTGATAGATCAGACGGCCGATGCCCAGCTCCGTGTACGGAATAATCGTCGCGTTCTCCATGAAGATCCGGCTGACATCCAGCGCCATCTTCGCTTCTTTATAAGAACGGCTGACTTCCCGGATTTCCTGCACCACCGTGCCGTAGGCAATCCGGATGTCCGCGATTCCCGCGCGCTCCAGATACTCCATCATCGATGAAGAAATCCGCATAAGATCCTGTTCCCGGACGCCGTCGCCGACATCCTTCACGATGACGACGTTGTTTTCGTCCACCGCGGTCACAAAATCAGAGGTGCTGTTGCCGGGATAGCTCTGCATCAGCTCGAGCACATTCTTCTCGCGGTCCGCCCTGGACTCGATCAGCATGACCGACCGGGGCGCCGTCGCCGGCACGTGCAGCTTTTTCGCCCGTCCGAAAATATCCACCAGCAGCAGATTGTCGAGCAGCAGATTCTTGATGAAATTATCCCGGTCGAAGCGCTCTCTGAACGCGTTCATCAGCCCGTCAATCTGAAAGGCCGCCATGCGCCCGACGAGCAGCGCGTTGTCACTCTCGCCGCAGACACAGACCACATATTCCAGCTGATCTTCATCAAATACCTTGAAAAACTGATACTGTCCGCTCTGCTGGGAATCCGCCTCCGACTCGGCAAAACCTGTGACCGTGTTCTCAAGTCCCGAGAAAACCGGTGCTGTCACCGCGATCTCCCGGCCCTGGCTGTCCAGAATGCCGATCTCCAGATGCGAGATCCCTTTAATCCCGTCAATCGTGTTCTGCAGTGCCTGATTCGATATCATCCCGATCGCCCCCAAACGATAAATAGCGTTCCTGCAATTCCCACATTCCCTCTTATGATAATGTACTCATAGAAAAAAATCCATAAAAACAGCAGACAAATTTTGTGAATTATCACGAAAACAGCCGGCCCCCTCCGGCTTTTGCCCGATCAGCAGCTGCCCGCTGTCTTTCTGTTACTGGCGGACGATCCCCTCCGGCGTAAACCGGATCAGTCCGTCTTTCAGAAGATGCCCCACTGCCCGCTTGAATTCATTTTTGGACATATGCAGCTCCGCGCGGATGCGCTCCGGATCTGATTTGTCCGTAAACGGCAGCAGACCGTCCCGCTTGTCAATCTCTGCGAGCAGGAACTCCGCGTCCTCTCCGATCTGCAGATAAGCCTTTTCCCGGATGGAGAGATTGAGCTTTCCGTCGGGTCTGACCGACAGAACCCGCGCCCGGACCCTGCTGCCGATTTCCAGATCCCGCACCAGCTCCTTTTTGGGAATGAGCCCGGAATACCGGTCATCCACGGCGACAAAGGTTCCGAAATTCGAACTGGTCTCATAGACAGTTCCTTCGACCTGATCACCCGTGCGGTACGGACTGTCCGTCTGCAGATACGGATATACATTCATGGTCGCGCACAGGCGGCCGCTCTTGTCGATATAGACGGCTACAAGGCACTCCTGCCCCTTCTGGATCCGCTTCTTCGGCTGTTCATGGAAGGGCAGCAGAAGATCCTTGTCCAGGCCCCAGTCCAGAAACGCGCCGATCCCGGTGATCTGCACCGCCGTCAGCCAGCCGACCTCATGCAGCGTCAGCTTCGGCTCCTTGCGGGTCGCGATCGGACGATCCTCCGAATCCTTGTACAGGAAGACCTCCAGACGGTCTCCCACCGCGCATTCCTCCGGAACCTGCGAGGCGGGGAGCAGTACCGTATAGCTCTCCTTCGGATCCCGCAGAAACACGCCGAAGTCCGCTTTCTTCTCCACTGTCAGAATCTGTTTCCTGCCGATTTCGTACATTTTTACCTTTTCCTTTTACTTTATCTTTAACCTTCATTGGATCTTGGAGACCCATAAAATATTAATCGCAATCGTACGTAAACTCCACAATCGCGTACGGCGCCCCCTCCTCCGTGTTCAGAACGGCCGTGAGGACGCGTCCCTCCGGATCCGCGCAGCACTGCGGGCAGATCACATCTCCCGGGAGGGCCTGTTTCTTATATTCCGCGCGCATGCGGGTGAGCTTTCCCGCGCAGCGCAGGTCTGTCTCCTCGAGCGCGGCTCTCGCGATCCGCACGTACTGTCCGTTGTTGACATGGCCGTTGCTGTCCAGATGCTGCCCGGTCACAATCACGGGCGGCGCCGCCGCACAGGGCGCTTCCGGCAGGGTCATCTTGCGGGACAGATATTCCATCTCAAAGCGGGGGAACAGCTCATAGCGGTCCAGGATCGTCTGCGTCACTCTCTCCGGATAGCGGGTCTGCATATTCATCAGCGTCCACACGGAATATACATTGACAAGGCGCTCGCCCCCTGTCGTCTCCATCATGAAGTTTCTCTCTCCGAGAAAGCCTTTCAGGCGGAAGGGTGAAGTGCCGATCCGGACATGCTCGCCCAGAACCGGCGCGCGGAAAATGTCGATCTGCCAGTAATTGACCAGCCACGCCAGATGGCGCTCTTCCAGATAGGAAAAACCGATTCCCAGATCTTCCGACTGGAACGTCGAGCAGTCCTGGAAATAATTGATCATGGACTCCGGCGTCAGAACACGCCGCGGGTCCGTTTCGCTGTATCGGATTCTGCTTTCAAAAGTATACATGCTCCTATTTTGCCATCGGCTGGCTTTTCGTGCAAGCGCTCCGCCGGGGCCGCCGGGCTCTCCTTCCCCGTTTTTTCTGTGCTACAATAGAATCAGTTTCTGTTGCGGAGGCGGGTCTGTGAAAAAACGCGAACTCTATTATATGACCGGAATGCTCCTTTTTACAGCACTTTTAAATGCGCTGTCCTGGATCCTGCCCTCTTTTTCCGATTTTTACACGGATCACATTTTCCTGCTCTTTACCGGGTCCCTGGGCCGTCTGACTTCC
>OCTX012250167.1_pt1 | contig 13405 bp, 8 predicted proteins | sample 1539691 | NCBI WGS metagenome assembly OCTX01 (sample SAMN02144231, study PRJEB22623) | gut metagenome | biome: sheep rumen | host: Ovis aries | place: New Zealand
GACATCGGTTAAGCTTTGCGCCGATGGGCGTATGATGAAGCTACCGGAGATTCGGGATTGACTGTTTTCCCGTTTCCGAGGGAAATGCCGCAAGGCGAAAAAACCGTCTATGATAGTAGAAGTACGCTGAATGGGCTTTTGGACGCGGGTTCGACTCCCGCCTAATCCATCACCAAGGACAGGCGCTGCGTTTCGCAGCGTCTGTTTTTTTTGTTGCTCATTTCCAGGTTTCGCCGCGTGCATAAAGTGGCTTAAGTTTACTTCCGGGCAGCTGGTTGTACTTGATTGGAAAGTTGAATCATGGACGGAGAGAGGCAGTTGTCTATAGATATTTATACTTAGAAACATCTTTCTGACGAGAACGATGCAATTGTTATCCTTTTGGACTGGGTTTGTGGTGTCAGTGCATTCCGCACTATCGGATTCATGCAAATAATGTGAAAATATGTCTAATTAAATATATTATAACGCATACTTTTTGTAAAATAATGGATTATTTAATTAATGTCATTTGATAACGACATCATGAATTTGCTTCCTGAACTTTGAAGGAGTATAATGATACCTAGTGGTATCCACTCCCAAAGTGTGGTGAAAACCATTCCTAGCTTTGAGTTTATTTCGGCATTTTGTTTCTCTTAGGAGATAAAGATTGATGAAAGACAGCTATAAATACCTGATAGCTAAAAATGATAATACCGAATGTAGATGGCTGCCATTGTGGGTGCATAGTCTTGATACCTACTATGTAATGCAGTATTTACTATCAAGCTGGTTGTCAGATGGTATGTTAGTTTCCCTGATAAGGAAAACAGATTCAGAGGGAATAAAGAAAGCAGCATTATTTCTTGCTCTGTTTCATGATTATGGAAAATCTTCTATTACTTTTCAGGCAAAAATATCAGATGGGATTGAAGTGCTTCACGAAATGCAGGATAAAGAGGGGCTGCACACACCTCCTGTAAATGATCCTGAGCTGAGAAACGGGCGGGAAATGCCGCATGGTGTTGCCGGTGAAATCATGCTGCTTATCAGGAGATGTCCTGATTCACTGGCTGCCATTGTAGGTTCGCATCATGGAAGGCCATGGGAAAAAGGACCTGAGATAGCACAGGAAATTGAGGAAATCCTTGAGGAGGATGAAGACGATATTTACAGAAATTTCAGCTACAGTCTTCGTTTGTGGGGCGGCAGAAAAAGAAGAGAAGAATGGATAAGGGTACAGGAATCTTTATTTGATTGGGCTCTGGGAATTATAGGCATTAATGATATTCGGATCCTTCCAACGGTAGATGACAAGGAAGCCATAATTCTTTCAGGGCTTGTAGTGATGGCTGACTGGCTTGCCAGTAATGAAGAATATTTTCCGCTCATCCCGTATAATCAGCTTCTTCCTGGAAATATGGACGAAAGAGCGGAACGTGCCATTGAAAAAATCAAACTGCCCCCGACTTGGAGACCATCGGATAATAAAGATTTCAAAAATCTTTCAATGCAGAGATTTGGCTTCTTTCCAAACGAAATTCAGACAGTAGCAGCAGAAGCGGTACTAACCAGTGCGGACCCCGGACTGCTTATTCTTGAAGCTCCTATGGGAATAGGAAAAACAGAAGCAGCACTTCTGGCTGCAGAAGAGTTTTCGGATGAAAGAGCCAAAGGCTTGATATTTGCGCTTCCGACCCAGGCAACTGCAAACGGAATATTTACACGTATTCTGGACTGGGGCAATGGCCAGACAGCAGACAATGTGCTCAGCATCAGGCTGGCCCACGGAATGGCATCTTTGAACGATGAGTACCGGGCGCTAATCGACAGCGGAAGACACTCCGAATGCACAGTAGATGATTATGAAGAAAACAGACTCATAGTCCATGAGTTTTTCCAGGGGTCAAAGCAGGCTCTGCTGGCAGATTTCGTGGTAGGAACGGTTGATCAGATTCTTCTGGCCGCATTAAAGCAGAAACACTTTATGTTGAGACATCTCGGACTCTGCGGAAAAGTGGTCATAATTGATGAATGCCATGCATATGACGCGTATATGAATGAATACATGGAGCGTGCACTGCAATGGCTTGGAGCTTACAAAGCTCCAGTTATCATGCTCAGTGCTACGCTTCCCTATGAACGCAGAGCATCTTTCGTGGACGCATACCTGGGAGGATATTCTCAAAGTAAAAATGATTCCTGGCGAAGGTCTCTTGGCTACCCGCTTCTAACTTGGACGGACGGAATGGAAGTACGTCAGAGGGAAATAGAGTATTCAGGAATACGGCGGGAAATTAACATTGAAAAACTGCTTTGCCAGGACACGATGGAAGAGCAGATCGCCCAAATCAGAAATGTCATATGTGACAATCTAAAGATGGGGGGCTGCGCAGCCATAATTGTAAACACGGTTAGAAGAGCACAGCTTCTGACGCTGGCATTAAAGTCTGAGTTTCCGGAAAAACATATACTGCTTCTGCATTCCAGATTTATTTCGGAAGACCGCATTGAATATGAGAAAGAATTGCTAGTTCATGCAGGAAAAAAGTCTACTCAATCTGACAGGGACGGTCTGATCGTCATAGGAACACAGGTGATTGAGCAGTCTCTGGATTTTGACGTAGACCTGATGATCACAGATTTATGTCCTATTGATCTTTTACTGCAGAGAATAGGAAGACTGCACAGGCACCCTTCTCATGACGCAATCCGACCCGATTTATTAAAAAAGCCCAAATGTTATGTACTGGGAACCTGTGGCAGACATGATAAAGGAAGTGAAAAAATTTATGGAAGATATCTCCTTATGAGAACGGATCATTTTCTTCCCGATCAGATATCATTGCCGGCAGATATTTCACCTTTGGTGCAGTGTGTATATGATGATAACCGCCCGATAGATCAGGCACCGGAAGGATATTCTGAAGCAAAGGCTGAGCATCAGAGCAGACAGGTAAAATTACGTAAGGATGCAGATGCCTTCAGACTTCTTCCGCCTGGAAAGGAGAGGACGATTAACCGTTTTCTGGAAGCTTCGGCACTTGCAGATGAGGAACAGGCAAGAGCACAGGTAAGAAATGGGGATGAATCCGCAGAAGTAATTGTACTTTTCTTTATGAAGTACGGCATTACACGGTCCCCCTGGAGATACAGGGACAGCTATGATTTGAATACCTGCCCGGCAGCGGGCACGTGCAGAGAAATATCAAGGCAGACAGTTAAATTACCTTCATGGGTTGCTGTTTGTGATATTGAGAATGAACTTTGTATGCCGTCAGAATGGGAGAAATCTGTCTGGCTGAAAGGAAAGCGGCTGCTGATTCTTGATGAAGCTGGAAAAGCTGAAAAAGGTAATTTGGTTATACATTATAGTCACGAAAGTGGTCTGCACATAGAAAGGAGGAGTTAAGCGTGGCAGATATTGAATTCAATTTGATTGAAGAACCCTGGATCAAGGCAGTACTTCCGGATGGCAGAGTGGAAGAAAATTCTCTTATGACTATTCTGGAAAATTCCCATAAGTATAAGGGCCTTGCAGGAGAAATGACAGCGCAGGATATTGCTGTTCTCCGGTTACTTGCCGCTATTGTACATACTGTTTTTTCAAGAGTGGACATTGAGGGAAATCCATCTCCTGTGACAGAGGAAGGACAATGTATTGAACGATGGAAGAATATATGGGATCTTCGTCAGTTTCCCATACAGCCTGTCAGATCATATTTTGAAAAATGGAGAGACAGGTTCTGGCTGTTCCATCCGGACAGACCGTTTTATCAGGTTCCCGGGGCGGATATTGGGGGATATTATGAAGTCAGCAAATTGAATGGTGCGGTATCAGAGAGTGGAAATAGTGTCAGGATTTTTTCTCAGTTATCCGGCATGGGAAAAACAGAAATGACTTATGCGGAGAGTGCCAGGTGGCTTTTATTTAGAATTGGTTATGATGATTGTGGGGTAAAGAAGTCTAAGGGCTTCAAAGGCGATGGAAATGTATCTCTAGGATGGCTTGGAAAGCTGGGACTTATATATTGTGTAGGAGATAATCTATTTCAAACGATTATGCTAAATATGCCTATGTTGTATGGTCCAGAAGAAAGACCATGGGAGGTGGATGAACCAGTATGGGAATTTGAACATCTACCTAGCATAGAGAATGAATCAGTAGAGATGCCTAAGAATCTTGCACGTTTATATACATTGCAATCTAGACGTATTATTTTAAAAAGAGATCAAGGGTTTGTCATCGGATGTCATATCATTCGAGGAGATGTACTTGATGATGATAATGCTCTTAATGAACCAATGACACTTTGGAAAGTAATAGAGAATAAACGAACTGGAGTAGTGACATATAAGCCATTGCTGCATGAGAGAAATAGATATGTCTGGAGAAATTTTTCAGTTATTGCTGTAGGGCCAGAGTCAAGAGATATTCCCAAGCCTGGAATTATATCTTGGTGTGATAGATTGAGAAGAGAACGTGTCCTACCCAAGAAACAAATGCTTACTTTTGGTGTAGTTTGCGTTAGATATGATTCTAAAATTCACGGGAGTATAACAGACAGTTTTGCTGATGATGTTAAATTCCATGCGGATATACTGTCTGAATCCGGTAGGTATTGGAGAGAAGAGATACGCGGCCAGATAGATAAAATTGATAATGCAGCCATATATATAGAATGGCTTGTTCGGGATCTGAGAAGAGCGGACGGGCTGGAGCCTAAGCTGGATGAAGCTTATTCTGAAGCTGCGAAGCAGGAATTTTACTATGAGATCGACAGGTTTTTCAGAAACTGGCTGATGAAAACGGATGCTGATCAGGAAGCAGAAGAAAGAAATTCTCTTTTACTGGCATTGGAATCATCTGTACGGAGAATAGCTCTGGAAGCTGGACGTAATCTTGTTAATAGAGCCGGAGAGAGTGCTTTCATCGGTCGAAAAATTAAAGTGAACAAAAAAGCAAACAGGGAAAAGCATTACAGTTCCCCTGAGGCATTTCGATGGTTTACAAGAAACATTTGGACTCTTTATCCTGTAAAAGGAGGTGAAGCTGGTGAATAAGGAGAAAACATCTGATGCAGTATTTAGAGAAACAGCCAGAAGATTGAAATGGCTTTTGAAATCAGATGACAGCACAGTAAAAGCACGGCTGGCAGAACTCAGACATGGGATTGGAAGTATACCCGGATCAGTCCCTGCTCTATGGGGAATGGTTTTTGATGATCTTCCGGAAACGATGCTTGGTATTTATGGAAAACCGTCTAAGGAAGAATGGGCTATCTATGATGCTCTGACATTATATGCTCTGCATCAGCAGGGAAAAGATTTGGAAAAAAAGAACATGAATGTCAAAGGCATCTCTTTAGGCAAGGCTGCAGGAAAGTATGTATACGCTTTGGGTGGAACCACTGATGACAGGGAAAGAGTAAGTAGAAGGTTTAATCAGATTGCTCTTGCTGCTGATATTGAAACACTTACTTATTATCTCAGAACATTTATCCCACTTTTGAGAGGAGAAGACATAGGATTGGATTACGCCATGTTGGCAAAGGACATTTATTTATTTCAGACAGATTACAATATCGCTTCAGTCCGGCTCAGATGGGGACAAGACTACTATAGCGTAAATAAGGAGGAAAAAGAAAATGAGTAAAAATGACAAGCTTTATGTAGACATCCATGTTATTCAGACCGTACCCCCGAGCTGCGTGAATCGTGATGACACTGGTTCGCCAAAGCAGTGCATTTACGGCGGTGTAAGAAGGTCACGTGTGTCGAGCCAGTCATGGAAAAGAGCTGTAAGACTGGCATTTCGTGAAAAGTATGCACCAGAAGACCTTGCAAGCCGTACTAAAAATATTGTAGAAATGGTGGCTAATCAGATTGCTGCAAAAGATAATAAAGTGGATGCTAAAGATTTTTCTATTAGTGTTCTGAAAGCGGCAGGATTGGAAATCAAGGAAGAAGATCCTGCTAATGGAATAGGTAGCCTTTTCTTTATGAGTCAGGCTCAGGCAAAAGCACTTGCTGATATTGCTGTAACAAATTCTGGCAAAAATCTGGACAAAAATCTCTGTCAAAAGGCTTTAGAGGAAAATCCCTCCATCGATATTGCTCTTTTTGGACGTATGGTAGCAAAAGTTGCATCACTTAATTATGATGCAGCTGCCATGGTTGCTCATGCAATTTCAACTCATAAGGTTCAAAATGAATTTGATTACTTCACTGCAGTAGATGACCTTTCAGCAGAAGAGAGTAGCGGAGCAGGCCATCTTGGAACTGTGGAATTCAATTCTTCCACGCTTTACAGATATGCATCCGTAAATGTCCGGGAACTGGCTCAGAGTCTTGGAGAGGATACAGCCCTTGCAGTCCGTAATTTTACAGAAGCGTTTTTGTTAAGTATGCCCACAGGTAAAATTACAACATTTGCAAACCGTACTCTTCCGAATGCAGTATATGTGACAGTTCGCACCGACCAGCCTGTTAATTTGGCAGCTGCTTTCGAGAAGCCTGTACGTCCTGATGAGGATGGGGGTTATATAACAGGTTCGGAGAAGGCACTTATCAGATATGCCGAATCTGTCTATACTTCATTTGTTGATGATCCGGATAAAGAATGGACAATTGGAGAGAATATGGAGGCTTTGGGGAATACGGTCAATCTAAAGACAATGCTTGAAGAAATGCAAGCTTTCATTTCAGACAAGCTGGCGGAGGAATAATAATGGGAACTTTATTGCTCAGGCTCGCTGCTCCTATACAGGCCTGGGGAGATGAGTCCAAATATGACATACGTGGTACTCAGAATGAACCTACGAAGTCCGGTGTAATTGGGCTACTGGCTGCGGCCATGGGATTTCGACGGGACAGTGACCAAATCAGTAAATTGGCGTATTCACTTCGTTTGGGTATCCGAGTTGACCAACCGGGGAGAGTTATTCGGGATTTCCATATAGTCAGGGTACCTAAATATGGTAAAAATGGTATGCCAAACTACGAATTGGATGGGAAAATATCCATTAACCATACATATACTACTCAAAGATATTATTTGAGTGATGCATGCTTTCTGGCAGGCCTTGAATCAGATGATGAGGAATTTCTCCACACTGTTGCAGAGGCTTTGAAGTCTCCGGTATTCCCTGTTTATCTTGGGAGAAGATCTTTGCCGCCGTCTATGCCGCTGGTCCTTGGAATTCGAAGTTCTGATCTTGAAACGGTACTCCGTGAGACTGAATGGCTTGCTGCGGAATGGTATAAAGATAAATATAAATGCATTCGTGCAAGGATTATAACTGAAACCAGAAGAGGGCAGAATGCTTGGTATACACAGATGGATCATCCTGTTTCTTTCAGCCCGATACACCGCAGATATTCATTAAGAGGCCTTAACAAAGAGCAGTATGTACTTCTGGGAACTCCTGAGCATGACCCCATGGCAGCTTTGTAGGAGGAGCAGCAGCTATGTATTTATCGAGAGTAGCTATAGATGAAAAAAAATATGAATCTATGAAAGCTTTATATAATCTTGAAAGGCTTCATGGAATGGTAGAGAACAGCTTTCCGGGAGAGCGGCAGAGAAATTTATGGCGACTAGACCGGCTGGCTGAAGAAAGCTACATTTTATTGCTTAGCAACCTTCCTCCGCAGTCTGATACGCTTCCCCGTCAGATTGGTTATTGTGATTCTACATGGGAAACAAAGTCATATGATACTCTGCTTTCAAAGATTACCGCTGGGTCCAGATGGTATTTTCGCCTAACTGCAAATCCGACTATGGCTGTTTCTGAAGATGGAAGAAACAGAGGCAGGGTCAAAGCTATAACTGTTTCTCATCAGCAGAGAGAATGGATAAAGAGGCAAGGGCTTAGAAAAGGGTTCCTTCTTCAGGACGGTCAGTTTGATATTGTACAGAATGAGTGGAAGACTATAAAAAAGGGAGACAGAGAAATACAAATTCTTGCAGCTTCATTTGAAGGCATTCTGACCGTAACTGATGCAGAAACTTTCCGTCAGACACTTATTACGGGAATAGGAAGGGAAAAAGCATATGGTATGGGACTTTTGACGGTGGTTCCTTATGGCTGATTCCAGTTCTCTTTTTAAACCTGATCTACAGGAACTTCCACAAATGCAGGCCCGTATGACATTCCTTTATCTGGAGCACTGCAGGCTGAATCGTGATCAGTATACGATTACGATTGCGGACAAAGACGGTATTGTATATCTTCCGGCAGCAAGCATTTGCACTTTGCTTCTGGGACCCGGGACGAGTGTGACCCATCAGGCTGTTGAACTGATTGCTGAAGCAGGGGTCACGATTATTTGGATCGGTGAAAATGGTGTACGCTTTTATGCATCCGGCAGACCTATGACACATTCGTCCTTAATGCTGATCAAGCAGGCCAGATTAGTCAGCAATATGCGCAGTCATTTAATGGTTGCAAGAAAAATGTACCAACTCCGATTTCCGAATGAGGATGTTTCAGATCTTACAATGCAACAGCTTCGAGGGAGAGAAGGGAGCAGAATACGTCAGGCTTACAGAGATTCTTCAAAGAAATGGGGAATTGAATGGAACGGTCGTGACTATAAGCCCAATGACTACTCTTCAGGAGATGATGTTAATAAAGCATTGTCATCGGGAAATGCCTGTCTGTATGGTCTTGCCCATGCTGTTATTGCCGCACTTGGATGTTCTCCAGGACTTGGATTTGTTCATGTGGGACATGAAAATTCATTTGTATATGACATTGCAGATCTATATAAGGCAGAGATATCGATTCCGCTTGCTTTTGAGGTGGCAGCATCGCAGCCTAAAGATGTTGGAACTGAAATGCGCCGCAGGATTCGTGATGCCATGGTTAACTGCCATCTGCTTGAACGAATGGTTAAAGATATTTACCAGCTCTTATCTGATGAAGATGAGAAAGAAGCATTGTCGGGCGATGATGTGCTTCTTTGGAATGGGACAAAGGATCTTGTGAAGAACGGATTCAATTTTGCAGAGTATGACGAAATAACAGATTATGATAGTGCTGACACTTAGTAAATGTCCTCAAGGGCTAAAAGGTGATGTTACCAAGTGGCTCATGGAGGTTAATACTGGTGTATATGTAGGAAAACTCAGTGCCAGAGTAAGGGACCTTCTGTGGAAAAGAGTTTGTGAACATTGTGGTTCCGGAAAGGCTACAATGGTCTTTACAGCCAGGAATGAGCAGGGATTTTCATTTTACGTGCATAATACCGATTGGAAACCAACAGATTTCGATGGACTTCTTCTTTTGAAAAAGCCGTATAAAAACGAAGAAGAAAAGTTACAGCAACAGACGTTAATAATTGGAGGTGATAAAAGAAATATAAAATCGAAACAACTGGAGATAAAAAAGTCTGCTATGCAGAAAAAGCCAGTTGACATTTCAGCATCAATTAATAACAAAAATAGCATGATAACGAAAGACTTTGTGGCAATTGATCTGGAAACTACTGGCCTGAAATCAGATCAGGACAGAATTATAGAATTGGGTGCAGTGAGATATAGACATGGGCAGATTGAAAGCAAATATCAAGCTCTTGTTAAGTGCGAGAAACCAATACCATCAGATATCATTGAGTTGACAGGAATAAATAATGAGATGCTGGATAAAGAGGGTATATTACCCGAAGATGCAGTGAAAGCTTTATTGGAATTCATCGGCAAAGACATTATCGTCGGTCATTATGTTTCTTTCGATATGCTTTTTCTTCGTAAGACATGCAAACGGTTAAATCTGGATTTTCAACAGTTTCAGATAGTAGATACAGTTGCTTTAGCAAATACTCTATGCACAATACCTGTTGATAATTATCGACTTGAAACACTGGTAAAGGCACTTGGCATTGCCGAATATCAAAGCCACAGGGCTTTACCAGATGCTGTTCTTGCAGCCAAGTTATACTTGAAACTGAATGAAAAAGGTTAGGCTTATCCTCTAAAAGCCTTTATTATCGGACTTTTTTTAGTCTATTCCCCGCGTGTGCGGGGGTGATCCTCGCCCTCGTAGCTGTCGTATCCGAGAAGACCACTATTCCCCGCGTGTGCGGGGGTGATCCCATGGTCGATACTTCCACACTGGAAGACCTTGTCTATTCCCCGCGTGTGCGGGGGTGATCCTATGTTCAACATGCTTACCGGCTCTTACATCTACTATTCCCCGCGTGTGCGGGGGTGATCCCAAAAATGCAGATGAACGATTTTATCAGTTCTTCTATTCCCCGCGTGTGCGGGGGTGATCCCTCAAGCTCATAAGCGTCCCGGATCTCGGCAAGCTATTCCCCGCGTGTGCGGGGGTGATCCTATAACAGAGTAATATCTGTCCCGCATAATCTTCTATTCCCCGCGTGTGCGGGGGTGATCCCGGAACCGACGTAGCCGGATCAATAGACAGCGTCTATTCCCCGCGTGTGCGGGGGTGATCCCGCAGCTGTGGCCGAATCCCGAACACCGTAAGCCTATTCCCCGCGTGTGCGGGGGTGATCCCCGCAAGGAAAGCAAGCAGTACATGGCCAGCTACTATTCCCCGCGTGTGCGGGGGTGATCCCGTGCTTATGTCCCAGTATCTGCTTGACTATGACTATTCCCCGCGTGTGCGGGGGTGATCCCAAGCGGACTCTTGACGTCAAAAAGAAATCGGACTATTCCCCGCGTGTGCGGGGGTGATCCTACAAATGGCCAATATGGGAAGCTGGCCAGTTACTATTCCCCGCGTGTGCGGGGGTGATCCCTTGCCGCTCTTATTGACCTCCCTCTCGATCTGCTATTCCCCGCGTGTGCGGGGGTGATCCCCGTCATCACCAAACGTACCCTGTATGAAACGGCTATTCCCCGCGTGTGCGGGGGTGATCCCGTGTTTGAGTCCGGCAAAGGCAAGGTAAAACACTATTCCCCGCGTGTGCGGGGGTGATCCTAGCCGGGAAGTGCCAAACATCATTGTCGCCCTCTATTCCCCGCGTGTGCGGGTGTGATCCTGGCGGTTCAAACGCACACACTTTCAGTTTTAACTATTCCCCGCGTGTGCGGGGGTGATCCTTGGGCGCAGATGATTAAGGATGCGTGGGAGAACTATTCCCCGCGTGTGCGGGGGTGATCCCGGCCAGACATGGATCGTATGGAATGACGAGAACTATTCCCCGCGTGTGCGGGGGTGATCCCGTAATGCGAGATCTGATAAGGGAGTTGATCCCCTATTCCCCGCGTGTGCGGGGGTGATCCCAGCTGGATCACAGTCTTATCGTCCGAATCCAGCTATTCCCCGCGTGTGCGGGGGTGATCCCACCGGCGACTGGAACACCGGCAACAGGAACACCTATTCCCCGCGTGTGCGGGGGTGATCCCGTATATGGACAACCACGGACTTAGCCGCTTATCTATTCCCCGCGTGTGCGGGGGTGATCCTCCGTGACGTTCGTCCAGCCCGGCTCCGAAGACCTATTCCCCGCGTGTGCGGGGGTGATCCTGAATCCTTCAGCTAGTCGGTCGGAACGGGAATCTATTCCCCGCGTGTGCGGGGGTGATCCTCATCGACTATGTGTCGCAGATTTACGGCAGCACTATTCCCCGCGTGTGCGGGGGTGATCCTGCTTCTGATTGTGTTTTCGCTGGCGACCTTATCTATTCCCCGCGTGTGCGGGGGTGATCCTCCATGACCCCGGCCCTCATGTCCTCTGGCACACTATTCCCCGCGTGTGCGGGGGTGATCCCGTGCTGGAAGCCGCAACGCAGCGGATCCGCAACTATTCCCCGCGTGTGCGGGGGTGATCCTATGACAAATGGATCGAAAGTCTGGAAGGCCTTCTATTCCCCGCGTGCGCGGGGGTGATCCCAACAGTTTCACGCTGATCGTCAGGGACGAGAACTATTCCCCGCGTGTGCGGGGGTGATCCTGACTATACGGAGTCCTTCGACCGGATCCGTATCTATTCCCCGCGTGTGCGGGGGTGATCCTACCGGGAACGTCCGCAGTGCAAGGTTCAAAGGCTATTCTCCGCATGTGCGGGGGTGATCCCAAGGGCGTTGAGATAATCTTCGTTGACGACATCTATTCCCCGCGTGTGCGGGGGTGATCCCGATACAAAATCACTGGAAGCGGCCCGCGAGAACTATTCTCCGTGTGTGCGGGGGTGATCCCAGCGGGACCTTTACGGACGGCTCCAAAGAGGACTATTCCCCGCGTGTGCGGGGGTGATCCCGAAGCGCATCACGTCACGGGCCGGAAAGCTCACTATTCCCCGCGTGTGCGGGGGTGATCCCAGGTTTGTGGAAGCAAACCTTAACACGATGTACTATTCCCCGCGTGTGCGTGGGGTGATCCTGTGATGGACTTTCTCGGCGCAAGCAAGCAGGACTATTCCCCGCGTGTGCGGGGGTGATTCCAGGGACATAAAATTCAACGACAAGACCTATTCCTATTCCCCGCGTGTGCGGGGTGACTCTGATGTATTCGAACAGTATCTGCTCCACGGTCACTATTCCCACGTGTGCGGGGCGATTTAATCAGGTGTTACAGCAGAACAGAATACCAGTTCTGTATTTTGCTAGAGAAAGGACTTTGGTTCATAATTCCATAATCATTGCAATCTGTCTAACCACTACATGAGTAGTGGTTAGATTTTTGCAACCTTTTATTGCTTATACATGCCACAATTCAATTGTTAGTTTTTTATGTTAATTCGGATAAACGAATTGCGCACTTATTGAATTTCAGAGCTTTGCCCATTGGTAGTATCAGAATAATTACCTTATATTGAGTAATACAATTATTCAAGTGAGAGCAAATTATGCCAGGATTTGCTTAAATGTCAGGATTTGGCTACTTTTCAGGCAGGATCTGGCGGGACTTTCAAGGCGAAGTGCTGTATAGTGGCATTTGTCAGGAGGACATGGAACAGGAGACAGCCTGAGGTCCCCCTGATGTAAATACAAAACCAGCCCCGCGCTGTTTACATATATCTTTTTCGGATATTATCGTTAAATTCGTTAATCATATAACCCTCCCCCCTATGCAGAAGCTCCGGTCCCCCGGAGCTTCCTTTTTGCCTGTTTTTTCAGGAAAAGGCCCCGGTAAACATAAAATGCATGGGCGGCCACGCCTGATCTGCGGTATGATGGACGCAGGGAGCACTCGTAAGCGTAAGGAAGCTGACCGGCAGCCCGGCAGTCCCTGCCTGTGCCTGCTTTCTGTGAACCGGATCAGTTATAAACCAGGGAGGAAAAAAGATGCTTCGTTTTATTGTTTTTGCCCTTCTGGCGGCAGCCATGGAACTGTTCCTGCTGCTCAGAGATAAAAACCGGAACGCTGCGGAGGAAGAGGATCCCATGGCCCTTCCCTGTACGGCCTATAAAGTAATTGAACCGGGTTTTAACTATATCCCTGGAAGG
>OCTX011694931.1_pt1 | contig 13401 bp, 23 predicted proteins | sample 1539691 | NCBI WGS metagenome assembly OCTX01 (sample SAMN02144231, study PRJEB22623) | gut metagenome | biome: sheep rumen | host: Ovis aries | place: New Zealand
CTCAGTTGTAAATTAGCCGATAAAGTAGAAGAAGCTAATTTACTAAACGCCACTTGCCCTTGTGCTCCTGCTTTAGCAAAATCTTGATAAATCTGATTAATTGGTAAACCATTAAGAGCTTGCTTAAATTGATCTATGTTTACAGTTCCTAATTTTGTATTAAAAGCTTTCTATAAAGCCTGTTGGACTTTTCCGGCAGTTTGTTGAACCTCTAAGAGTTCTTTTTCACTGCCTTTAAAATCCGCTAATTTAATTTTAGATAAATCCTATAAGGACTTTTTTAAACTATTGAAACTAGCTTGGTCTTTCTAAAGACCAACTTTAAAATTAATTTGACCCCCATCCTTTTTTGCCATGAATCAAATCCTCCTTTTATTTCCCATAAAAAAAATGCCCTCTTTATATTTATATATAAAGAGGGTATTCAATATTTATTAAATTAGACCTTATTCAATGGTTTTAGGAACTGGACGGCCGGCGTTAGCTGCTTCCGCAAAACTAACTACCTTCTCATATTTCTCTGGATCAAAGTTGTTTAAAATTTCTGCAACCGCTTCCATATTCTGCGGAAGATCCTGGACGAGTGTGGTAAAGAGGGCGACCGCACTTCTATTATGTCTTTCATTTGATTTCCGCATTTTCTTTAAATAATATAATAAATCTTCATATTCTTTGTCTGGCATAGCACCTAAAACACGAATTATAATGCCATTTTTTTCTAACTTATCATAAAGAGCAAATTCATCTTCTTTTTCTTCTGGTGTAAAAGTTAAATTAGTATATAAATAAACAATATTTAAATTAAAATATACATCTAATTTAATATCATTATAAACACCATTTTCAAAAGATTTTTGTAAAGCAATTTGAATTAAATCAATTTTATCTCTCACTGGAAGATAAGATAATACTTCAATTTCTTGCTAATCATTTAATTGGGCAATAACCACTTCTGGTTCCTCTGGTTTTAATGTTAAAGAACTAAATTCCATTTTAAAACTCCTTTTTTCTCTTTTATTTTATTTTAACAAAAATTTTTCATTTTGTCAAATTATTTAAATTTAAATGTGCTGTAATTTTTGCTTTTGCTACTGCCGCGTTAGTTCTTGCTATACGATCTGCATTAGAATCTCGTCGTGTTCTAGCCTATGTTTGTATTTTATCTCGTCCTTCAATGGATAAAGTAACAGGTTGGCTTTCATCTCCTTCCAAACTCATAGAAAGTGAAATATCATTTAAGGTAGAAAGAATAATATTCCATACTGGAACAATTTGTCCATTCACGTACATAAATTGAGCAAAATCTTCATTTCCGCCTCGACTAGCAAATAAACGAACAATTTGTCTTGCTAACAAAACTTCATTTAAAGCTTGCTGTGCTATACTCCAATTTTGATATCTTCCATGCGCCAAGGTGTTATAAGCTAAGTATCTATATCTAAGATTACTTCCAAAAGTAGCAGATAATGTCTAAATTAAGTTTCCTCCGTATCCAGAAGAATAGGATTGTTTACCTTCATTACCTTTTAAGCCCGGAAACTAATTTGATTTATAAAATTTATCTGAAATACCTATTGTTAAAGTTATTTCAGAATCATATCCTTCTAAATTAATTTTTACATTTTCAAAAAGGGCATCAGCCTTTCCATAAGCCGCAGTTCCTTCTTTTGCTTTTGTTAAATGACCAAATTCATCAGACTATAAAATTTCAACCTGCTGACTCCCTGATAAAGATGCTATAACCTAACCAATTCCAACATATGCTGTTTTAGTTAATATAGCGGAAATACTTTCTGCAAACCCTGTATTAAAAATACTTTCTACCATTCTTCTAATAGCAGAACCAGTTATATCTTTATTTTCTGATGAAGTTTTTCCTGATTGTAAAGCTCGCCCTAAAGCATTTATAGAACTTATTATTTGATCTATTTGTTGTATCTATAAATTACTCATAGGTTTTTCGTTATTTTCTTTTTTGAATTTTTCTAATGCTGATAATAAAAAACTTCCCATTTTTCTAGAGTTTGCTTTTCCTTTATATTCATTAGATAAAGCAACAGCTAATAATCCTCCTGATTTTGTTCCTAATAAATTAGCTGCTTCAGATAAAGCTTTTAATAAAATATTAAAATTAGAAATAGATTCTTTAGAATTCTTTAAAATTTCTTCTGCAAAATTATTAGTAGTAATCTCAGATTTCTATAATTGCATTAATTTTTGCATTTTATCAAAGCTCAAAGCTTCTTCAAATTTTTTCCCCATCTCTTGTGAAACTTTCGTCATAAGATCATCATTATTAAAAACTTCTTCTAACAATTCATAACTGTCTTCACTTAAACTATTTTTAAATAAAGTCTTATATTGAGTTTTTGAAGCTTCTATAGCTTGTTTTTTTCTATCTCTAAAATTTTGAATAGCCTAATCAGCACTTATAGCAGAGCCTCCTGCGGCTTTACCAATATTTCTTGCATGAAAGTGTACGTATATATTATTAGTTCTTTCAAAAAGCATTGGCCCAGAATAAAAATTTTCAATTGCACTTGCCATATTTATTCACCTAAACAAAAAAATGGGAGGAAGCATAATTAATATACTTCCTCCCATTAAAAATTTTTATTTTATTATCAGCCTGCTGGCTCATATAAATCGCTATCACCCGTAAGAACATCTAAATGTTCTCTAGTGGTATTACTACGCATAACGCTATGACCCGCAGAAGTAGCAGAAAGACTATCTTCAACAACCTGAATAACACAAAGAACCTGTTTAGACTTATCAAAATAAGTGTATCCTGGGAAAGCATCCATTGTAAAGTCAAATGTAGACGGATCCCCAGACCCAGCCATTGTAATAGTAAATCCAGACTGAACCTTAACATTCGGGAATGTTAAGTTAGCAGGCATATCAATACCAGTAGCCTGAGCTCTAAACAGCGTATCGGCTTCAACATAGTAATAACCAGCAAAATCAGCAGGTGTAATCTGAATTTCAGACACATTATTAGCTTTCTTTATAACATAATAATCTACTAAAACATTGATAGAATTCTCAATAGCAGCACCAGTTGCAGAATTCCATTTTGGACTATTAACCGTTAAAATTGCCTTACCTGTATTTTCATCATAAGCATAAGTAATTTGAGTTTGCTGTGTATTTCCTGATACAACTATATCACCAGTAATAGACCCATCATCTTCTGTTTTTATAATGAAAATAGGAGCATCTGATCCAGCATCAACAGAAATTGCATCCTGACCAGAAAGAGGACCAAACTCAACAAGAGCATCAGTTAAATCAATCTGTCCAATCTGATTATCCACTGTCATTGTTGTAGCAGTTGTTGCATGAACATGGACAGGAGTAGTTGTATCTTTAACCAGACCCGCACCAGAAAGCATAGCAAGAGAAACTGGAGAAATAAGAGCATCAGTAACAGTAAATGTAAGAGTCTTATCACCCTACCACGCAATTAACCGAGCATTACCACGTCCGCCCTGAGCGTAAACTGTAGTAGAACCTTGCTCCATTGAAGAGGTCGTAGCTGTGTCAATATATAAAACCGGTTGGCCAACATGGAAAGTATTTGTTCCGATCTTTGTCTCCTGCTTAGCACGGAAGACAATGTTAGCGCACTACCTAATTCCGAACTTCATACGAAATTATCCTCCTTATAAAATATCTGAGTGAATTTCACCCATCCAATTATCTACTTCTTCTAAATCTTGAGCACCAGCCATTTTAGCCCGAAGATATATATCAAAATCTTGCCATAATCTAAAACGCTAGAACTCGTTAAATAATTGATATACACTATATTTAATCAGTGTATTTCTGTCTTTCTTTAACCCTACCGATAAGATAGAGATATATTTTGAAAAGATAGATACCTACTATGTATCTTTTCCCTTCATTTTTGCTAATGTTTTTTGTCGTTCCTCAAACTTTTTAACTAATGCTTGTGCTTGAGGACCGCCAGGATTATACTTTTTATTTTTTTGAATCCCCTTTAAGCAAAACATTTTTGACACAATATTTCTAAAACTTTCAAAATTATCTTTATCTATCAGATGGACTTCTTCACCCTCATCTGTTTTTTTTGAAAGCCTAATGCTAAGAGGTAAAAAATTTATTTGATAATCTGGAAATAATAATAATAATACAAGTTTCATATTAATTTTGATCTTCTTAACTTCAATATTATTATTATCCTTAATCATTGTCATTAATATTTCAAAATTATTGTAGTTTTCTAAACGAGTTTTGTCCTATGGAGATAAAACATCTTTAGAAAAATTTAAATATTGACAACCCGCATAAAAACTTTCCTAACCTATATATGAGATTTCTTCAATAGAAGGCTGATGAATTATTAATTGCCCCTCTTCAAACGGTATATCTGTTTTTGTAGCAAGTAATAATTCATTAATCATCTTTGTATCTCTCCTATCTTACCAATATCCTATCCTAAATGCATACCATGATAAGATAACGTATACATAGATAAATCTTCATTTAGAACAACTTCATTACATCCTAATAAAGTGTATTCTCCTATTCCACTTAACTTTATCTGTGGTTTATGAGTTTCCAAAAAAGCTTTATTATTATTTGATAAGCTATTTAATATACCATCAATATACCCACATATCATAAGAGGTCTAACATTATAATCAGTTAAACACCAGGCATCATTATAACATACTACATCAAAATTAATATTATAATCTAAATAGTTAGGATCTTTTCTATTTAATGAAAAACTATCAAAAGAAAGAATAATATAAGATTTAATCTATTCGTGCGTCCCCCGACTAATTTTAGGATTTAATCTTATATATCCTCTATTTCTCATCTATTTCAAAGAAATATTATCTATTACTTTTTGATAATCAGTATTCGTTTTATCTAAACAATCAGGATTATTAATAATTAATAACCTTTTTAACATATCACTATGTGGTCTACTTGTTACAAATAATGTTTCAAGTATTTTTTGAACATCGTTTCCACAAGTTAAAAATGAAGAATATATTGGTTTTAAACTAATCAAATCTTTTCGCATCTTTTATTTCCCCTTAAAAAGAATTAATTTTAACATGTATCTTAGTATCTTCGGAGGTTCCATAATTAATATAGAAACCTTCTTTATTTTCTCGTCCCGTTATAATTTCAACAGTAGCTTTCTTACCATCCTAAGATAATTCTACTATTTTAGCAAGAGAAGACTAAGAGATAGACCAATTTAACTATTCTTCAAAATTTTTAGCCGTATAAACTACTACGTCATAAGGATTGACCTCAGATGGCCCAATGATGCGGGCTTCGGTTGAAACATCTCTACCCTAGTCCTACGAAGATTGACCGGCGGCCGCAAGCTCCTATTTAACGAATTGATCCGTACTTGTATAAGTCTCTTTTAAAGCAACTCTTATAATACCACTTTCCGAATCCCCCGTTTTATTAGTACTATAACTCTCATTATAAGCTTGAACCTACCAAGGCTTTCCATTTATAATAACCCTATCAAATCTCTGGAAAAAGGCTAATGTATCTTCATCTTTTGTAATATACAATAACTTTGTATAATTCATATCATTCCAAACGACACCACGTTTTACATTCCATAAAGCAGTAGTTTCATTTGGACCAGTCATCCATCCGCGATATGTTATAGGGGTTTCTTGTCCCTAATCATCTATTGTAATTATTTCAATCTCTTCATCAGCTTTTCTGATTTCCGCCCTAAAATAGGCCGTTTCTTCAGAATACTGCATATAAACAATCCAGTATGTATCTGGTGTCCATTCTTCTTTATTTCCATGTACCCATTTGAAAACAGTTCCATTATGAAAATCTGTATCTATAGGCTCGTCTCCCCCTACAGGAGGCTCTGAAAAAGGAATTGAAATAATCTTATCCTAATAAGCAACCTTTAATTTATCATGATTAATAAGACTTCTAAATAAAGGTTGAGCAGTTGTCAATTCATCAACAATTTCTTTTAATTTATTTATATATTCAACGGAATACTTATCCTAATATTCAACCTAAAGCTTTGCTAATATTTTTAATTGATTTTCACTCAATTCCTCTTGTGCCTGAAGAAGAGTTATAATTGAAATTAAATTATTAGCCAAACTATCTTTTTTAACATCATATTTTTGTACAATAGCACTTTGATAGGAATATAATAAAGCCTTTTTAAGACTTCTTAATTTATCCTATCTCATTCGCGTCCATTGGTCAGTTCCACCCCAAGCATTTAATCTTTTTTGCATCCTGACTAAATCAGATTGCGTTGATTCATCATAGGTATAACGCTTATCGCTATCGTTACTTGCTTTTATTCTTTTTCTTAATGTTTCAATAGTTGATGACATATCTTTGTAGACTGCTTAATAAACTAAGACACTAAAAAATACATCTTCTATAAATAGACATATCTTCCTATCTCTTTAAACTAAACAGTCCCTCCATTTTACATAATATAAGAAAGAAAAGCTAATCCTGACCATCAATTAATCTTTTCATTCCCGTTAACTATTCTATTAAAGTCTCTAAAGGTTTTTCCCAATCTTTACCCTATTCTCGCATTGGTAAAAGTTTATAAACCTGATTTATAATTCTCTTTATATTAAACTTAATTGCATCTTTTTTAATCTTAACACCAGAGGTTAAAGCCATTTGTTCCATGGTCCTGTTCCTCCTCTGGGCTGATTTTGCATTATAGTATTAAGAGTAGAACAATAAACTCCTTTATCGTTAACTTTTCGCCGCTTATAGAGTCTTTGAAGATGAAAACCTTCCCTTTCATATTCCTTTTTTAACTGAACTAATTTCTGCATATGGTTAGCTTGAGAAGTAAATTTAAAATCAGCTCCGCTATACTTCATTCTTACATTTTCAACAGAAGCTAGTTGTTGGCCTATCCACTCAACTATCATATATGTAGAAATTATATTTATTTCTTCTTGCGTTAAAAGGTTTATGAAAGCCTTTTCAGTCGTTTGCTCTCCCTCTTCTTCAATTTCAAAGTCAGCGTAAGATAAGTCTTGACGAGGGAATTCAAACTTAGGCAAAGCAGAAATTAAAAGTTCCTAAAGGACTTTATAAGTATCCTATGGAGTTAATTCCATATACATGTCATCAGTAATTTTAGAAAGAAAACTTGAATACACAACAGAAAAAGGAGTATAGTTTTTATCATCCATTAGCTTTTACCCCCTTTTATAAAATTATAATGTTTTCTTTACTATGCGGCGGCCGCTTTTAACTGTACTATCCTCGTCCTTGTGAACACGTCTCTAAGTGGGATGTTTATCCTAAGCGGGAACCGCAGTCTCTTCTTGAATCCGAACAGCACTATCTACATCGAAACCTAATTTATCTAAAATAGCTTTCCGCTTTCTTACGTCATTTAAAGGAAGACTTACAGATAAAGTCTTAATCATATCCGTAACACCTTCTGGCGCAAAGTCTAAACAATCTAAAAATTCATCAAGGGAACCCTATTGCATCAATTTAATAATATCGTTTCGAGTATATGAATATTCAGGTTCAACCGATCCAATTAGCTAAGATATTGCTTCTGGATTATCTAAAATTACTAAACTCTAGGAAAGTAACTCCTTACCGCCAGGCAGATAAGATAATTTTTGTAGTTCCTAGAAAGTAACCTCTTTCGTTTCTCCATAACCAAAAACCCTTCTTAAACCATTCATTTCAGGGATACTATAGACTACTGAACCGTTATCTCTATTTAAAACCCTAATGGGTGTTGTTTTTTCTAACATAACTCCTTTTCTCTCCTTTTGATAAAAATAAAAACGGGTAGATTTAAAAACAAATCTACCCATATTATTATTTCAATTATCAGCCAGCATCAGGTGTATAATTACCATCCGCATTAGTAATAGACAGACTTGTATTCTTAAAGACACAGATACCTGGGTTCACGCTATAAACAGCAACGCCAAGTTTCTTATAAGTCTGAATTTCTCTAGACCAGTCAGCATTCTCATGCTCACGAACAGCTGTAGCGCCCTCGAAGGCAACCTTTACAGGCTTCTCAGCGCCAGTAGGAATAATCCAAGCAAACCGAGGATCAATCACCTTTGTCTTATTCGTAGCATCCTCAAAGCTTTGCGGAAGAACGATAACAGAGTGATTCTTATACCGTGTAAAGTAACCATTGTTCCAACGCTCTTCTTTCATCGCATCGGACATAGCTTCCCATGTAATGGCAGAAGCAGAAGAAGGAACCATAGTAGCAGCAAATTCATATGTGCAATAAATTGTACTCTTACCATAAGCATCAGCCGTAGCGATCAGGCGATCGAAAGCAGCCTCATCGAAGTTACCGGCGCTAACCTTATTAGTAGGAATAATATCACTACCTTCAGCAACAGCCTTCAGAGCCTTAGCAATTTCACGGTAAACAGCCTCATCAAGACCTTCAAGAACAAGATCATACACATCACTCATTGTGATATGACCATCAAGGAACTCTTCAAATCCGATCTGAGCAGCTCCGCCATAAGCAGCCGTAGGAACTTCAAGCGTAAATCCATCAAGCTTGAAAACTTCATAACGACCAGCAAGGCCGACACGGGTTACGAAAGACTTAGCACGCTTCTTAGCAAACTCGCTAATACGAACCCGGAAAACAGGCTTGTCACCTTGGCCATAGGTCTTAACATCAGCGAACTGACCATAGTTCTGAAGAACCTTCTGAGGAAGAACCTCGTCAAGACCAACCTCAATTAAATTGAAAATTAAATTTTTATTTTCACGATACTGAGCATAAGTACCAGCCAGTTCGTTCATTTCTTTTCTAAAAGTCTCATTTAAAGCTTCGTAACTCAGCTTCTTATCTCCAAAAGCAAAAGCAACAGAAGGATTTAACGAAGCCTTAGCAGTAGCCTTAGCTAATGCAACTAATTGTGTTCTATCTAAAGCCATTTTCTTATCCTCCTTTTAATTATTGAATCCGCTGAAGTTTCACAGCTTTTTGACCATCAGCAAGGGTATATTCCTTGACAACCTGGAACACAGGGCCTGTAAGGCTATTGCCAGATCCCACTTCAAGGAAACCAGTTGCTCCAACTACAAGCTTATTGCCAACAGCTAAAGTAACAGCATTTGCTTGTTCTGAATCAGGACCAGCCGCGGCAACACCAAAAGTATTAGTAGTAAAAATATCACCAATATTGGTCTTTAACAGACGCGGATAAATCGTCTTGTCAGCCATATCGCTAGCAAGCATTGCAAAGTCCTTATAAGCCTGACGTCTTTCGTCATATAATTTCACTTCATTGAATACTAACATCCATTCGCCGTCGCCATCAAGGCCCGCATAACCACCAGCATAATTATATTTTAAGAACTGTCCATTCTCTAACTGCGCAATAGGGGTCTTAGTATCTCCACTAACTGTCATAGCAGGAAGTTGAGCATAAATTTGACCTGTGTACTGAGCAGACAGATGATTCGGCTAAACTTGTCCGTATCCTTTTCTCTTAATTTCAAGAGCCATCTTAGCACTCCTCCTAATTTATTATTCATTCATGACAGATTCAACTTCCTTTACCCAGTCCGGAATTGAATCTTCTCGATTATCAACATTAAAAGTGATAATAGGTTTTTCTTCTTGTTTATCTTCATTTTCAGCTGAATCCTTTAAATTGAAGTTGACCTTCTTTTCAAAACAAATTACAGCTAATTTTGATTTTATCTCATCTAAAGTATATTTACTCTTATTCTCAATGACATCTTTCTTATCTTCATCAGACAGCATATAGAATTCATTAATCAGAGCATCTTTTTGGACGTTCTAGACATTCTCTTTAAATTCACGAAGAGCTTTAACTTCCTCTTCTAGTGCTGTAAACTCCGTCTGAAGTTCATTATATTTCACTTCCAGAGCAGTATACTTCTTTTTTTCTTCCTCATCATCTTTGTCATCGTCAGAATCAGACTCTTCCTTTTCCTTATTGTCTTCTTTATCTTCTTCAGAGTCTTCTTCTTCCTTCTTATCAACAAAAGTGGACTCAGGATTATCTTCTACTGTTACTTCATTTTCATCAAGAGCAAATTCATCTTTTTTGTCCTATTCAGCAACAGTAAAATTAGAAGGAGTTTCTTGATTTTCTAAAACCTTCTAATCCGTAGCCAGTTCATTTTCAATCTTAGCCACTTTATTGCCTCCTTTTAAAGCAGATTGTAATTCTTCCATCATACCAAATAATGTACGTTTAAAATTGTCATCAAGGGAAAATGTCTTACTGACCTCTGGTGCAGTAACTGCCGCACCCTAGAAGCAAGGTTCAACATCATTACCTAAAATACAAAGTTTAGAAAATATTGCGTCATTAATAATAAAAAACTACATATCTTCCTTTATATTTTTTGCCCATTTCCCTTTTAAACTTTTTTCATCTAATTCCATGGATTGCGGCCGCCCATCTTTTAAGGCAACCTAGGCCTATTCAAATTGGCCAGTCCATAAATATCCAGTCGTCATCATATAAGTTCTGACTATGGTATTTCCAAAATCATCCTTATCCTAAAAATCTTTAAACCAGACTTGTGCATCAGGAGAAACAAATCCATATGGTTTTGTTAAAACATTAAAATGGATTCCTTCATCATCCCAGATCATTTGTTGCCCATGGTCGGCGAAATCCTCTTTCTCGGGTTTAAAATATCCAACAATCGGAGCCCCGCGCAAGGTTTTCGCCATTTCCGTTGCAACTTCTTTAGAGATATAACTTCCGTTTCGATTCTATCCTAAATAAAATACTTTTATTTCACAAGAAGACATTAATGGATTAATGTCTAATGGAGTAAGATTAATAAACTAAGGAGAATTAATTGTAGCAATACTTTGATGTGCTAATGCCATTATATACCTCCTTACATTGCTTCTCGATTAGCTATTGTTTTATCACTCTTTTCATTATCTTCCTTCTAAGGCCGGCCTGCGCCTTCGCCGTTACCAGACTCAGGTGTATTCTACTTTCCACTGGTCTTTCCGCGATTTTGAAGGGCTTCCGCGTTCATAGTATTAGAAGTAAGCGGAGGAATAAACACTCTAACTAAATCTAAGATATCATTTTCAAAATAAGCATTGGCAAGAATTGAACTCTGGGTCTGTCCTAATGCTACTTGAGGTAGCATCTTACTGTAACCCATCTGAGCCTGTTCTTTATATAATTTTGCCATCTCTTTATAATTATAAATAGTTGTTGTTAATAATTGCGCTCTATAATAACAACGTTTAGGAGATTTATTAAAAGGTTCAAGCATTAAATTTAAAAAAGATTCAAATTGAACTAAAAGATTATACATTGAAGCTTCATCATTCAAAATTGAATTATTTAATGCCGTATTTCCATCACTATTAAATTGAAGCTGAGATACACCAGACTCATTATAAACAGTTCTTTCTACTTTTGCTAATTCATCAGTAGTAGTAGTATTTCCTTTATCTGACATATCCGCAACATCTACATCGGCAAAAGTAGTAAGTACATCTACACCTATTGCCCTACTTAACATTCTTACAGCGTTATTATGTAGCTCTTGCGCTTCATCCACGTCAAAAACCAAATCTCCATTCTTATCTATCGGCATTTTTTGGATAATAACTTTTAATAATTTTTGCGCCATCTTTCTACGGTCTAAATCTTGAGCGTTATCTAAGTCAATAATCGCGGGAATGACTGAAATAAAAGATGGGAAATCCTATTCATTTATATTAAACTTAATCGTACTTTTAGGGTCTAATAAATACCAGCCTACCGTATCTCCAGGAAACAGGGGTTGTAACTTACCCGTTTTAAATAAACGATAACCCTTTTTAAAATCCTTTGGAAATAAATCTAAAATTCTAGACCTTTGAGCATCACCTCTGAAGAAATCATCAAAATATCTCATATTAAATTCAACTGCGGGTCTATTATTTACTTTAAACCTAGAACGACAATATTTAGGTGGTAACTCTTGAATTGTCATTTTATTTGTTTGAGGTATTAAATAACCATAGTAACAACCATGTCTAATAACTTTTAAAGCAACTTCTCCACAAAAACGTTTAACTTCAAAATCCTAAAAATACTTTAAAATTTTAAAGAAATTATTAAAAACTTTTTTTCTCTATTTTATTTCTTGCTCAGTATCAATATTACCTAATCCAGAATCTCCCTATATCAATCCCTAACAACCACTAATATAAGGTGTTATAAACCAATCATATTTATAAAGATAGGCCATATATCTACATAAACGAGAATAAATTCCGCTAGTATGATAAAAAAAGTTTGATATATCTACCATTTTAGGAATATCTCCGGTAGAGATAGCTCTCATAACTTCTTTTTTATCTCCAAGCCGTGGGTTTAAACGTTTATATTCTCCAAGAGATAAAATAGCATCGTCTAAAGTTTTTACTCCAATTCTTATTTTTGAAAAGTCTGTAGGAAGATAATTTTCATTAGTATTTTCTACGGAGGGGGCCATTTTAAAACCTTTCCCTTTTATCCTTGCCATTCTATCTACCAATGGAATCACCTATTCCTTTCAATTAAAAAATATCTGCTAATTCCATAATATAATCATAACTGATTTTGGATTCTTCCCAATACGGAATTAACACTAATTTTATATCATGTTTTTTACAATACTAACGTTTTAACATATCATAATATTGCTGTTTCCGCAATCCTGACATTCCGCCAAAAATAGATTTGCTTTTATAATGCTGAATTCCTTGGTACTAAATTAAAAATTCTAATTCATCATTATCATCAAAAACAGCAAAATCAAAACGTAAAGCATGTCCATTTTGGCCTATTAAATCAGGAAAGCTATATTCTTCTTGAAAGTTTAAACCAGCCTTTTCAAGAATTTCTTCAATTTTAATTTCAGCTCGTGAAGCTCTCATTAAATACTCCTTTTTCAATAGCCATATTGTATTCTAAATTATTCACTATTTATATATCAAAAAAAGAAATAAAAGGTTATAAATACTTGTCCTTAAACATAAGAAGAAAAGAAAGAAAATTTACTAATGTCTCTCTTTTTTCTTTTCTTTAATCTGTCTTCCTATTGTTTAATATAATATAAACCATAGATAAAAGCAGAAAATTTATCCTTTTTAATTCCTCTACTATTTTGTTTTAAAATAATATTAACGCCTTCATTACTCTAAACAAGGTTTAAGGTTTGTTCACGTAATACTGTTGTCAAGACAAAAGGAGTAAGATAATCGTTTCTTTGATCTATCGACATATTTTGTCCAACTTTTGTCTCCATTAATCTAGCTTTAGCCTCAGCCTAATCAATTAAAAACTTAATTTTACCACTAGACATTTGAGTTTGTGTATAAGAATAAGCTTCAGT
>OCTX012277162.1_pt1 | contig 13401 bp, 10 predicted proteins | sample 1539691 | NCBI WGS metagenome assembly OCTX01 (sample SAMN02144231, study PRJEB22623) | gut metagenome | biome: sheep rumen | host: Ovis aries | place: New Zealand
CCCCCGTTCGGGTAGCCGACGGTCTCGATTAGCTTGTATTCATTTTCTCCGAGTTTGAGTGCCTGGTCCATGGTGGTTCCTCCCAGAATATTATACACCATGGCGGTGTCAGACGCAATTGTATGGTGTCGGTTTTCGGCGGTTGAGAGAATTTAGTTCCCGAAAACCATCCACAAAACCGCTGTTTTATGATATGCTGACAGAAGAAAGGCGGTGGAAGCAATGAACATCCAGGACGTAAAGAATATTGTCGCAATTGCGGAGGCGGGCAGTATCGGAAAAGCGGCCGACAAACTGCTGATCGCGCAGCCCTCTCTCAGCAAATGCATACAGAAAGTTGAGCGGGAATACGACATAACACTGTTCACACGGGTAAAGGGCGTCTCTGTCAAGCTGACACCGGAAGGTGAACTGTTCCTCGGCATGGCTCGGGAAATGCTCCTCTCCCATATGCGCTTCCAGGCGCAGCTGCGGCGCATAAAAGAATTGCGGAAAAACTCTCTGGTCCTTGGCCTGACCTATCAGCGCACAGTTGACCTCGCCGGACCGATTCTCGAGCAGTTCTACCTCAATAACCCGCAGCAGATTATCCAGATACAGACGCGCGACACCCGCGGGCTCCAGCAGGGACTTCTGGACAACTCTCTTGATGCGGCAATGCTCTCTGTCATCGAAAAGCAGGGGGAACTCTACTACGAGCCGATCATGCGGTCCTGTTTCGGCGTCTATCTGCGTGACGGAAGCTCCGCGGGAGCGAAATCGGTTCATCTGGATGGCTATGACTATCCTATTCTGCGGCTTGAGGATCTGGTGGGAGAACCGTTTGCCGTGAATACACCGGGCAGCGCCAGCCGTTCAATTGTCGAAGAACTGCTGCGGAAAACACCCGTGGCGCTTGAACTCATAGATGTTATGAATAACCAGAGCAGGATTGCCATGGTGACATCGGGAATCGCGAATGCATTTGTGCCGATCAGCGAGAAACGAGCTCGAAAGGAAACCGGCCGCCCCAATCTGTACATGATCCACCCGGATCAGAACATATATTATGATACGAGCCTGGCCTGCCTCATGGGCTTTCAGACCACTCGCGAATTCCGGATGCTCTATTCCGTATTAAGAGCGCTTATGATCTGAAAATGAAAACAGCCGGATGCTGCAGGGCTGCGACAGGAGATGCCGCAGCCCTGTTTTTATTTTCAAACACATTCCAAATAGCTATGTGTTTGTCGGAAAGGGATATTGGACGAAAAGAGATTTCCCCTATACAATAATCTTGTAAATACAAGATCGCCGATGCCTCGATGAGGGATCCCGCTGCAGATGTCAAAGCATCGGATAAACGTTCAATCGAATGAAAGGGGAAAAAAAATGACACTTCAAATGATTCTCTGTCTCGCCATACTGATTTTTATGATGGTCGGCTATGTCGTCGGCGGCAAATTCAAGATCTCAAACGGCGCTGTCGCCATGATGTCGATCGTGCTGATCAGTTTTACAGGCATTCTTCCGGCGAAAACGATGATGACGAACCTGCTGCCCACGAGCTCGGTCCAGATCATCGGTATGTTCATTGTCGCAGCCGGCTTCAGCCGCACGCAGGCCGTCAAGAAAGTCACGCAGATGGTCTACAAGCTGAGCGGCGGCAACTTCACAATCATGCTGGCTGGGTACTCGCTTCTGACATTTGCTCTGGTTAACCTTGGCCTTACTCCGATGACTGCATTTGCTGTTGTCGGTCCTCTGGCCGTCACCTGCTGCGCGGACTTCAACGTCAGCCCGTCCAAGATGATTTTCCCGCTGGCCCTCGTCTGCATCGTCGGCTGCGGCGTGCTCCCGGTCAGCGTCGCCTCCACCACCTACGTGACCAACAACGGCTATCTGGAGAGCTACGGCTACACCGATTACGCCATGCAGCTGCTCGACCCTATGAAGGGCAGACTTCCCATCGCGCTTATCATGATGGTGTACGCAATCTTTATTGCCCCCAGACTGTGTCCGGCACAGGCTTCTCAGGAAATTTCCTTCACGGAAGCTGATGTCAAGGCGAAAACAAAAAAGAGAGAAGAAAGCGCTCCTCTTGATCCGGTGCGCGAGATTCTCGGCTATTTGATTTTCATTCTTACTACGCTCGCTCTGATTTTCCAGAATCAGCTCGGTGACTATGCAGGCTGGCAGATCGCCTTCGCCGGCGCAGCCGTCGTCATGTTCACCGGCGTTCTCACCCCGAAGGAAGGTATCAAGGCTATCCCGATGCGTATCGTCCTTATGCTGGCTGCGGCGCAGGTCGTCGGAGGCGCAATGGTGGAATGCGGTCTCGGAGAAGTGATCGGCGATACGCTGGCAGGCGTTGTCGGCAACAGCCATAACGGCTACCTGATCGGGGGACTCTTCTTCCTTGTCCCGTTCATCCTGACACAGTTCATGAATAACTCCAGCATCGGGCACATTTTCACCCCGATTGTCATTCTGACCTGTCAGTCTCTGGGCTGCAACCCGGTCGGCCCGCTGCTTCTGCTATATGCCGCCCGCCAGTCCGCATTCTGGACACCGGCAGCAACCGGCACGATCGCCCTTGCAGTCGGTCTCGGCGGTTACGACCAGAAGGACCTGATCAAAATGAGCTGGATCCCCAGTTTAATCATCGGTGTGATCGGCGTATTCTGGATCATGACCATTTTCCCGGCATTTCCGGGCTGAGTAAAGAGATAAACCATACGGCACAGGCAGTGACAACATTTTATAAGGAGAATAAAAATGAGTGAATATTTGACAACTATCAGTTCACAAACGCTCAGGATCCGCTGGATCTCTGTCCAGTGCTATGAAATCGTCCTTCCCAACGGAAAAGTCATCGTCACGGATCCATTCTATCTGGATGCCGCAAAATACGAAGGTATGGCCGAGCTGACCAAAAGCCAGAAGATGGAGCGGGATGTGTACTCCCAGACCGGCTTTAGCGCGGATGAGTTTACCGGGGCGGATTATATCCTCTTAAACCATGTCCACGGAGATCACTGTAACCTGGTCGGACAGCTCTGGAACAAGTTTTACGGCCGTATCCTCTGCCCGGCGGAGTGCTGCGCGGAGATGGCCAGGGTATTCGATATCCCCCACGGCGCCTTTTATCCGCTGTATCCGGGCAATACATACTACTTTGATGATTTCACCCTGAAGACCTATCCGGGAGCGCACGACAATCGCTCCTTCCGGGAGGGCCGCTTCCGCCGTCCGAGCGATCCCAGGATCATGACCGGCGGTCTCGAGGGCTTCGGCATTCCGTGTCCGACGGAGCTGGGGCTGCTCGGTTCCATTTTCAATCTCAACTATATGATTGAGACGCAGCAGAATTTCAAAATTGATTTCTCCGCAGGACGTGACTATGAAGAGCATGTGCGGCACATGACAGAGGAGAAGCCGAACCTGATGCTCCGCCACCGCATCCGCACCTACACGCCGGAATACTGTGCGCAGCAGATCATGGATATGGGTGCGCAGCTCATGATGCCGCTGCATCACAATAATGCGCGTGCTTCCGGTGAGGACCTGAATGAGTATTTCAGAAGGGTCAATGAGGTTCTGGCGGCGAACGGGAGCCCGGCGAGGGCGTTTAATCCTGAGCCGTATCGCTGGTATCAGCTTCAGATGAGTCTCGTTGCGGAGTAAAGTTCAAGCGACTCCACTTAAAACAAAAGGCAGATTACCTGTTTTTTCGACAGGTGAGGACGGTTCTTCGCGGAGGGGGACGGTTCTCCGCAGAGGAGAACCGTCCCCCTCCGCGAAGAACCGTCCCCACGCGTCTCCCGGCGAGGTCCTCGAGCGCGATCTGCGACTTACCTCTCGCGGTCGGCAGCACCGCCAGAAATGTCTTCACCCCGCGCGCCCGCGCCGCACGCATTTCCGCGAGCGTGAGCGCCTGGTGCTCGTAGAGCTCGAACCGGGGACGGTTCCTGGGAGGCCGCCGAAGGCGGCCGGGGGGAACCGTCCCTGAATGGAGGGAACCCCGTCCCCGGCGGGGTTTGTTGGCGCTCCGGCGTTTCGCCTGGCTTCCAATCTTGCTTTCTCGCCCGGCTCCAGCTCTTGCTTTTCCAGGCTCCCACTCGCCGAAGGGACGGTTCTTGTGCGGATTACGGGCGAGACCTGTCTCGCCCGTAACCCACGCTTAGAACCGTCCCCCTGGCGGTCCAGCCTTCCAACCACTCACCACAAATCCATCGAAAATTTCTTCATTTTACCCGCCCGAGGGAAACTTTTTCCCGCGCCGATCTGCTACAATAAAGATGCGCCGCTCCACTCTCTTGAATAACGGAGGAAAAATAGTATAATGAGAGACAGAGAGATGGGTTTATTTTCCGCGCGAGTCGCCCCCGAAGCGAGGTGACCCATGGGAAAGATCGACACCGAAGCAAAACGGTACTTCTCCGACAATGCCCGCTTCGCGGACGCGTTCAACTACCTGATTTACGATGGCAGACCGGTGATTGAACCGGGCAGCCTAACCCCGCTCGACCCGGCGGAGATCGTGGTCCCTTACGGAAATGAAGCCCGTGAGCCCCTCCAAAAATTCCGCGACCTCCTGAAACGCTGGCAAGTGAAGACGGACGGCAGCGCGGTCTACGCGGTGCTCGGCGCGGAGCTGCAGTCGGCTGTCAGCTACGCAATGCCGGTGCGGAGCGGGCTCTACGATTTCATGCACTACGCGAAGCAGGTGGAGGAGGCCGCCCGTTCCTACCGGAAAGAACAGAAAACGCCCCTCACCCGCGGCGAATTCCTCGCCGGCTTCCGGCGGCTCGACGTGGAGACCGCTGACCTGATCAACACCGTCACCGGCTCAGGCCTCAGGTTTGAGGCGAAGGAGGACAAGGTAGATATGTGCAAGGCGATTGAAGATATGCGGAATGATTCCAGAAATGAAGGCCGTTTGGAGGGCCGCGCGGAGGGCATCGACACCTCCCGGCTCGAGAGCATCCAGAATGTGATGTCCGGACTCAAGTACACCGCCCAGCAGGCGATGGACCTCCTGCGGATCCCGGCGGATGACCGGGAGAGGTATCTGGCGAGGCTGTGAGGCTGCAGGAACCCGGTTCCTGGGAGGCCGCTGAAGCCCCGGGGACGGTTTCTGGGAGGCCGCCGAATCCTCGGGGACGGTTCCTGGGAGGCCGCCGAATCCTCGGGGACGGTTCCCGGGAGGCCGCCGAAGCCCCGGGGACGGTTCCTGGGAGGCCGCCGAAGGCGGCCGGGGGGAACCGTCCCTGAATGGAGGGCCCCGTCTCCAGCCCAAATCCATCGTCCCCCTGGCTCACCAGCTCTCCCGGTTAAACCTCACCCGCTCGCCGATCCCCTTCTTCGGCGGCCGCACCGCGCCGCGGGCCGGCCGCCCCACCGGGAGCATGCACACAAGCTCGCACCCGTCGGGGATGGCGAGGATCCCGGCCATTTTCCGGCCGATCCCGCGCTCGTCCGTGAGGTAACCCTCGTACCAGCAGCTCGCGTAGCCGAGGGCGGTGATCATGAGGAGCATATTCTCAATCGCGGCCGCGTAGTCCTGCACCGCGACACTGCGGCCCCTGTAGGCGTTCACGCGGCGGGTGAGCACGCAGATGAGCGCCGGCGCCGTCTCCCCGAGCGGCGGGTCGATGACGGAGCGGAGCATTTTCAGCAGATCCTCATCGTCCACCACGACAAAGCTCGTCGTCTGACGGTTGCAGCCCGACGGCGCGGCCATGCCCGCCTCCACGATGGCGGTAAGGTCCTCGCGCGGGACCCGCTCGGGCAGGTAGGGCCCGCGGTAGCTGTGCCGCCGCCGGATCAACCCGGGTCTCGCCGGCCGCGCGGGCTGCCGCCTCGAGCGCGGCGGCTTCTTCCGCGTCTTCCGCGGTGTAGATTTTCAGATCCATGAGTCGTCCCCTCCCGTGATGGCGAGCGAGAGGAGGGCGTCCATCTTCTCAACTTCCTCCGCGCCTTCGATCACCTCAACCAGCTCCGCGGTCTCGGCCTCCTCCGGCATCTCCTCGTCCGGGCCGATCTCCATGTCGACCGCCTCGCCGCAGTTCGGGCAGACGACCGCCGGCCGGATCATCTCGTCAAGAAATCTCCAGCCGCACTCCCGGCACTCATAGAATCCGCACCTCTTAGTCCCGTCCTCCACAAAATACATCTGCACATCCTCCCTTTACGTGGTTTTCTGCAGCTATTCTACACCATTTTTCCGGAAAATGAAACTTCAACGCGTCCGGGGACGGTTCTCCGCGGTGGGGGACGGTTCTCCTCCGCGGGGGACGGTTCTCAGAAAAAAGCGGTTCTGTGAAGAACCGCTTTTTGCAAGAACCGTCCCTGCCGGCAGTGAACTGCCTCCCGGCCGGCCTCCAACCGCCGAAGGGACGGTTCTTCTGCGGCTTACGGGCGAGCTTTCTCTCGCCCGTAACCCGCGCTTAGAACCGTCCCCCTGGCGGCCGAGACCTCTCTCGCCCGTAACCCACGCTTAGAACCGTCCCCCTGGCGGCCGAGCCCTCTCTCGCCCGTAACCCACGCTTAGAACCGTCCCCCTGGCGGCCGAGCCCTCTCTCGCCCGTAACCCGCGCTCAGAACCGTCCCCAGGCTCCTTACTCTTCCTCGTCCTCCGTCTCCCTCACCGCCCTGCTCGTAAGGACCGTGATCTCGCTCTTCTCCGTCGGCTCGGACTTTCGCTCATTGATCCCGTCATAGAGCCTGAAGCTGGCGGTGTCGACGGCCGCGCTCTCATCGCCGGCGCGGAAGACATGGACGATGATTTCATTTTCAAGCGTGGGATCCACTCTGATCTCTTCCACGTCGACCCCCTTGTTCTCAAGGAGCGCCGCCGTCGTCTCGTCCTCAAGCACCCGCAGGTCGCCCATTTCCATCGCAAAGCCGTAGAGATCGTCCTCGAGCAGCATGAGATACGTGTTCAGGTCTTCGATGTCGGCGAGGCGGGCATCTTTTTCATTTTCATAGAGGGTGTAATCGTCGTCCCAGTGGCCCAAAGACGCGTCGCCCCGGTGGTCCGCCGCCCCGCAGCGCTCCGTGAGGTAACGCCCGAGATAGTCCGTCACCTTGAACGCCCCCGAGGGGTTCAGGTGCGAGTCTCCGTCGTAGCAGTCGGTTCGGAAGTCGACGACATTTTCTTCAAGGAAGTTGATGCAGGGGACGTCCCACTCCTCCGCGAGAGCCTCCATCGTGTTCGCATCGATCCAGGATGCCTCCGTCGTCGCGGGATAAGGCAGGTAAATGAGAACCGCCTCCCGCCCGTGTGCCTTGCACTCGTCGACGATCTTCTTCAGATACCGGATGCCGAGCGTCTCCTTCTCCAGCACGGTCCCCGGGTTCTCCGCGGTCTCAGCCGCCATGGCCAGCTGCACCCGCGACTCCGCGCCGTACTCGATATTGAGGGGCGGATTGAAATCCTCCTCGGAAACCTCCGGCCAGCGCGCGTGAAACACGCCGAAGTTCCAGAGAAGGCTGAAGGCCGACCGCCGCTCCGAGTCGACGGCCGCGCCGCTCGCGATCAGCCGCTCGGTCACCGGGTCGTCGGCGAGGTCCAGGGCGGCTTTTATTTTCGTGACCGATAAAGGAAATGCATCCAGCGCCCGATGCACCATCGAAAACCGGTCTGTCGTCTTCTGCATGCCGCCGAGCGAGAGACAGTCGATCACGACGATGTCCGGGTCCGCATAATCGAGCGCGTTCATGTACTCCCAGTAAGTCGTCGGGATGTGGTTGCCGTGGCCGCCCAGGTTGAAGGAGGTGATCCCGTAATCGTGCCAGAGTTCAAGCGGGAACACGCCGTTCACCATGTGGCTCGACCCGATGAAGAGGACGTCAAACTCCTCCGCGTGCTCAAAAAAGTTGTGAAATTTGATCCGGCTGAGTTTCAGCTCCGTGACATCCGCGGCCTTTGCCAGCATGGCGGCCGTGAGAAGAAGGACGGCGGCGCAGCTGAGGATTCTTTTTGTGTTTTTCCGCATGCTGCCCTCCCTAGAACTGAAAATAAATGAAACTCGACGCGCTGTAGCCCGGGCCCCACACGCCGAAGATCAAAATGAAAACAACTGCCGACGCGATGAACAGCCACCGGAAAAGGTAGTCCTGCTTCGCGACGATCTCACGGATCGTGATCCCGCAGCGCTTCGCGAGATCGACGGCCAGAAGCACCAGGATCGCGATGAGCATTAAGTGGAAATTCTTGCCGTCGAGCCCCAGCTCATAGAGGGACCCGTCGAAGAGGATCCAGGGATTGTCCGCCGTGAGCATCGAGCGCACAATCATGTTCGCGGTCCTGAAGCCCTCCGCCCGGAAATACACCCAGGAAAGATCCACCAGCACAAACGTAGCCGCCGTCTTCCAGAGCCGGAATCCGAGTGACTCCGGATTGAGGCGAAGCAGCTTTGTGAGCTTCTCCCTGACCGGCATGAGCGTCTCCCCGATGATCTGGTAGAGCCCGTTGATGCCGCCCCAGACTACAAAATGGATGCTCGCCCCGTGCCAGAGCCCGCTGGCCAGGAAGACGATGAGGCGGTTTGCATTTTTCCGGAGTTTTCCCTTCCGGTTGCCGCCGAGCGGGATGTAGAGGTAATCCCGGAACCAGGAGGTGAGGGAAATGTGCCATCTGCGCCAGAACTCTGCGACTGACTGGGCTGTGTAAGGCGCGTCGAAATTCTCCATCAGCTGGACACCAAGGATCCTGGCCGCGCCGATCGCGATGGTCGAGTAGCCCGCAAAGTCGCAGTAGATCTGGAAGGCGAAGAGCACGGTCGCGACGATGAAGTACCAGCCCTGGTAATCCGTGTGGTTGTTGTAGACCTCGTTCACGATGATCGCGATGCGGTCCGCCAGCACGAGCTTTAAAAAATAGCCCCAGAGCATGAGCAGAAAGCCATCACGCGCCCGCTCAAAATCGAACGGCTTCGGAACCGCGAGCTGCTTTAAGAGGTTTTTCGAGCGCTCGATCGGGCCCGCCACCAGCTGCGGGAAGAATGAGACGTAGAGCGCGTAGCGGAAGAAATTTTTCTCCGCGTAGATCTCGCCCCGGTAGACGTCGACCGTGTAGCTTAAAGCCTGGAAGGTGAAAAATGAAATGCCGACCGGCAGCACCACGTCAAATGCGGGCACCCTGAGAACAATATGCAGCTTCGCGAAGACCCGCACGAGGATGTCCGCGGCCATACCTGCATATTTGAAATAAAAGAGAACCCCCAGGTTGAGCAGGAAGCTGGCGGCGACGATGAGCTTCCTCGCCGCGGTTCCGGAAAACCGTTCCAGCAGCCGCCCGCTCGCATATGTGACTGCCGTCGAGAAGATGAGCAGCACGATATACTTCGGGTTCCAGCTCATGTAAAAATAATAAGAGGCTGCCAGCAGCCAGAGATACCTCCCCCGCTGCGGCAGCACAAAGTATACCAGTATGACAACCGGAAAAAAGATAATAAAGTGAGCAGAGTTAAATAACATTTTCAGATCCTGGCGACGCCGGAGTCAATCGCTGCCTGGGCAACCGCCTTCGCGACCGCCGGGCCGACCTTCGGGTCGAATGCATACGGGATGATATAGTCGGCGGAGAGCTCCTCCGGTGAGATCAGGTCTGCCAGGGCTTTGGCGGCAGCCATCTTCATCTCCTCGTTGATATCGCTCGCGCGGACGTCGAACGTGCCGCGGAAAATGCCCGGGAACGCCAGCACGTTGTTGATCTGGTTCGGGAAATCGCTGCGGCCCGTGGAAATGACCGCCGCACCGCCCGCCTTCGCGTCGTCCGGGAAGATCTCCGGGGTCGGATTCGCGCAGGCAAATACGATCGCGTCCTTGTTCATGGTCCGAACCATCTCCGTGGTGACCGTGCCCGGTGCGGAGACGCCGATGAAGACGTCCGCGCCGACCAGCATGTCGGCAAGGCTGCCGGCCTTCCTCTCAAGGTTCGTGACCTCGGCCATCTCCTCCTTGATCCAGTTGAGGCCGTCGCGGCCCTTGTAGATCGCGCCCTTGCGGTCGCACATGGTGATGTTCTTGAAGCCTGCGGAGAGCAGGAGCTTGACGATCGCGATCGCGGCCGCGCCGGCACCGGAAGTGACGACCTTGACGTCCTCTTTCTTCTTGCCGACGACCTTGAGCGCGTTGGTGAGGCCCGCCAGCGTGATGACGGCCGTCCCGTGCTGGTCATCGTGGAAGATCGGGATGTCGGTCCTCTCCTTCAGCTTCCGCTCAATCTCGAAGCAGCGCGGCGCCGCGATGTCCTCGAGGTTGATGCCGCCGAAGGATCCGGAGATCAGGGCCACGGTGTTGACGAACTCGTCGACATCCTTGGTCTTGACGCAGAGCGGGAACGCATCGACGTCGCCGAAGGATTTGAAGAGGACGCATTTGCCTTCCATGACCGGCATGCCGGCTTCCGGGCCGATGTCGCCGAGGCCGAGGACGGCTGAGCCGTCCGTGATGACCGCGCACATGTTGTGCCTTCTGGTGAGGTCATAGGATTTGTTCACGTCTTTCTGGATCTCGAGACAGGGCTGGGCCACGCCCGGGGTGTAAGCCAGAGAGAGGTCGTCCTTCGTCTTGACCGGTACCCGGGAGATGACTTCGATCTTGCCTTTCCATTCGCCGTGGAGTCTTAAGGATTCTTCTGCATAGTTCATAGGGTTTTCCCTCCTTTTCTAGTCCTTCTATTATATAGTATTATGCGCATTTTGAAAAGGCTTGCCGGAACGATTTTCTCACCGCTTCAGCCGCCGATGGTGGTCAGTACAACGAGGATCTCCAGAACATACTTCATAATTTTATTCCTTTTTTTCTTTCATTTTCTTCAAAGCCTCGTATCCGCCGGCCAGGAAGGTCAACAATGTTTTCTGGACTTCGTACCAGTCCGCATTTTTCTCCCAGTTCATGGATTTGTTCACTTCAAACGCACCCGTGATGCCGAAGAGAAATAACTTCTCCGCCTGCCGGCGGGAAAGTCCGTACGCGGAAGACAATGTCTCGACATACCCGCCGACCTCCTGGCGGTAAAGCTCCTTCAATATATAGGAGGAAACCATGTAGTCCTTGAACATGACCTTGTATTTCGGGTCGTCAAAGACGCGCTGGCAGACCGGGAGAAGGTCCATGTAGGGAGCGAGCTGCTCGGGGTCGTCCGTCCGCCGCATTTCCGCCGCAACGCGGGAAATATTTTCAAAGTCGGAGCCCGTCCCCTCGCCTGCGGTCAGGATCGCGTCGTCCGCCAGCTCCTTCAGGACGTCCGTGAGCCCGTCGTAGTGGAGGTAAAATGTCGTCCGCACGATCTCGGCCTTCCGGCAGAGCGAGGCCACGGTGATCTTCTCGAAGGGGCCCTCTGCGAGCAGCTCCAGCATGGCGTCCTTGATGACATTTTTGGTGTAAATCGTTCGGCGGTCTTCGCGGCGGGGCTGTGTTTTCATTTTTCTTACCTGCTTTCTTTGTGATGCAAAAATTATAGCGTGTTTCCGAATGCCGGTCATGTACAGTTTACTACAATGTGTTCATGATTGTACAGTTCCGATTGTTCTGCACTGGATATTTTTTCATGAACTTTGCTACATTGTTGTCAGAATAAAATAACCGGCAGAGCCGGAATAAGGAGGAACTTATGATATCATTTGAAATGGAAGACCTGATCGGTGTCCTCACGGGCCTGACCCCCTACTTCATCGCCATCGGTGCCGCACTGGTGCTCGCGCTCATCGTGACCATCGCAGTCGGAAAGCAGAAGAAGCCGCTTAAAAGCCTCATCCGCAAGGAAGCCTGGATCGCGGCGCTTCTTGCCATCATTGTGACCGTCAACATGATCTGCTTCGGCCCCATGTCCACCCTGATCTCGCTTGCGACCGGCAGCGGCTCCGTCTCCGAGGCGACCACGAAGGAAGCTTCCGACGTTGCGCTTAAGATCGCCGAGGAAGGCTTCGTCATGCTCGAAAATGAAAACAGCATGCTCCCCCTTGAGTCCGGCAAAAAGCTGAACCTCTTCGGCTGGGCCTCCACGAACCCGATCTACGGCGGCGCAGGCTCCGGCGGCATCAACGACCTCTACCCGATCGTCTCCCTCGAAAAGGGCCTCACAGACGCGGGCTTTGAGCTCAACACCGAGCTCCACGATTTCTACCTCGGCTATGCGGAGAGCCGCGCGGCGGTCTCCATCACCGCGCAGAACTGGAACCTGCCTGAGCCGCCGGTTGAAAATTACACCGACGAGCTGATCGCAAACGCGAAGGATTTCTCCGACACGGCCGTCATCGTGATCTCCCGCCTCGCTGGCGAGGGCCACAGCGACATCCCGCAGGATATGTCCCAGGCGATCTACGACAACAACTCCTCCGCCTACAATGACTTCGAGGCGGGCGAGCACTACCTGCAGCTCAGTAAGACCGAGGAGGACATGGTGAACCTGGTCGCCGAGAACTTCGAGAAGGTCATCCTCCTCTACAACGGCGCCTACGCATTCGAGCTCGGCTTCGCCGAGGAGCTTCCGTCCATCCAGGCGATCGTCTGGGCTCCGGGCCCGGGCAACGTCGGCTTCACAGCCCTGGGCGAGATCCTCGCCGGCACCGTGAACCCGTCTGGCAGGACCAACGACACATTTGTCTACGACATCGACTCCGCGCCCTACTACAACAACGCGGAGAAGCGCAACTACGAAAATATGATGGATATGACTGTCGAGGGCATGAACGCGGGTGTTCCGACCAACTACTCTCCGGCTTTCATCAACTATGTTGAAAATATCTACGTCGGCTACAAGTTCTACGAGACCGCTTCCGCGGAAGGCATCATCGACTATGAGAAGACGGTCCAGTATCCGTTCGGCTACGGCCTCTCCTACACGAACTTCTCCCAGAAAATGGGCGAGATCAAAGAAGCTGACGGCGTCATCTCCTTCGACGTGACCGTGACCAACGAGGGTTCCGTCGCCGGCAAGGATGTGGTTGAAGTCTACTACAACCCGCCCTACACGAACGGCGGCATCGAGAAGGCCAGCGCAAACCTGGTCCGCTACGCCAAGACCGGCATGCTTGAGCCGGGTGCGTCCGAGACCGTGACGATCACATTTGACGCCGAGGAGATGGCTTCCTATGACGAGAAGGGCGCCGGCTGCTACGTGCTCGAAAAGGGTGATTACATCATTTCCGTCAACAGCGACTCCCACACGATCCTCGACAGCAAGACCTACACGGTCGGCAGCACGGTGACATTTGACGAGTCCAACCCGAGAAAGAGCGATGACATCGCCGCCGTGAACGTCCTTCAGGATGCCCAGGGCAACGCGACCTATCTCTCCCGCGCCGACAAATTTGCGAACTATGACGAGGCGACCGCCGCTCCGACCGACCTCAACATGCCGGAGGAGTACATCGACGGCTACCACCTGAATGCAAACTACGATCCGAA
>OCTX012175814.1_pt1 | contig 13396 bp, 9 predicted proteins | sample 1539691 | NCBI WGS metagenome assembly OCTX01 (sample SAMN02144231, study PRJEB22623) | gut metagenome | biome: sheep rumen | host: Ovis aries | place: New Zealand
TTCCGCAAGTGGCTCGTCAGCGAGGGGCTGATGCTGGAGAACGAGGTGCCTGCCGGGGAGGCGATGCGTTTTTATGCCAACTCGATGCAGCGTACCATCGCCACCGCTCAGTATTTCTCGAGCGGTATGCTGCCTGTAGCCAATGCCAGCATCGAGCATCACTACAGCATAGGGACGATGGACCCTGTCTTCTCGCCTGTCATCACCCGCGACGACGATGCTTTCCGCCAGACGGTCATGCAGGAGATTACCGACAAGTATGGCAACGGCACCATGGCAGGTATGGGCGAAGCGATGAGAACACAGTATGCCCTGCTCGAGGACGTACTCGATCTCGAGCAAAGTGCAGCCTGTCAGCAGGGCGACACCTGCAGTTTCAAGACCGACGACTCTGTCATAACGCTCACTCTGGGCAAGGAGCCGTCGCTGAAGGGGTCGCTCAGCCTGGCCTGCAAGGCTGTGGATGCCCTCGTGCTGCAATACTACGAAGAGCCCGACAACCGCAAGGCTGCCTTCGGACACGACCTTAGTTTGCAAGACTGGCATACGCTGTCGACAATCAAGGACTACTATGGCGACGTGCTCTTCACCTCAAGCACTCTGTCCGTCAATCTGGCCCATCCGCTGCTAAAGGAGATACTCGCAGAACTAAAGAATGAGCAGCGCCGTTTCTCCTTCCTCTGCGGCCACGACTCCAACCTCGGCTCGGTGCTCGGTGCACTCGGATGGGATGAGTACACTCTCCCGTCGTCTATCGAGAAGACACCTATCGGCGCCAAACTCGTCATCGAGAAATGGCTCGGCAGCGACGAACACGAATATGTTGCCATGAATATGGTCTATCAGAGCACTGACCAAATGCGCCTGATGCCACTGCTCTCGCTGCAGAACCCGCCCGTGGTCTATGGCATGCAACTCAAGGGGCTCGATGCCAATGACGATGGACTCTACCGCCTGACGGATTTCGAGCAACGGCTTACTGAGCGCATAGAAGCCAACGATGCCACTCCCAGCAGCATTCGGAGCACGACCTACAGCGACACGCGCTCTTCGGCAGCCGTCTACAACCTTCGGGGGCAACAGGTCGACAAGCACACACAAAATGCCGGCATATACATCAAGAATGGACGGAAGACAATGCGATAGAGATATCGTCGCATAAGAAAAGGGAACCTTCACAGGCTCCCTTTTCAATCCAACGGCAAAATCTCCGTCGGATTTGAAAATTGGCTGTCTCACGATAACCAATCCTCTTTTTAACCTTAATAATCTAATACCATGAAAAACACACTGCAAAAATACAAAAATTCCTTAAATACATTGCCTTTTTCTGTGTAATTCCATCGCCATTTAACTCTTTTTTAGAATCTCATCATCCCTTTTCAGAATTGTTTGCACATTTAGTCTGTCTATTCGCTTCTGATCAGACGGCGACAAGAGAGGGGCTTTGGGCAGTCTCTCCCACCCTACGGTGTAGAAACCTGCCGTCGTCTCCTGGCTGATGGAATCGGTGCCGAATGTCTGCAGCAGACATATCACCTGACTGCAACTGTCGGCAGCCGATGCGGTATTGAGCAGAAACAGATGTACCTGCAGCGACTCGCTCATACGGATGGAGAGGCTGTCGGCAGAAAGCGATGTCATCTCGCTTGTGCCTCCCAGCATATTCTTCACCTCGGCCTTCATATTGGAATCGACAAAGTCGATGAAGTCGAGACGATTGTTCTGGGAGAGATAGGGCATCAGCGAATCGGGCATCTGCCGGAACAGGTCGCGGAGCGAGGCCGACGGCTGGGCCCCACCCTGCAACGTGCTGAAGAACAAGGCGAACAAGAAGAACTTCTTCATGCGACTTGTCACTTATTGTTGCGTAAATCCTTGACGCGGACAGCCTTACCCTCGCTCTGCGGAAGTGAGCCTTTCTTGACCAGTTTCACGCGCGGCGTGAGCAGGATCTCGTCCTTAAGGGCGCGCTGGATGTCCTTCGTCATGTTCTGGATCTCGGGATAGATATCGGTCTCCAGACCGTCGAGTTCCACCTCCACGGTCATCACGTCGTTGTCGTCGATGGTCTCAAGGGTGATGAGGTAGTTGCTGCCCAGTCCAGGATACTGTACGAGAATCTTCTCAACCTGCATCGGGAAGACATTGACTCCCTTGATGATGAACATATCGTCGGTACGGCCCTTGATACGGTCGATGCGGCGATGGGTACGTCCGCACTTACATGGGTCGGCGATGATGCGGGTCAGGTCGCGTGTGCGATAGCGGAGGATAGGCATCATCGTGCGGTCGAGCGTGGTGAGCACCATCTCACCCATCTCGCCATCGGGAACGGGCTCGAGCGTGTCGGGATCGACAATCTCGAGGATATAGTTGTCCTCCCAGAGATGCATGCCCTCCTGAAACTTACACTCGAAGGCGACACCAGGGCCGTTCATCTCTGTCATGCCAAACGAGTTGTAGGCCTTGACGCCAAGCATCCGCTCGATGCGGCGGCGCTGCTCCTCGGTATGGGGCTCGGCTCCGATACAGAGCGTGCGAAGTTTGGTAGAGGCAGGATCGACGCCCTCCTCACGGAACACCTCGGCCAGGCGGATGGCATACGAGGGAATGGCATGCAGACAGGTAGTGCCGAAATCCTTGATGAACTTGATTTGGCGCTTGGAGTTGCCTGCGGCGGCGGGAACCGTCATAGCCCCCAGCCACTCAGCACCATACTGGAAGCCGAGTCCGCCAGTGAACATGCCGTAGCCACTGGAGTTCTGGAACACATCGCTCCTGCGGCATCCGACCATATAGAGATTGCGGGCAATCATATTGGCCCATGAACAGATGTCGTGCTCTGAATAAACCACGACACAGGGATTGCCCGTGGTACCGCTGGTGGAGTGGATACGCACGGCATCATCGAGATCGCCTCCCACCAGCCCGTAGGGATAGTTGTCGCGCAGATCCTGTTTCGTGGTGAATGGTATCTTGCGGAGGTCGTCGAGCGAGCGGATGGAGTCGGCAGTGATGCCCAACTCGCCGAGGCGCTTCTTGTAGAAAGGTGACTTCAGACAGACATTGATCGTATCCTTCAATTTCTTCACCTGCAACTGTTCAAGTTGCTCACGCGGCATTTTCTCAATCTCCGGCTGCCAGCATTCACCGTCAGGCTTAATAGTAGCCATAATCGCTTCGTCAGTCATATACTTTAGTTTTAATCGTTAATATTCTGTTTTGAAAGTTGCATCATCATCACGGCGGCGAGTCCTGCCGTCTCCGTGCGCAAACGACTCTTGCCCAAATGGACAGAGCGATAGCCTGCCTCGATGGCCTGCTGCACCTCGTCGACGGAGAAGTCGCCCTCGGGCCCAATAAACACGGTCACGCTGGCCTCAGGATCGGCCTGACAGACCGTCTTCAACTCGTCGAAGAGATAAGTGCGCGGAATCTCATCATAGCAGTGGGCTATGAACTTATGGCCTTCTATGGGTGTCTCCATGAAATTCCTGAATGTCACCATCTCGTTAATCACCGGCTTCCAGGCCTTTCGGCTCTGCTTGACGGCCGAGACGACAATCTTCTCCAGGCGCACCGTCTTCAGGACGCGGCGCTCAGAGAATTTCGTATTGACGAACGACACCTCATCGACACCGATCTCCGTGGCCTTCTCGAGCATCCACTCAATACGCTCCAGCATCTTCGTGGGGGCTGCTGCCAGATGGACATGCCCCTGCCACTGGCGCTGCTGTGGCAGATGCTCAAGTATCTCATAATAACAATGATGGGTGGCGGCGATAGTCACCTGAGCCCTGAAGAAAGAGCCCGTGCCATCCATCAGAAACAACTCGTCGCCACCCTTCAGGCGAAGTACACGCAGAGCATGCATGGCCTCGTCGGCTGGCAACTCATTCTGATGGGCTGCATCCGGGACAAAGAAATAGCGGACCTCTTTCATGCGCTAACCTATTTTGAGGATTTCTCTGGATTGAACAGCAGCGCAAACGACACGCCAACAACCAGGGCAAAACCTGCAAAGATGAACCAGCACGTGGTCCAGTCGCCCTGCAGAAATCCATCCTGCCAGGTGCAATAGTGGTTGACGATCTCGCCAGCAGCCAGCGTGCCGAACGTGGCACCTATGCCATTGGTCATCATCATAAACAGCCCCTGGGCCGACGCCTTAACAGAAGGCTCGCACTCCTGGTCGACAAAAATGCCACCAGAAACGTTGAAGAAGTCGAAGGCGACACCATAGACAATGCACGACAGGATGAACATGATGACCCCGGGCATCGCAGGATTGCCCACGCCGAAGAAGCCAAAGCGGAACACCCAGGCGAACATCGACATGAGCATCACCACCTTGATGCCATAGCGCTTCAGGAAGAAGGGGATCATCAGTATGCAGAGGGCCTCGCTGATCTGAGAGATGCTCGTCAGAAGCGTGGCGTTATTGGCAGCAAACGAAGAGGCGACTGCCGCATCGGCACTGCCCTTGAAACTCGTGATGAAGGGGCCGGCATAGCCGTTCGTCACCTGCAGGCACATGCCCAGCAGAGCGGAGAAGATGAAGAACAGGGCCATCTTCTTGGTCTTGAACAGGCGGAAGGCATTCAGGCCGAAACTCTCCACGAGCGACACGCTCTTCTTCTGACGCAGTTTGCACTGCGGGAGCGTGAAGCAGTAGGCACAGAGCGCGATGCTCAGGATGCCCGACACGAAGAACTGCATATAGGTGTACTGGAACTTATGCGCATTGTCAGCCAACGTGAAAGAGAAGCCGGCATCATCCAGCACGGCGCAATTGACAAACCACATCGTCACGATGAAGCCCACCGTGCCAAGCACGCGGATGGGCGGGAAGTCGCGCACCGTATCCATTCCGTTCTCCTTCAGGATGGTGAAGGCAGCCGTGTTCGACAGTGCGATGGTAGGCATGAAGAAGGCGACACTCAGTGTATAGAGCGCAATGAAAAGCGACTTGTCAGACAGTTCCTGCCCGAAGCCGGCCTGCAATCCCATCCACCAGCAACCGAGCATGAAGCCGCCCGCCACCAGATGACATAATCCCAAGAGCCGCTGGGGCTGAATGTACTTATCGGCTATGATGCCCATAAGCGTCGGCATGAAGATGCTGACGATGCCCTGGATGGCATAGAACCAGGAGATCTTGTCGCCAAGACCTGCCACACCAAGGTAGTTACCCATACACGTGAGATAGGCTCCCCAGACAGCAAACTCCAGGAAGTTCATCAATGACAAACGGAATTTCAGATTCATAATTACTCTCTTTATTGTTGGTACTTTTTATCATATCATTGCGGGTTCTGCACCTGAACCGGGCGCTCTCCCAGTTTGTGGCGATGCGGGCGAAGGGAATCGGGCAGAACTGCCGCCGAGTCGGGCTTCTGCCCTGCCGTAGCATCTTTCTTCTCATCCTTTAGCCCATCCTTCTTATGGAAGCGGATCAACTGAATCCTGCTCAGGATGAGCAACTGCAGATTGGACGTGACCTCATAGCCCCGGCCCAGATAGATAAAGCCTGACACTTCCTTCACATCCAAGTCGGCTCCACTCAGACGAATCTGGGTATTGCCAGTGGATGAGAAATGGGTATTGGCGGACACGATGCTGTCGTTGGCATAGCGAACTGACAGGTAAGCCACAGCATCCCTGGATCCGCTCTGATAGATGAAATCACTGTTGAACGACAACATGAAACTGTCGCCCCGCCTGAAGGCCGTGTCAGCGGGCACCCTGAACTGCAGATGGTTCTCCGGAGCGTAGGGGACCATCAACCGGGACCGCTCTGCATTCCAGATGTTAGCCGTATCGCCCGTCAGAGCCACCTCCTGAAAACGCTCCACCTCACTGGCAGAGGCTCCATAGTTCAAAGCCTCCTCACCGAGGCGCTCCTGCACGTTCTTGCAGATCTTCACATAGCGGTCGGCACGGGTGTAGTAATAGACAAGCGAGGAGTCGAAGTCGGCACGAGTGACATCATGCTTTCTGAGCACTGATTCGAAGAGGACCTCACGCTTATAGTCGGAAGAGCCTTGCATCGCCGGGTCAATCATCGCCACACCCTGCGACACGAAATAGTCGTAGAGTATATCTTCCATGTCATCGGGCTGAATATACGCCTCAGGCACTTTCGGCTCACAGGCTGAGAGCAGCACGCTACACATTATTATATTTACAATATGGCGACACCCCTGCTTCATGCGGACTCACTGACGTTAACCTCCGACTTCCTGAACGATATCCGGCTTATCTCCTCACGATAGAACAGCAGGAGCAGCACCACTCCGACACTGATGGCAGAGTCGGCAAAATTGAAGACCGGACTGAAGAACACGAAATGCTGGCCACCCAGGAAGGGCATCCAGTCGGGCCAGTCGGACTCTATCAGCGGGAAGTAGAACATATCCACCACCTTGCCCATCAGGAAAGGCGCATAACCCGTTCCGAAAGGCACAAAATAGGACAGATAGAACTCCGACGACTGATTGAAAATCAGGCCATAGAACATACAGTCGATCAGATTGCCCGCAGCCCCGGCGAGAATCATCGCCAGACAGACGACATAGCCCGTCTTGGCCTGCTTGCGCACCTCGAGCCAGATGTAATAGCCCAGCACGGCAATGGCCACCATACGGAATAGAGACAGCGCTATCTTGCTGCCCAACTGCATGCCGAAGGCCATCCCCTTGTTCTCGATGAAAGTGATGTAGAACCAGTCGGTGATGCAGATGCTCTCATGAAGGGTCATCGATGTCTTGACCCATATCTTAATGGCCTGGTCGATGAGGAGAATGGCGACGACGATCAGTGTCGCCAGCCTCCCATTAGTCATCCATCTCTTTTCTGAACTCACACTACTATTTCTTTTGATTCATTTTCGACTGCACGCTCAGCGTGGCATGAGGCACGGCGCGGAGCCGCTCCTTGGGGATCAGTTCGCCCGTGATCCGGTCAATGCCGTATGTCTTGTTCTCAATGCGCACCAGTGCGGCTTTCAGGCCCTGGATGAACTTCTGCTGGCGGGCCGCCATCGAGATCAGTTCTTCTTTCGACTGGGTGGCGCTGCCCTCTTCCAGTGCCTTATAAGTTGGTGATGTGTCGTCGACATCATTCGAGTCCTGGTTCATCAGCACGCGCATCATTTGCTCATAGTCACGCTTGGCCAAGGCCATCTTTTCGATGATAATCTGACGGAACTCCTCGAGTTCCTCGTCACTGTAACGTGTTTTATCTGCCATAAGTCTTGAGTTGTTTAAGTTATTGATACTATATTTTTTCCACTTTTATGTTCAACTTGAATTCATCGAAGTCAACCTCCTGCCCATCATTCGGCTCGATGCTGATGCTTTCTGCCAGCACCTGCGCCTTGATGTAGTCGGCAAAACTGTCAACCGACTTCTTGACCTCCTCATTCGGAGCGACGGTGAGACGGATGCGGTCTGTGATCTCAAATCCGCTCTCCTTACGGATGTTCTGCACGCGGTTGATCAGTTCGCGGGCCATACCCTCGTTCTTCAGTTCCTCGTTGAGTTCCACCTCGAGGGCCACCGTCAGGTTGCCTTCATTGGCAACGAGCCAGCCCGGGATGTCCTCGGAGATGATCTCCACGTCGGCGGCCTCAACCGTCAGGGCCTGACCTTCGACATCGATGCCTATGGTGCCGTACTTCTCCAGGTCGGCAATCTGATCCTGTGAGAGTTGATCCATAGCCGCAGCGACGCCCTTCATCAGTTTGCCGAACTTCTTGCCCATCGTGCGGAAGTTGCACTTCACCTTCTTGACGAGGATGCCAGCGCCCTCTACGAAACGGAGTTCCTTGACGTTCACCTCGTTCAAAATCAGGTCCTTCACGGCCTCGATATGGTTCTTCTGATCAGCGTCGACAGCAGGGATCATGATGGCCTGCAGCGGCTGGCGCACCTTGATGTTCACCTTGCGACGCAGTGCCAACACCATCGACGTAATCTTCTGGGCCATCTGCATACGGGCCTCAAGGTCTTTGTTGATCTGTGACTCATCAACCACAGGGAACCTGTCGAGATGGACAGAGTCGAGCGCACCGCCCAGATCCTTGTAGAGTTGGTCGGCATAGAACGGCGCAAACGGAGCCAGCAGTTTGGCAACCGTCATCAGACAGGTATAGAGCGTCTGATAAGCGCTCAGTTTGTCCTGGCTCATCTCCTTGCCCCAGAAGCGCTTACGGTTCAGGCGGACGAACCAGTTGGAGAGGTCGTCGTTCACGAAGGCGTCTATCAGGCGGCCCGCACGGGTCGGGTCGTAGTTATCCAGTTCGGCCCCCACTCCTTTGACAAGGGTGTTCAGGCAGGACAGGATCCAGCGGTCGATCTCCGGGCGCTCCGCAAAGGGCACCTGTGCCGTCGCCGGGTCGAAGCCGTCGACATTGGCATAGAGGGCGAAGAAACTATACGTATTATATAAGGTGCCGAAAAACTTGCGGCGCACCTCGTCGACTCCCTCGGGGTCGAATTTCAGGTTGTCCCAAGGCTCGGAATTGGTCATCATATAGAGGCGCACGGCATCAGAGCCATACTTGCCAATCATGTCGAAAGGATTCACGACATTGCCCACATGCTTCGACATCTTGTTGCCCTTGGCGTCAAGCACGAGTCCAGAGGAGATCACGTTCTTGAAGGCCACAGAGTCGAAGATCATCGTGGCGATGGCGTGCAGGGTGAAGAACCAGCCGCGCGTCTGGTCAACACCTTCGTTGATGAAGTCGCAAGGGAAAGCGATGCGCTTGTCTATCAGGTCGGCATTCTCGAAGGGATAGTGCACCTGGGCGTATGGCATCGAACCAGAGTCGAACCACACGTCGATAAGGTCGGTCTCGCGCTTCATCGGCTTTCCGCTCTCGCTGACCAGGATGATATTATCCACATAAGGACGATGCAAGTCGATCTTTTCATAGTTCTCCTTTGACCAGTCGCAAGGCACAAAGCCCTTGTCCTTCAGCGGGTTGCTCTTCATAAAGCCTGCCTTGACCGACTTCTCTATCTCATTGTAGAGTTCCTCCACGGAGCCGATGCATATCTCCCGGCCGTCCTCGTCGCGCCAGATGGGCAGCGGGGTGCCCCAGAAGCGTGAGCGCGACAGGTTCCAGTCGTTCAGGTTCTCCAGCCAGTTGCCGAAGCGGCCTGTGCCTGTCGACTCAGGCTGCCAGTTGATGGTCTTGTTGAGTTCGAACATGCGGTCTTTCTTGGCCGTCGACTTGATGAACCACGAGTCGAGCGGATAGTAGAGCACGGGCTTGTCCGTACGCCAGCAGTGGGGATAGTTGTGCACGTGCTTCTCTATCTTGAACACCTTGTTCTGGGCCTTCAGGTCCATGCAGATAGAGATGTCGAGCGTCTCGTCCTTGTCCGTCAGTGTATCGTCATAGGCATTCTTCACATAGCGGCCTGCGAACTTGTTCCACTCTTCAACATTGACATTCGTCTTCACGAAGTCGGCATCGAGGTCGTCGATGACAAAGTACTTACCCTGCAGGTCCACCACAGGGCGCTCATTGCCTTTCTTGTCGATGAGGACGATGGGCGGTACGCCGGCCTTCTTGGCCACGAAGGCATCGTCGGCACCGAAGTTGGGCGCGATGTGCACGATACCCGCACCGTCGTCAGTCGTCACATAGTCGCCGGGAATGACGCGGAAGGCCCCGTCCGTCAACGGCTTGATGGCTGGCATCAACTGCTCGTACTCCATTCCCACGAGGTCGGTGCCTTTATAATGGCCCACGATCTTCCAGGGAATCACCTTGTCGCCCTGCTTATAGGCTTCAAGGTCAGCGTCTTTTCCTTCTTCCTTAAAGTAAGCCGACAGACGGGCTTCAGCCATCACGATGGTGATCTTCTCTGCCGTATAGGGATTATAGGTCTGCACGGCCACATAGTCAATCTTCGGGCCTACGCAGAGGGCTGAGTTGGCAGCCAGTGTCCAGGGAGTCGTCGTCCAGGCAAGGAAGTAGGGTGTGCCCCACTCTGCCATCTCCGGCTTGGGATTCTTCATCCTGAACTGTGCCGTACAGGTGGTGTCCTTCACATCGCGATAGCAACCGGGCTGGTTCAACTCATGCGAACTGAGCCCTGTTCCTGCAGCGGGCGAATACGGCTGGATGGTATAGCCTTTATAGAGCAGACCCTTCTTGTAGAACTGCTGAAGCAGCCACCACAGGGTCTCGATATACTTGTTGTCGTAGGTGATATACGGGTTGTCGAGGTCTACGAAGTAGCCCATCTTCTCCGTCAGTTCGCGCCATTCCTGGGTGAACATCATCACGTTCTCACGGCACTTCTTGTTGTAGTCCTCCGTCGAGATATAACGTGCCGACTCCTTGTTGTCGATATCGGCCTTGGTGATGCCGAGTTCCTTCTCCACGCCCAGTTCCACGGGCAGTCCGTGCGTGTCCCATCCGGCCTTGCGCTTCACCTGATAGCCCTTCATCGTCTTGTAGCGATTGAAGGTGTCCTTGATGGTGCGGGCGAGCACGTGATGGATGCCTGGATGGCCGTTGGCAGAGGGAGGCCCCTCGAAAAATACAAACTGTGGACAGCCCTCGCGCTCATCGACAGAGCGCCAGAACACATTTTTCTCTCGCCACATCTCCAGGATGTCATTGTTCACCTGGGTCAGATTCAAACCGTTGTGCTCGGTGAATTTCTTAGCCATATCTTCTGTTTCTTTAGTCTTAATTTCTACTTTATTTTATTTAGCGTGCAAAGGTACACAAAATATTTGAGTCAGCAAAGGAAATAAATAATTTTAAGATTTTTCGTCTGAAATCTTCTTCATTTCAGAATTTTTGATTACTTTTGTGCCCAAATCAAAAAAATATCAGTAATTAAAATATAGAAACTATGGTATTAATGATTCTTCAACTCTGTATCGTATTGGGAGCCCTGTGGGTGGGTTCGCGCTATGGCAGCCTTGCGCTTGGAGCCATTTCCGGCATCGGTCTGGCCATCCTTGTGTTCGGTTTCGGACTAAAGCCGGGAACGCCGCCGACTGACGTCATCTACATCATCATCGCCGCCGTCACTTGTGCCGGCATCATGCAGGCTTCGGGCGGCATGGACTGGCTCATTCAGATAGCCGAGAAACTGTTGCGCAAGCATCCTGGCCGCATCACTTTCCTGGCACCGCTGTGTACGTTCTTTCTGACCGTCCTCGTCGGAACGGGTCACGTCGTATACACCTTAATGCCAATCATTTGCGACATCGCGTTAAAGAAAGGCATCCGACCAGAGCGTCCCTGTGCTGTGGCCTCTGTCGCCTCTCAGGTCGGCATCACTTGCTCGCCGATTGCAGCCGCCGTCGTAGCCTTTGTGAGCATCTCGAATGCCAACGGCTTCGACGTCACCATCCCGGGCGTGCTGATGATTTCCATCCCCGCCTGCGTCTGTGGTCTGATGGCAGCCGCTGCGGCCTCCTACAATCGCGGTAAGGACTTGGACAAGGACCCCGTGTTCCAGGCCAAACTGAAGGATCCCGAGCAGTACAACTATATCTATGGCAACTCGGCCACGACACTCGACAAGGAGATCCCGCAGTCGGCCAAGAACGCCGTGTTCATCTTCCTGGGAGCGCTTGCCGTGATTGTCTTCTTCGCTGCCTTCCAGAATGCCCTCCCTGCCTATGACACCCTCCGTGGCGTCAAAGGCACCGACCCGCTGGTGGTCAATGAGAACCTGACGCTCACTTCCGACATGCTTGTGAAGGCCAAGATCCACGTCGACGGCCTGACAGAATGGTTCCAGAAGCCCCTCGCCATGAATCTTGTCATCCAGATCGTGATGATTTCGGCTGCCGCCCTGATGATCATCTTCTGCAAGGCCGCGCCGAAAAAGGCCGTCGCAGGCCCCGTGTGGCAGTCGGGCATGGTGGCTGTCGTTGCCATCTACGGTATCGCCTGGCTCGCCGACACCTATTTTTCCAATTACATGAGTGAGATGCAGGCCATGCTCACTGACATCGTCAAGGAATATCCTTGGTCTATCGCACTGGTGTTCTTCCTCGTCTCCGTGCTCATCAACTCTCAGGGGGCGGTCGTCGTGGCCATGCTGCCCCTGGCCTATCAACTGGGCATCGCAGGCCCGGTGCTGCTGGGTGTGCTGCCGTCAGTCTACGGCTACTTCTTCATCCCCAACTATCCCTCAGACATCGCCACCGTCAATTTCGACCGTTCCGGCACGACGGTCATCGGCAAATACCTGTTGAACCACTCCTTCATGATGCCAGGCCTCATCTGTGTGTTCACCTCGACAATCGTGGCCTATATTCTCGCATCGCTATTATACTAAAAAGGGAAAAAGGTAAATATGAAGATAAACAGACTATTCATCCTGACTGCCCTGTTGCCCCTGATGGCGACGGGGCAGTCCCTGCAATGGCCGGAAGTCAGGCCGGAAGCCAAGGCTGGCGCACGCTGGTGGTGGCTCGGCTCAGCCGTCGACAAGGAAAACCTGCAATGGACGATGAAGCAGTATGCCGACCACGGCATCGGTGCACTGGAGATCACGCCCCTCTATGGCGTGCAGGGCAATCAGGCGAACAACATCCCCTACCTCTCCGACAAGTGGATGGAGATGCTGCGCGAAGTGCAGAAAAACGGCCAGCAACTCGGCATCGAGGTCGATATGGCCACTGGCACAGGATGGCCCTTCGGCGGGCCCTGGGTACCACTGGAAGAATCTGCCTGCAAGGCCATCTTCGTCGACAAGTCATTCAAGGGCAAGAGCGTCGAGGGCCTCGACCTGTCAGTCGCTGAGAAGGACGCCAAATACAGCCGCCTCAGCAAGGTGATGGCCTATTGCAAGGGCAGGCCCTACGACGTGACGGACTATGTGACAGGCGGACGGCTGACATGGAGCCCCGAACAGATGTTCAAGGCCCAGTTAAAGGCTGCTGACAACAAGCCCCTCAAGCAGGCACTCAAACTGCGGCTGAAGGAACTGGCAGACGACGAGTGGCGCGTCGTGGCCCTGCACATCAGATACGGTGTGATGAAGGTCAAGCGGGCCGCTCCTGGCGGCGAAGGACTTGTCGTCGACCACTTCGACCGTCAGGCCGTCCACAACTATCTGGCACATATCGAGGCGGCCTTTGAGCGCACTGGCACCCCCTACCCTCATACATTCTTCAACGACTCCTACGAGGTGGCAGAAGCCACATGGACACCATCGCTGCTCGATGAGTTTGAGAAGCGGCGCGGCTACAAACTGCAAGACTACTTCCTGCTGCTCAACGATGGCGACCCCAGAATCGTCAGCGACTATCGCGAGACACTCGGAGACCTGCTGCTGGAGAACTTCACCAATCAGTGGACAGCCTGGGCCCACTCCCACGGTGCCATCACCCGCAACCAGGC
>OCTX012021091.1_pt1 | contig 13395 bp, 14 predicted proteins | sample 1539691 | NCBI WGS metagenome assembly OCTX01 (sample SAMN02144231, study PRJEB22623) | gut metagenome | biome: sheep rumen | host: Ovis aries | place: New Zealand
CGGGAGGAGCAACTGTCTCGTCATACTGTACATTTGTAACAGGAATCTTACCACCGACTTCTGCTGTATACTTCTGAGCTGCATCATCCGTGAAGTACTTCATAAGCTGAACTGCTGCTTCGGGATGCTGTGTGTTAGCACTCATGGCAAGAGAGTCTGACTTAGCGATTACTCTGTTAGGATCTGCTGAAGAACCGTCAACTGCAGGGAATGCGAATACGCCTACCTTATCAGCGAAGCCTTCTGCGCAAGAACCATTGATCTGACCGATTGCCCATGAACCCTGGATAAGGATTGCAGCCTCTCCGTTGTAAAATGCTGCTGTAGCTACATCATTGTCATCGCCTGCTGCTGTCTTCTGGAAATACTTGGAAAGTTCCTGGATCTGCTTACCAGCGTTGATAACCTTCTCATCCTTCCAGTCTGTCTTGTGAGTCTTGATATCGTCAAGGTTGAGACCGTTTCTGTCGCAAAGGTAGCCGGCAACCATTGACAGGCACCAAGCTGTTCCTGCTGAAATTGTGATAGGTGTGTAACCCTTATCCTGAAGCTTCTGGCAAGCATCGAGGAGTTCTGAGAAAGTCTTGGGAACTTCTGCGCCTGCATCTGCAAACATCTCTGTGTTATAGAATACACATGCTGCTGCGATGTTAAGAGGAACTGCGTAGATACCTGCGCCGTCGCCGCCCTCATCACCGTATGTGCCGCCTGCGAATACAGCATCTGATGTGAAAGTATCTTTCCATCCGTCTGCAAGGTAATCATCAAGCTTAGCAGCTACGCCTGTCATAGCATAGTCGTTAAGGTTTGCTCCGGGAGATACGATAAATACATCGGGTGTCTCGCCTGCTGCTACAAGAGCGTTAAGCTTGTCATAGTACTCTTCAAGGTTTGTTGTGATAGGTGTGCAGTGATACTTACCTTCGAAATCCTTGTTGAATCTGTCGATAGAATCTTTGTAACCTTTTGTGATAAGGTCTTCTGATGCCTCAAGATCATCCCATACCATAAAGCTGATCTCCTCAACATCTCCTGTTGCAGCTTCTTCTGCTGCGGGTTCTTCTGCTGCGGGCTCATCAGCCGGAGCTGCTTCTTCTGTTGCTGCGGGTGCTGCATCAGCTGCGGGTGCTGCTGCGCCGCCACAAGCGGAAAGAAGGCTCATTGTCATTGCTGCAGAAAGACAAATTGCCAAAAACTTTTTCATTTTCATTTGTTTTCCTCCTTTTGAAAATGTAGTTTAAAAACTTGGTAATTCCACTCTAATTCCGTTAGCTATTTTTAACTACACAATTATTGCTTTTTGATTATCAAAAATTGCTATTTATTGTAACCGTCTTTTCTACGAAAACGTTTAAGTTGTAAGTTTTCTACTTATTATTGTTCCTATTTTTGTATATATTACCTAAATTTCAATTGTTTCTTTACAGAGCATTCTAATTTGTTGTATGATTTTTTTGCAATTTTTCGGAACTAAGTACATGTTAAATAATTATCAAATTTTGGATAAGGTGTAGCAAGAATTGATAAAGATACTTGATGGAGTAAAGGAAACGGTCAGTTTTGAGTATGAATCTACCCTTTTGCTCTACAATAACACGGATTATGAAGAATACCCCAACCACTGGCATCCGGCCGTAGAGATCGTAATGCCTCTCGAGGGTGAGTATACCATGGAGTGTAACGACATTCCTTTTAATCTGCGTGTTGATGACATTATAATAATATGTCCCGGAGTACTCCATCATCTGTATGCCCACAAGGGCAGAAGGATCATTTTTCAGGTCGACCTGTCAATGATCCAGTCTTTCAATGAATACAATTCCATTTTTTCTATAATGCAACCTGCCATAGTCATAACACCTGAAGATTTTCCGGAGATTCATGATAAATGCGTAAATCTTATGAAGGGTATATACGATGAATATTTCGGAAATGCCCCTTTAAAAAACGTATCGATCGTGGAAAAATTCCTGCAGATGCTCGTTATGGTTGCCAGATACTATACCGCAAGCCCTGACCGGTTTGCCGGGATCAAGCCCAATAAACAGCAGGAATATACCGAGAAATTCCTCTCAATATGCAATTATCTGAACGAGCACTGCACAGAAGACCTTACTCTTGAGGAAGTTGCCGATATGGCCGGATTCTCAAAATACCATTTTTCCAGACTCTTCAAGGAATTTGCCGGAATGCCGTTTTACAAATATCTGAACACAAGGCGGATAGCCTATTCGGAAAAGCTGTTGCTAGATCCGGAGATCAACGTGACTGAGGTGGCTATAAGAAGCGGATTTAACAGTATATCTGCTTTCATGCGTATGTTTAAGATCGTAAGAAACTGTACTCCGACCCAGTTCAGAAATTTAAACAACGCATATTCCAAAAGATTCTGACCGGTTTTGACAAAGCTGCCGTTTCTTGGTAATATTTCTGTTAGTTAAATGAATGGTTATTACTTTTATTTTATATCGGAGAATTAACTATGGATGCAGGAATGCTTATATTTGCCGGCATAGTCGGACTTGTTATAATTGTTGCGGTCGTTGTTTCCGCAGTTACAAGCGTTATATCCGCAGTAGCCGGAGAAGTCGAAGACAAAGAAGACTGACGCAGATTGCGTCAGTCTTTTAATATTTCCAAACCATTGCTTCATGTTTTTTCAGTTTAAACAAGATGCTTAGTGCTTCCGTTACGGATTTAAGCTTCAGTGAAGAATCACCGCCGATATAGTGGATAGGAACCTCAATGCAGTTAAGATTTCTGCAGTAATACCTCATCTCTGTCTGATACATATGCCCCGTGGACAGGAACTTATCAAGAAACATCCCCTGCAGTACTTTTGCCTGAAATCCCTCAAACCCGCTTGTCATATCTTTTAGCTTTGTTCCGAGTACAAGGTTTGCGAGTATCGTTCCGCCGGAACTTAAGATCCTTCTGTACAGAGGCTGATGACTCATTTCACCTCCGGCTGTAAATCTCGAGCCCCATACACAATCATATCCTTCTTCGAGCTTTTCAACAAACTGTGGTATCTCCTCGGGCTGATGGCTACCGCCGCCATCCATTTCAAGAACACAATCGGCTCCATCAGCCAGTGCCTGACGGTATCCTTCCAGATAACACGAAATAACACCCTTTGATTCTTTGTAGAATATGCACTTAACTCTTCCGGTAGGTTCATAACTGCGTATGATCTCTTCCGTTCTGTCCTTGGAATATGAATCCACAACCGGATACAGATAGAGATTATCGTACGGAAGTGCCAGTATTTTGTCTATCACCTGTCCCATTGTAGCCTCTTCGTTGGCAACAGGCATTACAATGATTATTTTCTTCATGAATCTTTCTTATCCGACATAATCTTTTTGAACCATTTCGCTGTGTCGGAATATTCCTCGTCTTTCCAGCAAGAAAGCGTTTTTACTTCCGGACGGATCAGGGAAGAACTTTCATCTTTGTTGCTGAGATTCCATACAATATATGAAATATCATTCTCATCGGCAAAATCAATCCATCTCTTTCCCATCTCGTAATCTATCACACCGTCTCCGGATGCATCACAGATGCTGCATTCACTTATAAACAGCGGAACATTACCCGAAAGGGCCTTCTTAGCCTTTTCGAGGTATTTATCCTGATGTGTTGAAGCATAAAAATGCAGTGCATACATAACGTTTTCGTCGGAACACTTTTGACCGATCACATCATCAACATCCTGGGACCAATTGTTAGTTCCGACAATTATCATTGATTCTTTATCATGCTTTCTGATAACAGGGATGATCTCTTCCGCGTAAGGTCTTATGACTTCACCGAATAAAGATTCCTGCGGCTCATTGCATATCTCGTAGATCACGTTTGTGTGATCTGCCAGCTTTTCTGATATTTCATCGAAAAATCGTGCAGCTTCATCCTTATACAGCATCGGTGTCTTGTCATACAGTATATGCCAGTCAACTATGACATACATATCAAGGCCGGTAGCGATTTTAACCCCTTTAAGCATAAGCTGTTTTAATTCTTCCTTGTTTCCGTCGGTACAATATCCTCCGGGCTCATCGGTGTACATAGCCAGTCTTATCGTATTGGCTCCCCACTCATCCCTGAAAGTCTTAAAGGATTCTTCCGTAATATACTCGGGATAACGAAGTCCGAGCGTACTGATACCGCGAAGCTGTACAGCTTTGCCCGTCTCATCCGTAAGTTTAACTCCTTTTACCTTAAGTTTTGATAAACTCATATATTAATTCCCCGATCTGATCAGCAAATCCTCAGTAATATCTTCTGATCGTTATTATCGATCTGTAAAACGCGCTGCTTATTTTGATACCCGTTGCCGCAGTACTCGCATGCACTATCATATTGTTGCCGATGTATATTCCCACATGTCCGCCGTAATAAATAATGTCACCTGCCTGAGCCTGGTCGAAGGAAACTTCATCACCTCCGGCTGACTGGGCATATGAACTTCTCGGTATACTTATCCCGAAATGTGAATACACTCCCTGTGTAAATCCGGAACAGTCACACCCGTTTGTAAGTGATGTTCCCCCCGCAACATACGGACATCCCACAAACTGCAGTGCATAATTTGCTATATCAGCTCCTGTACCCGAACCGCTCGCCCTGACACTTGTGCCGCTCGGTCTGCTCTCCGAATGGGATTCGCTGTCACCGTCCGAGTCATCGGAATCATCTGATGATTCACTATCTTCACTATTTCGCGACTCTTCCTGAGCCTTTTTCCTTGCCGCAGCCTCTTCAGCTTTACGTTTTGCTTCTTCCTCTGCCTTCTTTTTAGCTTCTTCGGCTATTTTTTCGGCTTCTGCCTGGTTAAGTTTCTTTAGGTTGTCAGATTGCTGCGATATCTGATTTTTATATTCACTGGCTCTTGATTTTGCCTTAGACAGCTGGGCTGCAAAGTTTTCTGCCGTCTCCTGCTTCTCAGCTATCAGCGCATCAAGCTCTTCTTTCTGAGCGTTAAGATCTTCTTTTATCTCCTCGAGTTCAGACAATTCATCCTCAAGCTGGATTTCCTTATCTTCGACTTCAGCTCTGGCAAGTCTGTACCTCTCAAGCATCAGTCTGTCGTATTTATAGAGTTTCTCAGAGTATTCGGACTTGTTTACTGCTTCCGCCATGCTCTTGGACTCAAGGAACAGTTCAAGATATGTAGCACTTCCTCGCTCATACATGAACTTAATCCGCCTTGCCATTGCTGTCTCCTGAGCGCTGACTTTTGCTTTGGCTTCTTCAAGTTCCTCTTTTGTCTTCTCTATATCCTGCTCTTTATTTCCGATATCGGATTCAAGAAGATCAACCGATAGCAAAAGGTCAACAAGTTCAGCATCGAGTTCCTCAAGTTCCGCTTCCACAGCCTCCTGCTCTTCGGAAATACTCTCGATATCTTTATTAACACTTTTCAGATTGCTTTCGGCTTCGTTTTTTTTGTTTTGAGCCTCCTGCTTCTCGTCCCTGATCTCTTGTAGAGTTGCAGCACTGACACTAAATGTACTGCCTGTAATGATCAGACACGCTGCAAGAAGAGCCGCATTCCCCTTTAATGCAAATCTCCCCATATTATCATCCCCTTATTAAGTCAAAACCTCCTAAAGCTCCGCTGTTCCTACAGTTCTCGGGAAAGGAAGCACATCCCTTATATTGCCCATTCCCGTCAGATACATGACACATCTCTCAAATCCGAGTCCGAATCCCGCATGCCTTGCGGATCCGTACTTACGAAGATCAAGGTAAAAATCATAATCTTCTTTTTTAAGGCCCAGTTCATTCATTCTTGCAAGAAGAGTATCATAATCATCTTCTCTCTGACTGCCGCCGATTATCTCGCCTATCCCCGGTACGAGACAATCCATTGCGGCAACTGTCTTGCCGTCTTCGTTGAGCTTCATATAAAAGGCCTTGATCTCCTTCGGATAATCCGTTACAAACACAGGCCTCTTGAATTCTTTTTCCGTAAGGAATCTCTCATGTTCCGTCTGAAGATCACATCCCCAGCTTACTTTATACTCAAACTCATCATTATGCTTTTCGAGTATCTTCACAGCATCAGTGTATGTCACCCGGCCGAAATCCGATGAAGCAACATGCTGAAGCCTCTCAATAAGACCCTTGTCGATAAAATTGTTGAAGAACTGCATCTCTTCCGGAGCATTTTCCAGTACATAATTAATGATGTACTTTATCATGCTCTCTGCCAAAGCCATATCATCATCAAGATCCGCAAATGCCATTTCGGGCTCAATCATCCAAAACTCTGCTGCATGTCTCGTAGTATTGGAATTCTCAGCCCTGAATGTAGGCCCGAATGTATATATGTTCTTGAAGGCCATTGCAAATGTTTCTCCGTTAAGCTGTCCGCTTACGGTAAGGTTGGTCTCTTTGCCGAAGAAATCCTTCGAAAAATCAACGCTGCCGTCAGGAAGTCTTGGAGGATCAGAGGGATCAAGTGTTGTTACCCTGAACATTTCACCGGCTCCTTCACAGTCGGATCCTGTAATAAGCGGAGTGTGCACATACACAAAATCCCTTTCCTGGAAAAACTTGTGTATGGCATATGCTATAAGAGAACGCACTCTGAAAACTGCCGAAAATGTGTTGGTTCTCGCACGTAGATGCGTGATCGTACGAAGATATTCCATTGTATGACGCTTTTTCTGAAGCGGATAATCCGGTGTCGAAGCACCCTCTATATAAATATCCTTTGCCTGTATCTCGAACGGCTGCTTTGCCTGGGGAGTTGCCACCAAAATTCCCTTAACGACAAGAGCCGCTCCGACATTGGTCTTGCTTATCTCAGCAAAATTAGGCAGTGCATCGGAATACACAACCTGTACCGGCTCAAAAAATGTACCATCATTAAGTACTATGAACCCGAAGGTTTTGGAGTCCCTTATACTTCTTACCCATCCCCCGATACTGACTTCTTTGTCGAGGTATTCATCCCGGCTCTTAAATAATTCTCTGACTGTTGTTAACTGCTCCATTTTCTCATCTTCCTGTTTATATAATTTGTCGGATTAATTTCCTTTTACACCACCATCAGCATTTTCCGCCAAAAAATCCTGAACCTTTGAAGTAAGGATGTATTCTTTGAGTTCCTCCATCCTCTCTTCACCTTCCTGCCTGAATGCTTCCTCGGATTCAAATGCGCCGAGGTCTACATACTCTTTAATTGCTTTTTGTATATCCTCATCCGATACGGTAATGTTCTCTGCCTTGGCTATTGCCGCAAGTACCATGCTCTCTTTCGCGGCTACCTTTGCATATTCTATAGCCTGGGTGTTAAACTCCTCTACGGTCAGGCCCATCTTCTCATTCACAAAATCCTCAAATGTCATGTTAAGGCTTTGCGCATATTTGCGTGCAGATATGACGGATCTCTCAGTCTTCTTCTGAAGATAATCCGGCGGAAAATCCCTGATTACAGTTGCATTGTCAACCGCTGTATTCCACAGATCTTCATAATACTGAAGTTCGTAGAACTCATCATATTCCGACCTCATCTCATCTTCAAGTGCTGCCGTATATGCAGCCATATCCTGGTAATGACCTCCGGATATCTCTCTTATAAAATCATCCGTCAGCTCCGGTATCGTCCCGTCAGGTTTGGCATATGCATTCGCAAGCATATCAAGCTCTTCCGCAAGTTCTTCTTCGGTCACCTCATACGATGCCCTGTCAACTTTCAAGCCCTTATACTGCCCCAGTTTTATATAATCATCGGGATTAAGTTCGCCCGTCCTGCCGCATCCGGATATAGATAGGATAATCAGCGTACATAAAACTATTTTATTTAACAGGTTTTGCTCCTGCTTTTTCCTGCATTTTTTCAACAAACTGTTTAAACTTGCCCTTTTTCTTGCCACCGCTGCTCTGAGTTATCGGTCCGTGTATACCCTTTACGCTTGTAATATATATACCGCTGACGGTTGCTTTAACTTCCTTTTTAACCGGTACATTATCAAATATCTTGTCATCGCACACAAGTGACATTACCTGCGGACCGACCTTGGCCTTAACAATGGGCAGTTTTGTCCATCTCATCATCTTGGGCGTCTGGTCTATTACCGCCTGCGGAAGCCCGGATTCTTTGATCTTCATCCGCTTCTTATCTATTATCAGCATGGAAACAGTCTGCTTCATTGCATCGATCTGCTCCTGCTGCTGGGCTTCCCTCTTCTGTGCTTTTTTCCCCAGAAAATACAAAAGTACAACGATTCCGACAAGAACAGCAAGCACTATCAGCATAACTATTGTTGCTGTCGAAATCAAAAAAATACCGTTCATTTAAACAACTCTCCTTATACAATCCTTCTTCAAAGCAATCCAAATGATTTTATCACATACCGCCATTCATTGAAACCGAATTTTTAATCTCCATCTTTATTTTACAGTTCGCAAGATGTTCATAGTTAATATCCAGCGCATAATCTATATCAATATTGATTGAATCTTCGTTTTCTCTTATATCTATATTATCGGTATCTATTCCTACAAGAAGAGTCCCGTAAGGAGTGACATAGTTTGTCATATTACGCTTGTTCTTTTCGAAGACCATCTCAACGTTAGTAAATCCCGACTTGCTGATAGAGAGCATATCACCGTCGAATCTGACAATATTTTTAGTGATCTCGTCGGCACCTTCTCCTATCTCATCGTACAGCACATAGTGATGATTTTTCTTCTTGTAGTAGCTGCCCGGAGTGAGTATTTCAATTTTATCGCCTTCGGGGTTACTGCCAAACTGCATTCCGGCGACAGACACCCATACATCTTTATCCATATTCGTCTTCCTGTAATTTTCTTAAAGTTCAAGAGATTTGAGCATATCGTTTTCCTGATTGACTATGTGTATCTCTGCCGCAATACACGCACTGCCCTCGTCTCCTTTAATAACACAATCCGTAATCTTGGCATGTTCCTCGATCAGTCTGGCGTGATTGGCAGCATCCTTGATATATTCAAGTCTGTATCTGTATATCCTCTCGGCCAGATTATTGACCATCTGAACAAGTCGTTTATTGTGGGATGCGGCAAGTATCACATCATGAAACCGTACGTCAGCCTGTGCTATCAGAGTAACATCGCCCGTTCCCGTTGCTTCCTCAAATGCCTTCTGTGCTATCCTAAGTTCCTCTGCCTGCTCGCTTGTAATCCTCTTGCAGGCAAGCTTCGTCGCAAGAGAATCCAGCGCCAGCCTTACTTCCAGGACATCTCTTATATCCTGTTTACTGATCCTCGCAACCTCTGCACCCCTCCTCGGTATCATCGTTACAAGCCCTTCGAGCTCCAGCATCCTTATCGCTTCTCTTATCGGGGTTCTCGAAACCCCAAGTCTGTCTGCGAGATGGATTTCCATAAGTCGCTCGCCGGGTTTGAGAACACCGGTTAGTATCCCCTGTCGCAATGTATTGAACACAACGTCGCGAAGAGGCAGATATTCATCCATATTCATCTGAAGCTTTAATTCGTCCATGAATACTCCTTATTCTACGGATAGTAAAAATCAGTCATATATAATTCCCGGGCATATCCCGAAGCTTCAACACTTCCGTAAGCCCCGTTAATCTCATCTTCCGGGCAATTGTAATCAAAGAGGCCATAGACCGTAGGTCCGCTTCCGCTCATCATAGCCTTAAGATTTCCGGGACAATCAGTCATTATACGTTCTATATTATCTATTTCCCGAACCTTTGAAGCAGTTACAGGCTCAAGCACATTTCCCATATTTCGGACAACCTTCCCGACATCGCCTCTCACAAGCCCGTCAGCTATTGCGTCTATATCGGGATGAATTATATGGCTGAAGTTTAAGTGTTCATACACATACTTTGTTGACACACCCTCGGATGGTTTTGCAAGTAATACTCTGAAATTTACGCGTGAATCTATCGGTGTAAGGATTTCGCCTATCCCTTCCGCCATTGCACAACCGCCCATAACGCAAAACGGCACATCCGCGCCTATGCGCACTCCCAGTTTCATAAGTTCTTCCCGGGAAAGACCAAGATCATATAATCTGTTGATCGCTATCAGAGTAGCTGCAGCATCCGTACTTCCGCCCGCAAGTCCGGCAGCAATGGGGATATTCTTTTGAAGATCCACCCTTACCCCGCCGCTCAGATTATACTCATCCATCATAAGCCTTACGGCCTTATAAATGAGATTATCCTCTCCGAAGGATAATTCTTCTTTACCGGTCGTGATTCGGATTCCCGGAACATCTTCTCTGTCAATATACAGAACATCATGAAGCCCTATCTGCTGCATTATCATGCGGACTTCATGATATCCGTCGGGCCTTCGTCTTAAGACATCCAGCCCGATATTAATTTTTGCATACGCATTAATTTCCATTGCAGTGTTTACTGAATGATAACTTTAAGAGATCCATCCTCGGGATTGAGTATCTGATCGATGATCTCGCTTCTGCCGTTTTGCGCGGCGATGTTAACCGCATCCTCTTCGATCTCAAGACTCCTTTCACCGGCTGCAAGCATGTTCATTCCATTCTCAAGCCTGCTGATGTTATCGTCCTCTTCCTCATTCTGTGTATTGACACGGTTCTCGTCTTCTTTACCGTTTTGTACACCGATGCCCTCAGTCTCCTTTTCCTTGTTCCCGGCATCCTGCATCTCTTCAAGTCGCTCTTTTGCGGCTTCCTTTGCTTTTTCCTCAGCCTCTTTTCTCTGCTTTTCGATCATCTCGGCATTGGTCTTGGCCGCTGCGGATTCCTCATCCTTTTCCATTATTTCATCACGTCTGGCGATCTCACGTTCATACTCATTATTGGTAATGTCACCGCGGTCAAGCATTGTTGTCAGCTGATCACGGCTCCACTCCATAAGGTTACCTTCCCTCTCATCCTTCTGGAACACCATTCCGGTTTCAAGGGCTTCAATGGCATCCTGCTTAACACGGGTTGTATCACCGTCAGACGAGCGACCTACTACGTCGCCAAACATTGCCTTCTCAGCTTCATCCGTACTTCCATTATCTTTGCCGGTCTGTACTTTTGTATCCTCGATGACTTTCCTGTCATCATTCTGAAGTTGAACCTTCTTTTCTTCCTGTTCGTAATCCGAAGGCAGTTTTACCTGCTTTAATACAAGATTATCGACTCCGCCTATCTGCATCATAGTAAAACCCTCCCGCTTATTGCTATCTAACACATCCTATAAGTTCCGTTATGTCCGATACCTTGTTGTCTGCCATATATTGTCCGATACCTTCTATGACCTTTTCGGTCGTGTACGGATCCCTGAAATTTGCGGCTCCCACGGCAACCGCCGTAGCCCCTGCCATAATGAATTCAAGTGCATCCTCCGCGGATGCTATACCTCCCATTCCTATTATGGGAATCTTTACTGCCTGCGCAGCCTGATAAACCATTCTGACCGCAACCGGTTTAATTGCCGGTCCCGACAGACCTCCCGTTTTATTTGCGAGAACAAATCTGCGCCTGTTTATATCTATCTTCATTCCCGTTATCGTATTTATCATTGAAACGGCATCTGCCCCGGCATCTTCGCAAACCTTCGCCATTAGTGCTATATCGGTAACATTCGGAGATAATTTCATGATTACCGGCTGCTTTGCCTTCTTTTTTATCTCTTTTGTAATATCAGCAAGCGCCCCCGGATCCTGCCCGAAGGCAATTGCGCCTTCTTTGACGTTAGGACAGCTTACATTTATCTCAAGCATATCCGCGTTTGTATCCGACAGTCTCTCGACCACACCGACATACTCTTTTGTTGTCTTGCCGCATACATTAACTATTACTCTTGTGTCATACCTTGACAAAAAATCAAGATCACGTTCAATAAAAGTATCAATCCCGGGATTCTGTAATCCTATCGCATTAAGCATACCACCGTATGTTTCCGCTACTCTCGGTGTAGGATTACCGCTCCACGGAGTAAGGCTGACTCCCTTTGTTACAACAGCTCCGAGTTTGTTAAGATCGACAAATTCCGAATATTCCATTCCCGATCCGAATGTACCCGATGCAGTCATCACCGGATTTTTAAATGTAATACCCGCAATGCTAACAGAAGTGTTCAAAGTTCCACCTCCGATGCATTAAATACAGGCCCGTCCACACATACGCGCTTATTGTTGACTTTGGAATGATCATCAATATGAGTGGATTCACACACGCATCCGAGACACGCACCTACTCCGCAGGCCATCCGCTCTTCCATTGAAATATATGCCGGAATACCCATGTCCTCAGCCAGATCTTTTATGCCCTTCAGCATGGGTTTCGGTCCGCAGGCAAAAATCATATCCGCCTTGATCTGTTCAGCCCTGATGGCGTCTATAACGGTACCTTTTGTTCCGAAGCTTCCGTCATCTGTTGCAACGATTAGTCTGCCGGCACCCTCCAGCTCTTTTGTGAGAAACATTTCCTTATCGCTTCTGTATCCGGCAACTGCCATAACATTACACTGCAGGCTCTTTGCCAACTCAAGCATCGGAGGAATTCCTATACCTCCTCCGACAAGAAGCGCGACCGTTTCCGGCGTTATTCTTTCCGTAACCGGAGCCAAAAATCCGTTTCCTAGCGGCCCCAATATATCCAGCCTGTCACCTGCCGTCATATGTGAGAATTCATCTGTTCCCGCTCCGGCAACTCTGTATACCAATCGTAACCTTCCCGGATTTATTGTATTGTCAATCTCGCATATACTGATCGGCCTCGGAAGCAGCCTTGCATCACTGTTTGAATATAACGATATGAACTGCCCGGAAGATGCATATTCTGCGGCATTTGTTTCGATCCACATCGAGTATATGCCATTACACAGACACTCCTGCGAGATGATAGCTGATTTTTCCCTGATCTTCATATTGCCTTACTGTTAGATACATTTCCCCACTTTGTCTAAAGTATAGGTGATTTTCGTGGGTTTTTCAAGGGATATAACCGGTCCGGCCTTTGCGCCGGTCATTTCCTTCCTGCATATAATAGTCGCTCTTTTGTGCGTACATCCTCTTTTCGGCTTCTCGTCTCATGTCATGAAGCGACATACCGGGTATCTCTTTAGTGCACACATAACCCATTGAAATGGACAATCCACTTACGGAAGTACCTTTCCACTTCTCAAAACTATCACGCAACTTTCCTATAAGAGCCGCCCTTTCACTCCCGGGCACAGTAATAATAGCAGCAAACTCATCTCCTCCTGTTCTGTATATGCTCCCGTACGAACCAAGAACCTCTCTCATGCATTTTGCCGCTCCTACTATTAGTTCATCTCCTGCTTCATGACCTAAGCTGTCATTGGTTTCCTTGAGATTATTAAGATCAAACGAGAAGAACACCAGATCATCAGGTACCTCTTTGTCTTCATTTGAATCCATGTATTCATC
>OCTX012087946.1_pt1 | contig 13394 bp, 10 predicted proteins | sample 1539691 | NCBI WGS metagenome assembly OCTX01 (sample SAMN02144231, study PRJEB22623) | gut metagenome | biome: sheep rumen | host: Ovis aries | place: New Zealand
CACGCCCAAGAACCTTCTTTACTGGAAATTTTATCAGGAGCAGGATACGTCATCAGTCTTTTTACGACAGCTGATAGAAAGATGTGAGGCCTCGAAAAAGAAGTTTGAGAAATATATGGAAACCGATGATGGTTTAAACCATCAACAGTCAACCCGAATAAAGCGTGCTGCCATCTTGGTAGATAATGCTACAGCGAGCGCCGCAGAAAGCCTTGTCCAATATGTCAAGAAGTACAGCAATCGCGCTACAGTGTATGGCCTTGGAAACACTTATGGTTGCGAACTGACGGGCAATTGTCGTACGGAGCCATTGCCTAACAGCCGCTTTGGCGTTTTCTATGCCACGTCCGTTGACTCAGGCTTCTACGAGAAGAATTTCTCTACCGAAGAACTTGGCATCCCGCCCGACGTTATCATTCCCTTGCCCTTCCCGAGAAAACTCACTGACAACATCGACGAATGGGTGTTGTGGGTAGCGGAGGAAATGAAGCAGGAGAAAGGGAAGGTGAAATAAAGAAATTTCGATTTCTCAAACCTATATATAATATAAAGTACATAGGAAACACATTGGAATCAAGGGGGCATTGGCTGCAAATGCAGGTGATGTCCCTTTTTCTTGCAAAAAAGTTGCCGTTGGTTAAATCTTTTTGTTTACTTTTGGGTCTTAATAATAAAAGGTTAAAAAGTGAAAAGGTTAAAAGGTTAAAGATGAAGAAACCTAATGACATCACAAACGATGAACTCGCAGTAGTGTTCAAGGCTGAGCGGCCGCGACTGCTGAGGTACGCCTGCTACAGGATGGCTGGCAGCGATGATGCGGAGGATGTGCTGCAAGAGACGTTCCTGAAACTGCACGCGAGGCTCTCCAACTCAGAGAGCGGGCAGATAAACGACCTGCCGAGCTACTTGTTTCGTACGCTTGCAAACGTCTGCACCAAGTGGCAGACAAATGCCAACCGCATCAAGACCGTTCCCCTTGACACAAGAGTCGATGTGGCCGACACCATTCCCGACAAGCAAAACGAGGACGACTACAAACGCATCGCCCTTCTGCTGAAGGAGATTCCCGACGAACAGGCCGAGGTCATCCGCCTCCGCATCTACGGCGACAACAGCTTTGCCCAAGTTGCCGAAATCCTCTCTCTGCCGCTACCGACGGTCAAATCCCGCTTCCTCTACGGACTGGAGAAGCTCCGTCGTGGCATGAAACAAAACAATTAACAACGATTAAAAGGAAAAAGATTATGAAGTGCAATGAATTCAAGGAAAAGGTTGCCGACCTTTTCGATAAGACCATCGACATGCAGACTCAGGCCCAACTGAGCGAGCACATGAAGATTTGCCCTGAGTGTAAGGCATATTATGAGGAGCTTCGCGAGACCTTCGACATGCTCCAGCCCAAAGAAGTGAAGAGTGAAGAGAGAAGAGTGCTGCGCCCGAGCTTTGCTTCTTCGCTTTGGAAGACTGCCGCCATCTTCATCGCCGCTGCCTTCCTCTGTGGACTGTCCTTTGCAGCTTACCATGCCATTTCATCAAGGAAGACAGCTGAGGAAATAGCGGACAGCTTGGCAATTGCTAATGAGAAGCTCATCAGGATATCAAAGAATGGGGAAGTCTTTCTTGTGAACTGGCCGCGAGGTACGTGGGTGGTGAATACTTTTGGAGTCTCCTATAGAGAAGAGCGTCTTGTCAGCCATTCGCCCTTCTTGCAGCCAAGCGAGGTCAAGATTAAGATTGACGGCACAGAGCATGACATCCATGAACTGCTCGACAAGCCAGCCTCCATCGTGAAGAAGGTAGAGCTAGACATGAGTACGAGGACTATCAACCTCGTCACCAAGCCCGTGCAGATACCCGCCAATGTGAAGGGCAACATCAACCCAGACCTGACCATCCTGCTGACGGGCACTGTGCCCAAAGGCGCTTATCAGCCTGTAACCATCTGGCAGAGCAGTGGCATCAAGGACAGCTACGACTGGCACGACTACATCTACACCTCATGGACAGGTCAATGGGAGAACATCCAGCGACACCTCAACGAAGTCGTCAACCGCAAAGACCATCACGTCCGCATCAACGTCTGCAAGGGCACTCCGCAGAAGCACATCGACCGCATCAAGAGCATCATGAAGGAATGCGGCGTGAAGAACTACGAAATCGTAAAGCAATAAAATGGTTTTTTGAAGTTAATAAAATGGTGCGCCAACAGGCTCCTGCGTCGTGAGATGCGGGAGCTTTCATGCGTCAAAGAACAGAATTTGCGCCCTTTGCAGGAAGCTTGCACAGCTCGGGCAAGGATGAAACATGAAATCAAAAACACTCCACGGAGTAAATGCATACACTCCACGTTAAGTTGGCCAACTTAACACGTTAAGTTCGCAATCATAACGTGCCGTGTTTCTACTTGTCCTTGGGTGTCAGAGTATCCTCCTTCAGCAGGACGTATTGTCTGGGAACTTTGCTGAGACGTTCCTGCATCTGGTAGCGGCGGCTTTTGGAGGTTAAGATCTCGATGCTTCGTGGGGGATAGATGTCTATGAGGTCAGGGAACTGAGCCTTTTGCGAGGTGGGCTGGAGGCGGAGCGAGGCTCGGCAGGTGGTCTTGTTGTCCATCCACTCGCGCCGTTTCTTCTTCACATCGCTCCACGAGGCGAAATGTCTACAAGACTGATATTGGAACTCTTGGGGCTGACCCTCCTCGGTATAGGCGGCACGCAGCAGGATGGTCCAGTCCTTTAGCTGGAGCTTTATAAACTTACCTAACGCCCAGAGGGCAAAGCTGTTGATGAACTCGTGCTTCACGCAATCCAAACCGCTGTGGCGCTCTGCCTCCAAGACCATGCAGCGGGCTGTGTCGAGGTTCAGATAGCCACGGTCCAACTCATACTTGGTTGACCAGAAGACGAGCTGCACGACGTTGGGATTGGGATGCTCGAACTCCCCGTTTACGGCAAAACGGTGTTGCTTGAGGAAGTGCTTGTCCAGGGAGCGGATGAGGTTCTGGTAAAGCATCTCGTCGAGGTGGTTCCAACGCACATAGGCGCTGTCGGGCTGGCTTACGCAAGCAGTATCGGTTCCGAAGACTGTGTTCCGTTCGGGTGCTATCTGAAAGACGCTGTCCTGCCGCATCTGCGTCATTGAGGGCGAGAACAGCACGCCTCGGCTCTGGAACTTATAAGCCGTCAGAGAATCCGTAACGGTGCGTTGGGAGCCTCGCTGGAGGTCGGAGCCTGTGTCTTGGAAGAAGAAATCATACTCGCGAAAGCACGGCTCCTGCTGATAGTTCTCTTCCCGTCTTTGGATGAAAAGTTTCAGCTTCTCTCTTATCCATGCAGGCTCTTCGGCCTTAATCAGAACCTCCTGCAACGTGCGTACACGTGCTATCTGAAAGGTAGTGTCGTCTTCTTCATCTTCTTGCGCCACAACCCAAATGGGCCACAGAAGCAAGAGGCAAAGGGCTAATTGTCTCATTGTGTATGTTCCTTTTTCACAAATCCGACTGCAAAAGTAGGAATATTTCCGCAACCTTCGCCACCTGCCTCGTTAAATAATCATAATGGAATGTTAAGAGTAAACAAGAAGTTTTTATGGACGTTAAAACAAAACGTGAATCGTTAATTATGCACTATGGACTATGCACTATGGACTATGCACTATGGACTATGCACTATGAACTATGCACTGGCCCCCAGGTCTTTGTCGATGAACTTGATGAGGCGCTCGACGGCTTCCTCCTCAGGGATGTTCTTCTCGATACATTCCTTATTCTTATATAAAGAGACTTTGCCGCGGGCAGCACCCACGTAGCCATAATCGGCATCTGCCATCTCGCCGGGGCCGTTGACGATGCAGCCCATGATGCCTATTTTGAGCGTCTTGTAGCGAGCGTCTGTCTTGGCTTTCTCCTCGACAGCGGCCTTGATGCGACGAATCGTGTCCTGCAAGTCGTAGAGCGTGCGTCCACAGCCCGGGCAGGAGATGTACTCCGTCTTGTGCATCTGCACGCGTGCTGCCTGCAAGATGCTTTGTGCCACAGGAATCTCGCATTCAGGCTCCTCGCTGAGCGACACTCGAATGGTGTCGCCGATGCCGTCGATGAGCAACGCGCCGATGCCGACCGCACTCTTCAGGCGGCCGTCCTCGCCCTCGCCGGCTTCCGTCACGCCAAGGTGCAAGGGATAATCCATGCCTTCCTTCTCCATCTGCTGGCAAAGCAGGCGTACGCTCTGCACCATGATGACCGTGTTCGATGCCTTGATGCTCACCACCACATCGCGGAACTGCTCACGCTCGCAGATGCGCAGGAACTCCATGCACGACTCGACGATGCCTGCGGGCGTATCGCCGTAGCGCGACATGATGCGGTCGGAGAGCGAGCCGTGGTTCACGCCAATACGGATGGCAGTGCCATGCTCGCGACATATATTAAGGAAGCGGCAGAAGCGTTCGTCCAGCCTTGCGAGTTCTTGCTTGTACTCCTCGTCTGTGTATTCCAGTGTCTTGAACTGACGGGCAGGATCAACATAGTTGCCCGGATTGATGCGCACCTTCTCCACAATCGTGGCAGCCACATCGGCCACATTGGGATTAAAGTGAACATCAGCACAGAGCGGCACATCGCCATAGCCACGTGCTATCAGTCCGGCCTTGATGTTGCGCAAGTTCTCGGCCTCGCGCGTGCCTTGCGTGGTGAGGCGAACAAGCTGTCCACCAGCCTCGATGATGCGTATGGCCTGCGCGATGCAGCCTTCCGTGTCGAGTGTGGAACAAGTCGTCATGCTCTGCACAGCCACGCGGTTCTCGCCACCAATGCGCAGCTTGCCTATCTTTACTTCGTGTGTCTTGCGTCTCATAGCTCTTTTGGAGATATGGTGGTTAGTTTGTCTTAAATTTATATTTCACTTCCTTCAGTTCCTCGTTTGCCTTGACAATCTTCTCCTTGAGGCCCTGCTTGTAGTCGCGGAGCTTTCTGGCGAGTTCTGCGTCGCTCAGGGCGAGCATTTCTGCAGCAAGGATGGCAGCGTTCTGTGCGCCGTTCACGCCGACTGTTGCAACTGGGATGCCAGGAGGCATCTGTATGATGCTCAGCATCGCATCGAGGCCGTCGAGCATTCCCTTGATGGGGACACCGATGACGGGCAACGTTGTGCTTGCAGCCACTACGCCAGGCAAGGCTGCAGCCATGCCTGCTCCTGCAATGATGACCTTCAAGCCACGCTCTTCAGCCGAGCGTGCAAAGGCTTCAACTTCCTGAGGTGTACGATGAGCGGAGAAAGCGTTCATCTCGAAAAAAATGCCCATTTCATCGAGAAATTTGGCTGCTTTCTCCATAACGGGCAGGTCGCTTGTACTGCCCATAATGATGCTAACGATTGGAGACATAATGGAATTTATTATTTACTTACGAGTTGACAAGTTGACAAGTTGTTTGTAACTTTGATTTTTCACTCTTCATTCTTCACTTGCGAAGCATACTTCTATCGCGCTACAAAGTTAAGCTTTTTTCTCCAACCCTCCAAATCCAACCCTTCAAAAAGCAGACAATTCACCAAATGAGAGAAAAACTGAATGGAGTTAAAAGGTAGTGGTTTTTAAGTTCTCCAGTGAACTTGTCCAAATCCACACGTGGATTTTACAAAATCCTCACGACGATTTGAGCAAATCCACACGAGGATTTTGCAAACCTCTTACGCTATGTTTGCAAACGGACACATTCTTCTCACGATGCCGCGGAGTGTCCTACCGCGGACAGTTCAAGAACTTCCTCTGCCCAGCGCCCGACGTGCTGACCTTGATGTATATGCTGCCCAGTGGACGCGAGGTCTTGATGCCGCTCAGGGTATAATAGCTGATGTTCTTTAGTTCTTCATCCCGAATAGCAGGCGGCAGAGCATTCACGCCCGAGTTGACAGGTCTGTCGTAGGAGGTCGGGATGTCGGCAGTCCCGATGGAGGGATGGTAGAACGTCCATATTCCGTTTCCGCCATCTGGATACCGTCCTACGCTTTCCTTCGACGAATGACTGTCATACCGCAGGGAATCGCTCCATTCGCCATTTGCCGATTGCAGATACAAGGTGCTGTTATCAGTGTTTTTCAGTTTGAAAGGAAGATGCAGTTGTGTTATTGAAGGCTTTCCATCGCACCACACGACCAGATGCTCGCCGGGCTGAATGATTGTACTGACTTCGCCCGAAGTATCGATTTGATATTTGGTGGGACTATTCTTATCGTCACTAAAGAACCACCTGGCTACATCAATAGGTTCTGGCCCTCGGTTATACAGTTCAATCCAGTCGGCACGCTTGCCATAGTCGTTCACATAGATGTCGTTCGCAGCGCTGACCTCGTTGATGCAGAGGGGTGAGACGTCGGGATCCCGTTGCTCGTCATAGACGGCCGTATAGTTGCCGCCGGCTGCAATCAGACACCCTGCCTCGTGGCTCAACCACTTGCCCTGCCGGTCCTTCCACCCGATGAAACGATAGCCCTTGGCAGAGTTTGTGGACAAAGAAACAGGGCCGAAGAGCACGCCGTCGAACTGGCTGAAAGGTACGTCCATGCCGTCTATCTGAATTCTTGCAAATGGGCAGTTCGTGTTGATGCTCACATGAATGCTGTCGGAGAGAGCGTATGACTTCATCAGAGCTTGCATACGGGCCTCCCTGTGACTTTCCTCCCACATCGTTTCCTGCAGCTTGCGGTAGGTGGTGGCAGTGTAGCGACTGTCGAAAGCCAAGGCATCCTTTACCAAGGCGCAGATGCTGTCGGCTATGTGCCGGCAGCGTTCTGGCGTGTAAATACTGCCGTGCAGGATGCAGTAGGCCATCACAAACTGCCTGCGGAACGTCTCGTTCTGTTTGAGGTTGCGGTAGAGGGTGATTATTTCATTGCCGTCCAATTGTTCGACGTTGTTGGTATGTTCCCAAGTCAGGTCTTGGTCGAAGAAGACGAAGTGGAACCTGCCGCCGTCCTGCAAGCGGTAGCCCTTCACGTTGTTGCTGTTCAGCACCCAGTCCCCTGTGCCCGTGTAGCATATTGCAGCCATGTAGCGAATGAACTCGTCGATGTCGAGGAGCTCTGCGATGCCGGTATATCCCTCGTCAGATTCAGCTTCGTAGGACATCTGTATCATCCTGTCGAATGCTTCGCGCGTGCCTCCCTTTTGATGATAACTGCCGCTGCTGTACTCGAAGGCATCCATCTCGTCGTCGTCGTAACCGTAGTTGGCCTCACCATGAAAGCGACCCGTTGGTTCCCGCACGTTCATCATGGCCAGGTACTTGCCGTTGACGAAGACATGAGCGGGCTGATACTCCTGAGCATCGACATAGAAGTCACTTGAAGTCAGAACCTGCTGAGTGATGGCATCCATGATGCGCGGCCCGCCGTATGTCCTGTTGTTGTTGCCGCCATTGCGTATCAGCAGCTGCTTGTACTCCTGATGAGGCTTGCCTGCGAAGACAGGAAAACTGAAGTGGCTGTTCCCGTCGTAGAGCTTTTTGGCCTGCAGCTTGAACGATGCCGGCCTGAAGTGTCGGCTCCATCCACCTGCCACCTCGAAGCATGCCTCCTGATTGATGACCATCCCCTTGTCTGGCGTCATATACTCGAAGGTGACAGGTCGCTCCCAATCCATGTTGAGGTTGGACTTGCCTGTTGAGCCTCGTCCCTGTATGCCGTTCTTGCCATCTACATAGCAACCAATCATGTTGTCGTAGAGATTGTCTGGGTCGGTTGTGACGGCAACGATGGGCAGATAGTAGTTTCTGTCCTTGTAGATGTAGGTTCGCGTGACCACACTGCTTGGAAGTTTGTCGTCAGCAAACAGGCGCAGCCGCAGCACCGTTGTCTGCGAGACGGTGAAGAGGCCGTCGGAGTTTGTCTGTCCGTTTGAGAGAGTCGGCGTACTGCCATCCGTCGTATAGCGAAGCGTCGCGCCTTCGGGAATATCGACCTGAACGGAGAAAGCTTCGTTGAAGAGCCTTGAGTCGCAGTTGACTTTGGGAGCAGGCAGCTGTTCCTGGCTATAAGGTCCAGCATTGGCTTGGCCTGGAGTGGGAGTGCCGCAATACTGCCACTCGTCTGCCTCCAGACTTACTCTCGCAAAGCTGCAACGTGGGACAGAGGCCGGATAGGAGAGGGACAAGTCCTGGTTTGTGCCATTTTGGGACAAGAAGAGCATGCCGCCTTTCCTGTTGAGCTTGAACCTCACTTGCTTTGCAGCATCGGGCCCGTATTCGCCATCGGCAGCGTTATGGTCGAAGAAGAGTGGCGCATAGCATCCTGGCCTCAGTACATCCTGATCGGTCAGCCTGTGTTTCTTCAGGTTCATGGCATCGTCGCTTACGTACCATCCGTTCAGCGAGACATCCGCGTCACCGGCATTGTACACTTCCACCCAACCACCGTAGTTGTTCGAGTGGTCAATCATTTGGTCGATGTTCGCCACACAGACTTCCGTGAAGAGAATCGAGTTGTGAGCATGTGTACGCAATCCTGTTGCGACCAGAAGTACAATAAATAGAATTCTTTTCATACGAATTATGTTTTGTTGGTTTGGTTACCGCTTCTCTTTATAGCAAAGCAAATACCAGGCGGAGGTGGTAAGGAAATTGCGCAGGTAGGGAATCCGTGCAAGGAACGTCCACATGCGTCGAGGCTTGAGGTGGAACTTCTGCTTGTAGTGGGGATTGATGAGCCAGAGGGTGCGCTGCAGGATGGTGAAGCCGGCAAGGGATGCTTGCTGCTCGAAACATTCGACGGACATGCGCGAGGCTCGTATGCTCATTAGTTCGCCTATGTTACTTGTCGTGGCTCCGCTCATTTTCAGCAGGCATTTGTAGAGTGGCTTTGGCAGCAAATGGATGAATGGAAGCATGGAGGCAAAACCGATGCTGATTTGCTGATGACCGCCGAAAGGGTTCTGCCAAGCTGGAAAGCCAAAGAAGACGATGCCGCCCTGTCGGAGGAAGGGCTTGATGTGAAGCATGAAGGTTTGTTTGCGAGTGGGCTCGATATGTTCTATCACATCGTGAACAAGAATAAGGTCGTAGCGCTCCGCCTCGCTCTTTGGCTCTTCTGAAAGGATGAAGTCTTGGCAAACGAACGTGCCTTGTCGGTGGTGCTCCCCGAAAAAAGTGCGGGCTTCATCGATGCGCTTCTGATAGATGTCTATGCCTGTCACTTGGCATCCCTTTTCAGAGAAAGGAAGCAGATTGCCGCCCTCGCCACAGCCTATTTCCAGAACGCGAGAGGATGGCGTCAGCGTGATGTACGGTTGCAGGTAGTTCCAGTAGAATTCGTGTGCGGTGTTTGCCAACTCGCAGAAGTATAGTCTGCGGTTCAGATGTCGTTGCTGCATCGTCTTTTCTTGTTTTGTTTCTCTATAGGGATAGATACCACAAAGCAAGAAAAGACTGCACTACTTCAGAAGGAAAACTACCATGTTATGCGGATTCCCAATGGCAGGGAGAACGTGAAGGGATGTTCAGAATGGTAGGTCTCGATGTCGCTGCCCGTCGGGATGTAGTATTGCAGGCTTGGCTCAGCAAAGAAGCCGACGTGGGGCGTGAGGTTGTACTGCAAGCCGAGGCCTGTGCCTATCGACCACTGCAGCGGAACATGGAGCGTAGATTTCTCTTCCAGTTCTTTCATGCCGTTCACGAAATAGCTTGTACTGAACGGAGCATAAACAGGTATCTCCAACTTCGCGCCAAGATTTCCGTAGAGGCTCCATCGCCTTACATTATATATATTATAAGAGGCCTTTAGCGGTATGCCGAGGTAATGGATGGTCTGCTGTTCGTGGATGGCGTTGCCGCCTGTGCCTATTTCGGATTCTGATTTCAAACGGTTATAGGTCAAGCCTGTCTCAAGGCCGAAGCGATGTGTCAGTCTGTACTTCAAGGCAAACGAGAAGGTGACGGGCATATAGTGATGAGTCGTACGTTCTATCTTGTCCGCATCAGGCCGAGCAGCGTTGTTTTGGGCAATCTTCAACAATATACTCTGTTTCTTGAAGTCACCGTCAAGGACTCCGCTTTGTAGGGCTTCGGCATAATCGCTCCATTTGTCGAAGGAGCGGATAGGCGGGACTTCTCCCGTTATCACTTCTATCATCTCTGTTTCTGTGAATGTAAACGGACGGCTGTAGTTCTGTTCGCCCATGCTGCCCGAGTATGCCAAATCCACCGACCACTTCTGCCCTTTGCTCTCTACCTCTATAGGCTTTTCTGGGAACAGTTCAGCAACATGAGTGTCTTTGTCAGGGCGGGGGTCGGGCAGTGGCTTGTTGTTGTGTAAGATGGTTGCCGTGTCGGTTTGCTCCTCATTGTCGGGAATGGTGTCGGTCACCTCGATGCTGTCCGTCACATGTTGTATGATGGGTGGTAGTACCGCTATCTTGACAGTTGTGTCTCTCTGCGTGTCAGGAACAGTAGGACGTACCTTCGGCACCTCCTGCTTAGTCACGGTAGGTGTGGACTCTTCTTGCTTGCCAGCTGGCTTGAGGAAGAAGTAGGCAACAGGCAACAGCAAAGGCAGGAGCCATAGCATCCAATAGCGTGCGAGCGACTTCCGCAGCATCTTCTTCGCCCTTGTCAGCTGTGACGACGACGAATGTGCTGCGATGCCCATGATTTCGGCTATCTCTTTGTGTGACAACTCTTCAATGACCGCCAACTTGAACACCTGCCTGTACCCTTTTGGCAAGGCGTCCACGGCAGCCATCAGCTCAGCCATTGTCGGCAAAGGCTTTTCTTCTGTCGGTTCCGTTTGCTGGAGCGACTCTTCTTCCCGAAGCGTAGAGAGCGAGAGCATTGTTGGTTCATGGTGACGCTGCTTGTAGCGGAGTGCCACATTGGTCGTGATGCTCGTCAGCCATGCCTCAAAGCGTTGTGGGTCGCGCAGCGAGTCCATTTTGGCAAAGGCTAGCAGGAGCGCGTCATGTGCCAGCTCTTCAGCAGTCTGGCGGTTGTCCACAATGCGCTGGCAGAGCCTCGTCATCCGCCCGTGATACGCTTCGTACAGCCTTTCGAGGGCTGCTTTGTCGCTCTGTATGCCTTGCTCTATGAGTTTTTCTATGTCCATCGGGAACACATTGCCTCTATTGACATAGATACCTCTTTTATAGAAAGACTGCACGGGTTGGGAAGATTTTTCTCTGTTTTTTTCTTTTTCTGAAGATGATGAGGCGGAAGATGGGGTGCAGGGCTACATGAGTATTGTCCCTACGATGCCGCAGACGATGCCGATGAGGGTGCCGCCCAGGACTTGGCCGAGGGTGTGCTGACGGAGCAGCATGCGACTGGTCATGACACAGCCTGCTACGAAGATTGCCAGCGAGAGCCACCAGATGGGGTTGAAGCCGAAGATGGCTGAATAGGCTATCAGGGCTCCGATGACGCCTCCTGCGCCAGCCGAGTGCATGCTGACCTTCCACCATATATTAATGATGATGCAGGTGCACTGGATGAGCAGCGATATGCCCACGATGGCCATCAGGAAGTGTGGCATATGGGTGATGGCGAAGATGTGCATGAGGCAGAGGTAGCTGCAGATGCTGATGATGTAGGGCACGGCGCGTTTATGGCGTAAGCGAAGTTCAGCAGCGCTCCAGCCATGAAGCTTTCGATAGATGTAGATGCCAAGGGTTGGCAGGCAGAACGTAAAGCCATAGACGAGCGCAAGAATCCACAACTTGAACGTCCAGGGGAAGAGACTCAGGTAGGTGAAACTCAGCAGGATGAACGTTCCGACAGTAGGGTAGTACGAAGGTCGGAAGACTGTGGAGAGGATGCGTGCTATGAGAATCGTCTGTTTCATTTCCTCATTCTTGCGACAGGGATGCCCATCTGTTCCCTGTACTTGGCAACGGTACGACGGGCGATGTTGAAGCCGTCTGCCTGAAGGAGTTGTGTGAGGCGTTCGTCGCTGAGCGGCTGACGTTTGTCCTCCTGTTCTATGAGTCCTCGCAGGGCAGCCATAATCTGCCGGGCTGTGACGTCGTCGCCCTCTTTGTTCTGTGTGGCTTTGTGCGTGAAGAACCATTTCAAAGGATAAGTACCAAAGGTGGTCTCGACGTATTTGCTGTTTGCTACGCGACTGATGGTGCTGATGTCGTAGCCCGTCAGTTCTGCCACATCGTCGAGCTTCATGGGTCGCAGCAGTGTCTCGTCGCCTTCCTGAAAGAAAGGTTTCTGCAACCTGACGATGGCCTGCATCGTCCGCATCATCGTCTCAGAGCGTTGTTGCAGAGCATTGATGAACATTTGTCCGCGTTCCACATACTGGCGGACGAAGGCATCCTGCTGACCTTCTGCATCCGGACTGATGACAAGCGAAGGCTGGTTGCCACGGCTCAGGGTGACAGTGATGGTGCCGTTCTCGTCCGTATCGACGTAGAAGTCGGGCTGGATGCTTTGAGCGCGGTCGGAAGTTTTTGCCCCGATGGAGCCGCCCGGTCGCGGGTTGAGCTTCAGTATCTCTCGTTGCAGCAGCTCAGCCTGCGCTTCGTTGATGTGGAGCCTCTGCTCAATGCGTTGCCAGCGTTTGTGGATGAAATCGTCGAAGTACTTATCGAGCAGCTTGATGAGTAAGTCCTTGTACGGATTGTCTTCGTTCCTCTTGACTTGCAAGAGCAGACATTCCTGCAAAGAGCGCGCCCCGATGCCTGCCGGGTCAAACAGCTGAAGGATTGTGAGCACCTGCTCCAGCTCTTTGGGATTTGTGTTGAGGCCCTGATATATTTCTGCTTCGTCGGCAAGGATGGCGAGAGACTTCTTTAAGAGCCCGTCCTCGTCGAGCGAACCGATAAGGTATTCCATGAGCTCTTTCTCGTGGTCTGTCAGTTCGAAGTCCGCCATCTGTTCCCTGAGACGGTCAGTCAGGGAGAGTGTGTCGTCGTAGGCCATATACTCAGCCGCATTGTTGCTGTGGCTGGCACCCGTCAGGAAGTCGGGGATGTCGTCCTCAGAGCGATAGTCATAGGAGGAGTCATCGGTAGCGTCTTCTCCGCCACCCCCCTGTGGTAGAACTTGTGACAAGTCCTCTTCTTCGCTTTCTTTTCTTTCCAGCCAAGGATTTTCCAGACACTCCAACTCCACACGATGTTGCAGTGCTTCGACAGGCATTTCCGTCAGCCTGACGAGCAACACCTGCTGGGGCAACATCTGCTGCACCTGCACCTGCCCTTGCGTCTGTTCCTGTATCTGTAAGTTTCTCTGACTCATACTTTCGCTTGCAAATTTACGAATAAGTGAGGAGAATACAAAAGAAAAATGCAAAAAAGGCAGACTCTTGCAGGGTAATCATAAAACTTCACACAAGAAACTCGCCAACTTCACACGTGAAAATGTCAAACTTCACACGTGAATTTTACAAACTTCACACGTG
>OCTX012247347.1_pt1 | contig 13389 bp, 10 predicted proteins | sample 1539691 | NCBI WGS metagenome assembly OCTX01 (sample SAMN02144231, study PRJEB22623) | gut metagenome | biome: sheep rumen | host: Ovis aries | place: New Zealand
CGCCACCGCGATCTCGAGCCTGCGGATCTGCTGAGTCTGGTTCAGGATCATCTCATCAATCTCTTCCTGAGAATGCATATTCTCTTCCGGAATCTCCACCGGGTCCGGGTATGCGTTCTGCGCCGGATTATGAAGATGCATTACCTTTCGGGTCAATGATTCCGTTGTGTTGAAAAGGGGCTCCACGCTTCCGTCCTCTGTATGGACTTTAAGCGCTGTTTCAAAAACAGCCACGGCTGCTTTAGAATTATTGTCCGGATACGTTTTGTTAAACCAATTGTAAAGATCGTCGGGACTGATCGGGCGATAACTCCAGATCTCCCCGATTTTTACACTGTCCATCCCCGGAAGAGCTTCCCAGATATTGAAGATGAAATAATAATGGTCGCTGTATGTTCTCGGATCCGGTTCCGGTTCTGGATCCTCAGGCTGATCGGAAGGTTCTCCCCCCTGCCCGGGATCCTCGCCAGGATCGGGTTCATCTCCGGGAACCGGTTCGTCTCCGGGAACTGGATCTCCCCCGGGAGCAGGTTCATCAACGGGAACAGGATCCGGCTCAACGACTGGCGGTTTATAGTCCTTAGTCTGAAACTTGAACAGGTACTCAAAAGTCCGCTTTGTGATCAGCGTATCCAGATTGATATCAATCACGAAAGGATCTTTTTCCGTTCCTTTTCCGTGGACTGAAACGTCTTTGGAGAATGTTCCCTCTTTAACGTCAACCTTTTTGTATATTTTCTGGACAGGCTGCGGTTCCACGTAAGGCTTGAAGGTTTTATAGTACGCAAGAAGTTCGCGGGCTTCTTTTAGATCCCGTTTCGCCATCTCGTACTGGATCCTATATGCGTCCACCTGCAGTTCTGCCTGCTTGATATCATACTGGATCAGGGGATCGCCCTTATTTACCACATCTCCGACGGAGACATATATCTTCTGAACCAGCATACTTTTATCCAGATATACATTCTGGATCCCGCCCTGAGAAATCTGACCGTAACCACTTGTTGAATCTTCGACCCAGGTGTCTGCTACGTTCATGACCTGTGTGACAGGAGCGGATTTGCCGCTGGATACATATGCCCGCGCGCCAAACACCGCGCCGATGAGACCTGCAAGCACTATGACCGCAATCAGCGGTCTTTTCCATTTGGAGGTTCTGCTTTTTTTCATTTGATACCCTCCATGTCCTTTTCCTCTGCGGCAGTAAGCACGCCGTCACTCATAATCAAGATACGCCGCGCATACTGTGCCACGCCGCGCTCATGGGTGATCATGACGATGGTCATGCCCTGGCGGTTCAGTTCGCAAAACAGGTCCATGAGCTGTACGCCACTCTTGGAGTCGAGAGCACCGGTCGGCTCATCTGCAAGCAGAATACTCGGATTGTTCACGAGCGCACGTGCAACAGCGACACGCTGTTTCTGTCCGCCGGACAACTGAGTCGGATAGAAATCAGCACGGTCTGACAAACTGACGCGTTCCAGCGCAGCTCTTGCCCTTTCCTCACGTTCCTTTGGAGGAACATTCGCATAGACGAGAGGAAGCGCGACATTCTGGACCGCGGTCTCCCTTGGCAGAAGGTTGAACTGCTGGAAAACAAATCCGATTCCCCGGTTCCGGAGATCCGACAATCCGTCGTCATTCATTTTGGAAACATCTTCACCGTTAAACAGATAGGTTCCGCTCGTCGGCCTGTCCAGAAAACCGATGATATTCATCAGCGTCGATTTTCCGCTCCCTGACGGTCCCATGATGGAGACGAATTCGCCCTGATCAACGTCGAAAGAAACATCATGAAGCACAGGGACTTCCATCTCTCCGTTCAGATAATTCTTGTAAAGATTTCTGATCTGGATGATCATCCGAGTTCCCCCTCCCCCTCATCTTCCGCGGGTCCCTCACTCGGCTCATACGGTTCCTCACCGTAGGATTCGCCATACTCTTCTTCACCCATCATGCCGAAATCCATGCTCTCCTCATACATGCCTTCTTCCGGTTCGTTATAAACATATTCCGTCGTCGTCTTCATTCCTTCATGAAGCGTTTCGTCTGGGAAAGCGATGAAATCATTGATTGAAAGTCCTTCCAGGATCTCCCAGCTGCCGATTTCCTCGTCATACTCGCCGAGTTTGACAGGCTGTTTCTTCAGCTTCCCGTTGTTATCAGTCCAGACATATGCATTTTCGGACCCGGCATCTCCGACATATCCTTCATACAGCCAGAGCCCTGTCTTTCCGCTTCCGTCAACCGGTTCGATAATCACGTGCTGTCCGAGGAATAACCCTTTACTGTTGGACAGTTCCACGTAGAAATAATACTTTGAACTCTGATTTCCATTGTCAGGCCCATAGTAATACTCATTTTCCTGACCGGCGGTCTGGGAAGTGTCGACTCTGGACACGAAACCGTCCCAGACAGTGTCATCTACTCTGCTGCGGATCACGACTTTTGTGCCCTGGGGCATCTGGGAAATATTCATTTCGTTGATCTTTCCCTTGACGACATAATCTCCGGTTTTCATAACAGAGATATAAACATCACTGCCGGACATCGTGTCGCCTACGCTCTTCACGGTTCCGTCCACACTACATACGACTTCCGCTTTTTCAAGGGACGCCTCCAGGGCGTTGAGTTCATTCTGAGCCGCCTTGATTCTGTACTCTGTCTGCTGGTTCTCATTGCGCAGAGACATTTTTTCCAACTCATCCGCAGTTGCGGCGATGCGCTCGTTGTTACTGGTGATCTGAGCACGCAGCCCCTGGATATCCAGTTTTTTCTGGGAAATGTCCAGTTTTATCGAATCAGTATCGTAACGGAACAGAACGTCGCCGACATGAACGACATCCCCTTCTTCCACCAGCGTCTCAAGCAATGTTTTGGAACTGTCCAGCTTATAATCCACAGTCTGTTCCGCTTCAACAACGCCGGAAAAACGGTTTGCAGCACCTGTTCCGAACTCCGCACAGGAACTTACCGGCATGATATAGACCGCGTCTTCTCCTGCTCCTCTCCCAAGGAAATACCACAGGCCGCCTCCGGCGGCTGCGAGAAGCAGCAGCAAGACGACCACGATTAGCCCTGTCCTTTTCTTCGGTTTTTTCGGTTCCATATTACTCTCCAAAAATTGTTGTTCTATTAGACTTTCCCAATTATAACAAAGCCGCAAAGAGAAAACACAGTTTCTTTCCAAGATTAACTGTTTCTTAATCTGTAGTGTGCAACTTGTTATAATTTGTTGCATCTAACTGCGGATTTCTATGGGAATTGTCCCGAACCAGTTCTCATTGACATGCGGTCTCCACGCACCTAAAGCATCCGGCATTTCTAACCGATACTGGACATGGATAATATAGCATCGACAGATCCCTTTCTCACACGGATCCTGTGCACACAGGTCGAGAAGAAACAGCGATGATTTTCTCCTGACCTCTTCACGACAGAGGCCGGCTCGCTTACAATATGCAGTAGATACGTTCATACGGAGGCCAATCATGCAATCCCAATTTTCCAGATCTGAAATCCTGTTCGGAACCGGTTCCATCGCACGCCTTTCAGCATGTCGTGTCGCCGTTTTCGGAATCGGAGGCGTAGGAGGGTATGTAGTTGAGGCGTTGGCAAGGTCAGGAGTCGGAACGCTGGATTTTGTCGATGACGACCGTGTTGCGCTTTCCAATCTAAACAGACAGATCATAGCGCTGCACAGCACTTTGGGTCAGAGGAAAGTCGACGCAGCTGAAGCCAGATGCAAGGATATCAATCCTGATATCGTCATCAACAAACATGCTGTGTTTTATACGCCCCAGACTTCTTCCTACTTTGATTTTTCCGTTTTTGATTACGTCGTTGACTGCATCGATACGGTCACCGGAAAAATCCAGCTGATACTTCAGGCCCAGAAGGCAGGAACGCCTGTCATCTCTTCGATGGGTGCAGGAAACAAAATGGATCCTTCCCTTTTCAGGGTTGCAGACATTTATGAGACCTCTGTGGATCCTTTGGCAAGAGTGATGCGGCACGAACTGAAAAAAAGAAATGTTTCCAGCCTCAAAGTCGTTTATTCAACTGAACAGCCGATTCCCGTTCAGATTCTGGAACAGAATGACAGTTCGGATTCAGACTCGGAAATGCGCCCGGGAAATCCGAAGAGCAGCGTGCCCGGCTCCAACGCATTTGTCCCTGCATCCGCCGGTCTTCTGATAGCATCGGAAATCGTCAGGGATCTGCTCCTGACGCATCAATGATCATTTAGACATCAGCGAAAGCCTGCCGCTGTTGAGCGGCAGGCTTTTCTGCACACAAAAAACAGGATTGCTGTTCTTGATAAAACAACAATCCTGTATTGGCGGAGGGTGCAGGATTCGAACCCGCGTGGGCTTGCACCCTAACGGTTTTCAAGACCGCCCCGTTATGGCCACTTCGGTAACCCTCCATATAAACGGGCTAGCGCCCGTAACAGTTATTGTACACGATTCAGACCGTATAGTCTACTACTGAAATTTCTTTTCCGCCGCGAATATATACACGTTCAACCCTTCTGGAAATCCCGCAGAGGATCTCGTAATTGATCGTGCCGGACAAAGCCGCAATATTATCCGCACCGATCGGGCAGTCAGCACCGAACAGCGTCACCGTGTCCCCCTCGTGGACATCAACACCAGTGACATCGATCATCATCTGGTCCATGCAGATATTTCCTACGATGGGAACAACCGCGTCATTGACGAACACGTAACCTTTGTTGGAAAGTGCGCGCGGGTAGCCATCCGCATAGCCGACCGCTACAGTTGCAACTCTCATTGGATCAAAACAGGTATATTTTCTGCCGTAACCGATCGTCTCACCGGGAACGACATCTTTTACCATCGAGATGGTAGAACGCATAGACATGACCGGGCGCAGATCGATCTGCTCCATCGGTTCACCGTTCGGACTGCAGCCGTACATTACGATCCCCGGGCGCACCATCGTATGGTGATATGACGGGATCATCAGCATTGCCGCACTGTTGCAGCAGTGCACCTGATCGAACTCAATCTTGCGTTGCTTCAGCAGCCAGACCACGTTCGAGAACCGGTCATGCTGAAGACGAGTGAAGGCTTCGGATTGTTCGGTATCCTCATCAGCAACGGCAAAATGCGTAAAAATGCCGGTCGCTCTGAGTCCGGGAAGGAAGCAGGCTTTGGATATCTCAAGCGCACACGCCTCATCATCAACAGCGGAGAAGCCGATCCGGCTCATACCGGTATCGACCTTGATATGCATCTCGACAGTCACACCTGCCTCTTCAGCAGCCTTGCTCAGTTCTCTGGCATAATCCATTCCGAAAACCGTCTGCGTTACACCCATCTCAAACAACTCTGCTACCCGTTCTTCGGGCGTATACCCTAGGATCAGAATCGGGTGCGTGATCCCTGCTCTCCTGAGCCTTCTCGCTTCAAGAATATTCGAAACCGCATACCAGTCCGCGATATCGGATATCGCTCTTGCGACCTCCACATCACCATGTCCGTAAGCGTCCGCCTTAACAACTGCCATCAGACAGACCTGATCTTTAAGCATGCCCTTCAGCTGCTCACAGTTGTGGCGAAGATTATCCAGATCGATCTCAACCCAAGTCCTTTTGAGCTTGTCCATTTCCTCATCCTCGGCAACAGAAATCAATTGTTGAATCCTGGCATTATTTTACCATCACGTTCGACAGTTTTCCACCAAAACAGACCGGCTGATCGCAGCCGGTCTGCCCTCGGATTGCAGAACTTATTTCACAAAAACAGGAAGTACTTCGAGATAGAAAATATCATCTCTGTCTGCAGCTTCGCCCTCAGCGAGAACCGCGCCCTTTCCTGCGACGATTCCACCGGCCTGCTCAACAAGGGATTCAAGGGCCATAAGGGAACCGCCAGTGCTGATGACGTCATCGACGATCAGAACGCGTTTGCCTTTCAGAAGGTCAATATCCGACTGATCAAGCCAAAGGGTCTGCTTCACAGCAGTAGAGATGCTCTTTACTTCCACTGCAATCGGGTCGTGCATATAGAGTTTTGCCATTTTGCGGGTCACAACATAGGGTTTTCCGCACTGTCTGGACATTTCATATGCAATCGGAATGCCTTTCGACTCAGCGGTAACGATGATATCGAAATCCGGAGCTTTTTTCAAAAGCTCTGTTGCGGATGCGACTGTGATCTCAACGTCGCCGAACATGATGAAAGCGGCGATGGATAGATGCTCATTTACAGGGCAGATCGGCAGGTCGCGCTTGAGGCCGGCAAGATGCAGTTCATAAGTTTCCATGATCCAACTCCTAAATATATTTAATCAACTATTGTTCAGCCGGCTGGCCAAGTGAAAGGTCTTCCGGCCATAACATGAAAATGAAGGTGCGGCACGCTCTGTCCGGCGTCTTCACCGCAGTTTGAAACAACACGAAAGCTTGTAATACCCAGTTCCGATGTCAGTTTCGCAATCAGTTCAAAAGCTTTTGCCACAACAACGCTGTTTTCGCCTGTTACAGCGGCACAGCTTTCAATATGCTTCTTGGGAATGACGAGGAAATGGACAGGTGCCTGAGGAGCGATATCATAGAAAGCCAGCAGCTCCTCATCCTCGTACAGTTTGTTCGAAGGGATCTCCCCACGGGCGATCTTGCAAAACAGGCAATTATCCATAACGTTCTCCTTATTTCTGCAGCATGTTTCTCACAGCGTCAAATGCATCAGAGATCTTCTCTGGCTGCTTGCCTCCTGCCATCGCAAGGTCATCCTTTCCACCGCCGCTGCCGCCGACGGAAGTCGCCGCCGCACGGACCATCGCACCGGCTTTGAAACCTTTTGCAACCGCTTCCTTACTGCTTCCGGCACAAAGGGTCATCTTTCCGCCGCTGACGGAAATAAGCAAGGCTACCGCTCCGGGTGTTCCATCTCTTAGTGCAGAGACCATGTTCCTGAGTGCATTCGCATCGGTCTCACCTAAAGTAGCATGATAGAATGTGATCTCTCCGAACTGCTCCGCGCTGTTCCGGATATCTTTCAGAGAATCGGAATTCTGTTTATCCTTCAGCTTGGAGAGTTCATTTTCCATGCTCTTCAGCTGAGCCATCACTGTGACAGCCTTGTCGGGCAGTTCCTTCGGTGCTCCTGCCTTAAGCGCCGCCGCAGTCTTCTCAAGCAGTTCACGCTGCTCAGCAAGAACACGCAGCACTCCTGGACCGGTAGTTGCTTCGATACGGCGTACGCCTGCGGAAGCCGAGCCTTCACTGAGGATACAGAAAAGTCCCAGTTCACCGGTGTTCGTAGCATGAGGCCCGCCGCAGATCTCAAACGAATACTCACCCATCTTATAGGTGCTGACTCTCTCGCCATATTTGCTTTCGAAAAGCCCGATAGCCCCTTTTGCCTTGGCCTCCGGAACAGTCATCTCCTCGCAGACGACAGGGACTGCAGCAGTAATGGCTTCATTCACAAGGCGCTCCACTTCAGAGATCTCTTCGGGTGTGATCTTTCTGCCGAAGGAGAAGTCAAAACGAAGGCGTTCAGCTGTAATAAAGGAACCTTTCTGAGCAACTTCATCACCCAGTACCTTACGAAGTGCGGCATGAAGCAGGTGGGTTGCGGTATGCAGCTTTGCTGTATCCTCGTTCCGCTCTGCCAAGCCGCCTTTGAAAGAACCTTCCTGTTTGCTGATCTGCTGATGCGTACGGAAAGCCTCATCGAATCCTTCAGCATCCACAGTGAGTCCTTCTTCGGCCGCCATCTCTTCGGTCAGTTCCAGAGGGAATCCGTATGTGTCGTAAAGATGGAATGCCTGAATGCCGCTGATCTCCGTTTCCGGATTGGCGGATGAGTCCTTTTCCAGAGCAAGTTCATTCCTGCGGCGGATCTCCGCAACGCATTTCCCGAACTCTTTTGTACCGGTTGCAAGCGTGACATCAAAGCGCGCCGCTTCCTTCAGGATCTCGTCGAGGATGTAGCCTTCTTTTTCAACAAGAAGCGGATATGCCTCGTCGTAGATCTGTTCGATGAAGATGCGGCTGATCTCTGCCAGAACAGAGGAATCCAGTCCCAACTGTCTGGTATAGCGCATAGCTCTGCGCAACAGACGGCGAAGGATATAACCTGCTCCGACATTGGATGGAACTATTCCGTTCACGTCGCCGATGAGCATGGTGGAAGTGCGGATATGGTCCGCAACGATACGCATAGCTTTCTGGGCGGCGGCGTCATTATCGTAACTGAGTCCGGATTTCTTCTCCAGATACTCGATGACCGGCAGGAAAAGGTCGGTCTTGTAGCCGTCGGTCAGTCCGTTCAGGAAAAGCAAGAGCCGGTCCAGGCCGAAGCCGGTATCCACATTCTTGTTTGCCAGAGGGGCGTATCCGTCCTCCGTCTTCATATACTGCATATAGACGTCATTTCCGACTTCCACATATCTTCCGCATCCGCAACTCGGACCGCAATTCGGGCCGCATGGCCTGTTATGACGGGGATAGAACCACTCGTTATCCGGTCCGCATGGCGTTCCGGTAGTTCCTTCCAGTTCCCACCAGTTGTCCGACTTGGGCAGATAGAAAATGTGTTCCGGAAGGATTCCGACATTCTTCAACAATTCAGCGGTCTCGTCATCTCTTGGCGCGGCATCGTTGCCTTCAAAAACAGTGGAGCAGATCTCTTTTCCGTCCATTCCGAAGACTTTGGTAAGGAGGTCATAACTCCATTGAGTTTTTTCCTTTTTGAAATAGTCCCCGAGAGACCAGTTTCCCATCATCTCGAAGAACGTGAAGTGAGTGGGATCGCCGACGCTCTCGATATCCACCGTTCGAACGCAACCCTGAACGTTGCAGAGCCTCTTTCTGCCGGACGGATGTTCTTTGCCGAGCAGGTATGGCATAAGCGGCTGCATACCAGCCACATTGAACATAACCCCGGTAGTTCCATCACCGATAAGCGAGACAGCGCCAATGTTGAGATGGCCGCGCTCTTCATAAAAGCGGATCCAAGCATTTCGGAGTTCTTTGGAAGTGATCTTGTTCATTTTTTCTCCTTGTATCTTTATTTGGTAAAGAGGTAGAGATCGGCATCAGAATCTGAAATGAAACGGAGGTTATCTGTGCAATTGAATTAACAGCAGAGTCACGTAAAAAAATATAGACCTCCGCCCCAAACCGGGACGAAGGCCGTTACAAACGACATCCGCGGTACCACCCGCATTACACATTTCTGTGTCTCTCTCTGGTTGTAACGCACCGCTGCGCCGCAGGACGGAGAGCTCTGGAGACCGGCTCTCTCATCGTCACGATCCAGGGAATTCCCAGCCCCGCTTCCCACTCTCTGCAGGATCATCGGATGAGTTTTGTCTCCGTCTTCGCTCAAAAACACACTTGATATTTTATTGATTCCACGCCTTCTTGTCAACACAGGGAACGCTTTCCGGAAGCGGGACACGGCAAGATTTCAGACCTCTCTGAATCCGCGTCCAATGATCTCGCTCGAGTTCGTGATAATAATGAAAGCATCCGGATCAACAGACTTGGCATATCTGCGCAGACGGACTGCATCTGCTCTCCGGCAGACCGTGACCAACATCGTTTTTTTTCCGCCTGTATATGCCCCCTTGGCTTCGTACATCGTCACACCATGATGCAGCGTATTCATGATGAACGTACTGATCTCATCCGGACTAGTCGTAACAATCGTAAACGCCTTACAGAGGTTTAACGATTCAATAACGTTATCAATCAAGAACGTCTTCAGGAAAAGACCCAAGATCGAATAAAGTCCAGCCCCGATTCCGTTGATGACGAAGTTGGAAGCCGCAATGGCAAAATCCGTAAGCAGAAGCGCCTTTCCGATGTCAAGCGTCGTATATTTCTGAAGGATCAGTGCAATGATATCCGTTCCTCCGGACGACGCATTGCATTCGAAAAGGATTGCCGAAGCAAATCCGGAAAGAAACATGGCGTAGAGCAGTTCCATCAGCGGCTCATTGGTAAAGGGATGCTCTAATGGGAAAAGTCTTTCCAGTGCAAAGTTGATTGCTGACAACTGCAATGTACACAGGATCGTCATTGCGCTGCACCCTTTGCCAAGAGTAATCACACCTACGACAAGAAGCAGCACGTTGATCATGCCCATGTACTCAGCCTGCGTCATAACTGGAGCGGTTTTTGCGAGCAGGATCGATAGACCACTGACGCCTCCGGTAGCAAAACTGTTCGGTGTCTTGAAAAAATAGATCCCTACCGCCATAAGAATAATGCCGATTTCCAACCGCACCCAGTATTTCCAATCTTTCATGGCATATCCTCCCAATCTGGTACAACTCGATTATACTGACTGTCAGTCAGGATTTCCACACGAATCATTTTTTCTGGTGACTTGAACAAAGACAAAGCATCAGCAATCCTGTATACTGAAAGCAGAATAATCACACATAATAATAAGGAGGATCAAATGCAGGTCTCGAACGCAATTCAATATGTAGGTGTCAATGATCATAAAGTCGATCTCTTTGAGGGACACTATCATGTGCCAAACGGCATCGCCTACAACTCCTATGTCATTCTTGATGACAAAGTCGCCGTAATGGATACGGTCGACCGAAATTATACCCATGAATGGCTGGACAATCTGGAAAAGGTGCTGAACGGACGCCAGCCGGATTACCTTGTCGTACAGCACATGGAGCCGGACCACTCCGCCAACATTGAGGCTTTTCTTAAGACCTATCCCGATGCCACACTCGTTTCTTCTTCGAAAGCGTTCGTGATGATGAAAAACTTCTTCGGGAAGGAACTCACTGAACGCCAGCTGACAGTTGCGGAAGGAGACACTCTGTCTCTCGGCTCACATGAATTACATTTCGTCGCGGCACCTATGGTCCACTGGCCAGAAGTTTTGATGACTTATGAAAGTTCAGAAAAAGTACTCTTCTCCGCTGATGGGTTCGGGAAATTCGGGGCTCTCGATGTTCAGGAAGACTGGGATGACGAGGCCAGGCGTTACTACATCGGCATCGTCGGGAAATACGGCGCACAGGTCCAGAATGTCCTCAAAAAAGCGGCAACTCTCGAAATCAACACCATATGCCCGCTCCATGGTCCAGTTCTTTCAGAAAATCTCGGAAAATATCTCGCATTCTACGATACCTGGTCTTCCTATCGTCCTGAGACTGAAGGTGTTCTCATCGCGTACACTTCCGTGTACGGGAACACGAAGAAAGCAGTTGAACTCCTTGCAGATAAACTGAGAGCAAAAGGCTGCCCCAAAGTCGTTGTCAGAGATCTGGCCAGAACAGACATGGCCCAGTCCATCTCGGAGGCATTCAGATACAGCAAGCTCGTACTTGCCACAACAACCTACAATGCCGATATCTTCCCGTATATGCGTGAGTTCCTCGAGGGCCTGAAAGAACGGAATTTCCAGAACCGTACAGTCGCTTTGATCGAGAACGGCTCCTGGGCTCCGATGGCTGCCCGCGTCATGAAGAGCATTCTGGAAGGCAGCAAAGCTCTGAGCTATGCGCAGCATTCCGTTAAGATGATGTCCGGTCTCTCTCAGGAAAACAGAGACGAGATCGATGCGCTTTCTGATGAACTGTGTCAGGAGTATCTCGCTCAGCAGGAAGAGACTGCCAACAAGAACGATCTCACCGCTCTGTTCAATATCGGCTACGGTCTGTATGTAGTGACCTCCAATGACGGGGCAAAAGACAACGGACTGATTGTGAATACCGTTTCCCAGGTCACGAATACGCCGAACCGGATCGCGGTATGTATCAACAAAACGAACTACTCCCATCATGTCATCAAACAGACCGGCATCATGAACGTGAACTGTCTGTCTGTCGACGCTCCGTTTGATGTGTTCAAACGCTTCGGCTTCCAAAGCGGCAGAACAGCGGACAAATTCGAAGGTATGACAAAACTCTATTCTGATAATGGGCTCGTGTTCCTGCCTAACTACATCAATTCCTTCTTCTCACTAAAGGTTGAGGATTATGTGGATCTGGACACCCACGGAATGTTCATCTGCTCCGTGACGGAATCCAGAGTGATCTCCAAGCGCGACACCATGACATATACTTACTATCAGAACAACGTGAAACCAAAGCCGGAGGCTACCGGTAAAAAAGGCTACGTATGCAAAGTCTGCGGGTTTGTTTATGAAGGCGACGTTCTTCCCGATGATTATATCTGCCCGCTCTGCAAACATCCTGCCTCAGATTTTGAACCGCTTCAGTAATTACAACGCAAAAACAGGCCGGCATATGCCGGTCTGTTTTTATGCATTTCTTCTTCAGTTGTGATAATCCGCATTCTTTTCAAACGAAACAAAAGGAAGCGGCGTCAGCTCACGGAGAGGGTGCTCCCAAACAGAGCCATCCGGACTACAATCATAGACAGGAACATCAAAATTCGCACAGAATTCCGTCATGACCTGTCTGCAAGCCAAACAGGGAGGTCCTTCTTTTCCGGCATCTCCGGTACAGACAGCAATCGCTTCAAATGTCCTGCACCCCTCGGACACCATCTTAAAGAGTGCGACACGCTCTGCGCACACCGTAAGGCCATAGCTCGCATTTTCGATATTGCATCCGGTATAAACCTTTCCATTCGAGCCAAGAACCGCAGCCCCAACCATATAATGCGAATACGGGCAATAAGCCTGTTCTCTCGCTTTCCAGCCTTCAGCAATCAACTCTTCTTTTGTGACCATATTTCATCCCCCTAATCATATTATTGTCCACATACGGTTTATTATTTTATCCCGCAGAGCATAGCAGAATCCTTCAGGAACAGGACTGCGGCCTCTCCGGGCGTCATCAGCACATTTGCAGTGCTGTAAAACCTTACTTCCTCGAATCCAAGTTCTTTCATTTCCTGAACGAACCGTTCCATATTTCCATAGTATTCCCAGGCAAATACATCATGAATCGCAAACGAACCGCCTTTCTTCAGTACACGGAAAGCTTCTCTCAGCAGATCCTGATGATTGTGCCACTTGATAGAATGAAAAACATAATTGCTGGTCACGGCATCAAATGTCTCATCCGGGAAATTCAGTTTAACTGCGTCCGCCTCGCAGAAAGTCACATTCCGGACCCCTTCCGCATCTGAATTGGTCTCGCATAGTTCTTTCGAATAGCCTCGCAATTCCAAACCCCACCGGTCAACACCGATCATTTCGGCACCGGGATTCCGTTTGGCGCACTCGATTGTCAGAGCACCGCTTCCGCATCCTATATCAAGGCCGAGTCCGCCCTCAGGCAGAACCACTTTGTCCGCAACGCCTTCCGTGATCCGTTTTGCCAGTTTGCGTTTTCCTCTGTCGGAAAACGCGTCGTATGCAACAGCTGCCCAGCCCGCCGCAAAGCCCGTCAGAGCCGCTGCTG
>OCTX012229270.1_pt1 | contig 13387 bp, 16 predicted proteins | sample 1539691 | NCBI WGS metagenome assembly OCTX01 (sample SAMN02144231, study PRJEB22623) | gut metagenome | biome: sheep rumen | host: Ovis aries | place: New Zealand
AGGGTCTTTCTTACACGAGTTGAAGATGAGAGTTCATATCCTGATTATGGGCTCTATTGTGAGGATGTCCGCAAGTTTGATATAAGGCACCGGATCGTTGGACAATTTTCCAAGAAAAGCAAGGAATTTTTCGATGACGAGAACTATTATTGTGCGGAGTTTGAGACTCAGACTGACGATATTCAGGCAGCATACTTTCTGACCAGATTTCACAGTAACACCTGTTGGGATGCTGATCCGGTAAATATCGTAAATGTAAGAATATCTGCATTTGTTCTGCCGGGGACGATCTCTCCAAAGAAGGCAAAGAAGCTTCCGTTGAAGAAGAAAACCAGAAACGAAGTGACCGGTGCTGAATACATGATTGAATCAATCCACTGTAACTCGGATATCTTCACGGACTTTGATGAGTTTAAAAAGTATGTAGATAAATATCTGGCTTATTTTGCATATGACTAAAGGACATTATTATGAGACATGACATTGACATCAAATACTGCGCATTTTCCGGAAAGGCATATATGTACTCTGCGATAAAAACAGATGGCAGACCGATATTTGCTTCGAATATTGAAGATTCGCCTGTTGGGGAAGTGCCTGATGATAAGAAGGGCGGAATTATAATTTTCCCTCAAAGCGATGACGCTCAGTTATCTGCGGACAAACTTGTAGATTGGATTAAGGAGAGGTTTTCAACTTCAGCAGGTTGGTCTGTCGGTAATTTCATGAATGGACGCCATTACAGTAAAAACGGGAAAGTTTATTCCGACGAAAGCCTATCCGTAGAAATCACCGAAATTACTGATGAAGCTTTGATTGAAACAGGCGAGGAATTATGCAGAGCCTTTAATCAGGACGATGTTTTGATCAAGTTGTATTCTGACAGGAGCCGGTTTGTTTTATGCGACAGCACAGAATCAGGAAATACATAATCCATATCCTTGCGATTCCTGCGATCAGTCCTGAGGTGCTTGATATTCCAATGAGTCAGTGTGCAATCATTGCGTGCACCGACAGGGATAACAAGTATTTGAAGCTGTTTCCTGAGAAGCAGAGGTGCGTAATGCCGTTTGCTGATATCGAAGAACCGGATAATCCTTTTGCAATCAGAGGTGCCCATGCAAGAGCAATTATCCGGTTTCTCCGTCAGCTGACTGATGAAGTTACGGATTTGTATGTGTGCTGCTCGAAAGGCGGTTCCAGAAGCCCTGCAGTCGCAGCAGCGATTCTCCGCATGTCAGGAAGAAAAGATGATATTGTTTGGAAGAATCCGTTCTATGTCCCAAACAAACTTGTCTATCAGGTCATCTGCCGTGAGTTCGGATTGTTTGCACCCGACTGGTATGTGGAACGCAAAGTCGAGCTTAACAGGCAGTGTTATTTGAGCGCATCGCAAAACGGTGATACAGGCGGGTATGAGAGGTGGCAGCTCATAGAATAGAAAAGCCGAAGAACTTTCTCACATCTCCTTGGGAGGGTGGGTGGGATGCCTCGGTTTAGATTATTTTGGTATAAGTCTGATTTATTTTTTGCGTTTTGTTGGTGGGGCACCATAATCGACGACACAATACCTGAATTGTCTGTCTGAATAAATCTCTTTCAATTTCTTTTAACTGTTACCAAAAGTTTACTTATATCCTCTGGTTTTGAGATATTCGACATCATCATCAAAAGCTTTCAGAAAAGACTCATAAGTCGACATATCAGCCTCAGGTTCTGCACAGCCGGCCTGCGTGTGACGGTTCAAACCGAGGGGAAGAGAGTGCTCATAGTAACCTTGGTTGAAACCATTTTCGACAGAATGGCATAAGCCCAAAAGGAAATCCTGAACTGTATCAGAAACAGATTCAGGTGTGTTGGATAAATAGTTCATGCTGAGGTAGAATGCTACCTGTCCTATATTTTTATATGCAAGCAGACAATCAGGCGTGAGTTTCTTGTATTCCGAAAGGACATATTCAAGGCACTCATATGAATCAAAGATAAGATGCTGTAAGTCTTCAGTGTTGATGTCTTCTTCTTCTCGGATCGCGTCCAGGATCAAATTCCATCTCTCATCAATTCTCATAATGATTCCCTAACTTCCATAAGGATATTTCCGAGCCTGTTCAGTCCTAATATATGTTTATTAAGACAACTCTCACAGTAACACTTGCCCCAGATGTTGTCATGGTGCTTGTTTTCTTCAACAAGCTTAGCATTACCAGTGGCATGCAGTTTTTCTTTCATCTCAGGAACAGTGAACTTTGCTTTAAGAATTTTCTTCATGATGTCATAGCTGATATCATTCCAGTTTTCAGGGAGGTTAGGCTCTTTTCTTCCCATGCGCTTGGCTGCGACAGGATTCTTAACCTCTGTGTACTTGATCTTTTCCTCAACAGAAGAACACTTCTGGGCCTGGAATGCAGCTTCAGCAGTGTGATAGGTGAGACCTTCATATTCGAAGTCACAGTGGTAGAAGTTAGAGAGGAAATAGTTTTCTCCTCTAAAACTATCAATTACCTTTGAACTGTTTTTATACTCAATATCTACTAACTGGGCATTTGGTTCACAGAATCCTTCCTTGAGCTGATAGTAGGCATCACCTAAGCAAGATGTATCACCATGACTATCAAATAATCCGCAATGGTCCGTTAGGATGAAAAGATCCGGAAATTCCTGTCCATCATCTATGGGCACATTGTTTTTCTTATAGTACCAATTTGAGATGAACAACAAAGGTCGGAAGTCTTTTCCAGCCGAAGGATACCAGCAGATATGCTTAAACTGTTTAATAGCTTCTTCAGTAGTTCTCATAAAAGTGTCCTCCTTATCCATCTGTTGATCTCATATTATCGAGAACGATGGGGAAAAAAGAGGACATTAATAAGATCAAGAACCAAGATTATTTAGAAACGCATGAGCTTTTTCTTTTACTTCATACCACGATGATTCACAATGTCCATAAACCCAAAGCGCCTGATCTAAATCGCGGTTGATATATTGATTCTGTTCTAAGTAAATATTGTCTGGGAATTGTTTCTCTAACAACGTTAGATAATCTTTATACATGCATATTACAGTATCGATGTTCTTCTTATTGAATTCTGATTCTAAAAGAATATCCTTTGGCGAGATTCCGTAGTTTAGTGCAAGTATAGCTTTGTGTGCATATTGATCATAAATAGGAGCTTTGCCGGCTGAAAGAAAATAAATGGAATTAATGATTTGCACAGCGCCCAATCTATTCCCAGGTAAATTGGTGTCTAAGTTTATTCTTAATATTTTTGAGTATAAGTCTCGAATAGCCATATATAGTTCATTTCTATCTTCGGCAGGCTTATAAGACTTAAGAATTGATTCATTATAAGATTGGTGTAATCTCTCACAGAACTTCTTAATGTCATTTGCTTTGAAGTGGTAATATCGATAATCAACATCTCCATTGTTCTTAATTTCAGTTCCAAGTTTCCAAGCAATTGAACTCGAATCATATATCCCATTTTTGAGCTTTTTTACGATGATAATTTCAGCCGTTGGTTTGTCTATGTTTTTGGCGGTTTTTAAGTCAATAGGGATACCAAATTCTTTTTTTACATCTTTCGAATAGCTGTTTTCGTAATAAAATATGCTATAAAAATCTATAAAGTCTTTTTGGTTGATAATTGACATAGTGTTACCCTCCGTATGCCTTCTTAACTTGCTTCGCCCAGTCCTTTATCTCATCAACCAGTCTTTGCGGCTCCAGGATAACCACATCCGGTGAGTATGACTTTGCAAACTGTTTCATGGCCTGTTCTGTAACGAATGCGGAGACAATAACATAATCCTTGTTTTCTTCCTCAAACCGAACGTCTTTGCCGAAAATGTCGATTATGTCTGAGACCATTGCCGGTTTGATCTTGAAGCGGACACGGGTGTCGCCTGATGAATACATGTAAATGTGTGTCTTCATGTAGTCGGCGAGACTGAAACGTTCACCATTGGAATTCATTAGCTTGTTGAATGGCTTTCTTTTAGTATCGAGTATCTTAATGTCAGCAATACGGTCGATTCTATAATTGGACACTGCTTCGTAATCGTCATTGTTGCAGATTAGGTAATATTTTCCATCCTTGGCAGCCATCTGATACGGGTTGATTATGTAATCCAAAGGCTTTCCGTCAGGACCGAGTTTCGGGTGTGCCTTCTTATCGGTTCCGAAATTCACATAGTGGAAGGATACCTGCTTGTCATTGGATATTGCTTCATCAAGGACCTCAATGGTAAGAAAGAGTTGCTGATTGTTTATCTCTGTGTCTGGCAGGGTCTTGATGTGCTTTACATGTGCCTTGAAGTTCCTGCTGGATAAGCTTTCGATCTTTTCAACGAGCTGCATGCAGCGTTTATATGGAAGGTGATTTGAGAAAAGGAGGCCGTCAATGAGGAGACGGAGCTCCGGCTCAGTAAATTCTCTGGAAAGATAAAAGTCTGTCCAGATGTCGTTTCCGTTCTTCCTGGGCTTTTCTGTATATACGATCGGCACGCCCATATCTATTAGATATTCTATATTGCGGCGTACAGTCTTTCTGTCCAAGGGAGGATTGAATTCCTTGTTGAGCTCATCCAGAATGTCTTTCTGGTCCAGAGTGTGATTCTCATCCGTCTGTTCACGGAGGATATCAAGAATCATGGAGGGGATCATCTTCTTGCGTTGTTCAGCAGCCATATCAGTGTCCTTCCTTATATGTCATTATCCACAGTATAAATCTTATTTGTTTCAATGAGATTAATTTGGTACATGTCCCCTCGTAAACTTTGTGTTAACTGGACTTTTTAATACTTCTTTCTTGGACACGTGGTGCCGATTGAAAACGCTATGGGTAATAATTGTCCCATGCAGAGGGTTAATCTGAATCTGGATAAAGAATAACCATCTTTCGGGAGCCGAGCTTATGAGATACCTTACGCTGTTTAACGAATACTTACGAGGAACCCGCGATTATTCGGAATGGAGTCATATCTACGATCTTCTGATGCGGATAGATGCTTATAACGACTGTATAGACGAAATGAAGCTTAGAAGAAGACTATCCAAGAAGACTGACAACGCATTGGCGTTAATGACGTGGTCATTACCGTTTATGCAATACTGGCATATGGGCTGGCTCGAGAGCCAGGTCAGGTCATTTAAGAGTGAACTGAAACGGAAATACGGCATCAGTGTGGATGCTTTAATGGAGTGTTCCGAGGAGCCTGAAGAGATCATTGACGGTCAGATCTCTATAGAAGACTATGTCTATTCTTTAATTCCTGTATTCCGCATGAGCCGCCCCGATCTTATCGAGGTCCATCCATGATGACCTTTGCCTGTACCGTAAAAGACCTTTTCAGAAGGCCAAAGCTCATAAACAAGACCGTCAGGGCGCTGGCAGACCACGGGTATGTTGAACATGCCGTCACATATGCCCTTATAAGGGATAACATCAGCAAAGCGCTGGTGTATGCATCTTCCAACATGCGCGACCATGAGTATAAGGCAGGTATGGCTTATCTCGAATCAAGATATTCGGAGAACAAGGCTGCGGAAAGAACTCACTATACGCCGAGAACAATAAGGCGCTATATCCACAGGGTTTGCGATCTGATTAGCGAATACTACGAAAGAAATCTGGATATAAGGTTTCTGCCGTTAGGTACCAAGCTTGTCGATTTCCCACCTTTGTCGGGTTCTTTCTGGGAGAAGGTCAATACTCTTGCCGTATTCAGCCTGGAGGCAGCTCTTGTAGTCGTGAAATGCGTAGATGAGAAGCGATCATCAAATATGGTATGCAAGAATTACGGCATGGGAGGCGTAAAGGTAAAGCGGATCCTTGAGTTATTTAATGAGTCCCAAGATGTATACGGCATCCTGATGGATACCATCCGGGCTGTCTGATCCATGCACCATATTTAGTCCATCGTGTTGATTATCCTGATATTGCCGGAGGAAAGCAATATGAAAGTTAATGTTATAGAAACCAAAAGGTATGAATCTGATATTAAGTTCGTTGATATAAACGTTATTTCTGAAGATGAGGCGTTGCTGTACTCACCCCGTCGCAAAATCAGATATATCCTTAGACGGCATACCGATAACATCAGTAAAAGAACAAGTTCTCGATTTTATGTTGGTGCAGTTTTGACTTTGTCCAATTGTGATCTGCCTGTCGGGACTGAATTTTTGATATCTAAACCAGAGGGTGTGTCTAAATGGACGGTCTTTATAAAAAATAAAGCTTTCAGTATGACGAGCTTTGAACCTGATGAATACACAGAAGATGAAGTGAAGCTTAAGTCAATGCTTCGTGAATGGGCCGAGAATAGCGGTATTAAGTTTGGAGAATAATATGGATTTAAATAAACGAATAACAGCTCTCTTTGAATCCCTTCCGGATAAAGAACGTCATGAGGCAAAAGCTTGTTTTGATGCGATATTAGGTTATTTCCTGATAGTCGTAAATGAGCAGCGCTATAGTCTTGAAACTCCTAAAGATGAACTTGATTTCGCTTATATGAAGGTTTTGGAAAAGCAGAGGAGCGAAGCTCACGACGCTGCAATCAACGCCTGCAGCAGACTAAACGAAATCAGCCGTGCTTTAAATATAGGCGATTTCTGCTATATCGATATCAATGACAGAAAAAAGGTAGCAGGTTTCTGCGGATATATAGCTAGTTCGCTATATTTCTACAATATCCAGTATGAGGAACTTTGGGGGAAATGTCTTGAGTCTGCAGATGTATATACAAATGACGTTGAACTTTCTCTTAGTGTATTTATGGACTTGCTTACGGAAAAGCTCAGAAAGCGTTTCTATGATAAGGTGTTTATCTGTCATGACGCGGATTACAGAGGTGATAAGCTCTGCTTGGATTACGAAGATCCGGAAGGGTGCCGTCAAACCATCAGTTCTGATATAAGCTTTGAAAAAACAGATGAGCCGGGATATCTCAATAAACTGGTGGACAGATTTTTTTGGGATATTGTTACGACATATCTTGCCAAAGAAGTGAAAGAGAATGAACAAATCCCTGGTCCTCCGGAAACGCAGGAAAAGATGAAAAAGCTGTTGCAGGTGTTTAATGCTGAATTTTCCCATTGGAGCAAATATCGGCTCGAAGAACTTGAAGGCAACAGCAACAGGCTTATTCAGGAGATTTGCCAGCTTATGTGTGATGAGTTTTATACCAGAACCTGGGCATTAACAGATCTGATAGTTCCAATCGACCAAAATGAATTAGAAGAAAAACTGAAAACGTGGAGTGACGAATATCAATTCAGTTATGAAGAAAGAGATCCAGATCGATACCAGAAATCCTGGTGTCTGAGCAAAGAAGGGGTAAGCAGTACGCTTGATGTTAACCTGACAGATGAAGGAAGCGTTTTTGTTGTACAGGTAAAACAGATAGATAAGAACACTTCCCGACACTGTTTATCGGACGCATATACAATCGATGTTGTTGAGTCTGAAATCAGGCGCTGGTTAAACAATAAGATCTGATTACAACTAATATGATGAAAGGTTCTTTTCATGACGAATTATGATTTCAATAACCTAACAAAGTTTTTTAAGAAAGAATTTACTCGCTGGTGTATGAGGAAATTCGAAGAATACGATGGCGATTACGACAGGTTATCGCGCGATATCTGCCAATTAATGAACGATACCTTCCAGACGCCGTCTAAAGAAATGGCAGAACTTATCCCAGGTCTTGATCCTTCTCAGGTTGAAAAGATCATTAGAAATAACAGTATTGCCGGTAATTACAGATATGAACAGGTAGGAATCTGCAGTGATATTGGTTCTGATAAATGGGTTCTGACTAAGAAGGGCGGAAGCAGAAAACTTGAGATTACCCTGAAGAATAACGGATACATCTATCTTTGTTGTTATACTGCGGGCCGTGACTGGTCTCTTAATGCATACAGCCTTGATGTTTTTGAGAGCGGAGTCTTCTTTTGGGCAGCAGACCGCATGTGACGGTGCCTTAAAACTGTCCCCAAAACCGAATTGTTGTCCCCATAACAGAACTTGACCATTCATATAATGAACCCATATACGGTGCCCGCGAGGAAAAAAACAAATGGAAAACATGGATAATCTCATAGATGAATATAATAACGACATCGAAGTCGAGATGGCATTGCTCTCTTTGTGCATGAGAAAGAACAACGCTATCCTGGAAGCGTCCTGGAACAGGATCACCGCTGACGATTTCACGGATAACCGGAACAAGGTGATATTTACGGTCATAATGGATATGTTTTTCGCGAACGCCCAGATAGACAGGTTCACCGTCATGAGCGAGCTCGAAAGAAGGAACCTCGAAGATAAAGCTGGCGGCCAGCGCTATATCTACCGTATCGGTGATATGACCGCCGTACTATCCGCTCTCGACGGCTATATCGAAGCAATAAAGGAACGGAGCACCATCCACAAGATATTAAGCGCCGCTGACGAGATAAAGAAGATCGCCCTTAAAGGAAACAGAAGGTCTGATGAGGTCGTGGATCTTGCCATCTCCGAGCTTACCAAGATAAGGCCTGAAGGCAATACGCAGGGCCTTGAGAAGCTCTCAAGCTCTCTTAAGACCACAATGAGCCGCCTTATGACTGAATTAAAGGATGAAAATGCCGGAAGAAAGATAAGACTGGGGTTCCCCAAATTAGACTCAATGTTAGGCGGATTAAAGCCCGGGTCACTCAATATCCTTGCCGCACGTCCTGCCATGGGCAAGTCCGCTCTTGCTGTAAATATGGCCGTAAATGTTGCCGCCAACAATAAGACTGTCGCTATCTTTTCCGTGGAGATGAGCAAGGACGAGATCAATACCCGTCTCCTGTCCTCATGCATGAATAAGCCCCTAAGCGAAGTCTTAAGCTCAAAGAAGCTCTCCGAAGCCGACATGAAGCAGATAGATAATGCCCTTAAAAAGCTTTCCGATTATCCGATATATCTGGACGACAGCTCCAATACGACACCGGAATCCATAAAGACATCTGTCCAGCAGCTGATATCTTCGGGAAATCCGCCGAGACTGATAATAGTGGACTATCTGCAGCTCATCCATCTGAAGGAGATGTCCGGCAGATCCAGATATGAGGAAGTCACAGCCATCTCAAACCAGCTTAAGCGCCTTGCCAAGGAATTAAAGATCCCGATAATAGCACTGGCCCAGGTCTCAAGAGATACCGCCAAGAGAAACGACCATACGCCGCAGATTGCAGACCTCAAGGATTCCGGCGCCATAGAACAGGACGCGGATACGGTCATGTTCGTAGACAGGCCCGATTACTACGGCGATAATGATAACGGGAATACTCCTTCAGGTCCCGATACCAATATCGATAACACAGATGCAAAGCCTGCTTATATATATCTTTCAAAGAACCGTCACGGTGAAACCGGAAAAGATTCGGTATGGTGGATCCCGTCCAAGACACTGTTCTATGAACCAAATTTAAAAGACCCGAAAGAACCGGACATCTATATCAGAAAAGAGGAACCGGAAGATACGGCAGAATCTGAAGCTCCAAAGAACGAGGAAGAGGAGATGGAAGAAGCCTTCATGGCAGATGAGCATGACGATTTCCCCGAAGGCTTCATGGAAAGGGAGGACGAATAAGTTTATATCCGGAATTAAAAGACAGCGAAAAGAAATTTGCTGATGCACAAGACGACGCTCCTGAAGTCTTTAGCAGACAAGCTTGTGAAACTGCCATTTAACTCATACACTTTTCCTCATCTCTTCTCCTTCCTTTCTGTTATCCTACATTCAGCGCTTGGGGATAATTAGCGCAGGATAATAGGAAACATTGGAGGAAAACAACAATGAAGATCTTTAGAAGTATTGCAGCTCTAGGGCTGGTTTTCGCGATGGGCGTATCGTTTGCAGGGTGCGCCACTAATGACGGAGCAGAAGCTTCGGATACTACGGCACCTGTGGTTGTTGAGGATGTGACTGAAAGCTCAGTAGAGGCAAGCGAATCTGAGAACGGTACTGTCACGGAGGTTTCCGGGGATCCGGAAGTTCCGGCAGAGGATACTTTCGAGCAGGCGATGGCAAATATCAGGGACGCTCTGGGGCAGGACAGGGAAGCTGTTAAGGCTGTTTTCGAGAGCAAGTTAGGAGCAAAGCTTGGTTCTGAGGAGACTAACAAGAACGACTACTTCTACGCAACTGACGTTACTATAGGCGGCGTTCAGTTTACGCACGTGACGCTCAGGACGAATGCGGCTGACGGCAAAGTCTGCGGGATCGACCTCGTTAATGACACCAGCAACACGGCTGAATGCAAGAGCTTTGTTGAGACATTCAAGAAAAGACTTTCTTCGTCTTACAGCGACCAGTTAACGCCTGTGGATTCCACTGAGTACGAAGGCGTTAAGGTGAGTGTCGGTAAAGGCGCTTCCTGCACCGTCGGAGGCTCTTACTCGGCAAATTACAATAAGTTTTATCTGATCTTTAACGCAGAGTCTGCTTGAAGTAAAAACTGACACACATTAATTGATGCAAATGAAAGGCTGTCTCTTATATAGGGACAGCTTTTTTGCTGGTGCCGGGAAAGCGGCTTTAAAGTGCGCTTATGAAGTGTAACTTCCAGCTTAAATCTGATATTCTATAACAGGTGGCGCATGGAATTTTGCGCATAAGGAATAAAGGGAGGATTGGAGAGATGAAGAAGTTAAGAAGTATTGTATCTGCCGGGCTCATTCTCGCGATCGCACTATCAGTTGCTTCGTGCGACGGGGAGGGCAAGAGCACCACGGAAGACACCACCTATGAGACACCTGCTGTCGTAACTGAGACCGAGGAGCCGACTACTACTGAGACTGAGGCGACGACCAAGCCGACTGTCGATCCGTGGGGACAGCTCTATGAAGCTGATGAGATCGCCGGTGCAACGGCTATCGCTAATGAGGTTCTTGATAAGAAGACTGATGACGCATTGTTCGGACATTACCTTGACGGGTTTATGCATGGCGGAGCGGCCTTCTCGGGTGATAAGAGCCACCGCATAATGGTGCCGGATGGCGGTTATAAGATCGAAGGTTTTGCATTCAAGAGGATCTATCTCTGGACGGAGAACGATATCGTTACGAAGATCACGTTTGCCGTAAGAGACAACGAACTGATCCCTTCGACTGAAGCAGAGGCAAAGGGCGCTGCTTCCGACATGAATTACGATGCCGAAGGTGCGTATGCGAAGATCACATCCAAGATGGCAGAAGCGTTCGGCGAGTCCACAAAGACCGTCGATACATCCGGCCTTAAGGCAGCTAAGAGTGAGTGCCTTGTGTGGGAACACAACGGCAGGGATATTGCCGTAACATATGCTGTAGACTGCTACGGTATCGCCGGCAATAACGAGTTCAAGTTCGAAGTCTATCCGTCAGGCGCTGAGGGCACTTCTGATACAGCAGGCGATGACTTCAAGGTTACAATGACAAAGCTCGGCAACTGCATGGGCCTTGATAAGGATTCCGTCAAGACCATGGTCGAAGACCTCTTCGGCGTGAAGCTCGATAAAGAGCAGGCAGAAAATAATAACTACTACTATTCGGCAAGCATCACCATCGAAGGCGTTGAGTTTAACCAGGTGATCTTAAAGACGAATAAGGGTGACGGCAAGACTTACGAGATCTACTTTATTAACGATACGTCCAACACCAAAGAGTGCGAGGGCTATCTTGAGACATTTAAGAAAAAGCTTGCAGACAGTTACTCTGACAACTTCATTCCGACGAATTCTGCTGAATATAAAGGCGTTATGCGCATGATCAGCGATTACAATTTCTGCATTATCGGAGGTTCGTATTCCGCTAATTACAACAGGTTCTATCTGATCATAAACGCTGAGCGTCTGAAAGAGAAATAAAGGGGCTTTTTAGATGTACGTGCTCGACGGACAATGGTATATGGAAGGCATAGACTGGGACGACGAGGGCTGTATCCACAGTAGTAGCGAACTGCTGTCCGTGATAGAGTCCGTCGGGTTCCTGCCGCTCTTTAGCAGCGGCGTTCCGGGCTTTTCCGTCGAAGAGATGACCGATACTTCCTGCTGGTGGTGCGGCGATGTATCGGTCGATCCGTGGGAGTGGAGAGCCGTGCTCGCACGCACAGGGAAAGTTGCCTACGGTAAATTCTATGGAGGCCGCGCCGGCTTCATCTCGAAGAAATGGTTTCCGTATTTTGCAAATTACAGGCGCGACGGCTACGACTTCGACGCTCTTTATGAAGACGGCAAAGCAGGCTACCGCGAGAAGCTCCTGATGGATCTTTTCGTGCCCTCAGGCGTTGATATGTGGAACGTGAAGACTTCATCTCTGGAGGGGCTCGGTCTTGCTTCATCGCTCTACACCAACGAGATGAAGGAGAAGGGCGGCTTTGGCAAAGGCGGCGAAAAGAATTTTGAAGGCACGCTCACCAAGCTCCAGATGCAGACATACCTGATCGTGAAGGACTTCAGGCCGCGCCTTAACAAGCGCGGCGAAGAGTACGGCTGGGCCGTCGCGATAATGACGCCGCCCGAATACCTGTGGGGCTACAAACACGTGACCTCACGCTACAAGGAAAAGCCTTCAGAATCTTTTAGCAAGATCGCTGCCCAGATCGGCAAGCATTTTGATTGCGATGAGAAGTCGCTTAAGGGAGTCATATGAGCAGGAACGTTAAGCTTGTGCGCCATGCATCTGTGGCTGATGCCCCGCTGGTCGTGCTGAACTGTTTTGGTGATGAGGGCGAGGCGGTCGCGCTTGAACTTGATAAGCTGGTTGCTTCGCCGTATTCGCTGCTCGCTATAAATGTCTCTGATTGGAATTCTGCTCTGTCACCGTGGAAGGCTCCCGCAGTGTTTAAGGGCGAGGGTGATTTCGGGTGCGGGGCAGATGAATATATCGCTGAACTTGTTGATGAGATCGTGCCTGCTGCGTGTTCTAAGGCAGACCTTAAGCCGCGCGCTGTATACATCGCCGGCTATTCGATGGCAGGGTTGTTCGCGCTTTATTCTCTTTATAAGACTGACTTCTTTGCAGCCTGCGCTTCATGCTCCGGTTCACTGTGGTTTCCGGGCTTTTACGAGTTTGCTTCTGAACATGAATTTGCTTCTGCTCCTTCGAAGCTCTATCTCTCATTAGGCGACCGCGAAGCAAAGACTAAGAATCCTGTAATGGCAACTGTGGAAGATAAAACGCGGGGCATATCAGAGATCTATTCATCAAAAGGCTACGACGTGCATTTTGAAATGAATCAGGGCGGACATTTCACAGATCCGGCGCTTCGGACAGCGAAGGGGATTAAGTGGATACTGAAATAAGCCAACAGTCTTTTGATTCGTTGTTAAGAAAGGTTAAGAAAGCTGATTCTGTCCCATTAATCGAAGGACAAC
>OCTX012230524.1_pt1 | contig 13384 bp, 14 predicted proteins | sample 1539691 | NCBI WGS metagenome assembly OCTX01 (sample SAMN02144231, study PRJEB22623) | gut metagenome | biome: sheep rumen | host: Ovis aries | place: New Zealand
CAGCAGCAGGTCCCCCGCCGTACGAGCCCCGAGCAGGAACACCGGCTCATGGCCCGACGCCCGGAGCGCAGCACCCTGATACAGCAGCGGGGCCACACCCACGCCGCCGCCCACGAGCAGCACCCGCCCCCGACCGTCGGGAGCACCGGCCGCCGCCGAGCCGCCAGGCATCGAGAAGCCGTGGCCCAGCGGGCCCACGACGTTCACCGTGTCGCCCTCCGTCAGCGAGGCCAGCCAGCGCGTGCCGCCGCCGACGACGGCCACCAGCAGCCACAGCTCGCGGCCGTCGCTGCTGACGAAGTTCACCGAAATAGGCCGGCGCAGCAACGGGCGCTCGCCGCCGTCGATGCGCACCTCGACAAACTGTCCGGGCATCATCGGCGGCAGCGCCTCGTCCTGCGTCAGGCGTAAGCGCACATAGCGCTCGTGCAGCCGCTCCACGGCCGCCACCTTTAGATTCAGTATCTGTTTCTTCATAATTCGTCTTTTTTACAGTCGGCAAAGTTACGAAGAATCCACGAGACGGCCAAACTTTTCGGGCTTATTAACCTTAATCAATATGTTTACACCTTCTATAGTTATTCGCTCAGTCGCAATCCGAAGGCAAATTGTCAAAGCAAAAGTTTCTTTAATCGTTTTATTGCGTTGTCAGAGATGCTGCTCCGCTCTGACTTGTCGTAAACAGAAAGGAGTATCAATTGACCCTTCCGTTCTTTTAATATGACGTCGGCAGTGTAGGTGATGACTCTAGCGCCACCACTTTTCCCCTTGCCCTTCGAGGCAATGGCCATTCTGACTTTCCTAATACCGCCGCCAAGGTCAACTCCTGCCAATGGATTCTTCATAAGTTCCTCTAGCAAAGTCTTGTAGTCTTCCCGAAACGTAGGGTAATGTTTAGCCAGCCGATGTGCCTGACGGTCGAAATTCTCGATGGTCTTAATTTCAAAGCTCATAAAGCAGTGCTTCTGCGTCCCTTGTTGCGCGCCTTCCCTCCTCGACCTCTTTCAGTTGAGAAAAGGCGGTTTCAAGTCCTTTCTTGATTTCATCGTCGTTCATCACCGGCTTTTGCTCTGCCTCCACCAGCTGCTTGGCCAGCCACCTGCGGTTGCTCGCCGTCAGCGAAAGCCCCTGCAGGTAGTTCCAAAGATTGTTCATCGATACTGCATTCATTGTCGTCTCCCTATTTCAATAGTTTATTTGACTCTCTTTTCTTCTCATACTCTACCGCTTCAGCAACAGTTCTATCAGTTTCGCCAGGTCGGCCGCGTCAACCGTGCCGTCGCCGTCAGTGTCGCCCGCCTTGCAACTCACCGTGATGTCGGCCGTAGCAAGGTCGGAATTCACGAAGCCCTCCTTCTGGGCGTACACCGTGACGCGGAACGTGGGCTTCAGCTCAACCTCGCCCTCGGCGGTCGTCCCCGAGCTGCTCATCGTCACTTCGTAGACATACTCCACGCCCTCGGTCTCGCAGCCGAACGTCAGCCGCCCGTCTTTGTAGGCGATGGTCGGTGTGGCGCACTTCGGAGTAACGGGTGGCTCGGGTATCTCGATTTCAGGCACGTCACCGTCAATAGCTACGATTGTGCCGAAGCTGCTCCAAGGTGACTTTTCTTTGTAGGAATTGATGGACGAGGCCGGTACGTGCAGCGTTGCGTATTCTATGTACGAGCCGTCGAAGACTGAAGGGTTTGTCGATGGCACATTCTCGGCCAGGCAATACACGTCAGTCAGTTCAGCGCAATTGCTGAAGGCACTTTCGTTAATCTGCTCTACGCCGCTCCCTATGGTCACGCTCGAAAGGCTGCTACAGCCAGAGAACGCAGAACTACTGATTCTCGTCACGGAATTGGGGATGGTCACGCTCGTGAGGCCGTTACATAAGGCAAACGCAAAACTGCCAATACTCGTCACGGAATTGCCGATAGTCACGCTCATGAGGCCGTTACATTCACGGAACACAGAACTACCGATACTCGTCACAGAATTGGGGATGGTCACGCTCATAAGGCCGTTACAGCCACGGAACGCAAAATCCCCGATACTCGTCACGGAATTGCCGATAGTCACGCTCGTTAGGCCGCTACAGCCAGAGAACGCACTATAACCGATGCTCGTCACTCCTTCAGGTATGTTTAATTTAGTTATTTCTTTACCTTCGTCATCAATCAAATAAACGGTTGTGGTGATAATTGATTGTATTAAACCTAACACCTTATTGTTACAGAAAGAAACAAGATCAGTTACGGGAACATTTACTCTATTCAGATTGTTGCAGCCCTTGAACGCAGACCTACCGATGCTCTCCACGGAATTAGGGATGATCACGCTCGTAAGGCTGCTACAGCCAGAGAACGCATAACCACCGATGTCCGTCACGGAATTGGGGATGGTCACGCTCGTAAGGCCGCTACAGCCATGGAACGCATAATCACCGATGGTCGTCACGGAATTGCCGATGGTCACGCTCGTAAGGCCGCTACATTCTGCGAACGCAAAATCACCTATTGTCGTCACGGAATTGGGGATGGTCACGCTCGTAAGGCCGCTACATAAGGCGAACGCAGAACTGCCGATACTCGTCACGGAATTGCCGATAGTCACGCTCGTAAGACCGCTACAGCCATAGAACGCAGAACTGCCGATACTCGTCACGGAATTAGGGATGGTCACGCTCGTAAGGACACTACAGCCACGGAACGCATTATCACCGATGCCCGTCACACTATAAGTAACGCCATCATGCTCCACACTCTCAGGAATCACAATCTCGCCGCTGTAATTCCCCGAAGGCTTGCTTGTCACCTCTGCTGTCTTCACCTTCCGAATCATGTTATAGTAAATCCCGCCGATCTCCACGGCGTCGGCTGCGGCCAGCAACGGCAGCAGGGCCAGAAGCAGCGTTAGTAATGTCTGTTTCATCGTCATATCGTTTTTTGTTACTCGTTAAACTGAAGGTTGATAATATCCACTTCCCTCAGCAGTTTGACGGCTCTTTAGTTACGCGGGGTCTGCCCCTCTGTGAGCACAGCCTCATGGGCATAGCTATGATAGTTGCCCAGAATCTGCTCGATATGAATCACTTCGGGGCACGAGTCCCATGTCACGCCGCCACCCATCAAGTACCACTTGGGACGCTCGCTGACGGGCACACGCTTCAGTGACGGGAAAGCAGACACGGGCATCACTATGGAGCGCCCGTCCTTCAAGTCAACCTGAAACTTGCCACGCTTAGGGAACGACAGCCGCTTAATCTCCGGCTCAACGTTCCAATATCCTTCTGTCTTATTCATACGCTATTTTGTTTTCTTTACCTTTATCACCCTGATCGGCTTACCCTGCTTGAAAAGGCTCCATTGGCGGAGCAACTTTTCACGATACTCTCTGGCGATGGCCAAGACCTCCTTTGCTTGCGCGTCTGTCAAATCGCCTTGATACACCATTTCCACCTCTGGTTCCAACCATATTTTGCACAGCCGATTTGTACTGCGCTTACCCACATGGACGTGGGCTCTATTCTCATGATAGTCTGTGTTCCAGAACAAGAAATTCCAAATGACCTTGGCTGTGATGTAGAGAAGTATCTTTGGCATATAGCTTTTCAATTCGTCGGCAAATATAGCAACTTTCTGCGAGACGGCCAAATAAATCCCCGGATTTTTTCGGTGCCCGCCGATAGCAGGCCCAGCCTCTGACGCGTGACAGATGACGAATGACAGTTGTTAACTACGCGACCCTACACTCCCCACTCCCACCGATTGACCTATAACTATATTCTATATTTTATTTTATTCTATTTATCATAATAATAAGATATAAATATAATAAGGTAAGCCTTGCCCTTCGGTGAGCGAGCCCCGGGAGGGGGCATTGTTTACAACTGTCATCTGTCACCGTCATCATGCCAGCGCACGGGTGAGACTTTGCTCCGACCAAAGCCTCGGTCTGCCCGGAGTAAACGCCGCGTTTGCTGCCGATGAAAAATCTCGCTAAAAGGATAAAAAAAACGGCGGAAAAGTTTGGTAGTCTCGCGAAAATTTTGTAACTTTACACTGTCAATCATGAGAGACACAAAGCGGGATGACGGCCACCCGGAGCAGTTGGCCGCAAGCGTTTCTAATACCACGAAAAACACTTACAAAATATGGCAAGAAATGAGATTACCTTTCTGGTGAACTTGCGCAAGAACAAGAACACCGCATCGAAGACCTACGGGCAGTACTACCCCGAGGCCGAACCCAAGGAACCGCTGTCGCTGAAGGGCTTCGCACGCCACCTGGCCGAGCACGGCAAGCTGGCCACCTACGAGATGCTCGTACTGGTGCTGCAGAACGTCGTCTCGTGCATGAGGGAGCTGAACGCACAGGGGCAGCCCGTGAAGCTCGACGGCCTGGGCACGTTCTACCCCTCAATCGAGGGTATTGGTTCGCCCAACGTGACCGACGCCGTGGCCAACCTCACGTCGCTCATCAAGGGTGTTCACCTGCGATTCCGCCCCGAGGGCTCTGGCACGCCCGACGAGAAGCTGACCTCGCGCGCACTGAAGGACCTCTGCGTCTTCGAGGCCTACCAGCTGGTGGAGAGCAAGACTAAGACTGTGGACGGCAAGCAGAAGTCCTACCAGGAGCGCACACCGCTGAGCACCTACGCCATCAGCCACGCCGACGACGAACCGCAGCCGTAGGGGCGATAACGAACCGCAGCCGTAGGGTGGGTATTCAACTACGAATTTCGCGAATTATACGAATTTTCTAAGGGCAGCCAATTCGCTGAATTCGCGAAATTCGTAGTCTGTAGGAAGTGGGGTGGCGACTGACTCGCACACCCCATTTTTTACTTTTTGGCGGGCACGAAACTCTCCCACGTCTGGTCGTCGTAGAAGACTCGGATCTCGGTGACACGGCGCGGCGGTTTGTCAATAATTTTGATTTCCTCGCGAACGGGATTTTGACGTGTAGTTTTTACACTATTAGAAATCTGGGGCGCCGATGCGTGAATTTCGGGGCCGGGAGTAGGGGCGTCAGCAAAATCAAAAAGCGATCCATGAACGTCGGGCGACTTCTCGGCTGAGGCTGGCGACTCCTGGGCGGCGTCGAGATACATCGAGCCGGAGCCGAACATGAGCCAGTCGGTACTGATGTCAGGAATTTTCCGTTTGATGGCCTCCACCATGTTTAGGGTGGGCTTCGTCCTGCCGTTGAAGATGCTGCTCAGCGAGGCGGGCGACATTTCAATGAACTGCGCGAACACTTGTTGACTCATGTGCTGCGACTCCATAATCTGGCGTATTCTGTCCTTCATACTCTTCGTAGTAGGTGTTAGGGCCGTTTCGGCCTGTTTCTGTTTCAGTTTACAAAGGTAAAACAATTTTTTGGAGCCCGCAACATTTGTAGCGGAATTTTTTATTTTTTAAATATGAATTTATAATTTAAAAGTTTAAATACGTAAACCACTACCGGCGCTTGATTCGGCTTTTAAAACACAAACTTAAATTTACATCAATAAACATTACAAAGGGCTGTTTTAGGGTTGAAAAGCTAAATAACTGGGTATAAATAAGGTATTTACAATAATGTAAACGATTCGCCACCGTTTATGCATGTTTAGGGGGCTAAATGTAGGCTAAGAATAAGTGCAAACTTTAGATATTAGATATAATACGCAGGGTTTCAGCATGTTAAACGAGAAATAATAGCGGTGCATAAATATCAATTCAAGATTGTAAACCGTTAGATTTTTATTTGTTGTTTACATCTTGAAACAAAGAAACGGCGGTTTTATTCTGTAAACTTTGCACCTCAAAACCGAAATTATTTGGCAGTCTAAAATTGTTTGGCTTTCTAAATTCACAAATTGAAACGCTAAATAATGTGAACGTCGAATCGCGGCGAACCGAAAAACTGGATTTTCAGCGTTTCGCGCAAATTCCTGACGAGGGTCTTGGCGGGCTGAAAATACGCGAGTTTTGAGCCGTCAGAAATGGGCTTAACCCCTTTAGCACACAGCGTTTTAGGGCAAAAAAAGGCACCCGCCGAGGGTGCCGATTTGGGTTGTTCCAGAACGCAGAATCAGTGGAAAATGTAAAAAATCAGTTCTTTCATCAGCTCTCCGGGGGGTGTATTTGGGTTGTCGAGGCCCTTACTTTTGGCGTCAATTTCTCTAATTTTCGAAATTATCTGCATCACTTTCATTCCGCTGTAGTTTCTCATTCCCGTCATATAATCCTTGGCGGCCCACGGCGAACGCAATTCGAGCCACTCTGCAACGCCCTCCTGACTCTGTCGATTTGGCGCGTAAAACGCAATCATGAGATTCTGGAAATAACTGAAGAGCATCGGGAGAAAAGAGTAGAGCGAACCGGCCTTCGGATTATTGTCAAAATATTTGATTATCTGATTTGCCTTGAAAATGTTGCGGTTGACGATGGCGTCGCGCAGCTCGAAGGCGTTGAAGTCCTTGCTCACGCCTATCTGGTCCTCGACCACTTGCGGGGTCACTCTGAGGTTGTCCTTGGGCAGGGCGATGATGAGTTTGTCGAGCTCGCTGGTGAGTCGGCTCAGGTCGGCGCCTATCGAGTCGGCGATGAGCTGTGTCGACTTCGGGTCGATGCTCACCTCGCGCTGGCGCAGGTAGCTCTCGATGAAGGGCGGCAGGTCGCGGTCGCGCAGCTTCTTACTCTCGAAGAGCACGCCGGCCTGGCGGATGGCCTTGATGTACTCGCGCTTGCGGCCGTCGATGGTGCCGTTCTTGTGGCAGAAGACGAGCACGGTCTGTGGCGAGGGCTTCTTGAGGTACTTCTCTATCTGGTCGGTCTGCTTCAGGTTCTGCGCCTCCTTGACGATGACCACCTGTCGCTCGGCCATCATGGGATAGCGGCGTGCGGTGTCGGCCACCTGTGCGCCGTTGACGTCGGAGCCGAAGAGTATGGTCTGGTTGAAGTCGCGCTCTTCGGGTTGCAGGGCGTGCTCCTCGATGTAGTTGCTGATGCGGTCGATGTAGTAGGCCTCGTCGCCCATGAGGTAGTAGACGGGGGCGTAGCGGCCGGCCTTCAGGTCGGCCATGATGCTGTCGTAGGTTGCTGTTTTCTGTTCTGTGGCCATGTTCGTGGAGTGTGAAGTGTGGGGTGTGGGGTCAGAAACGTAGTCCGAGGGCGGCGTTGACGAACCATTCGGTGAGTGCGCCGCGGTTGTTGTCGTGCCTGAATCGGAAGTTGTAGAGCTGGCCGTAGGCGTTCAGATAGGCGCGCTCGCCGATGTTCCACGTCACCGAGGCCCTGGCGTTGAAGTTCAGCGTCATGCGGCTCATTTCGCTGGTCTTGTGGCGCTTCTCGTCGGGCCAGATGGTCTTTCCCGCTTCGTCCATCTCGATGAGGTCAACGATGCCGATGTCCGATTGCTTCAGGTAGAACTGCTTCAGCACGCTGTTGTAGCGGTAGGTCTGCAGTCGGTTGTAGGCCGTTAGCATGGGCATGAGCATGGCGCTGACGAGCACGCCGCGCCGGGGCACGTAGTTATAGGCATAGCCGGCTCCGAGCGAGAACTGCCACTGCCGCAGCTGTCCGATGTCGTCCATCAGGAATATCGGCTCGTCGTTCTGCGGGTCGGCGTAGTCGATGTTGGCATAGTAGTACATGGCGCCCACCATGAACGAGCCTGCCGAGCGCAGCTGGTAGGCCGACTGGTCGTAGGCGGCCGAGTAAGAGAAGCGGCGCCCGTTGAACATGTAGTAGGCGTCGACGATGACCGAGCGCACGTGTACGGGGCTGGCCAGTCGTTCGGTAGCCGTGGTGTCGACGGTGTTGCCCATGATTGTGCCGCGGTCGTGCACCTCGATCTCGTCGGTGAGGAAGTGGTGGTGACGCAGGTTCAGCCCGTAGTGGCTCCCGGTCATGCCCAGTGTGAGCAGCGAGCCGCCAGAGGCAGCGCCGACTGCCCTCGAGTAGCCCAGGCCGTAGCCGCGATAGCCGCCCCAGACGCCGACGTACGACTCCTGTCCTGAGCGGATGTGGTAGTCGCAGTCAATCTCGCCCTCGATGTAGGCGAAGATGTCGTTGTCGTTGATGGTCGAGCTCATGTCGAGGCTGGCCCTGTTGGTATTGCCGCGCACGACGACCTGCCACGGGCGCTCTGGCACGCCGATGTAGTCGCGGTCGACGCCTTTGAGGGCCAGTGTGTCGATATAGCTGAGCAACTGGCGCCCCCATCTGAGCAGCCTCGGCCCTTCGCCGTCGCCCTTGGCATAGGTGGCGACGATGGGCATCAGTGCCAAAAATGAGGTCAGCAGCAGCGCTTTTCCTGTCGTTTGCACGGTTTTCTCGGTTTTTATTCGTAATTTTGCTGCAAAATTACAAAAATGATTCGATTAAACCTACCCGAATACGAAATAAATGTTGTCGAAAAGGACGGAAAGCAGCAGATTTTCGACTTTTTGCGCCGTAAGTTCGTGGCGCTTACGCCCGAGGAGTGGGTACGCCAGCACTTCACCCACTTCCTCGTCGAGCAGAAGGGCTACCCTCGCGGTCTGCTGGCCAACGAAATCCAGCTCAGCGTGGGCGACAAGCGTCTGCGCTGCGACACCTTATTATATAATAAGCAGATGCAGCCGCGGATGATCATCGAGTACAAGGCCCCCCATATCCAGCTGCAGCAGAAGACGTTCGACCAGATAGCGGTCTACAATCTTCTGCTGCATGCTGATTATCTTGTGGTCAGCAACGGTCTTGAGCACTACTGTTGCCAGATGGACTACGCCCGGCGCTCATACCGCTTCCTGGCCGAAATTCCCGACTACGGGGAGGTGAGAGATGAGAGGTAAGAGTTACGCCATGTCATTCGCATCGGCAGCCTTCTTCGACGAGGCCGTCGAGGTCTTGCGGATGGAGCGCTTGCGCGTCTTCTTCTCGGTTGTCTCGGGCTTGTCAATCTTCACGCCGGCCAGTTCGGGGTCAATCATGATACGGCCGCAGTACTCGCAGACAATGACCTTCTTGTGCATCTTGATGTCGAGCTGGCGCTGGGGCGGAATCTTGTTGAAGCAGCCGCCGCAGGCGTCGCGCTGCACGTAGACGATGCCCAGGCCGTTGCGGGCGTTCTTGCGTATGCGCTTGAACGAAGCCAGCAGGCGCGGCTCGATCTTGGCCTCGTAGTCCTTCACCTTCTCCTTCAGCTTCTCCTCTTCGGCACGCGTCTCTTCCATAATCTCGTCCAGCTCGCTCTTCTTCACCTCGAGGTCGCTGCGGCGCTCGTCTATCAGCGTCTGGTTGGCAGCCAGCTCGTCCTTCTTCTCGGCGATGCGGGCCTGAGCCTCGCGGATTTTCTTGTTGCACAGTTCAATCTCGAGCGACTGGAACTCAATCTCCTTCGACAGCGTGTCGTACTCGCGGTTGTTCTTCACCTCGTCGAGCTGAGCCTTGTAGCGGGCCACGCTCTGCTCGGCATCGGAAATCTCGCCGCGCTTCTGCGTCACGGCCCGCTCGAAGTCGTCGATGTCGGTCTGAATGCGTTGCACGCGCGTGTTCAAGCCTTCAATCTCGTCCTCCAGGTCGTTCACCTCCTGGGGCAGTTCGCCGCGCAGCGTGCGCTTCTCGTCGATGGCCGACAGGGCCGTCTGCAACTGGTAGAGCGTCTTCAGCTTCTCCTCTACCGATAAGTCTGTAGGGTCTTTCTTTGCCATAATGATGATTTTCAGTTTTAACTATTTTCGATTATTCACTTTTCACTTTTACTTCAGAGATACACGATCGGGTTGGTGTTCGTTTCGGCGATGCAGGTCGCCAGGCCGGGGCAGCGCTCGTTGATGATGTCGCGAAACACCTCGGTGGTGAACTGCTCGCTCTGGTAGTGGCCGATGACGCAAATCTGCAGCCGCTGCTCGTAGCCGAAGTACTGGTGGTAGTGCATCTCGCCCGTGACGAATGCGTCAGCACCGGCGGCCACGGCCTCGTCAGTCAGGAAGTCGCCGGCACCGCCGCAGATGGCCACGCGCGCTATCGGTCTCTGCAGCAGCTCGTTACACATGACGCACGCTACGCCAAACTCACGCTTCAACCGCTGCATGAAGTCGCTGGCCGCCATCGGAGATTCCAACGTGCCGATGACGCCGCTGCCGCATTCTACCTCCCCTACCCGTCTGGGACTCAGGAACTTGACGTCGCCGACGCCCAGTTTCTCGGCTATCTTGAAGTTCACGCCGCCGCGGGCATTGTCCATATTGGTGTGCATCGAGATGACGCTCACGTCGTGACGTATGGCCTTGCGCACCGTACGCTGCACGTCGGTGGCATCGCTCACCTGCTTCAGTCCGCGGAACAGCAGCGGATGGTGGCTCACCACCAGGTTGCACCCCCGGCTGACGGCTTCGTCGATGACGGCCTCGGTGACGTCAAGACACAATAATGCCCCTGAAACCTCCGCCTCTGTCAATCCAATCTGCAGGCCAGCATTGTCCCAGCTTTCCTGTAGCGGCAGGGGCGCGAACTCTTCAAGGGCGCTCAACACTTCCTTAATTTTCACGCTAAAAAGATTTTAGGCTGCAAAGTTACGCATTTTTTTGCATTCTTGCAACTTTTCTGCCGTTTTTTTGCAAACCGGCTTGTCGGCGGGCCTGGAAATTGTAACCGTATCGTAACACGATTTCCTTGGCCGTAAGCGCGTATTGGCGTACCTTTGCAGCAAAAAACAGAAACTACACACATGGAAACTAATCAAAGCTACACAATGCTCGCCCTGCAGCTGCTCGGCTCGCTGGGACTGCTCATCTACGGCATGCGCATGATGAGTGAGGCACTGCAGAAGATGGCCGGACCGCAACTGCGACACATCCTGGCCAAGATGACCACCAACCGCTTCACCGGAATGCTCACGGGCACACTCGTCACCTGCGCCGTGCAGTCGTCGTCGGCCACGACGGTGATGACCGTCTCCTTCGTCTCGGCCGGACTGCTCTCGCTGGCACAGGCCATCTCCGTCATCATGGGCGCCAACATCGGCACCACGCTGACGGCCTGGATCATGTCGCTGGGCTACAACGTCGACCTGACCAACGTCGTCTATCCCTCGTTCCTCATCGGCATGGTGCTCATCTACAAGAAGCGCCACCGCTACGTCGGCGACTTCCTCTTCGGCACCGCCTTCATGTTCCTCTCGCTGGTCATGCTCAGCTCGGCGGGCAAGGCGATGGACCTTGAGCACAACGCCGAGGTCATCGCGTTCTTCGCCTCGTTCGACACGTCGAGCCACCTCACCATTCTGGCCTTCCTGGCCATCGGCACGCTGATTACCTGCATCGTACAGTCGTCGGCAGCCGTCATGGCCATCACCATCCTACTCTGCTCCACAGGCGTGCTGCCTATCTATTTAGGTATAGCGCTGGTCATGGGCGAGAACATCGGCACAACGGCCACGGCCAACCTCGTAGCACTGGGCGCCAACACGCCGGCACGACGCGCCGCCCTGGCCCACCTGCTGTTCAACGTCTTCGGCGTGACCTGGGTGCTCATCGTCTTCTATCCCTTTGTCAACACGGTGTGCAGCCTCGTGGGCTACGACCCAGCCGTCGGCGGCCAGACCTCGCTGCTGCCCGTCGTGCTGGCCATGTTCCACACGTGCTTCAACGTCATCAACACGGCCATCCTCATCGGACTCATTCCGCAGATAGAGCGCGTCGTCTGCTGGCTCCTGCCCGAGAAGGGACGTGGGGTCGAGCCGGAGTTCCGCCTGCAGTACATACAGTCGAACCTGGTGCAGACGCCCGAAATTGCCGTGCTTCAGGCTCAGAAGGAGACGGCTGCCTTCGGCGAGCGCGTGGGACTGATGTTCGGCATGGTGCGCCGCCTCTTCTCCGAGAACGACGCCAAGCAGTTCGACGAGCAGTTCAGACAGGTTGAGCGCGAGGAGGACAACACCGACAAGCTCGAGATCGAGATTGCACGCTACCTGGAGCAGGTCAGCGAAGGCCACCTGAGCGACGAGACGAAGCAGAAGATACGCCAGATGATGCGCGAAATCAGCGAGCTCGAGTCTATCGGCGACGCCTGCTACAAGCTGGCCCGCACACTCGAGCGCAAGCAGGAGGCCGGCAAGAACTTTACCGACCACCAGGCCGCCCGGCTCCAGGCCATGATGACGCTCTGCAACGACGCCCTGCAGCAGATGAACGTCGTCATGCACGGCCACCGCTCGGAGCACGACATCCGCGAGACCTTCCGCATTGAGAACGACATCAACCAGCTGCGCCTGCAGATGAAGACCGAGAACGTCGAGGCCGTCAACGACCATGAGTACGACTACGCCGCCGGCACCCTCTACATCGACATGGCCAACGAGCTCGAGAAGCTCGGCGACTATGTTGTCAACGTCGTTGAGGCCAGATTTGGAAAATAATTCGTACCTTTGCAGCCAGTTATGGAACAACAGAAGAGAATATTGGTCGTCGACGACGAGCAGGACCTGTGCGACATCCTGCTCTTCAACCTTAGCGCGGCCGGCTATCAAGCCGAGGCGGCCTACTCAGCTGAAGAGGCGCTGCAAAGAATCGAAAACAGTAAGTCAGCCAACCGGCTGCCCTTCGACCTGCTGCTGCTCGACGTGATGATGCCGGGCATGTCGGGCTTCGAACTGGCCCGACGGCTGAAAGCCGACGCCCCGTCGCAGCCGACGCCCATCATCTTCCTGACGGCGAAGGACAGCGAGGACGACACCCTGCACGGTTTTTCACTCGGGGCCGACGACTACGTCACCAAGCCCTTCTCCGTGCGCGAGGTGACAGCCCGCGTGAAGGCCGTGCTCGGCCGGAGCCAGTCCAGCGCCGACGAGCACGTGGCCTACGAGGGGCTGCAGCTCAACGTCGGCGCCAAGACGGCAACCATCGGCGGCGAGCCCGTAGCACTGACGCGCACGGAGTACGACCTGCTGCTACTGCTGCTGCAGCACAGGGGCGAGGTGTTCAGCCGCCAGCAACTGCTCGAAAGCGTGTGGCCGCAGGATGTCATCGTCACCGAGCGGACCGTAGACGTGAACATCGCCCGGCTGCGCAAGAAGCTCGGCCCCTATGCCGGCTGCATCGTCTCGCGTACCGGCTTCGGCTACTCGTTTAGTGATAAGTGATGAGTGATGAAGAAGCTATCTGAAGGACGCAAAATGTGGCTCAGCGTCATGGGCGTGTTCCTGGTCTATGCCACGATCTTCATACTGTTCGAGGACTACGACCGCAAGTATCTCATCCCGTTCGACGAGGTCAGCGACTGGCACCTGCTGCTCTTCTCGCTCGTGGTGATGGGCGGCCTGGGCTTCCTGTTGTACCGCTACGCCAAGCGCATGGACGAGCGCATCAGCCGCGAGCAGGCCGAGAAGGAGAACCGCATGCGCCGCGAACTGACGCAGAACATCGC
>OCTX012184608.1_pt1 | contig 13383 bp, 7 predicted proteins | sample 1539691 | NCBI WGS metagenome assembly OCTX01 (sample SAMN02144231, study PRJEB22623) | gut metagenome | biome: sheep rumen | host: Ovis aries | place: New Zealand
GGCACTCCCCTCTGAACCCTACCCTTACGGGGAGGGGTTGGGGGTGGGGTCTGTAACTTATACAAAAGCACAACCCACACAAAATCTTGTAGTACCTTCTGTCCTTTTCATGTCGAGTCTAAAAACCGATGGCAATTTGGCAATGAGACTGCAAAGATAGCATGAATAAACGCAGCCAAATTGAGTTAATTCGTTGAAAATGTACAAAATGCAAACTAATTAACTAACTTTTTTGCCAATTTTCAGCATGTTTTGACAAAAAAATGCTACCTTTGTTCCCAATTCCGCGCACGAACATATATAAAAGTATTTTTGTACGCGATTTTAACAGGAACGACAATATGAGCATAGAAGACAGACAGAAACAGACCACCGTCAATGTTCAGGAGAAGGCCAACTTGATTTGGGCGATTGCTGACAAACTGGTGGGTGTATATAAACCGCACGAATACGGCAACGTGATATTGCCGATGTGTGTGGTGAAACGATTCGAAGACACGCTGGCACCGACGAAGCAGAAGGTGCTCGACATGAATAAGCAACTGGACGAGGATGGCATCACCGTGAAGCAGGGATTCTTGGAGAAAGCCGCAGGACAGAAGTTCTACAACCTCTCGCCATTCACCTTCGAGACGCTGCTCAGCGACCCGGAGAACATCCGCGAGAACTTCGAGTCGTACCTGAACCACTTCTCGGAGAATGTCATCGACGTGATTCACCGCATGAAGTTCCAGCAGGAGATAGAGACAATGGCTGAGAACGGGTTGCTCTATCTGGTCGTCAAGGAGTTCTGCACGGAGAAGGCATACTTGGGTGCCGACAAGGTTTCCAGTGTGGATATGGGCTACATCTTCGAGGAACTGGTGCGCAAGTTCTCTGAGAGTTACGACGAACATGCCGGAGCACACTTCACCGCCCGCGACATCATCAACCTGATGACGGAACTGCTCGTGGGTGAAGACGAGGAGCGCCTGGAGGAAGAGGGCATCACCGCCACCATCTACGATATGGCGATGGGTACCAGTCAGATGCTGGGTTGCATGAGCGACCGCCTGTTGGAGATTGACCCTGATGCCGACATCACCACCTACGGACAGGAACTGAACGAGCAGACGTTTGCCATTGCCAAGGCTGACACGCTCATCAAGGGTGGCAATGCCGACAATATGCGACAGGGCGACACCTTGGGCGATGACAAGTTCGACGGATATAAGTTCGACTACATCATTTCCAACCCGCCGTTTGGCATCGAGTGGAAGACAAGCAAGGCTGCTGTGGAGGCAGAGAACAAAAAGGGTGCTGCGGGTCGCTTCGAACCGGGTCTGCCCGCCATTGGCGACGGTCAGCAACTGTTCCTGCTCAATGGTGTGGCGAAACTGAAAGACACGGGTCGTATGGCGATTATCCAGAACGGTTCGCCGCTCTTCAAGGGCGATGCAGGCAGTGGCGAGAGCAACATTCGTGGCTACCTGTTGGAGAACGACTGGTTAGAGGCCATCGTACAACTGCCCAACGACCTGTTCTACAACACGGGGATTGCCACCTACATCTGGGTCATCACCCGCAATAAGTCGGCTGAGCGTCAGGGCAAGGTGCAACTCATCGATGCCAGCCAGTGCTATGAGAAGCGCCGCAAGCCATTAGGCAATAAGCGTGTAGAGATTACCGAGACAGCCCGTCAGCTCATCATGCAGGCCTACGACGGTTTTGCGGATGGTGTCATGACGCAGACTGCTGCTGACGGCACGGAGATTCGTGTAGAGAGCAAGGTGCGCGAGAACGACTACTTCAAATACAGCAAACTCTTCATCATGAATCCTGAGCGCGATGAAGCAGGCAACGTGAAGCGTGACAGCAAGGGGCGTCCCGTTATGGACAAGTCGCTCAACGACACGGAGATTATCCCCTGGCTGACCGACCGCAACGAATACCTGCAGAAGAACGTGGCTCCTTACTCGCCCGACTTCGTCGTGGACGAGAAAAAGACCAAGATAGGCTACGAGATTCCATTCACCCGCGAGTTCTACAAATATACGCCGCTGAAACCTTCTGCCGACATCTTCGAGGAACTGAAAGCCCTCGAACAGCAGGAGGCGGAAATCATGAACAAGATATTGCACTGATATTGGCTATGGAGCAGAAACAGCAATTCGTCAATGACCCGTTGACGAATTTGGAGGACAAAATAGTCAACGACCTGTTGACCTTTTAGAAACAAGAAGAATAGAGACAATGACAATAAAAGAAATTGAGCAGTTGATTGCCAAAGGTGAGACGCAAACGCTGGAACTGAAGAAAAGCACTGGCGAACTGAAGGATGCTATGCATACTGCCTGTGCTTTCCTGAACAGTGATGGTGGCTGGCTGATTTTTGGCGTGACACCCGACAGTCTGCACATCGTAGGACAGCAAGTGACCGACAATACACGGCGCGAAATAGCGCAGGCATTGGCTTCTTTGGAGCCTACCGTCGATGTCAGTGCTGAGTATGTTGACGTGCCTGGTTCGAAGGTAGGCAACCAAATCGTAGCCATCCACTTTGAAGGAAGAAAGGACAACCACGTACCTTATACTTGCAACGGACGACCATACTACAAGGTGGAAAGCACTACCCGCCAGATGCCACGTGAAATGTACGATGAGCGGCTGCGCGACAGTAACCCCAGCAAGTTCGCTTGGGACGCACAGGTGGCAGATGGTGTCACCATCAGCGACCTGAGCGAAGAACGCATCCGCAATGCGGTACGGGCTGGTGTGAAAAGCGGACGTATCAATGCTTCTGCCGAGGATGACAGCCTGGAGGTGCTGCTGGATAAGTTCAAATTGTTGCGTGACGGTAAGTTGACCAATGCTGCCGTGGTATTGTTCGGCAAGAAGCTGTTTGATTATCCACAGATGATGATTCGCATGGCCTACTTCCGAGGCAAGGAGAAAATGGTATTTATCGACAACAAGCAGGAGGAAGGCAACTTCTTTGACCTGCTTGACGCAGGCATGGCCTTCTGCTTTCGTCACCTCAGTCTGAGTGGTGAGGTGAAGGGGCTGCAGCGTGAGGAACATCTGGAGATTCCTGTCGAGGCTCTGCGCGAAGCCTTGACGAATGCGCTGTGCCACCGTCGCTATGAGGACCCGCGTACCACAGTCACGCTGGCCATCTTCGACGACCGACTGGAGATCACCAATCCCGGTCATTTCCCCAATCCGTTGACTCCAGAGAACATCAAGGAGCCACATGGCTCCTACCCCTATAACCTGCGCATCGCTCAGGTGCTTTACTTCTCCAAATACTTGGAGGGATGGGGAACGGGCATCCGTCGCATGATGGACATCTGCCGTGAGGAAGGTGTCCCCGAGCCTGAATACAAGTCTGACGGCTATACCGTCACTGTCACCTTTTGGAAGACGACACAAAAGGCATCACAAAAGGACGATTTAACTTCACAAAACGATGTAGACGCTACCCAAAAGACCATACAAAAGGACGCTGACACCATACAAAAGACCATACAAAAGGACGCTGACACCATACAAAAGACCATACAAAAAGAATTAGCGGCCCGCGATATTGCTATTACAGAGTTGCAATTGGACATTCTTATCTATTTCACACTGCATCCGCAGGCAACCCGTAGAGAGTATATAGATTCCGACAATAATATCTCCGAAGGAGGCACTATTTCTAATATTGCTCGTTTGCAGGAACTCGGCCTTTTGCGCCGCGAGGGTGGCCGCAAGAATGGCCGCTGGGTGGTAATGCTTGATATTGATAACGAAAACCGCAAGGTGGCCGAGGTCGAACTCAAAAGGAAACTGGAACAGCAAAAGAATAAGGAGGACAAGGCATGAGACAATATAAGGATAGTGGTATAGAGTGGATTGGGAAGATTCCTGAGACGTGGGCAATAGAGAGAATGAAAGGTCTCTTTACTGAACGCAATGAGCGCGACTGCAAAGGAAAAACTTTGCTAAGCGTTTCTCAATACTATGGCATCCGGCCTAAGAGCGAAACTGATATTGCCGATTCGCATATAGCAGAGTCTTATGACGATTACAAAGTGGTTTGTCAGGGTGACTTTGTAATGAACATCATGCTCGCTTGGAATGGCAGTTATGCCGTTTCAGACTATAACGGAATGGTTAGCCCAGCCTATTGTGTGTTTAAGTTCAGAAAAGATTGTTGCGAGAAGTATTTCCATTATCTGCTTCGTACCAACGGCTATCCTACAGCGTTCAAAACGATGTCACGTGGTGTAATTGACAGCCGTTTACGTTTATATCCCGAACAATTCTATACATTCCCTGTTATTCTACCTCCTGTAGAAGAACAGCAGCGCATCGCCGATTACCTTGACTTGAAGTGTGGGGAGATAGATTCGCTCGTTGGGCTGCAAGAGCAGATGATAGAGAAACTGAAAGCCTATAAGCAGAGCGTCATTACCGAGGCCGTCACAAAAGGTCTTGACCCTAATGCCAAACTCGTTCCCTCCGGCATTGACTGGATTGGAGAGATTCCTGAAGGGTGGAATACTATTAGAATTAAGTATCTCTTAAGAGAACGAAAAGAAAGGTCGGAAACTGGAGAAGAAGAACCTTTGTCTATGAGCCAGAAATGTGGTCTCATTCCAACTAAAGATATGGATATGATTCCAAATATGGCTTCATCTTTTATTGGCGCCAAGGTTGTACATATATCAGATTTGGTGTTCAACAAACTTAAAGCTCATTTGGGAGTTTTTTCTGTATCTAAATATTATGGTTTAGTTAGCCCAGATTATGCTGTTTACTTTTCAACGGGAAGAACAGAATTGAAATATTTGGAATATTTGTTCAAGACGCCACAATGCATTGGTGAGTTTAGGAAACGCTCAACAGGTGTTGGAGCAGGACTTACTCGTTTATATACTGCTGATTTGTTTTCAATACTCATTCCTTTTCCCCCTCTCTCCGAGCAGCACTCCATCGCCACCTACCTCGACGAGAAATGTGCTGACATAGACCGCCTCATTGCCCTGAAGCAGCAGAAGATAGAGGCACTGAAGGACTACAAGAAGAGCATCATCTATGAAGCAGTAACAGGTAAGACAATTATTGAGTAAAAACAAAGCATCATGTACAAACCACCATTCAATATAACGGCGAGAATGCTGCATCAGATTGCAGATATTTCGGAACAGCTGGGTATCCTTATATCACAGTTGGGAGAAAACGCACCCTCGCCTATGCTAAGGAAGAAGAACCAGATTAAGACCATTCACTCGTCTTTGGCCATAGAACACAACAGTTTGTCGCTGAAACAGGTAACTGACATCATTGATGGCAAGCGGGTATTGGGTGCTCCAGACGAGATACAGGAGGTGAAGAATGCTATTGAGGCGTACAGACTGATGCCACAGCTGGACGCTTTCAAGGAGAAAGACCTGCTGAAAGCTCATGGACTGATGATGAAGGACTTGGTTAGGACTGCAGGCCACTACCGCCAGGAAGGTGTTGGCGTGTTCAATGGTGAGCAGCTGTTGCACATGGCTCCACCAGCCGACCAGGTGCCGCGTCTGATGGGTGACCTCTTTCAATGGGTGAAATCTACCGATGTTCACCCACTGATACATTCTTGTGTTTTCCATTATGAGTTTGAGTTTATCCATCCCTTTGTAGATGGCAACGGACGCATGGGGCGCTACTGGCAGACAATGCTTCTCTCACGCTGGAAGGGCCTGTTTTCGTGGCTCCCTGTTGAAACTATCGTAAAAGACCATCAGCAAGACTATTACAATGCTATTGCGAAGAGCGACGCAGCTGGTGAAAGTACCATATTTGTTGAGTTTATGATGGATTGTCTGCTCGATGCGATGGTGAACTACGAACCGCAGGAAGAGGAAACAAGCGACGAACTGCACGATAAACTGCACGATAAACTGCACGATAAATTCCCTGACCTTTCTGAGAAAGCCCTCGATATAGTTGAGATTCTCAAAGATCATCCCGGACTAAATGCTGCAGAAATAGGCGAAAAGGTGGGAATATCGGAACGCCAAGTAAAGACCCATATCAATGCGCTGAAGGCTAAAGGTCTCATCGTAAGAGTGGGAAGCAACAAAACGGGATATTGGAAGGTTACGTTTGAATAATAATAGAAACACAATATGGACAACAACGACCTGAAAGAACGGGATTTTGAAGCGTATATAGAGCATTGGCTGACCACAGAGGGGGGCTACGTGAAAGGCAACCAGGCCACGTATGATAAGGAACGGGCCATCGACCTGAAGACGCTCATCAAGTTTCTTCGGCTGACGCAGACGAAGAAATGGGAACTGTATGAAAAGAAATATGGTGCCCAGACGGAAGACCGCCTCTACAACGTGCTGCAGGACAAGATTCACGAGCGCGGACTGATATGGGTGTTGCGCAACGGGCTGGACGACTTGGGCTTTAAGTTCAAGTTGGTCTATTTCGAGCCTGCCAGTCCGCTCAACGAGGAACTGAACCTTCACTACCAGCAGAACATCTTGGAGTGTACGCGCCAGTTTGCCTACTCCACCCAGAACCACAATACCATCGATATGGTGCTGTCGGTGAACGGCATCCCTGTGGTGGCCCTGGAACTGAAGAACCAGTTGACAGGTCAGAACGTGGAGAACTCGCGCCAGCAGTGGATGAACGACCGCGACCAGCGCGAAGAACTGTTCCAGTTCAACCACCGCATCCTGGCATACTTCGGCGTGGATCTCTACGAGGCTATCATGGCCACTGAACTGCGTGGCCCGCAGACGTTCTTCATGCCGTTCAACCAAGGCAGCAACGGTGCAGGCAACGTGGGTGGTAAAGGCAACCCCGAAGCACCGGAAGGAAAGTACACCACCTGCTATCTGTGGGAGCGTGTGCTGAACCGTCGCATGCTGCTCTGCATCTTGCAGCGATACATCTCCCGTCAGGAAGAGGAGCGCATCAGCATCTATAAGACAAAGGACGGCACCATACGTCAGGACAAGAAGAAGAGCGTGAAGATTATCTTCCCACGCTACCACCAACTTGACGTGGTGGAAAAGTTGATAGCCGACACCGCCGAACATGGCTCGGGGAAGAACTACCTCATACAACACTCGGCAGGCTCCGGTAAGTCTAACTCCATCGCATGGGTGGCCTACCGCTTGGGAGCATTGCAGAACGCAGAGTTGAAACCAATGTTCAACTGCGTATTTGTCATCACCGACCGCCGTGTGCTGAACTCTCAGTTGCAGAACACCATCCTGGGCTTCGACCATGTAGATGGAACGGTAGAGACGGTGAAGGACAGTGATTCATCCACCAAACTGCGCGACCTGATCAACGATGACAACTCACGCATCATCATCTGTACGCTGCACCGCTTCCCGCTTATCTATAAAGAGGTGAACAAGAATACGGGCAAACGCTATGCCCTCATTGTGGATGAAGCCCACTCGTCGCAAACGGGTAAGGCAGCAGAGAAGATGAAGGCAGCGCTGGCAGATACCGACGAGGCGCTGCGAGAGATGGCGGCTATGCAGGACATCGCTGAGGAAGAACTGGAGAAACAGCGCGACGAAATAATGGACACGCTGTTGGCACAGGGGCAGCACAGCAACCTGTCGTTCTATGCCTTCACCGCCACGCCCAAGCCCAAGACGCTGCGCACCTTCGGTGTCTGCACTCATCAAGACATTGACCCGACGAAGTGCCGCTACGAGGCATTCCATACCTATTCGATGCTACAGGCCATCGAGGAAGGATTTATAAAGGATGTGCTGCTGAGCTATACACCATATAGCGTGTGTTACGAGATTACAAAGCGTATCACCGATGACCCGGAATATGAAGAGACACCAGCCACACGGGCCGTCAAGGCATTCCACGACAACCACCAGCACGTCATCGACAAGAAGTGCGCCATCATCGTAGAAAAAATCCGTGAGGTGACGCTGCCCGCCATGCAGGGAAAGGCAAAGGCGATGGTGGTGACGGCGAGCCGTGCCCATGCCGTGCGTTACTATATGGCTATCAAAGCCTACTGCGAGCAGCAGGGTTATACCGATGTGCATCCGCTGGTGGCCTTCTCCGGCAAGGTGCTCTATAAGGAGCACGAATATACCGAGACGGCCATGAACTCTACGCCCGACTATAAGATTAGTGAGGCAGGACTGCCGCTGTTCTTCGCCTCCGACCTCTACAATGTACTGGTGGTGGCAGATAAGTACCAGACGGGTTTTGACGAACCACTGCTGCACACCATGTTCGTGGATAAGAAACTGCGCGATGTGAAGGCAGTGCAGACGTTGAGCCGTCTGAACCGCGCCCACCCGGATAAGGTAGATACATACGTGCTGGACTTCGTGAACGACCCGGAGGACATCAAGAAGAGTTTCGAGCCGTTCTATACCGGCACCGAACTCATCAAGCCGATGGACTTGAATTCGGTCTTCACCCTGCGCGACAACATCCGTGAACTCAATCTATGGAACGACCAGGACGAGCAACGAGTGGAGGACATCGTAAAGACAGTGAAGAAGGACGACCCAACAAGATTGGGCAAGCTGTCGAATGCCTTCAAAGGCGTGGTTGATCGTATCAACCAGTTGGACGAAAGGCTACGGGTAGGCGACGGAACGTCGGGAATGGATACGTTCTACACCGTGCGAGGCCAAATCAAGCAGTTCGTGCGTTTCTATAACTATCTGGCACAGGTGGAGCGCACTTATAACCGCGACCTCTACCGTACCTACGTATTCTGTGACTTGCTCCTGAGACTCATCAAGACCAAGCCCCATGAGCGCATCGACCTGAACAAGCAACTGATGCTGGTCAACTCGCGCATCGAGGCAGGAGAGACACAGAGCATCCACCTGGACAAGAATGCAGGAGGCCTGACCACCCCAAAGCCTGGTGCAGGTAATGGTCCCGACGATAAGCGCGACCTGCTCTCAAACATCATTGACAAGGTGAACATGATGTTCCGAGGCAACTTTACCAAGGAAGACCGGGTGCTGGTGGAAAGCATCTATGATAAGTTGAACACGCCAAAGGTACGCCGCAAACTGACCAAACAGGCCAAGAACAACGACCCGAAACAGTTTGCCGAGAGCATCTTCCCAGAGGTGTTTGCAGAGGCTGCACAGGAGTGCTATGGCGACCAGATGGAGGCTTTCCGTCGCCTGTTCCAGAACCACGACCTCTACAACAGCATCATGACGCAGATGGGTGACATGATGTATGCCAACTTCCGTGCGCAGGACGAGGCCGTGTTCAATCCGGAGCGATTCAAGGAGAAGGTACTGCCCGTGATGCAGAAGGAGTTTTGCGACATCCAGTTCGACATCAAGCCTTATCCGTTGGTGGCCGACTGGCTCGTGAAGGTGATTGCGGCAGAGACGGCTCCCTCGATGGACGGTGCCAACGATGTGTTGCAGAATGCTTTTAACCGCCTGTACTGCTCGCCCCGCAAGGTGGCCTTCATGGATAAGAAGAGCCACTTCCGTTCATTAGTGAGTTACTTCGAGGTGTTCCTGAAGAAGATATACTTCATCGAGAACGGCAAGGAGATGGTGGTCACCCGCGAAAATGCCCGCCCCGGTGAGATGCCGTCTCTGGCAGACTGCATCTATCAGACTCCCTGCCTGAAGCGTCTGAAGTATGAGCCGGAATCGAACAAGTTCAAAGGCTGGCTCCAGCAGTTGCGTGACTGGCGCAATGAACAGTCGCACCAGGCCCCGATAGCCACAGAAGAAGAGTACGATGCCGCCATCCATATCGTCACCGCCCTCTACCTCTACGTGACGGCCTATAACATCAAGTGGATACAGCCCAAGATGGAGGCACAGGTGGTTACACTCAAAACAGGAGTGCAGCACATGGACATGGCTGCTGAAGGTATTCTGTAGCGAAGGCGTAACCGAGCAGAAGAAGATTCGGAAAACACAAAAGACTATTCATCTATTCATTATTGCTTGTAACACATTGCAAATTAATAATATAGTGAATGAATAGAGCATGCCGTCTATTCATTCACTATTCATAACTTCTCGCGCTTACCCGATATTTCCTGTCGATGATAAAGCGTCAGGAGCATCGTCTGTGAGTATTATTGAAGGCGGAAACAAATTGTTTCCTGCGTGGAAACAAACTGTTTCCGCATGAGAAACAAACTGTTTCCAGTCTTGATGTTATTGCGAAACAGCCTGTAATTCAGATGGATGGCGCTGTGATATTACTCGTTTTGCTGTATTCTCTAATCATTTATGAATAGACGATAGTCAATACTTAACCTCTATTCATAAGATAAACCATTTATATACAGGAAGTTATAAGCAAAAATGAATAGATGGCCTAATTTCACCATCATGAATGGCTCTTTCATTTGTGTGTCCGTCTCTTCTCTTCCCGCCGCCGCTGCTTGTCGCGTTCCTTGAAAGCCTTGTAGGCACTCACGCCGAGGTCGTAGCCCGAGCGGGCGGAGAGACGGAACGACTGGCGGGCATCCTTGTAGGCACTGAGCTTCTCGAATGCGATGTCATGCCGTTGGCGGCCATGTTGTTGCCGTTGGTCAGACCGTACTGGCTGTCCTGGCCGCGCAGTGCCCGGTGGTAGTGTGTCTCCTGCGCCGCGGCCGTCAGTGCGACGGCCGTGAGCAGGACGGTGATGATGCTTCTTGTCTTCATACTTGTTTAGCTTTTGTTGCAGACAAGCTCATGGCTTGTTCAGTCTTTGAAGTACACGCGCTTCACGCGGTTCGACACGCTGGTGAGCACCTCGTAGGGGATGGTGTCGAGCACGTTGCTGAGTACGGTGACGGGCAGCTCCGGCCCGAAGATCTCCACCTGGTCGCCCTCCTGGCAGGGAATGTCGGTGACGTCGATGAGTGCCACGTCCATGCAGATGTTGCCCACGTACTCTGCCTTCTGCCCGCCCACGATGCAGTAGCCGTGGCGGTTGCCCAGGTGGCGGTCCAGCCCGTCGGCATAGCCTATGGGTATGGCGGCGATGCGGCTGTCGCGCGTCAGGCGGCCCTTGCGGCTGTAGCCTACCGTCTCTTCTTTGGGCACGTCGTGGATTTGCAGGATGGTTGTCTTCAGCGTAGATACGGTTTCGAGCATGTCGTTTGTGCGCGGGTCAACGCCGTAGAGGCCGATGCCCAGGCGGCACATGTCGAGTTGCCGCTCGGGGAAGTGTTCGATGCCGGCGCTGTTGTCGATGTGGCGCAGAATCTTGTGCGGGAAGGCAGCCTGCAGCTGGCGGCTGGCGCGGTCGAAGCGCTCGAACTGCAAGGCCGAGAAGCGGTCGAAGTCGTCGCTGTCGCTGCCCACGAAGTGTGAGAACACGGAGCGGGGGATGACGGCGGACTGATGGCGCAGCACATCGATGAGGCGGTCAATGTCAGACTGGGCCGACTGGTCAGACGTCTCCTTCGCTTCAAATCCCAAGCGGTGCATGCCGGTGTCGAGCTTGATGTGTACGGGCCACCCCGTGATGCCCTGCTGTCGAGCCGCCTTGATGAGGGCGTCGAGCAGGCGGAAGCTGTACACCTCGGGCTCGAGGTCGTAGTCGAAGAGGGTCTTGAACGACGACATCTCGGGGTTCATGACGATGATGTTCTGCGTGATGCCCGCGCGACGCAGCTCGGCACCCTCGTCGGCCACGGCCACGGCCAGGTAGTCTACGCGCTGGTCCTGCAGCGTCTTGGCTATCTCCACGGCACCGGCACCGTAGGCGTCGGCCTTGATCATGCAGACGAGCTTCACGTCGGGCTTCATCAGCGAGCGGTAGTGGTTCAGGTTGCTCACCACGGCGTTGAGGTCTACCTCGAGGATGGTCTCGTGCACCTTCTGCTCCAGCAGGTCGCTGATGCGCTCGAAGCCGAAGCGGCGGGCGCCCTTGAGCAGCACCACCTCGTCGTGCAGCGAGCGGAAGTCGCTGCTCTGCAGGAAGCTGTCCACGCTGGGGAAGAAGGCCTTCTGAGCAATGGCTATCTGTGCTGCCTGTGCGCTCACCTGCGGCCCTATGCCCACGAAGCGGTCGATGCCGCGCTTCAGGGCCAGGTCGCTCACCTGGCGGTAGAGATTTTCGGGCTGTTCGCCGCTCTGGAAGATGTCGCTCAGGATGAGCGTGCGGCGGCGCCCCTGATGGTCGGGCCGGCGCTGCATGAAGTCGAGGGCGATGTCGAGCGACTGCAGGTCGCTGTTATACGAGTCGTTGATGAGCGTCAGCCCGTGCTGGCCCTCCTTCACTTCCAGGCGCATGGCAATGGGTTCCAGACGGCGCATGCGCTGGGCCAGCATCTCGGGTGACAGGCCCAGGTAGAGGGCTGTGGCGGCACAGGTGATGGAGTTCTCGATGGAGGCCTCGTCGTAGAAGGGCAGCTCGTACTGTCCGTGCACGCCCTTGAACACATAGTCAACAACGGTGGTGGCACTGCTGCCGTCCTTCGGCGTGTTGACGCTGACGTACATGGGTGCCGATGTGCTGTAGCGGCTCCAGCCTATGCGCTCGCCGTGCAGGTCGCTGCGGCGCACGCTGCGGCTCACCACATCGTCGTCGCTGGGGTAGACGATGGCCTGTGCGTCGCGGAACAGGAGCAGCTTCTCCATGCACTTCTCGTCGAGCGAGCGGAAGTTCTCCTGATGGGCGGCTCCCAGCGAGGTGAGCACGCCGATGGTGGGCTGGATGATGTCGTGCAGCGACAGCATCTCGCCCGGCTGGCTGATGCCGGCTTCGAAGAGGGCCACCTGCGTCTGCTCGTTCATGAGCCACACCGACAGGGGGACGCCAATCTGCGAGTTATAGCTGCGGGGCGAGCGGGTGACTTTGAGGGTGGAGGGCGAGGGGTGGGGGGTGGAGGACTGGTTGACGCCGGAGAGCAGCTGGTAGAGCCACTCCTTCACCCATGTCTTGCCATTGCTGCCGGTGATGCCCACCACGGGAATGTTGAACTCGTCGCGGTGGCGCTCGGCCAGTCGCTGCAGGGCGGCCAGCGGCGAGGGCACGCGCAGGAAGTTAGCCTGGGCGTAGGCGGTGTCCTGGTTGTCAGGCACTTGCTCCACCACGAAGTTGCGCACGCCGCGGCGGTACAGCTCATCAATATATTTATGCCCGTCGCTGCGCTGTGTGCGCAGGGCGAAGAAGAGCGTCTGCTCTGGGAAGCAGAGCGAGCGGCTGTCGGTGAGCAGCCAGCCAATGGTGGCCTCGCTCTGCCCGTAGCGGTGGGCGCCGATGAGCGTGGCTATTTTCTCTATGCTGTAGGTCATTTCTTTCTTTTTGTTATGTCGTTATACCATTATTAAGCATTAAGTAACCGTTAAAAAATAACTTGGTATGATTAAGATACTGACCCCACCCCCGACCCCTCCCCTACAAGGGAGGGGAGCTGCTGCCGCC
>OCTX012214319.1_pt1 | contig 13379 bp, 8 predicted proteins | sample 1539691 | NCBI WGS metagenome assembly OCTX01 (sample SAMN02144231, study PRJEB22623) | gut metagenome | biome: sheep rumen | host: Ovis aries | place: New Zealand
GTAGTCCATAGCAGCGACTATCATCGCCCCGTCGTCATGTCGCTCGTAGCCGCCCTGATGCACCACTACGACCATCTTTTCCGCCAGCAGTCAGACATGCAGGCTTTTTCACGTTCTCGCGAACAAACCATCTTCGACCGTTTCATCCAACTGGCAGGCCAGCACTGTGCAGAGCACCATCAGATAGGCTACTATGCCGACCGTCTTTGCCTCACCGAGCGTTACCTCAGCACCGTTATCCGCCAGGCCAGCGGCACCACCGCCAAGGACTGGATAGACCGCGCCCTCATCACCCGCATAAAGATAGAACTGCGCCACACGGACAAACCAGCGGCGCAGATAGCCGAGGAGATGCATTTCGCCAATCCCTCCTTCTTCGCAAAATACTTCCGCCGCCTCACCGGCATGACTCCCATGGAATATAAAAAATTTTAATAATAGAACGATGATGAATATCAAAAAACTTACCCTCATGGCAGCAGGGCTGCTGTTAGTGGGAAACATGGAGATGAGCGCCCAGGGCCTCGATCGCCAGGCTACCGATGTGATTAACGAAATGGCTCCGGGCTGGAACCTCGGCAACACGTTCGAGGCTGTGGCAACATGGGAAGGTGCAGACTTCCTGAACAACAAGGGCGGACTCAAGGCCGAGACCGCCTGGCAAGGCACGAAGACCACCCAGGCACTCATCGACTACGTCAAGAGCCTCGGCTTCAAGAGCATCCGAATCCCGTGCGCCTGGGCTTTCGGACATATCAGCGATGCCTCGACCTACGAGATTGACAGCGAATGGATGGCTCGCGTCAAGGATGTGGTCGACTATTGCATCAACGACGGTCTCTATGTGGTGCTCAACGACCACTGGGACGGCGGATGGCTCGAAAACCACATCAAGGACAGCGATGCCGCCACCATCCAGAAGAACAAAGAGATACTGACGGCCCTGTGGACTCAGATTGCCAATGCCTTCATCGACTACGATGAGCATCTGCTCTTCGCAGGACTCAACGAGCCCAATGCCGAGGATCAGGCTGCCACAGACAATCTGATACAGTACAACCAGACCTTCGTTGACGCCGTTCGCGCCACGGGAGGCAACAATGCTAAACGGATACTCGTCGTACAAGGCCCCTCAACCAATATCGAGCACACCTGCAACTATATGGCTGGCAAGATGCCAACTGATATTGTGGAAGGCAAACTGGCCATCGAGGTACACTACTACAACCCCTGGCAATTCTGGGGGATGGAGAAAGACGAATCGTGGGGAAAAGTGTTCTATTACTGGGGCGAGGGCAACCACTTCGAGGGATCTGCCCACAACGCCAACTGGGGCGAGGAAGACGAAATGAGAAGACAAATGCTCATGATGAAAACCAACTTCATCGATCAGGGCTACCCCGTCGTCATCGGAGAATTCGGAGCCAACTGGCGCGATCTGTCCTCATTGCCCAATGAAAGTCAGGAGCACCACAATGCCTCCATCAAGTCCCACTACCGCTTCTTCCACGAGCTTTGCAAGGCGATGGGCAGCGTAGTGCCGATGACGTGGGACGTCAACTATCCCAATCAGGAGGGCACAAAGGGCAACATGACCATCATCGACCGCAACGAGCTTTCCGTCTTCGGCGTCTATGCCCTCGAAGGCATCAACGAAGTCTATCCCCGCTCATCCGAGACATCCATCGCCCCGATTATGATTTCAGAGAAACAGAGCGCCGGCATCTACACCCTTCAAGGCACGCGCCTCACCAGCGCCCCCACCTCCCCCGGCATCTACATCATCAACGGCCGCAAATATGTGAAATAAACATAGAGTGTTAGAATACCAGTTTCTCGTAAGGAAACTCGTGCTCGCATTACGATTTAGCAAGATTGCATTACGGCGGATTTCGAAGAGACTTTGTGACTTTTTACAGATTAATAGGCCTGCTCATGCACGCCCTTGACGACGATATATGTCGTTCCGTCAATATGCCTGCTCATGCACGCCCTTGACGGCACGGCCTGAAGGGTCGTTCATGCCCTTGAAGGCGGCATCCCATTCGAGGGCGATAGCCGTTGAGCAGGCTACGCTGGCCTCACTGGGGACGCTGAGGGCGGCACTGTCGCTGGGGAAATGCTCGGCGAAGATAGAGCGGTAATAGTATTCCTCCTTGTTCTTCGGCGGGTTGATGGGGAAGCGTTCTGCAGCGTGGGCCATCTGCTCGTCGCTGACGGCTTCGGCGGTGATCTGCTTCAGGGTGTCGATCCATGAATAGCCCACACCGTCGCTGAACTGCTCCTTCTGGCGCCAGGCTACTTCCTCGGGCAGCATGTCGGCAAAGGCCTCGCGCACAATCTTCTTCTCGATAGTAGAGCCAGGGCACATCTTTGCCTCAGGATTGGTGCGCATGGCCACATCGAGGAACTCCTTGTCGAGGAAGGGCACACGCCCCTCAACGCCCCAGGCGCAGAGGCTCTTGTTGGCGCGAAGACAGTCGTAGAGGTAGAGTTTGCCGAGTTTGCGCACAGTCTCCTCATGGAAGTCCTTGGCCGTCGGGGCCTTGTGGAAATAGAGGTATCCGCCGAATATCTCGTCAGCGCCCTCACCCGAGAGCACCATCTTGATGCCCATCGACTTGATGACACGCGCCAGCAGATACATCGGCGTAGAGGCGCGGACGGTGGTGACATCGTAGGTCTCGATAAAGTAGATGACGTCGCGGATGGCATCGAGGCCCTCCTGGATGGTGTAGTTGATCTCGTGGTGAACAGTGCCGATATGGTCGGCCACGAGTTTGGCCTTTGCCAGATCAGGCGCCCCCTTCAGTCCTACGGCAAACGAGTGCAGGCGGGGCCAGTAGGCCTTAGTCTTCGAATCGTCCTCAATACGCATCTCGGAATATTTCTCGGCGATGGCGGAGATGACACTCGAATCGAGACCGCCTGAGAGCAGCACGCCATAAGGCACATCGCTCATCAGCTGGCGCTTCACGGCTGCCGTCAGAGCATCGTGGATAGCCTTGCTGCTGGCAGGATTATCCTTGACGGCATCGTAGTGCATCCAGTCGCGACGGTAGTACCACTTCTGACCCGGATCGACACTCCAGTAATAATGTCCGGGCAGGAAGGGCTCGTAGCGCTCACACTGGCCTTCGAGGGCCTTCAGTTCGGAGGCCACATAAACGGTTCCATCGCTATCATAGCCGATATACAGAGGAATCACCCCTATCGGATCGCGGGCAATCAGGAACTCATCGCGCTCCTCATCGTAGAGCACAAAGGCGAAGATGCCTGAGAGGTCTTCGAGGAAGTTGATGCCCTTCATTCCCGAGCGATGCTCGCCTACCCGTAGCCATTCACGATAGAGTGCGAGGATCACTTCACAGTCGGAGCCCGTCTGGAACTCATATTGCCCTGCAAAGCGACGGCGGATCTCCTGATGATTATAGATCTCGCCATTCACCGCCAGAATCTGTTTCTTATCCGACGAGAACAAAGGCTGTCCGCCTGATTCTGGGTCGACGATACTCAGTCGCTCGTGGGCGAGGATCGCAGAACCGCCACAATAGATACCACTCCAGTCAGGTCCGCGATGACGAATTTTCTGACTCATCTTCAACGCCTTGTCACGCAGCTCATGCGACTGCTCCTTGACATTTAGTATAGCAACTATTCCACACATAATGCTTATTCTTTTTTTTATTAAAGGTACGACAAATACAGATAATTGGTTTGGGCAGGATACTCTGCAGCCAACGTATCTATCTGGTTAACGGTAGGCACGATGCCAAACTCCTTGCGCCAGGAACGCACCATGAGCCCCGCATCAGTCATGCTCATGAGCGACTCAAGCCCCAAGGCACGGCCTATCTGGAAATCGGAGAAGCCATACACCTTCGCCTCATGCAGCAGATCCACGAATTCAGGCGCCTCCAGATATTCCATCAACTCCGTATTATCCATAAAGGCCATGAGCTCCGAGACTTGTGCAAATGCCTTCAGACGCTGATCGATAGCAACGATGTGCTTCAGCTTGTCAAGAAACCAGCGGTCAATCATCGTCAGCCGGTGAATCTGGTCTACCGTATAGCCTATCTTCAAGGCCTTCGACACGACAAAGATACGCATATCCGTTGGCTCATGAAGCGATTTCCCGATATCGGCAATCTTGATCTCATGGTTCTCCACGAAACCATGCATCCCTTGTCCGATCATGCGGAGACCCTTTTGCAGCGCCTCCTCAAAAGTCCTGCCTATGGCCATCACCTCGCCCACACTCTTCATCGAGGAGCCAAGCTGGCGCTTCACCCCATGGAACTTCGTCAGATCCCAACGGGGAATCTTCACGACCACATAGTCGAGAGCGGGCTCGAAGAAGGCGCTGGTAGTCTTGGTGACAGAGTTCTTCAGTTCAAAGAGCCCATAGCCGAGCCCCAGTTTGGCAGCGACGAAAGCCAGCGGATAGCCCGTAGCCTTCGAGGCTAAAGCCGAAGAGCGGCTCAGACGGGCATTGACCTCGATGACACGATAATCCTCAGAATCAGGATCGAGGGCGTACTGCACATTACACTCTCCCACGATACCTATATGGCGGATAATCTTAATGGCCAAGGCGCGCAGCTTATGATACTCAGCGTTGGATAGCGTCTGACTGGGAGCCACTACGATCGACTCGCCAGTATGGATGCCCAGGGGATCGAAGTTCTCCATGTTACAGACGGTGATACAGTTGTCATAGCAATCGCGCACCACCTCATACTCTATCTCCTTCCAGCCACGAAGCGATTTCTCCACCAATACCTGTGGCGAGAATGAGAAGGCCTCTTCTGCCTGCGCCTCAAGTTCTTCGGCATTGTCGCAGAAGCCCGAGCCCAAGCCCCCGAGCGCATAGGCAGCTCTCAATATCACAGGGAAGCCCAGTTCGGATGCAGCTGCGCGAACCTCCTCGACGGTGCTGCAGGCCTGACTCTTGATGGTCTTCACCCCTATCTCGTCAAGACGCTTCACGAAGAGGTCGCGGTCTTCAGTATCGATGATGGCCTGCACGGGGGTACCCAAAACCTTTACGCCATATTTCTCCAGCACACCACGCTGATAGAGTTCTACACCGCAGTTGAGTGCCGTCTGCCCGCCAAACGAAAGCAGGATACCGTCGGGACGCTCCTTCTCGATGATACGCTCTACGAAATCGGGCTGTACTGGTTGGAAATAGACCGTATCGGCTACGCCTTGGGAAGTTTGCACCGTAGCGATGTTGGGATTGATAAGCACAGAGTGGATGCCCTCCTCCTTCAGGGCTTTCAGGGCCTGAGCGCCGCTATAGTCAAATTCGCCCGCCTGACCAATCTTCAGGGCACCGCTACCTAACAATAATACCTTCTTTATCTCTTCCATCATCCTAGCATTTTTACAAATTCATCAAACAAGAATTCAGTATCCACAGGGCCGCTACAGGCCTCGGGGTGAAACTGGGCAGACATCCATGGGTTCCGCTTATGGCAGATACCTTCATTGGAACCATCGTTCATATTCACGAACAAGGCTTGCCAATCAGCAGGCAAGGTGGCAGTATCCACCGCATAGCCATGGTTCTGCGAAGTGATGAAGCACTGGGTCGTGCCTACCTTCTGCACAGGCTGGTTGTGCGAACGATGACCGTATTTCAGCTTATAGGTCTTCGCGCCAGCCGCACGCGCCAACAACTGATTGCCCAGACAGATGCCCATACAAGGACGCACCTCCTGATTGTGAAGGAACGTGCGGATGTGGGATACCGTCTTCTCGCAACGCTCAGGGTCACCAGGGCCATTAGCCAGGAATAGACCATCAAACGCCAGCTGATTGAAATCATAGTCCCAAGGCACGCGCACCACTTCGATACCGCGCTTCAGCAGACAGCGGATGATATTGGCCTTCACGCCGCAGTCCACCAATACTACTCGATGTTTCTGCTCACCGACGGGCTGATAAGTGATGACCTCCTTACAACTCACCTGCTCCACCCAGTTCACTGAGCCATAGTCCTCGAGAATCATGTTCCTATGATTTCTAGCTGCGCCCTCGATTTCCACACGTCCCATCATTACGCCACGCTCCCTGAGCAGCATCGTCAGACGGCGGGTATCGATGCCTGTGATGCCTGGCACGCCCTCACGCTTCAGCCACGCATCCAACGACTCTCTGGCGTTCCAGTGGGAATAAGTCTCGCTATAGTCGGCCACAATCAGCGCTGTGGCGTGAATACGTTCACTCTCCATCAGTTCGGGCAGACCGTTTTCCGCCATTCCTGTCGAGGGCACACCATAGTTACCCACCAGCGGATAGGTCATCACCAGCATCTGTCCGGCATAACTGGGATCTGAGAGGCTCTCAGGATAGCCCGACATCGCCGTGTTAAACACCACTTCGCCAACTGCATCCTTCGCTGCACCAAAAGCCCAGCCACAGAATACCGAACCATCATCGAGGATGAGTCTTGCTCTAGTTTTCATCTTATAATTGCAACTTTAATACTTGTTCTACATAATTTACGAACGCCTGATTCACCATACGGATACCGCCAGGGGTGGGATAATGCCCTGAGAAATACCAGTCGCCTGGGTGATTCGGACAAGCCTCGTGCAGGCCTTCGATGCTCTGATACACGAGTTCGACAGGTGCCTGCATGCCCTTAGGGCGCAACATCTCCACAATCTTACGATTGATCTCATCGGGGCTGAATGATGCATAGATGGCTCTCACGTGATTGGCGACAGTGGGTGTTGCCTTACACTTCTGATAGGTATCTGCTATCAGCTGCTGCATGCCGCGCTCATTAATCAAGGCGATGGCAGCACGGAAGGCACAGAGTTCTTCCAGTCGCGACATATCGATGCCGTAGTAGTCGGGATAACGGATCTGGGGCGAGCTCGACACCATCACGATCTTCTTGGGATGCAGACGGTCGAGGATCTTGAAGATACTCTCCTTCAGCGTAGTGCCCCGCACGATGCTGTCATCGATAATCACGAGGTTATCCTCGAAAGGCCGCAGCGAACCGTAGGTGATGTCATAGACATGGGCTGCAAGGTCGTTGCGCTCCGCACCGTCAGAGATGAAAGTGCGAAGCTTGATGTCCTTCCAAACGACCTTCTCAATACGTACATCGTGATCCAAACGCCTGATGCCGTCGGTCATCCCGTAGAAGGCGACTTCGGCGGTGTTGGGAATATATGAAAAAACTGTGTTGGCTACATCGTTGTTGATGGCGTGCATGATGGCCGGGGTCAGTTGTTCGCCCAACTGTTTGCGCTCCTGATAGATATCGCGGTCGGAACCTCGGCTGAAATAGATACGTTCAAACGAGCAGGCACTGTTGGCAACTTCAGTAAGAATCTGTTCAAGATGACTCTCGCCGTTACGTCTGACGATAAGTGCCTTGCCTGGCTGCAACTCATGGATGTCATCGTATTGAAGGTCGAAGGTTGTCTGCAGCACAGGCCGCTCACTGGCGACAGCCACTATCTCCTCATCGCGATAGTAAAAGGCAGGGCGGATGCCCCATGGGTCACGCACTGCAAACATCTCGCCAGAGCCCGTCAGACCGCACATCACGTAACCGCCATCAAAATGGCTCATCGTCTTCTTCAGCACATTGGCCATCTCCACATGATTGTCGATATAATCCGTTATGTCCGTGCCTTGCAGTCCCTTTTCCTTGGCTTCGGCAAACAGTCGCTCTACCTCTCGATCCAGACGGTGGCCCATCAGTTCGAGGGTGATGTAAGAGTCGCCATAGATACGCGGCGACTGTCCCTGCGCAGTCAGGAACTGGAACACCTCGTCGATGTTGGTCATGTTGAAGTTACCACAAAGACAGAGGTTCTTGGCGCGCCAGTTATTGCGGCGCAGGAAAGGATGCACGTACTGCAGTCCGCTCTTGCCTGTGGTGGAATAGCGCAGATGGCCCATTAGTAATTGACCATTGAACATTGACCATTGACCATTTTTATTCGAGCAGTCATCGTATGGTGAATGGTCAATGGTCAATGGTGAATGGTCAATGGCCTTAAACACCTCCGTGATGGCATCTTTGCCTTCAGCCTTCTCACGAAACATATACTCCTCGCCAGCAGGTGCATCGAGATTCACACAGGCCACACCAGCCCCCTCCTGACCGCGATTGTGCTGCTTCTCCATCATCAGATAGAGTTTGTTCAGCCCATAGCGCCAAGTGCCGTACTTCTGTTCGTAATAACTCAGCGGCTTCAGCAGGCGGATCATCGCCACACCACATTCATGCTTCAGCTGTTCCATCTATACATGCTTTGACAAACGACATAAACAGCGGATGCGGATGCAGCACCGTCGATGAATATTCCGGATGGAACTGCGTGCCGATATACCAGCGTTTCTCAGGGATCTCCACAATCTCCACAAGGTTAGAGGCAGGGTTGATACCCACACACTTCATACCGTTAGATTCGTATTCCTCTTTATAGGCATTGTTGAACTCATAGCGATGGCGATGACGTTCCCTGATGAGCGCCATTCCCGAGCCCGTCGGCTCGCCTGCCCCTGGCCTTTCATGATAAGCCTCAAAGGCACGTGAGCCTTTCACCAGTTCGCACTCATAGGCCCCGAGTCGCATCGTGCCGCCCATATTCGTCACCGTCTTCTGTTCCTCCATCAGGTCAATAACAGGATGTTGTGTATCCTTGGACATCTCTGCACTGTTGGCATCCTGATAGCCCAGCACATTGCGCGCAAACTCGATGACCATCATCTGCATCCCCAGACAGATGCCGAAAGTAGGGATATCATGCGTACGGGAATATTCTGCGGCAATAATCTTGCCCTCGATGCCCCGTTGGCCGAATCCGGGACAGATGATGATACCAGCCATCCCCAGCAATCGTTCGCCAATGTTCTCTCGCGTGATCTCCTCGCTATTCACAAAATGTATGCGAGCCTTCACGTCGTTGTAGATACCGGCAAGGTTAATGCTCTCACGAATGCTTTTATAAGCGTCTTGCAAGTCGTATTTGCCTACGAGTGCCACATGCACTTCACGGGTGGCGTTGCGCTGTTTCTCCAAGAAGTCCCGCCAAGGTTTCATGGCAGGCGTCTCTCCCACAGGAATACCGATCTTCCGCATGATGGCGGCATCGAGCCCCTGCTGCTGCATGCTTACCGGCACTTCGTAGATGGAGGGCATATCCTCGCTCTGCACTACGCACTCCAGATCCACATTACAGAAAGAAGCCACCTTCAGGCGGATAGAGTCGCTGAGGTGGCGTTCTGTTCTTAGCACGAGGATATCAGGCTGGATGCCCATCCCTTGCAACTCCTTCACCGAGTGCTGGGTAGGCTTGGTCTTCAACTCGTCAGCAGCTTTTAAATAAGGTACGTACGTCAGATGCACGCAAACGGCATCGCGGCCTAATTGCCAGCGCAGCTGACGGATAGCCTCCATAAACGGCGCACTCTCGATGTCGCCGATGGTGCCGCCCACCTCCGTTATCACGAAGTCGAGTGCCTCATCGGCATCCTCGCGCAGCATCCGCCGCTTTATCTCGTCCGTGATATGCGGCACCACCTGGATGGTCTTCCCCAGATAGTCTCCATGCCGCTCGCGATCGATGACGGTCTTGTAGATGCGACCCGTCGTAATCGAGTTGTTGCGGGTCGTATGTATGCCCGTGAATCGTTCATAGTGACCCAGATCGAGATCCGTCTCCATACCGTCTACAGTCACGTAGCACTCGCCGTGCTCATAAGGGTTCAGCGTGCCAGGATCAATGTTAATATAGGGATCAAACTTCTGGATGGTTACCTTGTAACCGCGTGCTTGCAGCAGCTTGCCGATACTGGCAGAAATGATTCCCTTTCCCAAGGAGGAAACCACACCGCCCGTAACGAAGATGTACTTTGTATCCATAAAACCAATCTATTTTATGGACTGCAAAGTTACGATGATTTCACAAAAAAACAATTCTCACCCGGACTATTTCAATTGTTAAAAACAGCCCGAACTATCATTTTGCTAAGATTACCCACCCCTTACCCTATAGATTCCTTACATTTTGAAGCGAAATAGCTCCTATTTCTTACAATGTGTCAAATAAACTTATGAGACACGAGCATATTCTTCGGATCGAGTGCCTCATCGAGTTTCTCCTGTGTCATCAGTCCCTTCTCGAGCACGATGTCGTAGACCGAACGATTGGTCTCCAGTGCCTCCTTGGCCACTTTGGTCGATGTCTTGTAGCCGATATAAGGATTCAGGGCAGTGACGATACCGATGGAGTTCTTCACCATCTCCAGACAGCGCTCCTTATTGACGGTGATGCCCAGCACGCACTCTTCCGTCAACGTCTCAATGGCATTCTTCAGCCAGATAAGGCTCTCAAAGAGCGACTCTGTGATCACAGGCTCCATCACGTTGAGCTGAAGCTGTCCGGCCTCGGCAGCAAAGCTGATGGTCGTATCGTTGCCGATCACTTTGAAGCAGACTTGGTTCACGACCTCAGGAATCACGGGATTTACCTTTCCTGGCATGATGGAAGAGCCGGGAGCCTTAGGCGGCAGGTTGATCTCATTGAGGCCGCAGCGAGGACCTGAAGCCATCAATCGCAAGTCATTACAGATCTTCGAGAGCTTCACGGCCAGACGCTTCAGGGCTGAAGAGTAACTGACGTACGCACCAGTATCAGGCGTAGCCTCCACAAGGTCGGTAGCTGATACAAAAGCCTCGCCCGTGAGTTTGGCTAGATTGGCTGCACAGAGCTTGGCAAAGCCGGGGACTGCATTCAGGCCAGTACCGATCGCAGTACCTCCCATATTGATCTCAAGCAGCAGTTTCACGTTGCGCTCCAGATTCAGGATCTCTTCCTCCAGATTGTTGGCATAGGCGTTGAATTCCTGCCCAGAGGTCATGGGCACAGCATCCTGCAACTGGGTACGCCCCATCTTGATGCAATCCTTAAACTCGTCACCCTTATAGCGGAAGGCACTGATCAAACCTGTGAGGGCTGCTATCAGGCTCTTGTTCATGTGGATGATGGCCAGACGGATGGTCGTAGGATAGACATCGTTGGTACTCTGTCCGCAGTTACAGTGGTCATTGGGCAGACAATACTGGTAGTCGCCCTTCTCGTGGCCCATGATCTCAAGTGCACGATTGGCAATCACCTCGTTGGCATTCATGTTCACCGATGTACCGGCACCACCCTGCATCATATCGATGGGGAAGTTTTCATGCCACTGTCCGTCGATGAGTTCGCGACAGGCCTGCGAGATGGCACCTGCTATCTCGTCGTTAATAACCCCAAGCGTGTGATTAGTCTGCACCGCAGCCAGCTTCACATAGGCGATGGCCTTGATGAAGTCTGGATACATCGACATCGTCTTACGCGAGATGTGATAATTGTTGATGCCACGCTGTGTCTGCACACCGTATAAGGCATCAGCCGGGACATTGAGCTCGCCTAATAGGTCGGACTCTTTTCTGAATTTCTGTTCTGACATAGCTTTATAGTTTTAGTAAAGGAATGATATGATCAAGTAACCAACGCCAATACTGACAAAGGTAGTGATGAAGCCTGCGAGCTGGAACGAATGGTTCAGCACATAGCGGCCTATGCGCGTCGTTCCGGTGGTGTCGAAGTTGATGGCAGCTACCTCCGTGGGATAGTTGGGCACGAAGAAGTAACCGTTAACAGCTGGGAACATAGCCACAAGCGCCAGTGGCTGTATGCCCAGTCCGATGCCCAACGGGAAAAGGGTGCGCACAGTGGCAGCCTGGGAGAAAAGCATAATACTCATAATAAACAGAGCCACTGAGAAGAGGAACGGATACTGGGATACGACATCTGCAATACTGCTCTTGAAGAACTCCAGATTGCCATTGAAGAATGTGTCGCCCATCCATGCGATACCGAAGATCGAAATCATGGCATTCATACCCGCACCAAAGATGTTGCCACTGACGGCATCCTTCACACTGGCCTTGCCGACAATAAGAATCAGGGCAGCAATTGACATCATCACTATCTCGATTGTCTCTGGCATAGTAAGGCTCTCTGTAGTGCCATTTACCTCAAACGAAGGACGCAGCGAAGGAATGCTGCCGAACAGTACCACGAGGATAACGCCAACGAGAAATGCCAGCACGCTCCACTTGGCATGCGGATTCGGGCTCTGTTCCATCTGCTCCAGCGTCTTCGCTTCGGCTTCAGGATCTATCAGTCCCTCGCGAACGCGCTGCTGATAGACGGGATCGTCATCCAGTTCCTTGCCAACGCGGTTCTGTACAAACGCAGCCACGAGGATCGCAATGAGCGAGGCAGGAATACACACCAGCAGGATATCTTTCAGCTCTATGCCCTGTCCACCTAATAAATCCGTAGAAATGACAGCTGCAGTGGCTGCTGACATCGGACTACCCGTGATACCAAGCGAAGCTGCTATCGTCGCCACGGTCATCGGTCGCTCAGGGCGTATCTTCGAGTTCTTGGCAATCTCTGCAATGATTGGCAGCAGCGAGTACGAGGTGTGGGCAGTACCTGCTACGAGGCAGAAAAGCCAAGTGGTAAGCGGACCGTAGTAGGTGATGTGGTCGGGATGGCTGCGCAGGAACTTTGCCGCCAGTCCTACCAGATAGTCCAGTCCTCCAGCTGCCTGAAGTGCTGCCGTCGCGGTAATCACCGAGGCAATGATAAGCATCACGTCGATGGGAATCTTACCGGGGCGCATACCAAAGATGAACACAAGGATGAAGACACCTACCATACCGTAGATACCCATTCCGATACCACCGATTCTGGCTCCGATGAAAATCATCGTCAGCACAATGATTAGCTGTAAAATAACTATCAATGTAACCATAGGCCAATTTAAAGATTAAGTTAGAGCAATTTCAAACGCAAAGATAAACAAATTTTTCCATCTATCAAAGAAAAATGGAAAAAATCGAGCGGAAAAACGCAAATCCGCCTCGCACTGCGCTCTGCCCCTGCCGCAACCGCCTTGCACTGGGGTCTGGTACTGACGTAAAGTCGCGAGCGACTTTCTCGTCAGGGCCTGACCCTAGCGCAAGGCCCCGCCGCAAATGATCCAAGCAAATGAATGCTAAGTCTGCAAAAACATCACCTTGAACTTCGTTCGAGCTTGCTAAGGCTCGGTAGATTGATCAAGATCATCTATCCTCGCAAAAACGCAACCTTCCTCCTATTCCCCTCCGCCCTAACCGCGAAATGCACCCAATACGAACCCTTCTTCGAACGCTCAATCAGCAGTTCATCGAACTTCTGACCCGTCAAATCGGCATAGTCCGCCAGAATCACCCCATACCTCATGGCCTGTATCGCATCAGATACCTTTATATCCGCAGCACATCCAGAAAGATGATTTGA
>OCTX012267185.1_pt1 | contig 13378 bp, 14 predicted proteins | sample 1539691 | NCBI WGS metagenome assembly OCTX01 (sample SAMN02144231, study PRJEB22623) | gut metagenome | biome: sheep rumen | host: Ovis aries | place: New Zealand
AGGGCCTTGTCGTGATCGGTGACGTGAAGCGCGGCGATATCGGCTCGACCTCGGCGGCTTACGCAGCCGCCCATCTCGGGAAAACCCAGGTCGGATCGAATTTTTACGCACCGTTCGACGAGGATTTCGCGACGGTGAATCCCTACCTCGGGAGCGACGGCGTCGTGCCTTTCCTCAAGGCGTGCACGGAGCATGACAGGGGCATTTTCGTTCTGGTGAAGACGTCGAACCCGTCGAGCGGGGAGTTCCAGGACCGTCTGATCGACGGGCGGCCGCTCTATGAGCTGGTCGGCGAGATGGTGAACGAGTGGGGCAGCCAGGCTATGGATCCCTCGCCGGAGGCGGAGGGCTACTCGGAAGTCGGCGCGGTCGTCGGCGCGACTTACTCGGAGATGGGCAAACGGCTTCGTGAACTCATGCCGAAATCCTACATCCTGGTGCCGGGCTACGGCGCGCAGGGAGGCAAGGGCAGGGACCTCGTCAATTTCTTCAACAGGGACGGGCTCGGCGCGATCGTCAATTCCTCCCGCGGCATCATCGCGGCCTGGAAGCAGGAGAAGTACGCGAAGTACGGGGAGGAGCATTTTGATGAGGCGGCAAGAGCCGCGGTCATTGACATGCAGAAGGACATCGCGGAAGCCCTGGCATAAGGAGCGCCTATGAGACATGAAACGGCAGCGGTGGTCTTCCAGGAGACCATCGCGGAAAATATAAAGAGCCTTGTGCTCCGCGTGAGCTTTGCGGACGAGATCGTGCCGGGGCAGTTCATTTCCCTCTACAGCGCGGATAAGAGCCGGCTGCTTCCGCGGCCGATCTCGATCTGCCAGGTGAACCGCGAGGCGGGCACGATCCGTCTGGTCTACCGGCTTGCCGGCGCGGGCACGCGCGAGTTCGCGCTTCTTTCGCCCGGCGACACGGTGAAGGTGCTGGGACCGCTGGGGAACGGCTTCCCGGTGAAGGATTTTACGGATAAAAATGTCCTCCTCATCGGGGGCGGCATCGGCATCCCTCCGCTTCTTCAGACGGCAGCGGAGCTTCATAAGGCTTCCTTTGCGGTCGGTTACCGCTCGGAAACTTACTTATATGAAGATATGCAGGCGATCGGGGACGTCTACGTGTCGACCGAGGACGGCTCGCTCGGCACGAAGGGCAATGTCCTCGACGCGATCCGCGAAAACGGCCTGCATCCGGACGCGGCCTTTGCCTGCGGCCCGAAGCCGATGCTGAGGGCGCTTTCCGCATGGGCGGAAAATGAAAACATCCCTCTCTACATCTCGATGGAGGAGCATATGGCCTGCGGGATCGGCGCATGCCTTGCCTGCGTCTGCAAGACGACGGAGGAGGACGGCCACTCCCATGTGAAAAATGCAAGGATCTGCAAGGACGGTCCGGTATTCCTGTCGAAGGAGGTGGACCTTACATGAGCGCCTTTACGCCGAAAACAGAAGTGAAAATCGCGGGCGTCACGCTCAAAAACCCGGTGATGACCGCCTCGGGGACCTTCGGCTCCGGCATGGAGTACGGGGAATTCTTCGATCTCTCAAAGCTCGGGGCCGTTGTGACCAAAGGCGTCGCGGACAAACCCTGGCCGGGCAATCCGACGCCGAGAATCGCGGAGACGCCGTCGGGCATGCTGAACGCGATCGGGCTGCAGAATCCGGGGATCGATGTGTTCATTTCCCGCGATCTGCCCTATCTCGCTCAGTACGACACGAAGGTGATCGTCAACGTCTGCGGGCACTCCGAGGAGGAGTACCTCAACGTCGTGCGGCGCCTTGCGGAGACCGATGCGGACATGCTCGAGATCAACATCTCCTGCCCGAACGTGAAGGAGGGCGGCATCGCCTTCGGCACAGACCCGAAGGCGGTCGAGCGGATCACTCGGGCGGTCAAAAGGGAGGCCAGGCAGCCGGTCATCATGAAGCTCTCGCCGAACGTCACGGACATCAGGGTCATGGCGCGCGCGGCGGAAGCAGGCGGCGCGGACGCGGTCTCGCTCATCAACACGCTGACCGGGATGAAGATCGATATCGAGCGCCGCACCTTCGCGATCGCGAACAGGACCGGCGGGCTCTCGGGCCCGGCGATCAGGCCGGTCGCGGTCAGGATGGTCTACGAGGCGTCCCATGCGGTCTCGATTCCGGTGATCGGGATGGGCGGCATCATGAGCGGCGAGGACGCGGTCGAGTTCCTCATGGCCGGCGCGAGGGCGGTCTCGGTGGGGACGGCGCATTTTCAGGATCCGCTGGCATCGCTCAGGGTCGCGGAGGGGATCCGCGCGTTCCTTGAGCGGAAACAGATCGAAGACGTCAACGATATTGTCGGAATTGTGTCATAAGGAGAGTCTATGGAACAGTACAAGCAGGAGTTTATCGAGTTCATGGTGGACGCCGGCGTCCTCACGTTCGGCGATTTTGTGACCAAGAGCGGACGGAATACGCCGTTCTTCGTCAACACGGGCTTCTATAAATACGGCGGCCAGATGGCCCGCCTCGGCGGTTACTACGCGAAGGCGATCGAGCAGAATTTCGGGCTCGATTTCGACGTCCTCTTCGGACCGGCCTACAAGGGCATCCCGCTCTCGGTTGCGGCGACGATGGAGATCTCCCGCCTTTACGGAAAGGAGATCCGCTACTCCTCGAACCGCAAGGAGATAAAGGACCACGGTGATAAGGGGATCCTCTTAGGCAGCAAGATCGGGGACGGCGACAAGGTCGTGATCATCGAGGATGTGACGACGGCCGGCACGTCGATCCGCGAGACCGTGCCGATCCTGAAAGCCCAGGGCAATGTGGATATCATGGGGCTGGTCGTCTCGGTCGACCGGATGGAGCGCGGCACGGGAGATAAGAGCGCGCTCGCCGAGATCGAGGAAGACTTCGGGATCAAAACCTGCGCGATCGTCACGATGGCGGAGGTGGTCGAACACCTCTATAACCGCGAGTACAAGGGCCGCGTCGTGATCGACGACACGATGAAGGCCGCGATCGACGCCTACTATGCGCTCTGGGGCGTAAAATGACAGAGGGTGAAGAGAGAGAGGATAAAAGCGAATGGCAAATGAAAAACGCTACCGCTTTTTGAAGAAGACAGTCCCGAGGGAAGGCAAGATCGCGGCAGGACTTGCCGGCGCGTCCGCTTTCCTGCTGGCGCTCACGTCTTTCATTTCCTTCCTGAGGGGAGGAAACGGCGGACCGCCGGTCGGCGCGCTCGGGCTCATGGCCCTCATGCTGGCTGGCTACGGTTTTCACGTGGGCCTTACAGCCCTTCAGAACCATGAGGGGGCAAGCTCCCGGGTCACGATCCTGGGAACGCTGGCAGCCGGCATCATGACGGTCGTCTGGCTGGGGCTGTTCTTCGTCGGCCTGAGAGGCTGAACATGCAATAAACGGAGCGTCCCGAAACGACGCAAGGAGGAGAATATTATGGCAAAAGTTGGAATTGTGATGGGGTCCGATTCGGATATGCCGGTGATGGCCAAGGCTGCGGCGGTTCTGGACGAGCTGGGCATTTCCTATGAGATGAACATCATCTCGGCACACCGCGAACCGGATGAATTTTACACATACGCGCGCAGCGCGGAGGCGAGAGGCCTCAAGGTGATCATCGCCGGCGCGGGCATGGCGGCGCATCTGCCGGGTATGTGTGCGGCGATCTTCCCGCTGCCGGTCATCGGGATCCCGATGCACACGACGTCCCTGGGCGGCCGCGACAGCCTCTACTCGATCGTGCAGATGCCGAGCGGCATTCCGGTCGCGACCGTGGCGATCGGCGGCGGCGCCAATGCAGCCCTGCTTGCGGCGAAGATCCTGGCGGTCTCCGACGCAGAGCTTCTCGCCCGGCTGAAGGATTATTCGAGGAAGCTTAAGGAGCAGGTGAAGGCGAAGGATGCCCGCCTGCAGGAGACCGGCTGGAAGAATTACGGAAAGTGAGCCTGACGACGGAGAACATGGAGAGGCCCGAAGCGGGCGGAAAGGAAATGTATGGATTACAAAAGTGCCGGAGTAGACATTGAGGCGGGCTACAAGTCCGTCGAACTCATGAAGGAACATGTCAGAAAGACGATGCGCCCGGAGGTCATGACCGGTCTCGGCGGGTTCTCGGGAGCATTTTCGGCGGCGGCCCTGAAAGGGATGGAGCACCCGGTGCTTCTCTCCGGGACGGACGGCGTCGGCACGAAGCTGAAGCTGGCATTTATCCTGGACAAAAATGACACCGTCGGCATCGACTGCGTCGCGATGTGTGTGAACGACGTCGCATGCGCGGGCGGCGAGCCGCTGTTTTTCCTTGACTACATCGCCTGCGGCAAGAACTATCCGGAGAAGATCGCGGATATCGTGAAGGGCGTTGCGGAGGGCTGCCGTATGGCGGAGTGCGCGCTCATCGGCGGCGAGACCGCCGAGATGCCGGGCTTCTATCCGGAGGATGAGTACGATCTCGCCGGATTTGCGGTCGGCGTCGCGGACGAGAAGGATATCATCTCGGGCAGGGACCTTGAGGAAGGCGACGTCCTCATCGGCATGGCTTCCTCAGGCGTGCACTCGAACGGATTCTCCCTGGTGCGCAAGGTCTTCCCGATGACGAAGGAAGCCCTGAACACATACTACGATGAACTCGGAACGACGCTCGGCGAGGCCCTGATCGCGCCGACGAAGATCTATGTGAAGGCGCTCAAATCGCTGAAGAACGCGGGCGTCAGAGTCCTGGCCTGCTCGCACATCACGGGCGGCGGCTTCTATGAAAATGTCCCCCGCATGCTGAAGGAAGGCACCCGCGCGGTCATTAAGAAGGACAGCTATGAGGTCCCGGCGATCTTTAAGCTGCTCATGAAGACCGGCAATATCGAAGAGAAAATGATGTACAACACCTACAATATGGGGATCGGCATGGTGATCGCGGTCCGTCCGAATGAGAAGGACGCTGCGCTCGCCGCGATTGAAGCAGCCGGCGAGAAGGGCTATGTGATCGGATCGATCACCGCCGGCGAGAAAGGCGTGGAGCTTATATGAAAACACTGCGCATGACCGTTCTTGTCTCCGGCGGAGGCACCAACCTGCAGGCGATCATCGACGGGATCGGGGACGGCTCGATCACGAACGCGGAGATCGTCGGCGTCATCAGCAACAATCCGGGCGTCTATGCGCTGGAGCGCGCCGCGAAGGCGGGGATCCCGGCCTTTGTGATCTCGCCGAAGGCATTTTCCGACAGGGCAGCCTTCAATACCGCCCTCAAGGAGAAGATCGACGAGCTCGGGACGGATCTTGTGGTCCTTGCGGGCTGCCTCGTCACGATCCCGGAGATCCTGATCGACGCCTATGAAAACAGAATCATCAACATCCACCCGGCTCTCATCCCCGCATTCTGCGGAAAGGGTTATTACGGGCTCAAGGTCCACGAGGCGGCGCTTGCACGCGGCGTGAAGCTGTCGGGCGCGACGGTGCATTTTGTGAACAGGGACCTTGACGCGGGCCCGATCATCCTGCAGAAGGCGGTCGAGGTGCTGCCGGGCGATACGCCGAAGGTGCTGCAGCAGCGCATCATGGAGCAGGCGGAGTGGAAGATCATGCCGGCGGCCATCAACCTGATCGCGAACGGAAAAGTGACGGTCGAGGGCGGCAAGGCGATCATCAGCGATTAAAGCGAGGAGGCAGATTATGAAAATACTGATCGTAGGCAGCGGCGGAAGAGAGCACGCGATCGCCTGGGCAGTCGCGAAGAGCCCGAAGGCGGAGAAGATCTACTGCGCTCCGGGAAATGCAGGCATCGCGGAATTCGCGGAATGCGTGCCGATCGGAGCGATGGAGTTTGAGAAACTGGCGGATTTCGCCGAGGAGAAGGGCGTCGACTTCGCGATCATCGGGATGGATGATCCGCTGGTCGGCGGCATCGTCGACGTTTTTGAAGCGCGGGGCATCCGGACGTTCGGACCGCGGAAGAATGCGGCGATCATCGAGGGCTCCAAGGCATTTTCCAAGGAGCTGATGAAGAAATACAATATCCCGACCGCAGGCTACACGACGGTGTATTCTGCGGCGGAAGCCAGGGAGTTCCTCAGGACGGCGAAGTTCCCGATCGTCCTCAAGGCGGACGGGCTCGCGCTCGGCAAGGGCGTCCTCATCTGCAATACGCCGGAGGAGGCGGAAGCGGGCGTCGTCGAGATCATGGAAGATAAAAAGTTCGGCGCCGCCGGCGACAAGATGGTCATCGAGGAGTTCATGACCGGCCGGGAGGTCTCCGTGCTGTCCTTCTGCGACGGGAAGACCATCAAGCCGATGACCTCCGCCCAGGACCACAAGCGGGCGGGCGACGGCGATACGGGGCTCAATACGGGCGGCATGGGGACATTTTCTCCGAGTCCGTTCTACACCGCGGAGGCGGATGCGTTCTGCCGGGAATATATCTACCAGAGGACCGTGGATGCACTCGCGGCCGAGGGCAGACCGTTCGTCGGGATCATCTTCTTCGGCCTCATGCTGACGGCGGACGGACCGAAGGTGCTCGAGTACAACTGCCGGTTCGGCGATCCGGAGGCCCAGGTGGTCATCCCGCGCATGAAAAATGACATGCTCTCCGTCATGGAAGCCTGCGTGGACGGCCGTCTTGACGAGATCGACCTTCAGTTTGAGGACAATGCAGCGGTCTGCGTCGTGCTGGCGTCAAGCGGTTACCCGGTGAAGTACGCGAAGGGGTTCCCGATCCGCGGACTTGAGAACTTTAAGGGGGCGGAAGATAAGTTTGTCTTCCATGCCGGCACGAAGTTCGACGCGGAGGGCAGGATCGTGACGAACGGCGGGCGCGTGCTCGGCGTCACGGCGCTCGGGAAGACGCTCGTCGAGGCGAGGGCGAACGCGTACAAGGCGACGGAGCTTATCGAGTTTGACAACAAGTATATGCGCCATGATATCGGGAAGGCGATTGACGAGGCGTGATAGGGACGGTTCTGTCTGCGCAAAAAGTTGAAGCGGCAAGGTTCAAAAATGAACCTTGCCGCTTCAACTTTTCGCGTTAAGAACCGTCCCCCGCGGTTTCCAGAACCGTCCCTCAGGAACCGTCCCCGAAATTTTACCGGGCGAGGATGCCGTAGAGGATCCGGTAAAGCTCCGCCGCGTCCGGGCCGGAGAGGGGGACGCATGCGGAGACCGCGGAGGGGATCCCCTCGGCCTTCGCGCGGAGCGCGCGCCCTTCTTCGGTCAGGAAGATCTCAACGACCCGCTCGTCGTCTTCCCGCCTTCTGCGCTCGATGAGGCCCCTGTCCGAGAGCTTCTTTAAGAGAGGCGTGAGCGTCCCGCTGTCGAGGAAAAGGCGCTCGCCGAGCTCGCTGACCTTGAGGCCATCCGTCTCCCAGAGAACCAGGAAGACCAGGTACTGGGTGTAAGTGAGTCCGAGCGGCTTCAGGAGCGGCGCGTAGAGCCCCGTGACCTGCCTGGCCGCCGCGTAGAGCGGGAAGCAGAGCTGGTTTTTGAGGAGAAGAGGATCGAAATCATGCTCCGACGGAGAAAGAGACATCAGAGAAGTCCCTCCACGCAGGCGGCGACATCCTTCATGTCGGCGGTCGGCTCGAAGCGCGCGACGACATTGCCGGAGCGGTCGACGACGAATTTCGTGAAGTTCCACTTGATCTCGGGGTTGTTCTTGTAATCCTTGTCGATCTTTTTCAGCATCGCGCCCATCATGAGGGCCATCGGGCCGTGGCCGAAGCCTTCGAAGCCCTTCTGGCTCTTTAAATATTTGAAGAGCGGGAGGGCATTTTCGCCGTTGACGTCAGATTTCTTCATCTGCGGGAACTGCGTGTTGTACTTGAGCTGGCAGAACTCGTGGATCTCGTCGTCCGTGCCCGGGGTCTGGCCGGCGAACTGGTTGCAGGGAACGTCGATGATCTCGAGACCCTTGTCGTGGAACTTCTCGTACATCTCCTCAAGATCCTTGTAGTGCGGGGTAAAGCCGCAGCCGGTCGCGGTATTGACGATCAGCATGACCTTGCCTTCGTAGTTTTTGAGAGAGATCTCTTCATTTTTCGGTGTCGTTACAGAATAATCATAAATACTCATAAGATATAACCTCCGCTTCAGGATAAAACATTTAATGCAATTAGATTGTATCAAATATAAAAGATGGTGTCAAGACGCTTTTTCTTCTTTTATTTTTCAATAATGTATTGTATAATGACCATATCGCTCAGAAAGGGCTTCCCGGGAGGGAGGCGGAGCGGCCTTGCCGGCAGGCGGTGCCGGATGAAAATTTCACATTTGGAGGTTGCTATGAAGTACGTATGTAATGTCTGCGGCTACGAGTACGATCCCGAGATCGGCGATCCGGACAACGGCATCGAACCGGGCACTGCCTGGGAAGATGTTCCGGAAGACTGGGTCTGCCCGCTGTGCGGCGTCGGTAAGGATGATTTTACCGCTGAAGAATGATCGTAAAGGAAGGCAGGCCGGAGAACGGCCTGCCTGAATTTCAGGCTTTTACGGCTTCATTTTACATTGTGAGGATTTATGAGGAGATTGTTATGAAGAAGGCAGGAGTCTTGGTTCTTTCATTTTTGACGGCAGCATCCCTGATTGCATGCGGAGGCGCTTCCGGGGAGAGCTCGCATGAGCCGCCCGCGGAGAGCACGGCTGTGGAGAGCCAGGCTGCAGAGAACCTCGAGAGCACGCCGGAGCCTTCCGCGCAGCCGGAGGAAACCGTGTTCCCGGCGGCGGAGGTCCCGCAGATTATTTTTGATGAGACGCAGACGTCCATGCTGAAGCCGGCTGACGCGATCCTGCTCACGGAGTACCTGACGAGGCTTTACTACGACCCGGCGGACGCGGTCACTTACTGGACGACTCTGTATTATTATCTGTCCGTTTACGGACCGCTGACTTCCGGCGGCTCCTACGCGGAGCTCGAGGACGGGCAGTACCTGGTCCTCGGCGTGGACGCGATCCGCGAGGCGGGCAGGGTCGTCTTCGGGGAGACGACGGCGATGCCGGAGATTCCGGAGACCATTCATCGCATCAGCCTGCATGAGGACGGATACTATTACATCAAGATGGATCCCCGTCCGCAGTCTGTGCCGGAGCTGGTAAGCGGCATCGTGAATTCGGACGGCACCTGCGACATCGTCGCAAGACTCTGCGACACCAACGGACGCTCGCTGTGCGTGGAGAGCTTCCATCTTGTGCCCAAGACGGGCGTCAACAGCCTGCTCGGGGTCGAATACTACTACACGATATCTTCTGTCGGACTCGGATGATGGGATAAGGAGTGTCAATGAATCGAAAACTGACAAAAGAAGCAGCGAAGGCCCTTGAGATCGCGGAGAGAGAAGCCGCTTATGCGCAGAGCTCCGGTGTGGGGACGGAACATCTTCTGATGGGACTTTTAAAAGCGACGAAGGGAACAGCTTCGTCGCTTCTTTCAGATGCGGGGATCACGCCGGAAAGGCTTTCCGAGCTGATCGAGAAGCTGGTCTCCTCCGGGGACGCGGTCCTCACGAAGGAGAAGAGCGGCCTTACGCCGCGTGCGGAAAATGTACTCGCGGAGAGCGAGATGCTGGCAGGCTCCTTCGGCGCCGCGGAAATCGGGACCGAGCACATCCTGCTGGCCCTGCTCCGCGATACCGACTGCGTCGCGGCAAGGCTCCTGCACACGATGGGGATCGATGTCCGCAGAATGTACGGGGATACGATCGTCGCGATGGGCATGGAAGGCATGTTCGATGAGAAGGATCTCTTCAGCGGTCGCGCCATGAGGAGCTCCGCCGGGGCGACGCCGACGATCGACGCCTACAGCTGCGACCTGACCCGCCTTGCGGCGGAGGGAAGACTTGATCCGGTCATCGGGCGCGAGAGCGAGATCAGCCGCATCATGCAGATCCTGAGCCGCCGCACCAAAAATAACCCTTGCCTCGTCGGGGAACCCGGCGTCGGCAAGTCTGCGATCGTGGAGGGGCTGGCGCAGCGCATTTCCATGGGACTTGTGCCGGAAAATGTCAGAGGCAAGCGAGTGCTCATGCTGGACCTTGCCGGCATGGTCGCGGGCTCCAAATACCGGGGCGAGTTCGAGGAGCGCATCAAGAACATCGTGCGCGAGGCGGCGGAGAGCCACAATATCCTTTTATTTATCGACGAGCTGCACACGATCATCGGGGCCGGCGGCGCGGAGGGAGCGCTCGACGCCTCCAATATCCTGAAGCCGTCGCTCTCGAGAGGCGAGATTCAGCTGATCGGCGCGACGACCGCCGACGAATACCGGAAATATATCGAGAAGGACGCGGCTCTGGAGCGGCGCTTCCAGCCGGTGACGGTCGAGGAACCGACGACGGAGGAGACCGTTAAGATACTGGAAGGGATCCGGCCGCTCTATGAGCATCATCACGGCGTTGTGATATCGGATGAGGCGCTGACGGCGGCGGTCGACCTCGCGGAGCGCTACCTGAACGACCGCCGGCTGCCCGACAAGGCGATCGACCTGGTCGATGAGGCGGCTTCCAAGGTGCAGCTGGGGGATTACGGCAGGGCGCAGGGCGCTGCGGACCTGGAAATGAAACTCCACGACCTGAAACGGGAGAAGGAAGACCTCATCATGGCCGGCGATATCGCCGGGGCAAGAAAACTGCAGGAAGAGCAGGCTGCCCTCGAGGCGGAACTGGCGAAAGAGAAGAAAAAGTCCGTCCCGGGCAATAAAAAGCGCGTCGTGGACGCCCAGGCCGTCGCGGCTGTCGTTGCAGACTGGACCAGGATCCCGGTGTCGAAGCTCACGGAGGCTGAATCGAAACGTCTGGCGAGGCTGGAGGACAGGCTGCACGAGCGCGTGATTGGGCAGGACGAAGCGGTGAAGGCAGTCGCCTCCGCGGTGAAGCGCGGCAGGGCCGGCCTTAAGGATCCGAAGAGGCCGATCGGTTCATTTTTATTCCTGGGACCGACCGGTGTCGGCAAGACCGAGCTCTCGAAGGCGGTCGCCGAGGCGGTCTTCGGCTCGGAGAAGAACATGATCCGGGTCGATATGTCCGAATATATGGAAAAATACAGCGTCTCCAGGATGATCGGTTCTCCGCCTGGCTATGTCGGCTACGACGAGGGCGGCCAGCTCTCGGAGCAGGTGAGGCGGAACCCCTACAGCGTCGTCCTGTTCGACGAGATCGAGAAGGCGCATCCGGACGTTTTCAACGTCCTCCTGCAGGTGCTGGACGAGGGTCATATCACCGAGGCGCACGGGCGCAAGGTCGATTTCAAGAACACCTGCATCATCATGACGTCCAATGCGGGCGCCAAGGCGATCGTGGATCCGAAACGGCTGGGCTTTGGCGCGCGCGGCGACGCCCAGAAGGATTATGAACGCATGAAGAGCAGCGTCATGAACGAGGTGCAGCGGCTCTTCAGGCCGGAATTCCTGAACCGTATCGACGAGATCATCGTTTTCCACACCCTCGGCACCGAGGAGGTGGAGAAGATCGCCGGACTTATGCTGAAGGAGCTCACCGACCGGGCTGCAAAGGAGCTCGACATGACGCTCAAGATTACGCCCCCGGTCAGAAAATACCTGGCGAAGAACGGATTCTCCGAGAAATACGGCGCGCGGCCGCTCCGCCGTGCGATCCAGGAGAAGATCGAGAATCCGCTGTCGGATTTCCTGATCGGCGGAAAGATCGCGCGGGGAGACACCGTGCAGGTGCGGATCCGCGGTGAGAGAATTGCATTTTTCAGGGACGATCAGGAGATCACAGACTGATCGGGCCCGGCTGCCGGAGGAACTATGGCTGTCAAGAAGAAAACGGTTTTTTTCTGCCAGAACTGCGGATTTGAGTCCGCAAAATGGATGGGGCAGTGCCCTGCCTGCCATGAGTGGAATTCATTTGTCGAGGAACCGAAGGAGAAGAGCGCGGCGGGCGGATCGAAGAGAAGAGTTCTCTCTTCGAAACCTGTCCTTCTGCGCGACGTCTCCGCGGAGGAAAATGAAAGAACGGCGATCGGCATGCCGGAATTCGACCGGGTGCTTGGCGGCGGCATCGTGAAAGGCTCGCTTGTCCTGATCGGCGGCGATCCGGGTATCGGAAAATCCACGATCCTCCTGCAGGCGGCGAAGCTGCTCGCGCAGAGGGGAAAAAAGATCCTCTATATATCGGGTGAGGAGAGTCTCGCGCAGATCCGCATGCGCGCGGAGCGTCTTGGGGAGATCCCGGAGGGGCTGTTCCTCTACTGCGAGACCAATCTCGGGGATATCCGGGAGGTGATCGAGACGGAGAAGCCCGACATGTGCGTGGTGGATTCGATCCAGACCATGTACAACGAGGAGGTAGCCTCCGCACCGGGCTCTGTATCCCAGGTACGGGAGTCCACGAACGTGCTCATGATGCTCGCGAAGGGGCTGGGGGTTTCTATTTTCATCGTCGGGCACGTCACCAAGGAAGGCGCGGTCGCCGGCCCGCGCGTGCTCGAGCATATGGTGGACACGGTCCTCTATTTCGAGGGGGACCGCTATGCCTCTTACCGTATCCTCAGGGCGGTGAAGAACCGTTTCGGGTCGACGAACGAGATCGGCGTCTTTGAAATGAGAGGCGCGGGACTTGTCGAAGTCCCGAACCCTTCCGAATACATGCTGAGCGGCCGGCCGGAGCACGCTTCCGGTTCGGTGGCGGCCTGCACGGTCGAGGGGACGCGCCCGATCCTTGTCGAGATTCAGGCGCTGGTCGCGCGGACATCCTTCGGGGTGCCGCGGCGGACGGCGGCGGGCACCGACTACAACCGGGTGAACCTGCTTCTGGCGGTCCTTGAGAAGCGCTGCGGGATCGACATGAGCTCCTGCGACGCTTACATCAATATTGCGGGCGGGATCCGGCTCACGGAGCCGGCGCTGGATCTCGGGATCATACTGGCGGCGGCGTCCAGCTTCCGTGATATCGAGATCCCGGAAAATGTCTGCGCATTCGGGGAAGTCGGCCTCGCAGGTGAAGTCAGGGCCGTAGGGCAGGCGGAGAACCGCGTGCGGGAAGCCAGGAGACTCGGCTTCGCAAAAGTGATCGTTCCGAAGGCCAATATGGGGAGCCTCAGGAAGATCGAGGGTATCGAGATCGCGCCGGTCGGGAGCGTCAGAGAGGCGATTTCGGCTGCCGAAAAAAAACTTGAAAAAAAGTGAAAAAAGTGCTTGCAAAAAGTCTGAACATCTGATAATATTCCATCTGCACCGCAAAAGCGGGGGACGCGAAAAAAGCGGTGCAGAAAAAACTTCCGAAAAAAATCAAAAAAGTGCTTGACAAATGAAAGCGCCGGTGATATCTTAAGGGAGTTGCGGCCGATGAGGCCGAGCACATTGATAACTGAACAGTGATACACATCAAGACTCGAAAATTCTTTACAAGTTTCGTGAAACGGAACAAACCAAAGTAAGTAAGGAA
>OCTX012289001.1_pt1 | contig 13375 bp, 9 predicted proteins | sample 1539691 | NCBI WGS metagenome assembly OCTX01 (sample SAMN02144231, study PRJEB22623) | gut metagenome | biome: sheep rumen | host: Ovis aries | place: New Zealand
GGCGGCGAGGCTGACGATAGCGAGCGTCCATCCGATACCCGATCCGAGCGCGTAGGCCACGCAGTCGCCCACACCTCCGATGAACTGAGTGGACTCAGGCTCGAGGTTGATGCGCTGCTGCATGAACAGCGATGCGCCCATGATGGCGCAGTTCACGGCAATCAGAGGGAGGAATATACCGAGGGCTGCATAGAGCGAAGGAGAGAATTTCTCCACGATCATCTCCACGAGCTGCACCATGGCGGCAATCACGGCAATGAAGAGGATGAAGCTGAGGAAAGTGAGGTCCACGCCGAGGATTCCCTCAGCTGCGAGCACCTTCGTCTGCAGCAGATAGTCCACAGGGACCGTGATGAGGAGCACGAACGTGACAGCGATGCCGAGTCCGAGCGAAGTCTTCACAGTCTTGGATACAGCAAGATAAGAGCACATACCCAAGAAGAACGCGAAGATCATGTTGTCGACGAAAATCGAGCGAACAAATAAACTAAAGAAATGTTCCATAATTTTTACGTTTTTTACTTAGTTATGTGATTACTGTATTTTGTCCTTGTTGTAGGCACGGTGTGCCCAAATCACGCATGCGAGCAGGATGAGCGCCATGGCCGGCATGGTCATCATACCGTTGTGGAGGTATCCGCCGCCGTTGTCGAGCAGCCAGGAGTCCGGAATGATCTGGAATCCGAAGATGGAGCCGAAACCGAGCAGCTCACGCACGAAGCCGACGATGACGAGGATGATGGCATAGCCCAGTCCGTTGGCGATACCGTCGAGGAACGACTCCCACGGACCGTTCATCATGGCGAAGGCCTCAAGGCGTCCCATGAGGATACAGTTGGTGATGATCAGTCCCACATAGACAGAGAGCTGTACGCTCACGTCGTAGACGTATGCTTTCAGGATGTTGCTCACGATAGTCACGAGCGCTGCAACCACGACGAGCTGTACGATGATACGGATACGGTTCGGGATGGTCTTGCGGATGAGAGATATGATCACGTTAGAGAAAGCCGTGATGACCGTCACGCTCAGTCCCATGACGATGGCAGGCTTGAGTTGCGATGTCACAGCGAGTGCGGAGCAGATGCCAAGCACCTGAACAGCAATCGGGTTGTTCAGGTTGAGAGGGCTTTTGAATACTTCGCCATTCTCCTTTGAAAATAATTTACCCATATTCTTTGTCCTCCTTTATTTTTTTAGATTATCAAGGATGTCGGCATACATGCCTAAGCCTTTCTTTATCATTTCATCTACACCATTTGAAGTCAGAGTGGCTCCGGTGATGCCGTTCACGTAGTTGTCGGGAGAAATCTTGCCTTCCTTGCCCTTCTTCACCACGCTCAGCGCAACATCGGAAGCGCCGCCAGCATGAACTTTCTTGCCCTTGAAGCTGTCCTGGAACCATTTCTCCGTGATGCGTGCGCCAAGGCCGGCGGTCTCGCTCTCATGAGAGAAATAAGTGCCATAGACGGTCTCGCAGTCGTCGTCCAAAGCCACATAGCCCCAGATTCCGCCCCACAGGCCGGCTCCGGTCATCGGAACCACATACTTGGTCTGGCCGTCAACCTCAGCCACATAGAACGGGCGGTTGGATTCTGACATGTCCTTGTTTGCAACGGCAAATCCGCCATTATCCTGCTTTTCTGCCACGGTCTTGCCGTAAATCGGGTCAGCCTTCACCATTTCGTTGTATTTTCCCTCAACGTCATAGTCTGAGCCTTTCTCGATTCCGAGCGCGGCCAGGATCTGGCTTTTCTTGTCGTTGTCCTCGTTTGCCTTCTGAGTAGGGCCGAGAACCTGTGCGACGAAAGCGAGCAGGAATGCCACGATGATCACCATGATGGAAGCATATATGATAGTATATGCATTACCGTTTGTATTCAGTTTTCCCATAGCTTAGTCCTCCTTCACTTTTATGGCACGCTTGGCGCGCTTGTTAATATTGCTCTGAACCACGCAGTAGTCGATGAGCGGAGCGAACACGTTCATCAACAGGATGGCCAGCATCATGCCCTCCGGGTATCCGGGATTGAGCACACGGATGATGACGGCCATGACGCCGATGAGGAATCCGTAGATCCACTTACCGCACTCAGTACGTGCAGAGGTGACAGGGTCGGTGGCCATGAACACTGCACCGAAGCAGAAACCACCCACCGTGAGGTGCTCGTACCACTCGAAGTTATCAGTCACCTTGTCCTTGAAGATGAACGCCATGAGCGCACCACCTACGAACACGCTGAGCATCGTCTTCCAGCTGGCCACACCAGTGACGAGCAGCAGGCAGGCACCCAGTGCGATGGCGATGACGCTGGTCTCACCGATGGAACCTGGCATCACACCCGTGATGGTGTCCATGAAAGAAGTGGAAACAGGGTCGCCTGCTGCTATCTGTCCGAGAGGAGTGGCGGCGGTGTAAGAGTCCACGTTACCGCTCACGCCAGTGATGCAGTCCATGTAGTTCTGGTTCACCCACACCTTGTCGCCCGACATGGTAGATGGATAAGAGAAGAAGAGGAACGCGCGCGTGACGAGCGCCACGTTAAAGATGTTCATTCCTGTTCCGCCAAACACTTCTTTCGCGAAGATGACAGCGAAAGCAGTGGCTATGGCGATGATCCACAGCGGGCAGTTGATTGGCACGATCATCGGAATGAGAATACCGCTGACAAGGAATCCCTCATGGATTTCCTCGTTCTTCCACTGTGCCACAGTGAACTCGATTCCGAGTCCGACGAGATAGCTGACCACGATTTTCGGCAGTACGGCAGCCAAGCCGTAGAAGAAGCTGCTCCAGAATGCAGGATCCTGCTCGCCATTGGCGATATAGTGCCAGTGTCCTACGTTCCACATTCCGAAGAGCAGTGCCGGGGTCAGTGCGATCACAACAAACGACATGATGCGCTTGGAGTCGATGGCATCATGGATATGAGCTCCTTTGGCCTTGGCCGTGTCGTTGGGGACGTACATGAACGTCTCGAAACCGTCGAACACCGACCGGAAAGCGTGGAGCTTCCCGCCTTCCTGAAACGAAGGCTTGATCTTGTCGAGAAATTTTCTTAAACCCATTATTGTTATTTACGATTTACAAATTTACGATTTACGATTTATTTAGAAAATCTTTCATTTTACCTCTGTTCCGTTTTGCGGGAAGAAGGCATGGTCGTTAGTCGCAAATTTGTTGTTATTATTTCCATGAATTATGCATTTTCCTTGCGGAGCATGTCGAGACCCTCGCGTACGATGCGCTGCAACTCGAGCTTCGAGCTGTCTACGAACTCGGCCATGGCGAAGTCTTCAGGTGCCACCTCATAGATGCCCAGCGCCTCCATGCGGTCGATGTCGCCGGCGATGATGGCCTTGACGAGCTGCTCAGGGAAGATGTCCATCGGAAAGACGCTGTCGTACTCGCCCGACATGATCATGTGGCGGTAGCCGCCCTTGATTCGTGCGTCGCAAACATATTCCTTCTTCTTGCCCATGAGCCATGAGAAGTAGGTGCGGCTGGAAGAGAACTGCTTGAATCTCGGCATGATCCAACCGAATGCCTCGTCAGCGTCGTCGCCCTCAGGAATTGCAGTCACCTCGGTGGTGTGCGCCATGAGGAAGTTGTCAAGTTCTGTCTTCGTGCCGGTGAGCGGGTTGCCGTCGATAAGGCGTACTTTCTTCTCGCTCTTCACGTTGCCGTCGAGGATGTCGCCGATACGCTGTCCTACCCTCACCTTGGCGTATGCAGGTTTTTGGATCTCACTGCCTGCCACGGCGATGATGCGTGAGAAATCCACTTTACCCGTCATCACCACTTTACCGATGAAGATCAGCTCCTCAGGGCCGATGGTCCACACCACTTCACCTTTGTTCACAGGATTGAGATGGTTGATCTGCACTCCAACGTTGCCGGCAGGGCATTTTCCGTCGAAGACTGTCACCTTTGCGTTCTCAGCTTTCAGGATGGCCACTGCAGCGCCACGTTTCGCGCCAAGATAGACCGGAGCTATCTTTGCCAATGCGTCGATACCTGCCTGGAATGCGGCCTCGTTGCCCTTGAGCGCCACCTCGAAGTCGGCTGCCAGCGGCATGTCGCAGAAAGTAGAGCAGAAGATGGCCTTCGGCTTGTCCTCAGGATTAGCCACAACGGCATAGGGACGCTGGTTGATGTAGGCAAAGAGCCCTGCTTCAAGCAGCAGGCGCATCACGTCGTCCGACGTTGCCTTCGCCAGGTCCAACTTGCCAAAGTCGGCATAGCTCTGGGTGGCGTCAGCCTCAACCTGAATGCTCAACACCTTGCGGCGGTCACCCCTTGCCACAGCGACTACCTTACCGCTGACTGGAGAGGTGAACTTCACTTCCGGATGCAGCTTGTCTACGAACAAGGCATCCCCGGCCTTGACCGTCTCTCCTTCTTTCACAACCACTTTCGGCTTCACACCCACGAAAGCGTCTGGAACGAGTCCGTAGACTTTCGATGACTTGGGCACCGTGATTTCCGACGATGGTTTTCCAACGAGATTGACCGTCAGGCCTTTCTTAAGTTTGATTACATTCGCCATAAATTAAAAATTATGATTTTTTGGTATACTTTTTTCTTTCCACATGAATGAAAGTGCAAAGTTACAAAATAAAAAGAAGAATAAGAAAGGAAAAAGGATAATTTTTAAAAAATGCAAAAAAATTGAGGGGTGAAAAGGAGTATTTAAATGAAGAATCATTTATAGCGGAACGAGACACATAGCGCAAATGCAGAAGTGCATTCGTCAAGAAAAGTGTGGAAAACAAGCCAACTTTCGTCAAGAAAAATGTGAAGAACGGGCTAACATTCGTCAAAAAAAGTGTGGAATACAAGTAATTATTCATCAATAAAAGTGTAGAAAATATACAATTATTCGTCAAGAAAAGTGTAAAAAATTTTGTTATTTAGTTACAAATTAGTAACTTTGCAAAAAACAAAAAAACGTAAAGAAATGAAGCGGAAATTATACGAAGATTTAATTAAATGGAAAGACAGCAAGAATCGCAAGCCATTGATACTGGAAGGCGCAAGGCAAGTGGGGAAAACCTGGCTGTTAAAAGAATTCGGAAAGAAAGAATATAAGAACATGGTATATGTCAACTGTTCCGACAATTCTTTCGCCAAAGAGCTTTTCAAGGAAGACCTCCTTCCCCAACGCATCATACGTGATTTGGAGGCATACTCAGCCGAACGGATCAAGGAAGAAAAGACCTTGATATTCTTCGACGAGATTCAAGAGTCTCCCTACGGCATCACCAGTTTAAAATATTTCTGTGAAAAGGCACCTCAGTATCACGTCGTTGTAGCCGGCTCACTGTTAGGGGTCACACATCGCCCGGGAGAATCCTATCCCGTAGGGAAAGTGGACCTTCTGCGTCTTCACCCCATGACATTTGAGGAATTTCTTTGGGCCAAAGAAGAAATCCCACTCAGCGAGGCAATCCACAACTGCGAATGGGACGTAGTGGAGGCAACCAAGTCGAAATGTCAGAATCTTCTCAGGGAATATTATTTTGTAGGCGGAATGCCAGAGGCCGTACTTGCATTCGTCAGCAGGGGACACCTGATAGATATCCGCACCATCCAGCACAACATACTGCAGACATACATGAACGACATGGCCAAGCACGCAGGAAAAGACACGGAACGAGTAAGAATGGTTTGGCAGAGCATTCCAGGACAGATGGCCAAAGAAAACAAAAAATTCATATACGGGGCAGTGAAAAAAGGAGGCAGGGCGAAAGATTTCGAGACCGCCATCCAATGGCTGGTAGACGCCGGGCTTGTCTATAAGATTCATAAATGCAAGACCCCTATTGCTCCGCTTAAATTTTATGAGGATTTCGACGCTTTCAAACTATATATGTTGGATGTAGGGCTGCTGGGAGCACTCAGTCAGACTGACGCATTACAGATTCTCACTTCTAACAATATCTTCAGCTCTTATAAAGGAGCCTTCACGGAAAACTATGTTTTGGAGCAACTTATCGTCAACCAGAGACTGCCCATTTATTATTACAGCAAAGACAACTCACAAGTGGAAGTGGACTTTCTCATACAGGCAGGCGGGAAAGTCATCCCGATGGAGGTGAAAGCAGAAGAGAACGTGAAGAGTAAATCGTTGGCTCAGTTTGTAAAAGAAGATTTCGCACCAATGATGATGAAAGGGGTTAGATTCTCGATGAAGGGATATATAGACCAGACCTGGATGGAGAACATACCACTTTATTGCGCAGGCACTTACACACACCGTCTCGTGGACAAAAAAAACTAACGGCTCATAGACGGTTGTCTCCTGGCCAAAAACCGGTAGAAAAAGAGGACGACCGCTTCCATATAGCGGCGGAACCCCATGTCGTGAAGGCGCACGAACAACTCGTCCACCCGTGGCGTGGAGTCAGCACCATGGGGGACGAGCGTGTTGTCGATGTCGAAGATGAGCGCACGGCATACATTGTCGTATAGCCGTCGGTAATCTATTGAGAAGACATCTTCTACGTAGTCCGAAGGAAAGAAAATGCCAGTTTTCAGTTATCAGTTTTTTCAGCGGGAATTAGATGGAACAACGCCTGTGTCAGGATATTTCTGAGAGGGGCCGTACTCGTTGGTGCCTTTCTGACTGTCCGTGCAGTTGAACACAAGGAACATAATCCCGATGGCGATGGCAGCCAACACCATCACGACGATGACGAGGCCTGGGATGTTGAGCAACCCCGAATAGCCGTAGAACGCAGTCACGTCAATCCCCATCTTGATGTATTCCTCCCTGACTTCGGGTATGTTGACAATCACGAAAACCACCAAATATAGAAGTGCCACAATGCCAAACACGCCGGCAAGCACCTGAGTCCAGATCCAGTGACCGCTGCGTCCGATGTCGTGCAGACGTCGGCACTGAAGCGCGAGGTTGGGGATGAAAAACACCAACGAAATAAGATTGGACACCAAAGGCATTTGGAACATACTGACAACAAAGCCTACAATAAACTGGAAAAGCATGGCATACCAAAATTCCGAGCGACGCGAACGGCCCTCGAATGTGGCAAACTGGGAAAAGAAGAGCTTGATGCTGCCCACAAACCCCGGAGACGGACCAACTTGACCCTGAGGCATCTGGGGCATTCCGTTAGGCGGAGGATAGTCACCAGGATACTGACTTCCGGGCTGATAGCCCTGGTTCGGTTGAAAACCACCATATGGAGGCTGCTGGCCGCCACCCATATTGCCCTGAGGCTGCTGGCCGGGGGTTCCTCCCCACTGATTGTTATCACTCATAATATTATAGTTTTTGCAACAATTAATATCAAAATAAAAGCAAAGGTACAAAAAAAATGTAAATTATAAAGCAAAATCGCAAAATTGTTTGTATCTTTGCACTAATTTATGCCCAGCGCTGACAAAATGGTAGGATTCCTGCCGTTTTTTATGTCATGAAGGCATAGCAGCGCCAGAGCACAAGGACAACAGTGCAGCACTGCCAAAGAATGCATGACCACAAACTAAAAACATCCTTTTTATGAGACAACTTATCAACAGGTTTTTCCTTACAATGACGGTCGTTTTATCGCCATTGCTCGCATATGGACAAAGCGAACTCTATCCCCAGCATTTCAATCTGGAGGAAGTGACTCTGCTCGACTCGCCATTCAAGACAGCAATGGATATCAACGACAAGCTGCTGCTTGAATATGACGCCGACCGCCTGCTCGCGCCGTTTGTACGGGAGGCAGGACTGACGAAGAAAGCAGGGAAATACCAGAACTGGCTCAACGAGCATCCCAGCTTCTCAAACTGGGGACTCAGCAGCTGGTCGCTCGAAGGACATGTGGGAGGACACTACCTCACCGCACTCGCACTGGCCTATGCCGCCAGCGACGACACGACGGTGAAAACCAAGATGAAAGCACGCCTCGACTACATGCTCGACATCCTCAAAGACTGCCAGGATGCCTACAAGGGCAACACGGAGGGAATGGAAGGATTCATCGGCGGACAGCCCATCACCCAAATATGGACCGGACTATACGCCAACAACCTGCAGCCATTCAGACAGTACGGAGGATGGGTGCCGTTCTATTGTCAGCATAAGGTGCTGGCTGGACTGCGCGACGCATGGATCTACACGGGAAGCGAGTTGGCACGCGATTTGTACAAGGGTGTGTGCGACTGGGCTGTCAACGTGGTCAGCCATCTGAGCGACAGCGACATGCAGAACGTACTGGGATGGGAACACGGAGGAATGAACGAGACCCTCGTAGACGCAGCCACACTCTTCAACGACAGCCGATACCTGACGGCAGCCGTGAAATACAGCCACAGACAGATGCTCGACGGCATGCAGACGCTGAACAAGAGCTTCCTCGACGGGAAGCACGCCAACACCCAACTGCCAAAATACATCGGATTCGAACGAATCTACCAGGAATACGTGAGACGCGGACAAGGAGCCAGCGCAACGGCCTACAAGACGGCGGCACACAACTTCTGGAAAGACGTGGCAGAGAACCGCACCGTCTGCATCGGTGGCAACAGCGTGAGCGAACACTTCCAGTCGGCTGCCAACGGTGCTCAGTACATCAACAACCTGGAGGGACCCGAGAGCTGCAACACCAACAACATGATGAAGTTCTGCGAGTACCTCTTCGACGAGACACACGACGCACGCTATGTGGACTTCTACGAGAGCGCCATGCTGAACCACATACTCTCCACGCAGGACCCAAAGACTGGCGGATACGTCTATTTCACCACCCTGCGCCCTCAAAGCTACCGCATCTACTCCCAAGTGAACCAGGGAATGTGGTGCTGCGTGGGAACCGGCATGGAGAACCACTCAAAATACGGGCATTTCGTCTACACACACTCTGAGGACAACAGCAAGCTGTACGTCAACCTGTTCACGGCGTCTAAACTGAAGTCCGACCGCTTCGGACTCACACAGCAGACACGGTTCCCCTATGAGCAGGCGACCACCATCACCGTGGACAAGGGCGGACTGTTCACCCTCGCTATCCGACATCCCTCATGGGCAGGAAAAGCATTCAGCGTCAGCGTGAACGGAGCAGCCGTCAACACTGCCGTGCAAGAAGGCAAAGGCTCCTACGTGGAAATCAACCGCCAGTGGTCCGAGGGCGACGTGGTGGTGGTGACACTGCCTATGTCGCTCAGATACGAGGCATGCCCTAACTACACCGACTACATCGCATTCAAATACGGGCCGGTGCTGCTGGCAGCACAGACCACCGCCACCAGCCAGGCCAACGCCCAGACAAGCGGACTGAAATACGAGAGCCTGAAAAACGAATATGCAGGAGAAGGACGTATGGACCACTCTCCCGGCGCCATGGCATCCAGTCTCAGCCTCTCTTCGGCACCGCTGCTCATCGGAGAGCGCAGCGACGTGCTCAGCCGCATCACCACTCTCGACGACAGCCCGTCGACACTCACATTCGACATCGACGCATCCAGCGACAAGAGCACGGGAGGATGGACCACACTGAAGCTCGTACCGTTCTACACCATACACCATGCACGCTACCAATGCTACTGGTATCAGCAGACGGAGGACGGCTATGCACAGAGCGACATGGGAAAGGCTGACGCAGCCGCAGCCGCCCTCAAGGCAAGGACTATCGACTTTGTCGCCACAGGCGAACAGCAAAGCGAGGCAGGGCACGACGCCCTGTACAAGAACTCGTCGTACGGAAACTACCAGAACGAAACCTACCGCGACTGCTCGTCGGGAGGATTCATACAATACACACTGGCCAATCCCGACCACCTGACCGACAGTCTGTCGGTGATGTGCCGGTTCACAACAGCTGACAAAGACCGCATCTGCAACATCTACATCGACGGCCAGCTGCTCGTGGAAAGCTACAAAGTGCCGTCCTCAGTGAAGGGAGCCGACAGCAACGGATTCTATAATGTGGAGTTCGAACTGCCAAAATCCTTCCTGACCGACAAGGACGGAAACGTGAAAGAGAAGCTGGTGTTCAAAATCGAGCCGGCTGGCAGCTACCTCGCACCCGGACTCTACTACCTCAGGCTGATGAGAGGATACGACAACAAGGCCTACGTCTTTCGGGCACCCGATTGGGTGACGGGCGACGCAGGCCGTGTCGCACAAAACAGAATCAGTTACGACACGGCGCAGAACACCATCACCATCAAAGCGACAGGCGACAACAACGTTTGCCTGTCGCTTGATTATAATAACTGCGAATACTACGTGGACAGCAAGTTGAAATACCTGCTGGTGCGCGGAAGCAAGCTGAACACAAGCAGCAAGAAAAGCTACCTCTGGTGGCTCAACGGCGTGAACAAAGGGAGCAGCGTGGAGCCCTCGTTCAAAGGAACCACCGACGAGGGCGAACAGGTGGTGGCTTGGAAGCTGAGCGACACCAACCTCGACGCCAACTGCCAGGGCGACAGATGGAGCGTGTGCCAGGGAATGACCATCTTCGGACTGACAGCGCGGAGCGGCACCGCTGTCATCAGCGATATCACCTTCGTGGAGTCCGTGGAAGACTACATGGAAAGTCTGAAACTGACAGTCGGCGACGTCAATGAGGACAAGACCGTTGACATCAGCGACATCGTGGCCGTCATCAACCACATCGCCGGGACAAACACATACAGATATGCCGACGTCAATGGCGACAAGAACGTGGACATCAGCGACATCGTCGCCATCATCAACATCATCGCAAAAAATTAGAAAAAGCCCCGGAATATCCAGAATATCCGGAATCTCCGGGAAACACCCCAGCATACACAAATCATAAAAAATACAAAATGGCAAGAAAAAGATTATTATTAGGAGACGAGGCAATAGCCCTGGGAGCGCTCCACGCCGGCCTCTCCGGCGTATACGCTTATCCCGGCACTCCCTCCACCGAAATCACTGAGTTTATACAGGCCGACCCGCTGGCCAAAGAGCGGAAAGTACACAGCCGCTGGTGCACCAACGAGAAGACCGCCATGGAGGCTGCTCTCGGAATGTCGTTCATGGGCAAGCGCGCCCTTGTCTGCATGAAGCACGTTGGCCTGAACGTATGTGCCGACCCGTTCGTAAATTCCGGAATCACCGGTGTCAACGGAGGCGTGGTGGTGCTCGTGGCCGACGACCCGTCCATGCACTCATCGCAGGACGAGCAGGACAGCCGGTTCTATGGCAAGTTTGCCATGATTCCCACATTCGAGCCCAGCTCACAGCAGGAAGCCTATGACATGATGGCCGTGGCATTCGACTACTCAGAGCAGCAGAAACTGCCCGTTCTGATGCGCGTGGTGACACGCATGGCTCACTCGCGCGCCGCTGTCACAATAGCCGACGAGCCACGTGAGGAGAACGAGCTGAACTACAACGCAGAGGCCAGCCACTGGGTGCTGCTGCCGGCCAACGCCCGCAAACGCAACGTGGCCCTCACCAGCCAGCAGGCACAACTGGAGACTGACGCATGCAACTCAGAATACAACCGCTACGTGGAAGGGACAGACAAGTCCATGGGCATCATCGCAAGCGGAATCGCCTTCAACTACGTGAACGAGTGCTTCCCGCAAGGCTGCCCCTACCCCATCCTGAAAATCTCGCAATATCCACTGCCAAAGTCACTTGTCCGCCGTATGTGCGACGAATGCGAGAGCGTGCTTGTCGTTGAGGACGGACAGCCCTTCATCGAGGACATGCTGCGCGGCGTGATGGACGGTAACACCGTCGTAAAAGGACGCCTGACCGGAGAACTGCCACGCACAGGCGAGCTCACCCCGGACGTTGTGAAGGCAGCACTCGGACTGCCGTCCGACGAGACATACGATCCATGCCCGGACGTAGTACCACGTCCGCCGGCCCTGTGCCAGGGATGCGGACACCGCGACGTGTACACCGCACTCAACAAAGTGTTGCTGGACTATGAGAACCCACGGGTATTCGGAGATATCGGCTGCTATACACTCGGATTCCTTCCACCGTTCCATGCCATTCATTCGTGCGTCGACATGGGCGCGAGCATCACGATGGCAAAAGGTGCCGCAGATGCAGGACAGTGGCCTGCAGTGGCTGTCATCGGAGACTCCACTTTCACACACAGCGGCATGACCGGACTGCTCGACGCCATCAACGAGAACGCCAACATCACAGTCATCATCAGCGATAACCTGACCACTGGCATGACCGGAGGACAGGACTCTGCAGGAACGAACAAGTTCGAGGCCATTTGCCGGGGACTGGGACTGAGCGACGACCATCTGCACGTGGTGGTGCCGCTGCCCAAGAACATGGAAGAGATCACACGCATCATCAAGCAGGAAATCGAATACAACGGCACATCCGTCATCATCCCGCGCCGTGAGTGCATACAGACCTTCCAACGCCACCTCAAACAAAAGAAAAACAAACAATAACCATAACAGCCCGGAATGTCCGGACAATCTGGAATCTCCAGGCTTCCGGAATTTCCGGACAAGCCGGATAATCCGGAATAAAAAAAAACGAAAACGCATGAAATCAGACATCATATTATGCGGCGTGGGCGGCCAAGGCATACTCTCTATCGCCACGGTCATCGGAGAAGCCGCCATGAACGAGAACCTATATATCAAGCAGGCAGAGGTGCACGGCATGTCGCAGCGAGGAGGTGACGTGCAGAGCAACCTGCGCATCTCATCACAGCCCATCAACAGCGACCTCATCGCCAAAGGCGGCGCCGACGTCATCATATCCATGGAGCCGATGGAGGCTCTCCGCTATCTCCCCTATCTGAGCAAGCAGGGATGGATCATCACGTCGTCAACACCGTTCGTCAACATCCCGAACTACCCCGACATGGACAAGATCAACGCCGACCTCGACAAACTGCAAAATGTCATCAAGATTGACATCGAGAGCATGGCCAAGGAGAACAACATACCCCGCTCGGCCAACATCATCCTGCTCGGCGCAGCCCAGAAAGCGCTCGGCATCGAATACCACAAGCTGGAAGACGCCATACGAAGCATTTTCGGCCGCAAGGGCGAAGCGGTGGTGGAAGCCAACATCAAGGCGCTGGCACTGGGAAAAGCCATGCAGAAATAACTTTCTTAGTTTAATGTGGAATGTTGAAAGTTTAATGTTGAATGTGGAAAGTTTAAAGTTGAATGTGGAATGTTGAATGAGGAATGTTGAAATCCGCCCCATCAACCAACCCATCCGCATGGCACTCTAAACTCTCAACTCTAAACCCTCAACTCTAAACTCAAAAAAATGAAAACCCCTATAGACAAGGCATTGGTGGACGGAATCATCAGCGAGCTGGGCATCCAGGACTTCGCAAAAGCCACCATACGAGAGGTGAAACTGACTGCGTCGATTGCTGAGAAGAAGTC
>OCTX012291745.1_pt1 | contig 13370 bp, 14 predicted proteins | sample 1539691 | NCBI WGS metagenome assembly OCTX01 (sample SAMN02144231, study PRJEB22623) | gut metagenome | biome: sheep rumen | host: Ovis aries | place: New Zealand
TTTTTTGCAAAATGTAATTATCCACATGTGTTAAATGATAGAATAAACTCTCTTCATAATATCCTCATTCTCGTATTCGTATGAAGAAATGGCTTCTTTTACTTTTGAATATATCATATCTTCATCATTTAGTAAATGTGCTATTAGTACTGGCATTTCTTCTATGGAACAAATCCATCCACATTTATCATTTACGACCTCTCTAGCAGAAGGGAAATTGTTTGACAAAACAGGGACGTGTAGTATTTTGGCTTCATTAATAACAGTTGGATAACTTTCTGAAAGAGAGGTGCAAGTAAGCAAATGACAATTCTGAATATATTTATATGGGTTGTTTTGAGCACCTAATAATACTACAATATCCTCTAAAGCATATTTCTTTATTTCTTTTATTATACATTCTTTTGTCTCGTCGCCAGAGCCAATTATATACCATTTAAAAGGAATATTGCATCTTTGTCTAATTCTGTTTGCTATCTGCGGAATTACTTCGAACTGTTTTACCTTGACAAGCCTTCCAATAGACACGATATTAAAGGTGTTTCCATCAATCACGTTTGTATTTAAAGATTCGTATGACTTTTTGATTATAGAATCAACATCCATAACATTGTGAATGGCAATGGTGCGTTTTTCAAATTCTGGGTAAAGTACAGTGAAATTCCGTGCCGCATTATTCGATACGCAAACAATAGTCTTGTACTTTTCGTATAGTTGCTTTTCACTTCTGTTTTTACGATACAGGACTCCGTAATCACAGTGTATCCATGCAATTCTCTTTTTTATAGGTATATATGATGTGAAAAAAGTGGCAGAACCTTCTTGGAAAGCAATTACTATGTCATAATTGTTTTTTTTTTGAATCAAACATGCTTCCTTTTTGTATAACCATGTAAAGTTGTCACGTTTTGTTATTCTATTGTATAATCCAAATATCTTTCTGGTAATAGTATTGTCGTGAAGCCAATAGTATAGGCGTGACTTGGAAATTAAATAAGGTCTAAATACATTTTTATAATATCCTCCTCCGTCTTCAAATAAACTATATATGTTGATGTTATATTTATCATTATCTATGAAAGATAAAAGATTCTCCAAGACCTTGTTTGTGCCCCCATGAGAATATTCTGGAATAACAAATAGAATTTTAGTTTTCATTGTGGTATCTCTAAGTTCATCCTGTTCATATAGTTTCTCATTAATTGCAAGTCTCCGACATTTTTATTTTTGCATTTGGTATATAATTGCGGAAGCAAAGAAATAATTTTTGTTTTCGGATAAATATGCCCGTTGTAAAAATATGTGCTTGAATCAAACAAAATAATTTCATCAAACTTATATTGTTGCAAAAACAATTCTATAGGGATGTTAATCTCATCAGACAATATCTTGTATTTAATTCCCAATGATGACATTATTTGTTCAATGCAATTTTTCGCCTCCTGTTTCTCTCGTGGATGGAATTTAATGTATAACGTCTTCGTCTTGTCAAATGTGGAAAAATATTCTTGTATCACTTCAAAGCAGCATTTTTCTAATTTGCCTTCTCTTGGTTGTGACACAAATAGAGAACGTTTTTCTTCTTCATTATTAATGTTATTATTTATATAATCCCTCGTCCTATCAGAAATTATGTTCTCAACTTTTAAAATCTTATCGAATTTCTCATTATAGAATCCTGGAATAATAGTAAACCTTCCATTCATAGGTAACCCTTTTGGGGGACATCCTGGATTATACCTCCATCTTGCGAATTTAACATGATATAAAGGCAAATAATATAGTAAATCCCGCAGTTTTATCTTTATATCTTTCTGCTTAGAATTGTCAAAGATATATGCCCTTTCAACGTAATGCGAAGAACCCTCCTCAAACCAATATATTGATTTCCCCATATGGGATAAAGTAACTGCTATAAACCTTAATGACTGATTATATATTTCGCCCAAATAAACATTTGTAACATTATTGTCAAGGACAATTCTCTTTAATTCCTGGAAATTATTGTATGCATCTTTGATGTCTCGTAAACTATTAGTCCTAAATCCGTCAATTTGGGAAATATCGGGAAATATAAGTTCCTTGTTCCAGTATTCATCTATTTTAATAACATCATAGATTTCAAGGAAGTGTTTGTTTCCTGTAACCCAACCTTTTATAAGAATGTTGTTGTTTAACTCTTCCTGTTTCACTATCTGTTGTGCAACAAATAGTTGGAAGGGAGTAAAAACTATAAATAGGTTTCCCATATCATTATTCTCATTTGTTGTTTTTCTCACTCTATTCCAATATTTTGACAAAAGTCTTTATTGTATTCCAAGAATTCATAATCTCATCTCAGTTTACTAAAGTCTTTTCATTATCACCTCCGCCATCTCCTTATTACACATAATCTGTGTTGTTTGGCTGAGGTTATACTCATACATTCAATTTTGGTAAAAATGTAAAATTTCCATTTTTTTCGGCAATCTAAAGAATGCCTAAGCTTCTTTGCATACCTCAATAACCTATAATCATTAACCAATAATCATTTCCAGTTCAAACCTCTCCCCCATCTCACAATCCTTCACGAACTTCTTTCCAAGCACCTCGGGCAGGTACTTCGGATGCAAGCCGAATCCAGGTCTTACGCTGCGGACATTCTTCTCCGTCACAATATCACCGGCCTTTACATCTTCTGCCACATATAGCGAACGACTGAACTCACGCCCTTTTATCTTACTCGGGTCTGTAGGATAAATCACCTCACCCAATGCCTTCTCCACATTGCGGATAGATTTCACCATAGCAGCAAACTCATCTTTCTCCATCGAGAATGCTGAATCGGGACCTCCAATACTACGGTCTATGATAAAATGCTTCTCAATAACCTCTGCACCGAGAGCCACAGCAGCAATTGCCACATCGTATCCCATCGTGTGGTCGCTCAGCCCGACCTTCACACCATACCGCTGCTTCATATCCACCATCGTCATCAGGTTGGCGGCTTCAATGGGTGCAGGATAAGCGGAAGTGCATTTGAGAAGTGTAATATCGTCATTCCCGGCATCTTTACAGGTCTTGACGGCCAGTTCAATATCCTCTGGCGTTGCAATACCTGTAGAAATCACCATCGGTTTGCCTTTCTTGGCAGCATACTCCAGCAATCCTACATCGGTTATCTCGAAACTGGCAATCTTCATGATAGGATTACCTAACTCTTCGAGAAAGTCCACTGCGGTCTTATCGAATGGTGTGGAAAAGCATACCAATCCCTGTTTCTTTGCTTCGTCATAGATAGCCTGGTGCCATTCCCAAGGGGTATATGCCTTTTGATAGAGGGTATAATAAATCTCTCCTTCCCAAAGACCTTTGCCAAGGCGGAAATCCGGTTTGTCACAATTCAGCGTCAGTGTGTCCGCTGTATATGTCTGAATTTTGATGGCATCTGCTCCTGCTTTCTTGGCAGCACGGATTGATTCCAATGCTATTTCAAGTTTATGACCGTGGTTTGCAGAAAGCTCTGCTACAATAAATGTTTTGCCCATATATCAATTCTTTATGATAAGAAATCGCCTTCTTTAATAATGGCATCGGTCTCGATGTCTATCAGTTTCACGACACCATTTTGTGTTTTTACGTATGGAATACCGTCTTTAACAGCCACTATAAGGCCATTTGCCATCGTGTCGGTAAACCCGAAGTCGTTAAATTCTATCTTGTTAATAATAATCTTGCAATCATTCAAATATGTGAATGCACCGGGATAGGGTTTGGCTTGTGCCCTTACCCAGTTTCGTATTCTCTCTTTTTGCCATTCCCAATGTATCTCCCCGTCACCAGGAGTCCGCTTGCCAAAATAAGTGGCTTTGCTGATGTCTTGCTTACGACACTGAACATTCCTATTTTCAATATCCTCGACCACCTGAAGCACCAGACCTGGATAGAGTGCTTTATACTTTTCCAATATGCTGGCACCTGTATCTTCATCCTCGATGGGCACGACAACTTGTCTTACTATATCACCGTCGTCACAGTTGGCATTCATCAGATGAGCCGTTACACCAGTTTCCTTCTCACCATTAATAATGGCCCAAACATGTGGTGTGCGCCCCCTGTATTTGGGCAGCAGTGAGCCATGGAAATTCACAGCATAACCAGTAACTCTGTTCAGTATATCCGGTTCAAGTATGAAAAGATAATTGATGGAGAGTAGGTTTTCAAATTCAATTTTTTGGCCATCCAACCACTCAGCCGCCTTCCCATTTCTGGGATTACCGGCAAACACTGGGAGATGTTGTTGTTCACAGTAGGCGACAATTTCATCGCTGTGGCGGTCAGTAAGGACACATTTAATGGTGATGGATGATACCGTAAGGCGTTGTAATACTGTAAGGCCCAGTGCGCCTGATACACAAATGCAGTAGTTCATAGAGTCTGTCAATCGATAATGGACTGGCAGACATCCATTTCGTTTTAACTCCTACTTATTCTTTCAAATAGAGCTTCACGAACCTGCTGCCACTCCTGTTCAAAAATAGCGTATGATACGCAGTCTATTCTTTTGTTATCTCGTTTTAGATAATCCTTAAAATAGCCTTGCTTCTGCATTCCAAACTTCTTATAGAGATGAATAGCGGTGCATTGAATGCAAGGACTTCACAAATCAACTTATGAGCATGTAGCGTCTCGAATGCTTCTTGCATGATGTTGAATAGGATAGCGTAACCGTACCCCCCCCCATTTGCAATTGCCTGATTCCCAACATATAAGCCAAATTCGTAAGTATCTCCCGCACGTTCTGCGCATGACTGTGAGGCATATCCAACCGCCTGTCCGTCACTCTCGACGAACCAGCAGTGTCCACGTTCTCCACGGCACACACTCTCGAACCAAACAAGTTGCTGTTCTTCGGTGATAACACCAGACGAGAATATGTTGCGGGCTATCTCGGGCGAGTTGCGCCATTGGCGAATGGTCTCCAAATCGCTCTTTTCTATATTGCGAAAAATTACTTTTGGCATTTTGCTGGGTTTATAAGTCCATGAAACACTACATCTTTATACTCTCCTTGGAACAAGCAATGCTCTTTCAGTGTTGCTTCGCGGTTAAAGCCGTTGGCTTCCAAAGAGATGTACAGATGTGGACGCAGGTCAAAGGCATAGGTGTAGATCTTGTGCAAGCCAAGGTCATCGAAAGCCACTTTCTTAAGCATCGTGAGCCAGTTGCTCCAGTGCTCTTGAAAATGCTCTGCCTCCAACTGCGTGTCCATAATAAATGAAATCTCTCCGTTACGGTCTATCCAGTTGATATGAACCAGACCGCCATACCCTATGCAGACACCCTTCTCCAGGTAGGAGAAGAGTATCTGGTCGGGCTTGGGGTTGTCGTACAGTTTAGAAACAACATTGTCGAAGTACCGCTGCTGGTCTTCCTCTGTGAGCGGACGCGCCTGGCGCAGATGATAAATCTGCTCATTACGCCACTTCATGATGGAAAACCTGTCTTCATAACGCAACGGTACAATGGAGTAATCTCCAAAATGCTGTTCCTGCTGTTGTAAACAAATGTAATTATGCATAAACATTTATCAACTGACAATTACTCAACATGAAAGTTCTTTGAATTTGTTCGAGATTCTTTCCTTAATGTTAGAAGGGAATTTGCAAACCTTTGCCTTGCTTACGTTCTCCAATGATTCAGACAGAGTGTCAATGCTTGTTTCTTGTAAAAAACCAAGAGGCATTACCCTCTTTGAGCCTTTTAAAACACGATATATCTCCGTCTGGTTATCCACGTGATAACCTACCATTAGTGGGAGGTTCCTGCTTAATGCTTCAATGCATACAGTACTGGCAGAAAGAATTCCTGCAGCCGACTGCTCAAAAAGCATAGCCATCTTTTCTGCAGAGAGATTTTGGCGAATTGTGACTTTTTCACGATTCTTTTTTGAGAGGCGAACTTTTTCCCCTAGAATAACAATAATATTATAAGGAGTATCTAGTTCAACAAGCATTGAAACAATTCGATCTGTCACGCCATAAGGATCTGCCCCTCCAAAGTTAACAATAATATCGTTGTTTCTATGCTCGTTCTTGACTGGCTTGAGAAATGGAGACCTTAATAATGCATATTCGTATCCAAGACAAAGGCGAGTGTAAGGCTCCACGTCAAAGAGAGATTCTTCTGTTAATGCATGGTTGATAACCATGTCTGCTACATAGTGTTTGTCATGTATGTCATCTATGCACACTAGTTTGCATCCTTTCGCCTTAATCTCTCGTTGGTATTCTGTAGTGTAGAAATAATTATCCAGAACTACTATCTCGGTGCCATCAAGGCAATCTAAAAAGTCTTCAAACTTTGTATCTTCAGACAATGACACATAAGTGCATACTTTCTGAAGTTCCCCTATCTGATACTCTGTTGGCTCAGAGGTAAAGAACTTACACTCAAAGTCATCCTTTAGCATGTCGGCCAATGCCAGTGTCCGGATAAAATGACCATATCCTATCTGTCCGCTGGCATCGGCGCGGAAGAATATTTTCTGTTTCATTATACTATTCCCCGAGTTGTTTCTGATGAACGTCTCTATTATAGTCTGCAATTTCTGGGTGAACAGACAAATATTCATATATTTCTTTGTTTGGAATAGGTGCCCCCTTATAAAGACTCTTATAAAGCATGTTTGCAACAAATAAATCCCTCTCTTCATCAACGGTCAATCTATACGAAAGACCATTAAAGGGGATATTACATGACTTCATTTTATTAATCATGTATGGTGTTACGTGTTCATGTTCTGGTTCTGTTGTAGAGTGCTTGTACGCTGTTTCAAGCGATTTCATACTGAAGACCTCTAAAGACGTGCCTAAAGGGGTGTCTTTACATCCGATATAATCATAATCAGATATGTTATCTATAAGGTAGTCTGCAAGTATCCAGTCAACAAAGGGATTATCACATGTTGCTCTGACTACGACCTCTGGATTATATTGCAATGCACATTGATAAAAACGTTCCAGTACATCATTCTCACTGCCTCTAGTAAATGCTATCGACTTTTCTTCAAGGAATGTTGCTAGTTTATCGTTCAATGAGGATTCTGGGATCGCAAATACAACTTTGTCGATGGAATTACTCTTAGAAAGACGCTCATTAACATGCTCAAGAATAGTTTTCCCGCTATCCCCAAGCTTCATCAAAACTTTGTTAGGCAATCGTGAGGATGTCAGTCTTGCCTGTACAATACACAATACTTTTACCATATTGTCCATCCTCCATCTACTTGTATCGTTTGACCTATAAGATACCTTGAAGCGTCAGATGCAAGATATACCAATGTACCTTTTAGGTTTTCTGGCTTGCCAATCCTTCCTGTTGGGTTATGCTCAGAGAGTCGTTTTACGAATTCTTTGTTTTCTTGTACTTTTGTAGAAGGATATGTTCCTGGTGCAATCGCGTTAACCCGGATGTTGTCCTTAATTAGATATTCAGCAAAGAATTTGGTCAATTGTATAACACTTGCTTTCGATGCCCCATATAGAGGGGAATTGAAAGAGGACTTGCATGAACCTTCGTACATTCTGAAATCAGGCACTACAATTCCATACATAGACGCGATGTTAATGATATTTCCTATCCCTTGTTCTCTCATATATGGGATTATCTCCCGAATACATCTGTAAACACTTCCTGCAACACCGTCAAAAGATTTTAATATATCTTCATCAGTTATTTCTTCTGGAAATTGTCCAGATAAATAGAAAGCGTTGTTTACAAGAATGTCAATGTGCCCTTCCTTGTCGAACACCTTTTTGAAACCGTTTTTTATGCTTTCTGTTGAAGATATGTCAAAATCCAAGAAAACTATATTATCATTGTCTTTAAATGCCTTTGAAAATTTATCTTTGTCGCGAGCCGCTACATACACCCGTGCACCTGCTTCGCAAAGTGCCTCTGAAAATGCTTTCCCAAGGTAGCCGTATCCTCCTGTTACAATGGCAATTTTGCCATCAAGAGAAAAAGATTCTAGTACTTTCATGTTAATTCCAATTTACGGGACTTAATAGTTCTTTTTCTTTAATAGAAATAGATTTTATAAAATCAATGTCCCCTCTCTTTAATTGTTTTTTAGATACAGAAATGTTGTTAATCAACTGCTTGCAGTTGTCAACCCCGATAAGATTGCCTTTAACACAAGGATTCGCAATGACATATCCTAATGCTAATTGTTCTATAGACAATTCTTTTTCTTTGCAATAGGTATGAAGTTCCTCTAAATATGGTCGAAGAGGGCTGAGTTTTTGTGGTAATGTATTAGTGTCTTTGAAAAACAATCCTTGTAGGAAGGCAGAACGGGTATGTATTTCGACCCCCATGTCAACCAATTGCTGCATATATGGTTCAAACTGTCTGTCAAACACATTATATGGGAATTGTAATATGTCAAAGGCAATTTTGTTTTCTATCAAAAACTCGAGTTCTTTAACCGAATAAAGAGAAAAGCCTATCTTGTCTATTCTTCCTTTTTCTTTCAGCAGTCTCATTTCATCATACAGAGATTGCTTCTCGATGAAGAAATCAAAATGATGGACGAGATAACCGTATAGATGGTCACTCCCAAGATTTGCAAGTGAGCCCATAAGCGTTTCTTCAACCGACTTGTCGGAACGTGGATATTTTGACACAATTTTAAAACTTGTGCCACTTTCTTTCATCGCTTTTCCGAGTACGTATTCACTCTCCCCGTACCCTGACGAGGTGTCCAGTATCTCTATACCTTCTGATTGTGCAGTTTTCAAAATACTGCACACCTCAGATAGTGGGACTTTGCCTGTTGGATTATTAATACCGTAATCGACACCAAATTGGACGGTGCCTAATACTAGTTTATTCATGCTTTAATAGTTTTCTTAATCTTGCGAATATTGTTAATCGCTCCGTCTATCATGTTATAAAACGGTATAAGTAATGGTGCTGCTTTTGGCCATTTAGTCAAGGCAAATACTAACCCAGACGGACGATTCTCCATATAGTATTTGTTGCTCTTTATATTGACGGATGTTAATCTATTGTACCCATTACGAATCTCGTGCATCATCTCTGCTGGTAATGGCGTAAAAATGTCCTTGGCAACAATGACAGTATTTTGATAATACAATCTGAAAAAAGCATATTCTATTTCGTCTTTGTATTTATCATACATGCCAAGTCTTTTCGTGCTACTATAGAACAATTCTGCCGCTTTTAGCCTATCAAAGAAGTTCAAGTTCCCTTTTTGTCTGGTAGTAGAAGAGTTGGACACCCGATAATAGTACATTGGCTTTGAAGCCACGGCTTTAATTGTCTTTGAGCACAGAAATATACCTGGCCCATTAGCGTTGTCTTCGTAGATAATACCTTCAGGATAGAAAAGATTGTTGTCTGTTATTATAGAACGTCGGATTATATTAGTCCACATCCGGCATCCATAGATTACGGCATATTTCTTAAACGTTTCCGTGTCCCCCGCAGACAAAACTCTATCAGGGAAATTCCTTACAACAGTATCCTTCTCTCCGTGGCTAATATACTCATTGCCAACTACCAAGTCTGCAGAAAGGTTTTCTGACGCATTAACCAAGGTCTCATACATATCAGTAGTTACGAAATCGTCAGAATCAACAAATCCTATATATTCACCTTTGGCAACTGCGATACCCCTATTGCGAGCAGCCCCTTGACGTTGATTTCTATCTTGGTGTATTACAACGATTCGTGGGTCTCTTTCCCTCCATTCGTTGAGTTTAGTCAATGTGTTATCTGTGGAAGCATCGTCTATGCATATTATCTCTACATCCCTTAATGTTTGGTTCGTTAGGGATGTGAGACATTCATCGATAAATGCTTCTACATTATAACAGGGAACAATGATGCTGACTATAGGATTCATTATGCAGGAAATGTTAACCAACAAATTCCTTTACTTTTGAGATAACATAATCTTGTTGCTCAGAAGTTAGGGTAGGGAACATCGGCAAAGCGAGACAATGCTTGTAGTACTCTTCCACGACTGGCAGGTCTCCTGCTTTATTGCCAAGTTGCTTGTAGTAAGGCATTAGATTAAGAGGGTAGTAAAGTACCTGAGCATATATTTTGTTTTCACGCAAGAAATCATACAGACCCTTACGGTCTTCCACCTGAATGATGTAAAGATGGTATGCATGATAAACATTATCTGCTTCGTATGGGGTAGTTATTCCTTCAGTGTTTTTGAATGCCTCATTATATTTGCGGACCAATTCCCGTCGTGTCTCGACGTTCTTACGTGCACGTTTTAATTGACTTGTACCCAATGCCGCCTGAAAATCAGTGATTCTGTAATTATATCCAAGTTCAAGCATCTCGTAATACCATCGCCCGTCAACCTTTTCCATCTTTTCTGCATCATGAGTAATGCCGTGGGTGCGGTATAGTGCCATTTTTTCAAAGAGATCTTTGCTGCGTGTGGTAGCAATACCTCCCTCGCCAGTTGTTATATGTTTTACTGGGTGGAACGAGAATACTGTGATGTCGCTGTACTGGCAACTGCCGGTATATATTTTTTCGCCATTGCTGTTGGTAAACCATGCGCCAGGTGCATGACAGGCATCCTCCAGAATCCACATGCCGTATTCGTCAGCAACTTTTCGATATTCTTCCATGTTATGGGGGTAACCAGCGAAATCAACCAAGACCATTCCCTTATATGTGCCTTTGGGGGAAGCGGCAAGAGTCTCTTTCAGTTTGTCAATGTCAAGAAGATAGGTCTTAGGGTTTATATCAACAAACTTAACATTACCTCCACAGAAACGTATGCAGTTTGCACTTGACGCAAAAGTCATAGGTGTGCAAATGATGTTGTCTCCAGGTTTTACTCCAAGTGCCATCGCTGCAATGTGCAGTGCAGCAGTGGCATTGCATACAGCAACACTATATGGAGCGTTAACATACTCTGCAAAAGCATTTTCAAATACTGGTATCGCAGGTCCACAAGTCAGATAATCTGACTTCAGCACTTTAACCACAGCCTCGATGTCGTCATCGCTGATATACTGATGACCGTAAGGAATAGGAAGTTCCATCATGTTTCCTTTAATGTTTATTGAATATTGGTTATTGAATATTGTTTATTGCTTATTGGTTATTGGTTATTGAGTTTCTTTACGAGTGAGTTGCGTAAACCAGAAAGCATTTTTGCTATATCAGTGAATTGATAGCGTAATTCGTTAAGTTTGTTTTCTGTCATATAATTCAAGTCACAAGCAGTTTGCAACTCGCAAAAGACTTCCATCAAAGACCCGTAAGAGATTTCAACAAAGTGAATCTTCTCGCGCAAAGACTGTCTTCCACTACCTTCTGCAAGGTTAGCCGTTATTGAAGTGGCGGCTCGTCTAACTTGGTCTCCTAGTGCAAAGCGTTCCTCCACTGGGAAGTCTCGTTGCACTTTGTATACGTCTGTTACCAGATTTCTACATTTCTGATAGACATCCAGACCTTCGAATGAAAACATGTGCACCTTCGATCTCACTAACCAATAACCTTTAACCTATAACCTTTACTACTTTACTTCAAAACCAGGGATAATCTTTTTGAATTTCTCGCGTAGTGATTCCACAGTCTCCCATCTCTCGTTGTTGTTAGAGGCGAAATAGAAACCTTGTGGCACGAACTTGGCATTATAATGCTTGAGGAAATCCTCTGTTTGATGGCAGAATGATACTGATGGTAGAATAGCATAGTATTCACCGATGTCAATAGTGTTAAGAGAGTCCGTTGCGGTGATCATTTCCTCATGTAGTTTCTCGCCTGGCCTGATGCCAACCTCCACTTGCTTCAAGTTAGGAGCAATAGCAGTGGCAACGTCGCATATCTTGTAAGATGGAATCTTGGGAATAAATATTTCTCCGCCAAGATGATGTCCAAGAGCCCACATCACAAGGTCAACACCTTCTTGTAGAGAAATGTTGAATCGAGTCATTCTCATGTCTGTGATAGGCAGTTCCGTTGCGCCCTCGTCACGTTTTTTGATAAAGAAAGGTATGACACTTCCACGGCTTCCCATAACGTTTCCATAACGAACTACAGAGAAACGTATATCTTTTGAACCTTTGATGTTGTTTGCTGCGGTGAACAGTTTGTCAGACGTTAACTTAGTAGCGCCGTAAAGATTGATTGGCGCACAAGCCTTATCTGTAGATAGAGCGACAACATCTTTTACGCCACATTCCAATGCAGCATTGATAACGTTTATGGCACCGTTTACATTCGTCTTGATGCATTCACGGGGATTATATTCCGCAGTATCTACTTGTTTGATTGCTGCGGCATGGATTATTACATCAACACCCTCGCATGCCATCTTAAGACGTTCTCCATCTCTAACGTCGCCAATTAGATACCGAAGCATGGGATATTTATCCTGAGGATATTTCTGCTTCATGTTGTATTGTTTCAACTCTCCGCGAGAGTAGATAACAATTTTCTTTACTTGGGGATAATCACGAAGGATAGTCTCCACAAACTTGTTACCGAAAGAACCTGTTCCACCGGTAATTAATACTGTTTTTCCGTTTAACATAATAATGTTTGTTAAATATTATTCTATCCAATAAGCCTTAATAAGATGATGCCTCTTTCGCTCCTCAACAGGAGGGAGCTCCATGTATTTACCATATAGACTTGATAAATACTTGTCATAGCCGGCAATACATTTCCTTAATTTGTGTTCAAAAGGTAAATACGTATAGTCTGCAAATATATCGGCTGTTAGCCATTCCTTTATTCCATACTGCCCCATCGCGACTCCTACATGTTTGCTCATGTCATATTTGTATTTTGATATGATGCTATCCAACTTGGCAATAGTTTTTTTTCTTGAAGGATAAAGGAGAAGCTTTATGTAATATTTGATTCTTAGCCCCCTTCCCTTCTTGAATTTATAAAACTTGGTTGTTTTTTTCAGTTCTTCTCGTACATCTAGCATTTCATGGCAATACTTATTGACATCGTTTATCGTATCAGGCATGCCGTCAATAGGAAACACATCAATATAGACCCCAGTCTTGCTGTTCCCGTCTTCTATCATGCTCGTTTTATTGTTATATACCTTTCCGAAAAAATAGAATAATGCCTTGTCATTCTTATAATATTGAGCGGTTAAGTCTTTATATGCGCCATTAAAATTGGCGAAGAATTTTTCATAGTCTGGACGTGGCATCATGATGTCGATGTCATCATCCCATGGAATGTAGCCTTGGTGACGGACTGCACCTAACAACGTGCCGCCTGATAGTGAATATCTAAGGTTGTTCTTTTCGCAGTAATCGTGAATCTTATCCAATATGTCAAGTTGGATAGTGCGCATTTCC
>OCTX012262910.1_pt1 | contig 13368 bp, 9 predicted proteins | sample 1539691 | NCBI WGS metagenome assembly OCTX01 (sample SAMN02144231, study PRJEB22623) | gut metagenome | biome: sheep rumen | host: Ovis aries | place: New Zealand
GAGAACTTCTTGTGCTTGATGATTTCGTTACCGTTGATGTTGAACTCCCATCCGTTGTTCTTCATCTCTCCCACGTTCTGAACGGTGAGTGAAGGGAATCCGGAAGAAGAAGGGATGGCACGGTTGTTCATGAGCAGGTCGTGGGTCTTCTTGTGGTAGACGGCAAAGTCGGCCGTGATTTTATGGAAGAGTCCCAAGTCGAATCGGAGGTTGTACTCCTCAGTCTCCTCCCACTTGAGGTTGGATAGACGGATGTTGTTCGGGAACATCGTACCTTCTCCCATGTAGTTTCCGCCAGTAGAGTACTTGCTGTAGAACGTACCCTCGGCTCCAGGTCCTCTACCGTTGACACCCCAAGACGGAGCGATGGAGAGAATGTCGAGCCATGTGAGCTTCTCCATGAATTTCTCGTCAGAGATATTCCATCTGAGAGAGACACCACCGAAGTTACCCCATCTCTTGTCCTTACCGAAGCGGGTGTTACCCTCATGGCGGAGGGAAGCGTGGATGATGTACTTACCCTTGTAAGCGTAGTGCGTCTCAGCAACGAAGTCCGCGCTCTTCCACTCGCCGGCACCCGTAGAGAGTGCATCCAAGGAACCACCAGCAAGAGTGTTGGTGATAGAACCGGTAGGCAGCCACTTGGTTCCCTGGTACTGTGTTGTGGAGTTACCAGAGTTGTAGCGTCCCTGGAGTCTGATCTGGAAAGAGTGGTCCTCTGACTTGAAGTGAGGCTTGAATGTGATGGAGTGCCTTGTCGAGATAGAGTTGCTCTTATAGGAGTTGCTTGTAGATGCATTGTATGTGCTCGACGACCAGTTGGACGAGAGCAGTGTTCCCGGGAAATAAGAGAAGTCGTCAAGGTTGTAGATGTCGAAAATCACCTGTCCCTCGTAAGTGAGTCTGTGCTGGTCGTCGTGTGTGCCAAGCAGGTCGTACTTGAGGATGAACTCAGGAGAGAGCTTAATGGTCTTCTCATCGTTCTTGGCGTCATGCGCGATAGCCACGGGGTTAGGCAGGTCGTACTGTCCACCGAGCTGGGTAGCCTGAGCGGCAACCGGGCTTGTGACGTAGCGGTTCATGGTGTAGAACCGGTCGAGGTCGTTTCCGTTGGCGTCCTCCTCATAGATGGAGAGGTTCGGCATCTTGTTGAGGGAGATGGCAAGCAGGTCGTTTCCGTTGTATCGGTAGTTCTTCTGGTTCTTCGTGTAGGTGAAGTCGAAGTTGGTCCTCACGGTGATACGGTCGCTGACGAAGTAGTCGAGTGCGACACGGGTAGTGAAACGGTCGAGGTGCTGCTTGATGATGGAACCCGACTGATTGTCGTAACCTCCGGAAATACGGAAGTTGGCCTTCTCACCACCACCTTCGAGGGCGATATGGTGCTGATGCTGCCATCCAGTCTTCTTGACTGCTTTTGCCCAGTCGGTGTTGTCGTTAAACATGTTATATTCCGAGAAGTCCTTGTCGTAGTTGATTTCCGGGATATAGAGGCTGTTTCCCTTCGTACCGAACGCACTGTTGAGAGCCGTGTTGAAGAAACCCTCCTTCATGTACATGGTGTAGTCATCACCGTTGAGGAGCTTGTAGCCTTCAGGCTGCCATGTTCCTGTGAGACGATATGAGTATTGCACCTTAGTCTTTCCTCTGGCACCACGCTTGGTCTTGATTTCGATGACACCGTTCGAACCCTGGCTACCCCAGATGGCCGTAGCCGCTGCGTCCTTGAGGACGGTGATGTTCTCGATATCCTCAGGGTTGACGTTGAGGAGCTCGGCGAATTTTTCCTCGTTGGCGTTGGTGTAGTCGAAGTCGGCGTTGGCGTCGTTAGTCCAGACGTTACCGTTGACGACGATGAGCGGGTCGGCATTTCCGTTGATGGTGCTGACACCACGCAGACGCATGGTCGTTCCTGCACCAAGGTTACCGGAGTTGGCCACGATGTCGAGACCGGAGATACGTCCCTGCAGCGCCTCGTCTACAGAAGTCATGGCGAGTCCTTCGAACTCCTTCATGCTGATGGTCTGCTGGGCTGTTGAAATCTCAGTCACAGGGATCTGTAGTCCCGAGGACTGCGACATTCGTTTGGCCTGGATAACGACCTCCTTGATTTGTCCTTTTTCCTTAAGTTTGATATTATAGACTTTTCGGTCGATTGGCAAAACGACAGTCTCATATCCGACGTATGAGATGGTCAGTTTGTTTCTCGGGTTGTTGATTCGGAAGGAGAAGTGACCATTCATGTCGGTGGTACCATGCGCGACAATACGGTTGTTTGCGTCTTTCTCGACCACATTCACCATCATGAGGCCTTCGATGTCGTCAGACACGGTACCGGAAATCACGTCGCCCGCCTTCACCTGTGCCTTGGCTGCCGTGCAGAGGCACAAAATCATTAGAATTGACAGTATTCTTTTCATGTTGTAAAGTATTATCGACGTTAATTAAAAACTTTCAGCAATAATCTGACGAGGAATGTACGTGAACTGGTCCTTGTCAAAGAGGAGCGGTCCGTCGATGGCATGAACGACAGCCGTAGAAGAGTTGGTCAGCGTCTGTGCGTTGTTCACGTTAGTTGTGTTGAGCCAGTACTCGCGCGCCTGAACATTATATAAACCGTCATGAGTGATGATGTTGCGTGTGTTGCCCATGGCGTCTGTGATGGTCATCGCCGTAGGGCTGACGCTGCTGACATTGATACGGTAAGGGCTACCGGATATGCAGTAGTATGCACCGTCGGCATTCTGCGACTCGCCTGCCTCATTGGTGGTGAGCTCCATCTTGTTCTTCAGCGACTCGTAGTTGCCAGTGGCAAATCCGTTGTCGAGGTAGATGGAGTTGTTCTGGATATGGTATCTGCAGAAGTCTCTCATGACGTACATCATCTCCTCTGCTGTCTCAGAGCCCTCGTCGGCATGCTCTTCGTCGTATAACTCCGCAGCGTCAAGATCCTCAAGTGTAGGCAGTCCGGCTGCATAAGCTATCTGCATAGCCTCGTTGGTCGGGGCATATACCGTGTAGTGGAATGCGTTGAAGAGGGAGTATGTCTTTCTGTTGGAACCGCTTCCTGAAGTTGTGATGAGGTTACCGCGGGTGACGATGCCAAGTTCCTGATTCTCCTGGTTGTCCTTGTTCTGTGATGCTGCACCGTAGTTATCAGAAGTGGTCGTACCGAACATACCGCATCGTACCATCATCTTGTAGAAGTCGCGGAACTCCTCCTTTTCTGCGAGGATGTCGGCAACGGAGTAGCGAGTACCGGAGAGGATACCGTCGACGATGTATGCCCGTCCGTTCTCCATGTTATAGATTTCAAGCACCTTGCAAGGGTCACCGTTCTCTGTCTGCCATGTACCGCTTGCTGTCATCGATCCAGCCACGTTGGCAGTACCGCCGATTTCGATGTAGTTCTTACCTTTGGTGATGATATATTTCTTACCGTCATAAACCTCCTCCACACCGATGATGTTGTCGAGGATGTCCTCCATACGGTTCTGAATCTGAGCGTTGCCTGTTCCTCCTGTCACCTGGCGGAGTCGGTCGCCGGTCTTCACCCATTTACCGTCCTCACCCTTCACGCATGCGAATACGTCGGCGTAGATACGCTGGGCTGCCGTCTTTGTCTCGTCGTAGTGGAACTCCCACATCTCCGTAGTAGTCTTTCCGTAAGAGACAGGGTCGACATAGGTGAGCAGTCCGTCGTTTGTCGGGATGAAGAAGCTGTATCTCGACACCATAGAGTTGAGGTATGCGCCATAGTCCATGTTGTCGATGGCATTCTTGATGATGTTGAGGTTCTCTGTGTCGATAACGGCCGGGAAGAGCACAGATGAGTACGATGCCGGTGCATACACCTTGTTTGTCTCGTAGATCACTCCGTTGCATCCGAGGTGTACCTTGTCGATACCGTCGAGAGAGACTCCCATCGGCTCGTTTGCGTCGTTCAGGATGGTGTTGAATCGAGAAGGAACGGAAGCCACGAGCGAGTTGAGCATGTTGACGTTGATGAGCTCGGCAAGGACTGAGCTCGGTGTGTTCTCGATCGTTCCGTAAGCGTCCTTGATGACCTTCCCACCACCGTTGTTCCACCATTCGCTCATAGCCTGGTCGTTGGGAACCATCATGACGGCCATGTCCTCCATCATCGGCGTACGGTTGTTGAACACCTCAGGGATGAACGTGTTCCACCCCGGATCGTACTTCAGCTGTCCGGCGAAAGAGTAGTTGGTGTTGAAAATCTGGTTGTATGCCGCAGCGTCAAAAGCCTGTCGGTCGGACTCTGCATATCCCGAGCCGGCTGAGCGGGCAGAGAAATATTTCTTTATATATACAGAGTCGACCTCAGTTCCCTTGTTCTGGTTGTAGGCAAGCGTGAGCTGCTGGCTGTAGCTCGGAGCTGCGAATCTTTCCAGAATAGAGCTGAACACGCTCATGTTGTCTTGCTTGCGGATGACTTCTGCCATGTTGTCAAGCGGCACGATGACACGGTCCACGATATGTATGAATCCGTTCTTGCAGTTCTCCGTGTCGATGATTTTAGCCTTGTTCACATAGGTGTCGTCAGACTTTCTTGTCCCTGCAGGGTCATTGTAAAGGAAGTCAATGTCCGAGCTCTCGATTTGCTCTGAGTCGAGGAACTTCGGCGTGAAGTGAATCATCGGGTTGGAGCCGGAGTTGTCCTTGAAGAGGACGATCTCAGAATGTGAGTTCCGGAGGTTGTACCATGCCTCGTTCTGGGGCAGTTCTGGTGAGTGAGTGCTGATGACCTGCACGGAGTCGTAGATAGACATAGAGGAAAGTCTTCTGCAGACCTCTCCCTTCACAGGACCCTCCGCCGTGGAAAGCATAGACGTAGGATAAGGGTTGTCAATCATTGACGAGTTAAGCAATAGTTTCTTTTGGGCTTCCGACAGCTCGTTGTAGCTGTGGACACCCCATTCGTTGGACTTGAAGAACTCAGCGAATGCGTCGTCGGTGGCGGCGAAGAGTGTCTTACTACCAGTCTTTGCCAGCACCTCGTCGTATCCGAGGTCCTTGATCAGATGCAGGACATTCTGGAAATTCCCCTGCTTCTCCATATAGCCATAGATCGTGTTCAGCCCAGAAGGCTGCTCAGAGTCGAGGTCATACGTGTCGGAGCAAGAAAACGTTGTCAATCCCGCGATGCACAAAGCACTCCCTATGAGAAGGCTCTTGCACAGTCTTTTCCTTTTCGATTTGTACAACATAGATATTAGAATAGATAGTTATGTAATTTGTTTGTTGTTACTTCGGTGTTATCACTATTTTGTCAATAAGTAGAACCATGGCCGTAGAAGACCATAATATCTTGCAAAGAAACGAATTTTTTGAAAAAAAAACAAATTTTAAGATACAACTTTTCGTCAACGACTATTTTTTAACAAAAAATGTTACAATTTTTAAACAAGGACCGCCTCTTCAGGCATTTGAAGAGGCGGTCCTTGTCATTTTTCAGGATGATGTTCACTTCGCTAAAATAGGTTCAAGAAGCACGCAAAAAGGGAAAGTGGAAGATGTTCCAGTCCTTTTCCTGCTTTGTGGTGTTTTCCGTCTTTGCGAATAGTTTTATTACGTCTTAGGACAGAGAAATCAGTCCTTCGTTTTCTTGGCCCAGTAGGTGGATGTCGGGGAGGGATAGCCGGCAAACACGATTGTTGACACCCGCCTGGCGGCCTCCCAGTCCAGCTCACGTGCCACGTTGACATAGTACGATGAGGAGGAACCCGAAGGAGTGATCTTGAGCATGTTGGTCAAGGGGTCGAAGACACCGTTGCCGTTGATGGCTCCTTTCAGAGTGACACGGTTTTTCGCTGACGTTGTGGTAAGTGCAGACGCTGCGATGGTGAGCGCAGTCGAGGTCTTCTGGTTTCCGTAAGAATAGGCAAGATCGATGAGTTCCCACGTGCCGACGAGGTCGTCGCGGCTGATGGGGGCGTCGATGACGCCGGCATAGCGTTCTGGTGAGACGACTGGCCAGCCGTCTTCAGTCCAGTAGATTCGTCTGACATGGCCCATCATGATGGCGTTGGGTGCCCAGTTGGGATCTACCGAGTAGTCGTTAGGTTTTCTTCCCTGTGATGAGAAGAACCAATTTCCCTGTCCGTCATTCCAAACGGCACAGTGGCTGATTCCAACCCATCCGTCGTGCTCGAGTGAGCTGTTGAACTGATAGGGATGGGTGATGATGGGGAAGGCGTCACCTCCGTTGGTCGTGACATTCGTCCCATTCTTCCCCGTGTAGGGCCCGTCGATCTTTCTGGAGCGGACGACACGTGTGTTGTAGGGCACGTCGAGTCCGTCGTAGGCAAGGAAGAGGTAGTAATATCCCGTCTCGGGGTTATAGATGACCTCCGGTCCCTCGCTGCCCTGCCATCTGCTGGACTTGTTGCGAGTGGCGATGAGTTTTCCGTGCGTGGTGGTCTGGCCGGTTCCGATGTTCCAGGGGTCGCCCACTGGGGTCTTTGTCTTTCCCGTCTCAGGGTCGAGCTCGATGGCAGCAATGCCACTGTGCCACGACCCATAGATGAGCCAGTGCTTCCCTTCAGGCGTGATGATGTACGACGGGTCGATGGCATTAAATCTTGAATAGGCGTTCCAGTCATTGTTTCCACGCGCGTATGCCGTCTTCGACTTGTCGGACGCTGAGCACAGTACCCCTCCTTTGTCAACCCATTTTCCGCTGGCAGGGTCGTCGGTCTCCATAAGGCCAATCCATGCCGCCTCTGGCCAGCTGCCGTCAGACACCCATCCGTTATTGAAGCTGAGTAGTCCGGACTTGATTCCTACTCCGTCGATGACGATGGAGTAGTACATCCGGTAGAGATGGTCGTTGACCTTTCGCATGGTGGGAGCCCAGAATCCGAGGCCCTGCAGCGTGTTGACCTTAGCCACGCCCCTTTTCTGCCTGTAGACATTGACGGAGTCGAGCAGCCAGGACGGTCCGATGTCGTTTCCGTAGCTGTCAACATTGACCGGCATGGCCATGGAGTTGTTATATGTGCTGGCTGGTTCCCACTTAATCATGTCCTTGGAGCGTCGTACATAGAAATGTCCTTTTCCGTCCTGAGGGTTTCCAAATCCGGCATCTGTCTGCGACATGTAGTAGTACCCGTCGGCAGCCTTCATGACCGTAGGGTCGTGGACATTGGCAAGTTGCCAGTTGTTCCGGCTGTTCCATCCCGAGATTTTTCGGTAGTCGTCAGAATAAGTCGGATAGTAGGATGAAGGCTTTCCGTCTCTGTAGGCGAGATATGCCCGCATGAGCGAGTCGGGGGCATGAAAGAGGATGCTGTCGGTCTGGCGCAACAGATAAGAGTCCTTCTGACCATCAGACAAGGTGAACTGAACGGAGTCGTTCCTTCCGACGAGCGTCTTGACTGACGTGAAAGGGTGCGCTATGCCTATCTTGCTGACATAAGGCATCTTGTAGACGATGACATTATGCTCGTTGCTGAGGGCGACATATATGTTGTCGGGCAGTTCAGATCCCACGAGATATACGGGAGTCCCGGCAATGATGTTGATGACCGCCACGATGTCGGAAATGTCGACGGACGCGTCGCCGTTGACATTGCACAGCTGCTGGGAATAGCCTCCAGACCCGGCGATGTGGTTGATGATGCCGACGATGTCGGAGATGTCGACCTTTCCGTCGGCATTGACGTCGCCCACAAGACCCGTCTGCTCGTCGAACAGAACGAGCACTTTACCGCCGAGGTTGAATTCTGTCGTAGTCCCGTCGTTGTAGTTGCACTGGAGGTAGTTCTCGTAGCAACTGCTTCCGTCGCCGTCGAGGTCTTCTCTGACCTGCCGGAAACTGATGTGGCTGAGTTTTGCATAGTTCAACGGCGTGTATCCTCCGATGGTGTCGACGAGGAAGAGCTCGTAGTTGTCGTAGTCGGCAGCTGATGCGAGCGTGGCTGATGCCAGCATCAGCAGGAGTGTCCATAGAAATTTGTTCATAAGATATAGTTTTCAGTTATCAGTTTTTAGTCTGATGATGTCACCATCCCCACCATCCACCGCCACCTTCGATTGTGAATGTTACCTGCAGATTCACCGCCTTGGCCGACGGTAAATGACGGTATTGCATGGTTACGGTATGCTCATCCCCACCCCAGCAGTTGTCGGGATGGCAGCCGCATGCGAGTGAGAAGAGGTCGTCGGATTCGATGTAGACATGTCCTTGCGCCCAGGCATTTGTGTTCCCGTCGTCGTCGAACCACGCTCCATATTCTTTCGCGGCCGTGTTGTTGCCTTCTGTGCCGTCAGCATTGAGCGGAACAAGGTCGAGTGTAGTTTCATCCAGCGTGCCTGGCTCCACGTCAAGCAGTTTCGCCAGTTCATCCTGACTGGCCGTGACACTGACATTCTGCTTGTATCCACTGGAATATTGCAAGGTATAGGATTTTTCAATCGTGCCCACGAGCGTGTATTCATCTGGAATCACGATGACCTCACCACCCTCGTCGTCAGGTTCGGGATAAGCAGCAATGATTGGGTTGAGGTATTTGAGCCGGTTTTGCAGCCATTTTTTCATCTTGCCGATTTCGGTGTCGAAGTCGAATCCTCGTATCGGCCATCGTGTCGACTCCCGGGTGGCTGGCGTGGTGTATCCCTGGGGTTGTTTTGCCTGGAGCTCATGCAAGGCGTCGATGTAAGGCTGTGTCTCGTTCCAGTTCCGGATATAAATGGAGTCAGACACCGCGTTCCACAGTTCCTTGTACCGCCTGACGAACCGTCCGTTTCCGAACATGTCGGTGAAGAATCGCGGACATTGGTAGTTGCCGTTGCGGTCGTATGGCCTGGTGCCGAGGATTGTCTCACAGTAGTCTGCGAAATAAGTGTGGCCGGTATACATGTTGGACCAGTCGAAGTCGAACCCGGCGTCCCAGTCCCATGCGGGGCCGAACGTGAATTTTCCGTCCTTGTCGCGGAAGAGGAAGATGCTTCGTGGGGCAGACAGCTCTACATTGTAGACAAATTCCTGCAGTTGTATCATCCGGATATACGAGTCGATATCCATAAGTGAGTCGACGATGTCGTAGTTGCGTGCCTTGATTGCGCTCTCAAGCTCAGCGAACTCAGCCCTGACCTCGTCGAGTTGTTCCTGGGTCAGATTTTTCGGGTTCTTCACCTGCATGGGCATCCCATAGACTTTGGTGCTGAAGTTGTTGTCACCGGGATTGAGCTCCGGACCGTCGTCGACGTCGAGCGTAAGCAGCAGACCCTCATTCTCATTGATCTGCACGCGGTTGCCGCCGACCTCCACCTGCTCTGCCACCTGATAGACACCTTTGTATTCTCCATTGATGAAAAGTTCAGCGAATCGGACGGGAGTGGTAAATGGAATCCCCATCCAGTCGGCAGTGATGTTGGTGTACACATTCATCATCTTCGTGACATCACGATAATTGGCAAGAAGCACCCAGTCTTTGTTCTTACTGATTCCCAACACTTTTGATGACGTGTCGAATTTGATTCGGTAAGGTTTCTTCTGGTACCATTCCCAAGTGGAGTTGCCTCTTCCACGGATTTGTCCCGGCAGGGAGTTGTCGGGATACTCCCCCATCCCATCGACGGAGATATAGCAGTGCTTGTACTCTTCTTTTGAGTCGATGTCAGAGCCGTCGTCGGTTGTGATGTATATGGCAAACACCTTGTGCTTGTTCTTCCCCCACTGGGAGAGCTCATCGGAGAGCGTGATGCCGTTAGACACGGCATCCCACTTGGAACTGGACTCCACATTAAAGGGTATGACGATGTTCTCGTCGTCGGCGAGATGCATCTTCACGGCAGAATTATCCTCATTGAAATCCATGAAGCTGACATGCTGGAAATTGACGGGGAAAAGCCACTCGTGCCCATCATAATCAACGTGTACCTGATACCAGTCCTGAGCTCGGACGCTGAGGACACATGAGAAAAACAGGCATACAGAAAGAAATAAGAAACGTCTCATCTCTGAGAAAGCATTTAGTTAGTTTGCCGGACAAGTTCCGGAAATCAGTAAATTAGTAATTAATTTGCAAACTTACTAAAAATCGTGGAAAATAAGAAATAATATGGCTATAAAAACGCAAAAACCGTATTTTCGATGATGAAAATACGGTTTTTTTGCAAGTTATGGAAAGTATTCTGATATTACTCAGCCTTTTCCTCTGCCTTAGGAGCCTCTTCTGCTTTGGGTTCCTCAGCCTTTGCCTCCTCAGCCTTGGGTGCCTCGGCCTTAGGAGCAGCAGTCTTCTTAGAAGAACGGCGAGTACGCTTCTTCTTGGTGTCTTTTGCCATGTTCTCATCGAAGTCAACGAGTTCGATGAAAGCCATGTCAGCAGCGTCTCCATATCTCTTACCGAGCTTGATGATACGAGTGTATCCACCCTTACGGTCGCCAACTTTCTGAGCGACGTTTCCGAAGAGCTCAGTGATAGACTCTTTTCTCTGGAGGTAGCTGAACACGACACGTCTTGAGTTTGTGCTGTCGTCTTTCGCCTTGGTAATCAGAGGCTCAACATACTTACGAAGTTCCTTAGCCTTCTGAAGAGTCGTAGTGATACGCTTGTGCTCAATGAGGGAAATTGCCATGTTTGCGAGCATTGCCTTCCTGTGAGAAGCTTTACGACCAAGATGATTGAATTTCTTATTATGTCTCATCGCTTATTAATCTTTGTCTAATTTATACTTGGATATATCAGTTCCGAACTGCAGGTTCATGTTCTCAAGGAGCTCATCGAGCTCTGTGAGCGACTTCTTACCGAAGTTACGGAACTTGAGCAAATCTGTCTTGTTAAATTGCACCAAATCGCCAAGGGTCTCAACGCCAGCAGCCTTCAAGCAATTGAGGGCACGGACAGAGAGGTCCATATCGACAAGTTTGGTCTTGAGCAACTGTCGCATTCTGAGGATTTCCTCATCGAATTCCTCGTTGTGTTCGAAGTCGTTGTTCTCAAGTGTGATTTTCTCATCAGAGAAAAGCATGAAGTGATAAATGAGAATTTTAGCTGCCTCCTTGAGTGCATCCTTCGGATGAATGGAACCGTCGGTAGTGATTTCAAGAATAAGCTTCTCATAGTCAGTCTTCTGCTGCACACGATAGTTTTCAACGGCGAACTTGACGTTTCTGATGGGCGTATAGATAGAGTCAATAGCAAGCTGGCTGACTTCCTTGCAGAACTCGCGGTTCTCGTCTGCTGGCACATATCCACGTCCCTTATTGATTGTCAGTTCTATATCAAGAGTTGCTCTCGGATCTAAATGGCAAATAACCAAATCTGAATTTAACACTTCAAATCCACTGAGATAGTTTTGAATATCTCCTGCCTTGAACTCCGTTGCGTTTGACACTGAGATGGAGACCTTTTCGGTGTCCTCCCCATCGACAGCCTGCCTGAATCTCACTTGTTTGAGATTCAAGAAAATATTGGTAACGTCTTCCTTCACTCCTGGAACAGTAGAGAATTCATGCTCAACACCGCTGATACGAACGGTGTTGATGGCAAAGCCTTCGAGCGAGGAAAGAAGTATTCTCCGAAGGGCATTTCCAACGGTGATACCAAAGCCTGGCTCCAAAGGTCTGAACTCGAACTTTCCAAAAGTATTGGTTGAGTCCAACATTATAACTTTTTCTGGTTTTTGAAATGCTAATACTGCCATTTTGATTATTTTATTTAGAATACAACTCGACAATCATCTGCTCTTTGATATTCTCAGGAATATCAGTTCTCTCAGGAAGATGAAGTAGTTTTCCGCCTTTAACGTTCTCGTCCCACTCAATCCAAGGATATTTGCTGTGGTTGAATCCTGCAAGCGCATTGCTGATAACCTCGAGGGACTTTGCCTTTTCTCTGACTGCGACGATTTGTCCAGGCTTGACGCTATATGAAGGAATGTTGACAACCTGTCCGTCGACAGTGATGTGTCTGTGGCTTACAAGCTGTCTTGCTGCAGCACGAGTAGGCGCCATACCCAGTCGGTAGACCATGTTGTCGAGTCTTGACTCAAGAAGCTGGAGAAGCACCTCACCTGTCACTCCGTCCTTGGCTGACGCCTTCTCGAAGAGGTTACGGAACTGGCGCTCAAGAACTCCGTAAGTGTATTTTGCCTTCTGCTTCTCAGCAAGCATGAGTCCGTACTCAGTCTGCTTTCTTCTTCTGTTATTTCCGTGCTGTCCAGGAGGATAGTTACGCTTGATTTCCTTGCCGGAACCAAATATATCCTCTCCGAATCGACGTGAGATTCTTCTCTTAGGGCCAATATATCTTGCCATAAATCAAAAGTTTTATTTGATGCAGAGGCTCTTAGCAGCCGCGACTGTAGAAAGGAAAGATACAGTCCAAAAAAAGAGCACACTGCTTCATAATATTAATTATACTCTTCTTCTCTTGGGTGGCCGGCATCCATTGTGTGGAAGCGGAGTCACGTCAATAATCTCTGTTACTTCAATACCAGCAGCGTGGACGCCACGAATTGCAGCCTCACGTCCGTTGCCGGGACCCTTGACATAAGCAACGACCTTACGAAGGCCGAGGTCGAAAGCTACCTTTGCACAGTCCTGAGCTGCCATCTGAGCAGCATAGGGAGTGTTCTTCTTCGAACCACGGAAACCCATTTTTCCGGCTGAAGACCATGAGATAGCCTGTCCTTCGCTGTTAGCCAAAGTAACAATAATGTTGTTGAACGATGAGTGAACGTGCAGCTGGCCTTGTGCGCTGATTTTGACCACTCTCTTCTTCGCTGTTGTTGTTTTCTTAGCCATATGCAAAAATTATTTAGTAGCCTTTTTCTTGTTAGCGACAGTCTTTTTCTTTCCTTTTCGGGTACGAGCGTTGTTTTTGGTGCTTTGACCGCGAACAGGGAGTCCCAGACGGTGGCGGATGCCACGGTAGCATCCAATATCCATGAGTCGCTTGATGTTCAGCTGAATCTCAGATCTCAAATCACCTTCCACCTTGTATTCAGCAGAGATGACGGCACGGATTTTACCTGCTTGTTCGTCAGTCCAGTCCTTTACTTTTATGTCTTTATCCACTCCAGCCTTTTCAAGTATCTTGGCTGAGCTGCTGCGTCCGATACCGAAAATGTATGTCAACGCAATTTCACCTCGCTTGTTTTGTGGGAGGTCAACACCTACAATTCTTATTGCCATATATAAACTTTTTTTTTAACAACAGAATTAACCCTGACGAACCTTGAATTTCGGGTTCTTCTTGTTTATAACAAACAAACGTCCCTTACGTCTCACGATAACGCAGTCAGGAGTACGTTTTTTCAAAGATGCTTTAGTTTTCATATTGTGACAATTTTTTGTCTTTATTGAAATGAACTCGTATGGTTTTACTTGTATCTGAA
>OCTX011109537.1_pt1 | contig 13362 bp, 6 predicted proteins | sample 1539691 | NCBI WGS metagenome assembly OCTX01 (sample SAMN02144231, study PRJEB22623) | gut metagenome | biome: sheep rumen | host: Ovis aries | place: New Zealand
ACGGGCCAATGCCGAACGGCAGCAGGAGATAGCCGTGGAGCAGCGCGACCAAGCCACCCGTGCCAAGAACGTGGCCGACACGCTGAACATTCGCACCCAGGCTCGCATTCTGGGTGTCACATCGCAAGTGCGCCGTGAGGCTGGAGAAACGGAAGTGGCCGACCTGTTGGCCTACACCAGTTGGTATTTCCTGAAAAACTATCGGGGCAACCAGTACTTCTCCGACACCTTTAAGGCGTTGGCACAGGGGGCAAATGGCATTTCGCGCTACAAGTTCAGGCAGAACAGTGCGGTGAATGCCATTGCTGAGGTGCCAGGCAAGCCTTTGCAGTGTGTGGTGGCTACCAACTACGGCGAAGTGGAATGGTTGACGGCTACAGGAAGTGGCTCGGCGAGACGAATTTCGGCAAAGAGCTTGTTTTTTCAGAAGGATTATGATTTTCGTGCCGTACTGGCCGACAAGCAGCACATCTATGCTTTGGCGCATGGGGGAACACTGTGCGTGCTGGATTATGCCGGTAAAGTGCAGCCGGTGCCTCTGCCTCCCGACGCTTATTTCGGCATCATCAAGGTGGACGGAAAACTTTTGTTGGCAGGGAGGAAGAGTCTGAGCTGGTTCACGGCCGGACACGTGTCGGCACCCATCGCATTGCCAAAGACCTTGTCCACCTTGGTGGAACGGGAAGGCAAGGTGTGCCTCTTCTTTGCTGATGGCTCTTATGCTGAGATGGATGCCGCTGGCAAGATGGAAAACAAAGCTCCTCTGCTGAAACAGGCGGTGGTGAGTGCTCATTATGACAAAGCCACTGAGTGTCTGGCCCTGTCGGTGAAGGATGGCACGGTCTATCCCCTGAACAAGTATAACCGAGTGATTGAAACGCTGACAGCCCACAAAGCCAAATGTCTCAGCATAGCCATGCAAGGTTCCACCATTGTGACTGGTGGACATGACAAGATGGTGTATTTGTGGCACATGGACAATATGGCGTTTGAGAGCGGCATGAATTTCCGGCAGGAAATGCAGACGAAAACTGCGGTGAAAAACACGACGCGTCATCAAAGCGAAATCATGACGGAGTGGCTGGTGCCTGTGGACTACAGTTATGACGGTTGGACCCTTGCCGTGTGTGGCGATGTGGACGGAACCCATGTGTGGATTGGAACTTCCAATGGCAGTGTGGTGCTGATGAACGTTTCGGCCGACGACATGGCGCAACAGCTTCACAGAAGAATGAAACGCAATTTTACTGAACAAGAATGGACACGCTATGTGGGTGCATCCATTCCCTATATGAAACTCAAATGAAAAGACACTTCCTCCATATTATATTTTTGATGCTCATGTCGCTTGCCGCAACAAGGGCGGTTGCCCAAGGGAATAGCAAGTGGGCCATGGGCGTGCCTTTCTTTGAAAACTATGCCGCCAGCAAGTACAAGGCTCACAACCGAAATTTTGATGTGCTGTGTGACGAGCAAGGCCATGTGTTCTTTGCCAACTTCGAGGGACTGCTGGCATACAATCAGGCTGAATGGCAGGTGATTCACACGCCGGGCATCTCGCGCATTGTGGATTTAGAGGTGGGAAAGGACGGAAAGGTGTGGTTCACGGGAGCCAATGTGAAGGGATATGTGAAGTCGATGGAGGGCGATTCCGTTCAGCTGCATTTTGTGGAGAGCGATGCTGGCAAAACCAATGTGACTACGGAACGCATGCGACGTGAGCAGGGCGAAGTGGACAGGTGGAAAGATGTGGAGGTGTACCAACGCTTGCCCATTTCCAACACACGGACGCTGCTCGCTACCGCTACGGAGGGTGTGATTGCCATTGATGCCGACGGACAGGAGGTGTGGCGCATCAGCACCGAGAACGGTCTTTGCTCGAACAGTGTGACGAAACTGGCATACGATGGAAAGGGTTCTGTGTGGGGCGCAACGGACAATGGTGTGTTCCGCATCTTCACATCGGAAATATACACTCACTTTGGCGAGAATGAAGGGTTGCGTGGCCAGATTTCGTGCATAGCCAAGTCGAACAACGTCCTGATGGTGGGCACTTTTCAAGGGCTGTTCCGCTTGCAGGGGCAACGCTTCCACCAGGTGGAGGGCGTGGCACACGCTTGCTGGCAGTTGGAGCCCAATGGCAGCGGAGGGTTGTTGGCTGCCACATCGGATGGTGTGTATGAATATGCCGACGGGAATGCTCGGCAAAAGACACAGCAGTTTGCCCTCTCGCTGATGAGGATGGAGGATGGCTCCTGGCTGGTGGGTGAACTGGAGCAGGTGTGCCGCTATGATAAGGGGGGCGGAAGGGAAGTGCTGGGCGACCTTGCCAACGTGGTTCGCTTCAAGAAAGATGGAAAGGGCGGTGTGTGGGCCATGACGCTGACGGGCGAGTACTACTATCTGGCATCGGGGGCGAATCATTTTGAGTCCATGCGCGAAGGCCCCATTTCGAGGTTGTTTGAATATGAAGATGACAAGGGAAACATTTGGAAGAGCAATGACAATGGCATCGGTGTGAGCAGCGAGGGCATGCCCGACAATCTGAAGCGATGGGTGCAAGTGTTCTCCAACTTCAATGTGCAGGCCATGCTGATTGATGACGGCATTGCCTGGATTGGTAACAACGAAGGACTGGTTCGGTTCGACATTGAGGGGTGTCTCACCACCAAAACGTTTGAACCGAAGGTGTTCATCCGCACCTTTTCCATCAACGGGCGCGACTTGTCGTTCTCTTTTTCAAACGACAAGAAGGATCCTATTGGCACCACCCTTTACAGCTATCGTCTGCACGATGGCGATGCGTGGTCGAAGTGGAGCGAGCAGCAGTCGCTCCTGTTTGCCAACCTCAGTTATGGGAACTATCAGTTGAAGGTTCGCTCCAAAGATGCTTTTGGGCAGGAGAGCGAGTCGGAGACGTTCAAGTTCGAGGTGCCCCTGCCATTCTATTTTAGCTGGTATGCCGTGCTGCTCTACGTCGCCATCATCGTGTTGCTGATTTACCAGTTGTTCCGTTACCGCATGCGCCGTTTGGAAGCAGAGCAGCAACGGCTGGAGGCCATTGTGGATGAACGCACCCGTGAGGTGGTGAAGCAGAAGGACGAGATTGAGGCTCAGAAGGACGAGATTGAGGAGAAGTCGCACAAGCTGGAGGATGCCTTGGGCGAGTTGCGCTCGGCACAGAACCAGCTGTTGAGGCAGGAGCGGGAGGCTGCTATTGGTAAACTGACCAAGGGACTGATTGACCGCATCCTCAACCCGCTGAACTACATCAATAATTTCTCCCACCTGACCCTGGGGCTGTCAAAGGACATGAAGGCCAATTTGGAGGACGACCAGGAGCAGATGACGCCCGACATCTATGAGGACTCGATGGATGTGATGGACATGATGCAGACCAATCTGGAGAAGATTGAGCAGCACGGGCTCTCCACCACCCGCATTCTGAAGGCGATGGAGGAGATGCTGAAGGAGCGTTCGCAGAAGATTGAACCCACCGATGTGGCATTGTTGTGCCAACAGAGTGTGGAGATGATGAAGACCTATTACGCCAAAGACATTCAGGAACTGGGCATTGACGTGCAGTGGCAGAAACCACAACTGCCCATTGTGGCTGACATCGTGTCGGAACTCTTCAACAAAGTCATTATGTCTATGCTGGTCAACAGCATCTATGCCATTCGGAAAAAGGCAGAAAAGAACACGGCCTATCACCCCCTGCTGAGGGTCACCGTCACCCCTCCCGATGGGGAGCAGGCTCCTGTCATTACCGTGTATGATAATGGCATCGGCATAGAAGAAAGCATCCTGGACAAAGTGTTTGACCCCTTCTTCACCACCAAGCCCACGGCAGAGGCTCCGGGAGTGGGGCTCTATCTGAGTCAGCAGGCTGTCCACGACTGGGGCGGCAACATCACCGTGCGGTCGGTGAAGGATGAATTTACTGAATTTGTGATTGAATTGCCATGATGGCAGACTTTGCAGGATTGAATCAACATACCAAACATCCAACGATTATGGAACAAGACATAGCAAATCTGAAACAGCAGGTGGAGCATCTGGAGCGCCAATTGCACAAGCAGGAGAAAATGGCATCCTTGGGATTGCTCAGTGCCGGTATTGCGCACGAAATACAGAATCCGCTCAATTTCGTCATCAACTTCAGCAAGATGTCGGTGAAACTGCTCAACGACCTGGAGGAGATTGTGGAGGACTGTGCTGACAAGCTTGACGAGGACGATGCCGCCGACATGCAAGACATCGCGGCCGACCTGAAGGAAAACTTGGCGAAGATTCAGGAACATGGCGAACGTGCCATCAGCATCATCCGAGGCATCTTGCTGCATAGTCGCGGCAAGGCGGGCGAGTTCCTGCCTACGGATGTGGGGCAGTTGGTGCATGAGTATGTGTGGCTAAGTTACCATGCCATGCGGGCCAACGACAAGAGCTTCAACATTGCCATTCAGGAGGACATTCAGGAAGGGATGCCTAAGCTGATGGTCATTCCGCAAGACCTCAGCCGCGCCGTGCTGAACGTGATGAACAATGCCTGCTACACAGTGAAGGAACGTGCAGGGAAGGAGGGGGCTGATTATGTGCCCACCATTGCCGTGAAAGTGGCCCTGCAGGAGGAGGAGGGACAGAACATTCTCCGCATAGACTTGAAAGACAACGGAATGGGTATGTCGAAAGAGCTGCAAGAGAAGATTTTTGACAATTTCTTCACCACCAAGCCAGCCGGACAAGGTACAGGACTGGGCATGGGCATCACCCGCGAAATCATCACCCACAATCATGGCGGACAGCTGCTGCTGAGTTCAGAGGCTGGAGTGGGCACCACATTCTCATTTATCATCCCTGCGAAAATCGCGAAATGAGCATCACCAGATACATCTTATTCCTCCTGCTCTTGAGTGGGGCATCGTGTGCAGCATACGCACAAGAAGACGTGGACATCTATGACCAAGCCATCGAAGCGTATGAGTTCGGACATTTCGAACAAACCGACTCCCTGCTCCGAAACGTGGCTGGCTCGCTGAAAGGAGAAAGGCAAATCAACGCCTTTCGACTGTTGGCACTGAGCAATCTGAACATGGACAAGCCAGAAAGGGCAGAAGAATACGTTGGCAAGCTGCTCACCATCGACCCCTACTACAAACCCTACAACGATGCGCCTCGGTTTGCCGACATGGTGGAGAAACTGAAAGTGGGCAAGACGGCCACTATCATCACGGCATCTCAACAGGCAGAAAGCATCGAGGAAGCCCCTGTGCCCGTGACGCTGATTACCGAAGAGATGATGCAACGCATTGGTGCAAGAACCCTGAAGGACGTGCTGGTGGCCTACGTGCCAGGCATGACGGATATTGCCTGCAACGAAGAGATGAATGTGGCCATGCGTGGCATTTACTCTTCAGGGCAGGAGAAGATACTGGTCATGTTGAACGGCCATCGGCTCAACAGCTATTCAACCAATACCGCCAGTCCTGACTTCTCCATCAGTCTTGAGAAGGTGAAGCAGATAGAGGTGCTGCGTGGTCCAGCCTCCTCGCTGTATGGCGGTGTCGCCCTGACGGGTGTAGTGAACATCATCACGAAGGAGGGTTCTGACGTGGATGGCTTCATGGTAAAGGCACAGGGCGGTAACTATGGGCAGATGAGAGGCGACCTCCTGTTTGGCAAGCGATACCTGAACCTCGACTTCATCGGATGGGTGAGCGTGTATCATTCCACGGGACAGAAAATACATCTCGGCGCTAACTATGAGGACCAGCCTTACGCCACACTGCCAGTTGAAGGTGACCTGATACTCGATGGTTACAACAGAAACCCTTCTTACGACATGGGCTTCAACCTGCAATGGAAAGACTTCTATGTGCTCTACAACCGACGCTTCAGCAAAACCGTTGCACCACTCGCCCTGAGCTACTTCTTCACCCCCTATTCATATCAGCGTTACAGAAAATACAACGGCAATGCACCGGGTTATGCCATCAACTCCCAGCATGCCGAGATGGGCTATTCCCGAAAGAGCGGGCCTTGGACATGGCATGCCTCGGTCTTCTTCGACAGCCAGCATCAGCAACGCTATCAGGTGGATGGCGACACCATTCCCGAGGTGGGGCTGAATGACATTACCCTGAATGGGGCTGACGATGTGGCGCTGAAGCTCTACCATGCCGTCTTTCAGTGCGTGGACTGGAGCGAACACACCTTGGGCGTCCATGCCCAGGGGGGGTATGAGTACAAGCTGGGGGAGAAGAACTCGGGCATCATCCTCCTGGGCGCCCATGGCAACCATTTCAACCTCTACGATGCCTACTACATAGAAGGTGTTGACTACGATCTCATCCTCAAGACACACAATGATGGGAAGGTGCTCAACACCGGACGCGAAGAAAGTGCCGACGCCTACCTTCAGGTCAAGCACAAGTGGAACAACTGGCTGGCTTTCAACGTGGGTGTGCGCTATGACTACAAGCACCGTCGCAGTGGCAAGAACATCCACGAATTTTCCCCACGTCTCGCTTTCATCTTCTCACACCCCAAGTGGAGTGTCAAGTTGAGTTATGCCAAGTCTTTCGTCGATGCTCCCTACTTCTACAGGAATAACACCCTCGACATCAATTTTGGCGATGAGAGTCTCTTGCCAGAATACCTGAAATCGTTCCAGTGTTCGTTCTTCAGCAGCAAGCTGGTGCCCCATCTGGACATCGATGCCAACATTTTTGTGAACAAGGCCACCAACTTCATCATAGCCGAAGAACTCGGTAACACCAATGCCGGCAGCCTGACGAGCGCAGGTTTTGAACTGACCACCCACTACAAATGGAAGCGGCTGCACGCCGAAGCCAATCTCACCTGGCAGCGCGTGCTGGAATCCAGCAAGTTCAATGTATATAACCACTCCATTTTCAATGTCCCCAACCTACAATCCAACCTGATTATGGGGTATCAGATTTTCAGTGCTTTGGAAGTCCACGCCAAGGCAAACATCCTCTCCAAGCAGTACACACAATATGCAGTCCCCGAGATGGAGCCCCTCAATTTTGAGATACCCAGCCGATGCATCCTCAATGCAGGTGTGTCATCCACCATCCATCACTTCAACTTGGGCGTGGACGTGTACAACCTGTTGAACACCAAATACGAACAAGGCGGCGCCATTGTTGCCCCCCTGCGTCAACCCGGAACATGGCTCTTAGGGCATGTCTCCTATCAATTCTAATTTCAACCCTCAACGCTAAACCCTCAACCCTCAACTCTTTTCATTTCATGACAGAAAAGAAAGACTACAAGAAACTGCTGCTCGACACAATCGAGACGAACATACAACGGCTCGCCGATAAGCCTGCCTACAGAATACAAGGCGTGTCCACCACCTATCAGGAACTGGAGCAGATGACCCATCACATTGCCTCCGGACTGGTGGCTCACATACAGAATCATCCACAAGGCCGCCCCCTGCGCATTGGCATTCAGCTGCCCCGAAACACCCATTACGTCCCGTGCATCCTGGCTGCCCTGAAGATTGGAGCCTCATACGTGCCCATGGATGTCAACACCCCTATTGAGCGGAAGCGCATCATTGTAGAGGACAGCCAACTCGATTTCTGCGTCACAGAGGAGAATCTACCATCGCTCCTGAAGGCAGAACGCTCAGACAGCCTGCCCTACTACACCTCATCCGACCTGCCGGAAGCCTATCTCATCTACACCTCTGGCACGACAGGCAAGCCCAAAGGGGTGTCGCAGACTCCCCGAACCATCTACAACTATATGCTCCGCGCCACCCAGCCCGACGATTTCAACGTGACAGAACACTCGGTGGTGCTACACTTCGCCTCCATCAATTTCGATGTCTCCGTCATGGAAATCTTCGTCTCCCTGTTTGCGGGGGCCACAATGGTCATCGCACAAGAGGAAGACAAGCACAATGTGGGGAAACTGCATCATCTGCTCCTTTCAGAAGGGGTGACATTCGCCTTTCTCCCCCCCTCTCTCTTGGCACTCTTCCCCGATTTCCACTTCCCTTCGTTGGACACACTCTCCGCTGGCGGTGAAGCCATTCCCCACAGCCTCACCCGCCGCATTGTCGGTCAATACCCTTTCCGTTTCGTGAACGGTTATGGACCTACCGAAAGTTTCTATGCTACCACCCACGTCATCACGCATGCAGACGATTGGCGTTGCATCGGATGTCCCGTTCCAGGCGTGGTGGGGCACGTTGTAGATTCCAACCTGCAAGAAGTGGCATTCGGCGAAAAGGGAGAACTCCTTCTGGGCGGGAACCAACTGGCGAATGGCTATTGGAACCGTCCTGAACTGAACCAGAAAGCCTTTATTAGCAACCCTTTCCCCGAGACTGCCCCTGTCGCCCCCATTCTTTATCATACAGGAGACGCTGTCCTGCGCAACCAGGACGGCAGTTTTGACTATTGGGGACGGATGGACTCGCAGGTGAAACTACGTGGCTACCGGATAGAACTCAACGAGGTGTGTGTCCTCATGGAAAGCCATCCACGGGTCAGCCGGGCTTTCGTGCAAATAGAGGAAACGCATGGCGAGAAGTACATGGTGGCATACGTGATGACCAAAGACGCAAATGCCCCGCTCACGGATGTCAAGACCTATCTCGAAAGCCTTCTCCCCCCTTACTCCATCCCCACTTTCTGGAATCATGTCGAGTCATTCCCCCTCAACATCAATGGCAAGATAGACAAGACGCGGCTGGTCAACAAGGCAAGGCTTACACTCCAGAAGAATCAAGCCCCCCTCACGGACGATGAGCAGATGCTCGTGAATGAGGTTTCGGCCATTTTGGGAGTTGATGAAGTGAACATCGATGCCGATTTGGTGGACGAATTGGGAATCACCTCCATGCAAGCCATGCGAATCCCCGTCGATCTTCTTGCCATGGGCTTCTACACCACAGCAGAGGAGATTTACCGTCTGCGCACCATCCGCAAGATTGCAGGCAACTACGCCCATCCCCTTGCTTACTGGTATGAAGAGCCCAAGGCACACTCCGACAAACCCGTCATCATCGTCATCAGCGGATACACCAGCTTCTCCTTCCTCTACAAAAAATGGGCTGAGCAACTCAAAGACCTCTACGACATCTTCGTGGTGGAGACCTACCACATTATTCTCAGGAATGCCGAGAACTCCAACATAGAGAGCCTCACCACCATCTATGAAGAACTGACCTGCGAGGTCACCTCCACCCGCCGTGTTGTCGCCTACATGGGCTTCTGCCTGGGCGGCGAACAGGCCCTCTACCTTGCCCACAAGCGGTATGCCAATGTGCAGGACAAGCCTTACGTCGTGATTGTGGACGGCGAAGTGCGCCGCGACACCGACCCCACCCATTTCATTCCCCTCAACTGGCCGTTCTTCACCGACGAGCAGAACGACCGCCGGCGGCGGATCGACCTGAGCCTCATGTCCACCATGCCCCACTTCATCTACGGAGGCCCCGTGGTTTCCATCCTGAGCGACACCTTCGCCGAACAGCAGACCGTGATGCCCGAAGAGCAAGCTACCATCTCCGACGAGCAGATGCACTGGTATCATGTCTATTTCGAGCGCACTCCACGCTGGTGGAAAGAGGACTATCCCGACTGTACACTCTTCACCGTACCGTGCCACCACTTCACCATGCTCAAATTCCCCGAATCCATACAGCCCATTGTGGAATGGTTCAGGAAATTGTATATGAACCTTTAGCTCAACGGAGTCAAACTTTAACCCAAACTTTAACTCTAACCCCTAAACTCTAAACTCTAAACTCTAAACTCTAAACTCTCAACCCTCAACTAATGACGAAGTTTCTTACCTTGATTCTGCTTGCTGCCATTTCGGTCGCAGCCAAAGCCCAAGACGCAGAATCAGTTTACAGACAAGTTGTCGAAGCATACGAAATGGGACGGTTTGACACCGTCGACTCTTTGCTGACCGATGACAAGGTGCGCTTGCTGAACAACGAACAGCGCATTGATGCATACAGAGTGTTGGCTCTCAGCTGGCTCTATCGGGACAAACCAGAGAAAGCCGAGGTCTATGCGGGGAAACTCCTGGCTATAGACCCATTTTATACTGCATACGGAGAATCTCCGCGCCTCATCGACATGATAGAGCGGCTGAAGAAGGGAGAGAAAACCATCACAACAGCCTCAAAAATGGTGGAAACAGCGGAGGAAGTGCCTGTGCCCGTGACGCTGATTACGAACGAGATGATTAAAGCATCGGGAGCACGCTCACTGGCCGAGGTGCTGCTCCTCTATGTGCCAGGATGGTCAAGCATCAGTGGTGTGGAAGATAACATGGCGATGAGGGGTGTCTATGGACTCAGCCAGGAAACGGTGCTGGTCATGCTGGATGGTCATCGGCTGAATAGCCAGAGCACCAATGCCCAGGCTTTTGATTACCGTGTCAGTTTGGACAAGGTGAAGCAGATAGAAGTGCTGCGTGGTCCTGCCTCATCACTCTATGGAAACGTTGCGCTCACGGCTGTGGTGAACATCATCACGAAGACAGGAGCGGAGATGGGGGGGCACAATGCTGTGGCGCGGCTTGGAAGTCACAACACTTACAGTGGCTCCTACCTTTTCGGACAGGGTAACCTGCGGAGCGACATCTTTGCATGGGCATCGGTCTATACGGCGAAGGGAGAAAAGGTTTCGTTGGGCAACACTACCCACTACATCGGAGGTTACAACTCGAAGCCTTCCTACGATTTGGGCGCAAAGATGCGGTGGGGAAACTTCAATGTAGAGGTGTCGGGACAGCACGGAAAGACTGTTCCCTTCTATAATCTTGTCGAGATAGGCAATAACTTTTCCTACGACCGCTACACCTCGCAAAATGCTGAAAAGCCTGGCATGTCACGCTCAAGTGTCAGTGTCAATCTCGACTATGACCACCAATGGGACGACTTCACCCTTTCTTTGTCGGGCTTTGCCAACAAAGAAGACCTCCAGCTCTACAATGTGCTGGGCGACACCGTCAACATGTTAATCTCGGCCCTTCTTCTGCAGCAATTGGGAGCCGCAGCTCTGATGGAACCCCACACTTCCGGTGTGTGGCAGAGCATCAATTGGCAGACCTACAGTTTTGGGGGGTCTGCCAGCGGAACTTGCCATTACAAAATGCCCGGAAGCATGTATGGTTCTGCTATAGCCGGTGTGCAATACGAGTGTTTCACACTGACGGATGCCATCTTCAAACTGGGGTCGGAGTTCGACCGCATCAACTATTCCAGCAACCGAATTTTCTACACAGGCACAGAACACACCATGTCGGCATTCGTACAGGTGAAGCATAACTTCAACCCGCAACTCATTCTGAATGGGGGTGTACGCTACGACCACAAACTTCGTCACGACGACCGACACCTCAACACGCTCTCACCCCGTGTGTCGCTCGTCTGGCTGCCTAATTCTGTCATCAGTCTCAAGGGCACCTACGCACACTCCTTCGTCGATGCCCCGTTCTTCTACCGCGCTTCGCAAATTACCATCTTCTCCGGAGGAAGCGAACTCAACCCGGAGAAAATGGACTCTTACCAGCTGGGGCTGAACTGCAAGTGGCAACCTCTTCACCTCAAGTACGACCTTAACCTGTTCTACAACCAAGTGAAGGGCCTTGTGTATTTCAACAGCGGGTCGGACGCTGAAACCTACGATGCCAACACCTTCACCAATGCAGGAAATATCGACATGGGCGGCATGGAGAACACGCTTCAATACACCACTGCCAACACCCTTGCCAACCTCAATTTCACCTTTCAGTACCCCTTCAAGGTGAAAAACTTTTCTTCCACCGCACACACCGTCAGCAATGTGCCCAAATTCATGCTCAACCTCACTGCATCCCAAAAATGCTACGAGCGGAAGCGGTTTGGCAATTTGTGGGCACGTGCCAACATGCACTTCCAGTCCGCAGTGCAGTGCCTCAATAGCGACATCCTCAAGAAAATGATGTCCGGCACCCTGCTCCTCACCGACCATCAGCCAGCTTACGCCATCTTCGGGGCTGGCATCGAGTGGCAAGCTCCCTTCGGATTGGAGGTGTCAATCGATGCCTACAACCTTTTCGACACACAGTATAAGATAGGAGGGCAGCTGCAAGAGGCAGTGCCAGCACAGGGGAGAAGCTGGATGGCTAAGGTAGGGTTTAAGTTCTGAAAAGATTGAAGGTGATGTAACTGAACAAAATGATTTGATGAATATTTTATATAAACTATTTTTTGTTTACCTACTTAAAAGATAAAGATGAAAGAGATTGTCCAATCTGTAAATACTTATTGTTTATGAGCACAATGAAACATCTCCATTTTCTGTTGGGTGCCATGATTGTCTCCCTGCTGCTCTTTAGCTGCAAAAATCAATCTAACCAAGAAAAAGCAGAGCAAGAAGCGACGGAATCCAACCTGTTCGGCGTCACTCTGCCCACGTTCGAGAAGTTCGTTGCAGTGAGTGTTGACGAGAGCACCCCCATCTACAAGGATGCTTCCACTTCCAGCCCCACATTGGTGGAATGGACGGAAGAAGCTGAGTCCGACATGCTCGACATGCAGTGTCGTTGGTCGGATCAGCCAGGGATTGAAGGCTACGACTCAGTCTCCTCCACTGCATGGCCAGGAAATGTCTATGCCGTGTTGGGCGAAAAAGGTGACTTCTACAAAGTGAGCATCCTCAGCGAAACTTGCAATTTGGAGGAGGGCTACGTCCTCAAGTCGGCCGTGAGCGACATCAACACCGACCCCTTCCCCGCCGATTATTACGACGAAGTAGAGTGGGGTACAGCCAAGGTAGTGAAGGATGGCGCATACAAGGGGCTCGTCCTTTACAGCTACCTGGACGAACTGGCTGGCGAGTTTCTGGAAGTAGGAGCGTTTGACAATGGTTTTGTGGTCTATCCCGATGCCGGCAAAATCGGCTGCACCGAAGACGCTCAGGCCACCGACATCAGAATCGACGACATGGAGTGGGGACTGGAACTCTATTACCCCACAGCCCTCAAATACGAATCGGGCGAAGATGGCTGGAACACCTGCATGGATCCCCAGAAGCTTTCCGACGCACAGATTGAGAAGATATACAAAGCTGTGAAGGAACGTCCCTTCAAGCTGATAAACTGCCACTTCTTCAACGCAGCCAAGGGCCCCTGGATAGTTCACTTCAAGCAGAAGTAGGCAAGAGGGGAGGAGATTTCAGAAAGCAGCAGGGGCTTGCCAATTGGCAATAGGCTCATCAGTGCCAAAAAGCTTTTGGAAAACCTTGGGCAGACCAGAGCGTTTCCAAAGTTCCTCGACAATGGTGCCGTCACCGCGATCGAATTTTAGGACGAACGAGTCGG
>OCTX012285005.1_pt1 | contig 13360 bp, 9 predicted proteins | sample 1539691 | NCBI WGS metagenome assembly OCTX01 (sample SAMN02144231, study PRJEB22623) | gut metagenome | biome: sheep rumen | host: Ovis aries | place: New Zealand
GTGTTATAGTTCTAATAGAACAAAATAAACAGGTAAAAGCCTGCCCGCACAGCATTCGAGGAAAAGGAAAATTTGAAAAAAACTGATGAGAGGAGGTAATCCTATGAACATACAGAAATTTACACAAAAATCTATTGAAGCTATCAACCAGTGTGAAAAGCTGGCATATGAATACGGCAATCAGCAGATTGAGCAGGAACACCTGCTGTACAGTCTGCTCACGCTGGAGGACAGCCTGATTCTTAAGCTCATCGAAAAGATGGGGATTGATCCGGGCTCTTTCACAAACCGCGTGCAGGATGCCCTGAACGGGCTGACAAAGGTTCACGGCGGGGATTCCCGTGTATATGTCGGCGGGGATATGAACAAGGCCCTTCTGGGGGCAGAGAGCGAAGCGAAGGCGCTGGGAGACGATTATGTCAGTGTCGAGCATCTCTTCCTTTCCCTGATCAAGAATGCTGACCGCATCCTGAAAGGACTCTTCAAGGACTACGGGATCAATCGTGAGACTTTTCTCAAGGCATTGTCCACAGTACGCGGCAATCAGCGCGTGACGAGCGACAACCCTGAGGCGACTTATGATACCCTGGAGAAATACGGTGAGGAGCTGGTCTCCAAGGCCAGGGCGCAGAAGATGGACCCCGTCATCGGCAGAGATGCCGAGATCAGAAATGTGGTCCGTATTCTTTCCAGAAAGACGAAGAATAATCCGGTCCTGATCGGCGAGCCGGGTGTCGGCAAGACTGCCGTCGTCGAGGGTCTGGCCCAGAGAATCGCCCGCGGCGATGTCCCGGACGGACTGAAGAACAAGAAGATCTTCTCTCTGAACATGGGGTCTCTGGTGGCGGGCGCCAAGTACAGAGGCGAATTCGAGGAACGTCTGAAGGCGGTCCTTGAGGATATCAAGGGAAGCGAAGGCGAGATCCTCCTTTTCATCGATGAGCTGCATACCATCGTCGGCGCGGGCAAATCCGAGGGCGCCATGGATGCCGGCAACATGCTCAAACCCATGCTGGCCCGCGGTGAGCTCCACTGTATCGGTGCGACCACCCTCAAGGAGTACAGACAGTACATTGAGAAGGATGCCGCTCTGGAGCGCCGTTTCCAGCCTGTCATGGTGGATGAGCCCACGGTCGAGGACACGATTTCCATTCTCCGCGGCCTGAAGGAACGCTATGAGGTCTATCACGGTGTCAAGATTCTTGACAACGCTCTTGTGAGCGCGGCAGTACTCTCCAACAGATATATTTCGGACCGTTTTCTGCCCGATAAAGCAATCGACCTGGTCGATGAAGCATGCGCCCTGATCAAGACAGAGATGAATTCTCTTCCTACGGAGCTGGACGAGCAGCAGCGCAAGATCCTGCAGCTGGAGATCGAGGAGACTGCCCTCAAAAAAGAAGAGGATAAACTCAGCCGCGAGCGCCTTGAAGATCTTCAGAAAGAACTGGCGGAACTCAAAGATTCCTTCGCGGTGAAAAAAGCCCAGTGGGAGAACGAGAAGAACCGGTCCGATAACCTCTCGAAGCTTCGTGAGGAGATCGACGCGGTCAGCAGCGAGATCCAGATAGCCCAGCAGAACGGTGACCTCAACCGCGCTGCGGAGCTCCAGTACGGACGTCTTCCCCAGCTCAAAAAAGAGCTGGCACAGAGCGAAGAGGCTGCTCACAGCACTGACAACTCTCTTGTCCACGACCGCGTGACAGACGATGAGATCAGCCGTATTGTGTCCAGGTGGACAGGCATCCCTGTCAGCAAGCTGACTGAGAGTGAGCGCTCCAAGACCCTGAATCTGGGCGACGAGCTGCACCGCCGTGTCATCGGACAGGATGAAGCCGTCACCCGCGTCACGGAAGCCATCATCCGCAGCAAGGCGGGCATCAAGGATCCCGACAAGCCCATCGGCTCTTTCCTCTTCCTCGGCCCCACCGGTGTCGGCAAGACTGAACTCGCAAAGGCCCTTGCCGCTGCCCTTTTCGATGATGAAAAGAACATGGTCCGTATCGACATGAGCGAATATATGGAGAAATTCTCTGTTTCGCGTCTGATCGGAGCGCCTCCCGGATATGTCGGATACGAAGAAGGCGGCCAGCTGACCGAGGCTGTACGCAGAAAACCCTACTCGGTTGTCCTCTTTGACGAAATCGAAAAAGCCCATCCGGATGTTTTTAATGTCCTTCTGCAGGTCCTTGACGACGGAAGGATCACGGACTCCCAGGGCAGGACGGTGGATTTCAAAAACACCATTCTCATCATGACCTCCAACCTCGGTGCCCAGGAGATCCTCTCGGATATCGAAAACCGTGAGAGAGCCGGTAAGCACGGTGACAAGGTCAGATTTAATTTCGAAGAGGAAGCAGAACAGAAGGATGTTTTTTACGGGACTCCGGCTGAAGAGCCCGAACACTGGGAGATTTCTTCGTATACCAGGGAGAAGGTGCACCAGCTTCTGCGTGAGACCTTCCGCCCCGAGTTCCTCAACCGTCTGGATGAGACGATCATGTTCAATCCTCTCTCCAGAAATGATATCAAGGGAATCATAGACCTCATAGTCGATGACCTCAACCGCCGTCTTGCGGAGCGCCGGATCGACATCCGCCTCACTGACGAGGCCAAGTCCTTTGTCGCGGATGCAGCCTATGATCCCGCATACGGCGCGCGCCCTCTCAAGCGTTACATTCAGAAGAATGTTGAGACAGCAGGTGCCCGTCTGATCCTGGCTGACCAAGTCTCTGAAGGCGACACCATTGAGATCGATACCGACGGAACCAGACTTACAGCCAGTGCCGTCCACAACGGAGAGATTGAGGACTGATCCGGATCGTGCTGCCTGCAGCACAGTGATCCGGGACTGCAGAGCCCGTTCTTTCCGCAGGGAGGGATTGAAGGCTGATCCGCCTCAGACAAAACCTCAGACATAACCTGAGACATAACCTCAGATATAACCGCCGCGGAGCAGGCGTCAAAGACCTGCTCCGCAGGCGGCTTTTCTGCGCTCTGTTTAGTTTACAGGAGCAGAAGACGGCGAAAAACAAGGTGAAAAGCTGCAAAAAAACGTCAGAAAAATAATGAAAAAAATAAAAACTTCCCTGTTGACAAACTCCGGTCTCAATCGTATACTATAGAAGCTGACTGAGCACGGGAGATTAAAGAACTTCCGTCAATAGTTCGGCGATTCAATATTTTATGGCGAGGTAGCTCAGCTGGCTAGAGCACGCGGTTCATACCCGCGGTGTCGAGGGTTCAAGTCCCCCCCTCGCTACGAAGACAAATCCGGAAAGCCTTTTAACGGCTGTCCGGATTTTTTTTGTGTAAAACCTGTGTTTTTGCTTCCAGCCTGCGCCGGAAAGGTTATAATTGTTACTATTCACAGTCTCTTCGGAATTGTGACAGTAACTTGCGTTTTCCCATTCCAAATGCTCTTCGAGCATGGGCAAACGCCGTTTTACTCGGGCTTTTGCATGAAAAACCCATGCAAAAACACCTCGAACGCGGAGACCGTGAATAGATCACTTAGAATTCACAAGTGCAGGATGATGACCGGGCCAAAATGGCGGATGGAAAGAAAGATCGGATTAGTATACAATAGAGAAGCAGAACACATTCTGTGACACTGTTCTGTGATCTGGAACGGAGAACAAAAAATGGGTAAAATAATAGTTCTTATTCCTGCTTATAAGCCGGAGGATAAGATGCTTCACCTTCTGCAAGCTCTGGGAGAATACCGGAGTATGTCTGCTGAAGCCGGTTCCGGTCAGCAGAGGGAGGCAGTAAAGAATACTGACAGGGATGACTTTGCGGGGATCGACGGGATCGTCATCGTGGATGACGGCGGCCGGGAAGAGTATCGCGAGCTTTTTGAGAAGGCACAGGCGATGGGATGCCGTGTGGTCCACCACGAAGTAAACCGCGGCAAAGGTGCCGCGATCCGTACAGGCATTCAGACCGCCATGGATCAGTATGGCGCGGATATTCATATTGTGACAGCAGATGCAGACGGGCAGCATCTTCCCGGGGATATAGTGAAAGTCGCCAGGGTGCTTCTGGAAAAAAACAGCGGGGGTGCCGATGCCGGGCCGGTACTGGTCCTCGGCACGCGCGACTTTTCGGGAGATGATGTGCCCGCGAGAAGCATGCTCGGCAACCGGATCACAGCAGCCTTTTTCAAGATCGCTACAGGAACGTCCTGCTCTGACACCCAGACCGGACTTCGGGGGATTCCCGCGGCGCTGCTGCCCCTTGCGCTGGATACCGGAGGAGACCGATACGAGTATGAGATGGATTTTCTGACAGAGGCGGTCAAAAAGGCGGATCTTGCGCAGGTCCCGATCGAGACAGTGTATGAGGAGGGAAACAAGACTTCTCATTTCCGTCCGGTGAGGGATTCACTGCTGATCTACAGAAAGCCGATTCGATATGCCCTGACATCTGTCGGCAGTGCTGCGGTGGACTGGGCGCTTTTTCTTCTGCTCTTAAGAATGTTCGGCCTGTCTGCTTTTTCGGCCGGCGCAGCAGGGACGGCGGGAAAAACTGCCGGCGGGACTGCCTTTGCCAAAGCGGCGGGAACTGCAGCTGCGGTTTCAAGAATAGGGTCGGGCCTGTTTAATTTTGAACTCAACCGGCGCTGGAGCTTTCAGAGCAAGGGAAATCCCGGAAGGGAAGCGGCGCGCTATCTGATTCTTTTCGGAGCCAATATACTTTGCAATGCCGGTATGGTTACAGCTTTTTCCTATACAGGAATGCCCGCGGCAGTCGGAAAAGTTATTGCGGATGTAACACTTTTTATTGCGAATTATCATGTTCAGAAACGATGGGTATTCAAATAATCGTGATAGAAATTTGAAGGTGCCGCTCCGGAGAGCGGCATGGTAGGTAGGAATGAAAAAAAACAAACGCAGACAAAACGGAACCGGGAGGATCCGCATTCTGTACGCGGTTTTCCTGGTTTTGTATTCTCTGTTCGTGCTTCTGGATACATTTGTGATTCCCAGAAATATCGTCCGGTCGTCGCGGGGGGGAGGACCTGCAGTCACCGGAAAATATGAGCCTGTTGTGACTGAAAACAGCTATGACGACGGGAATATAATGATTCAGATCCGGACGAAACGTGTCGCGGATACTACGGTCTATATTGCGGATGTGAAGCTTGCTGATCCGACGATCCTGAAAGCAGGTCTGGCAGGAGACGCCTTCGGACGGAACCTGGCGGAAGTGACTTCTTCCATTGCGGAGCGAAACGGAGCTGTCTTTGCGATCAACGGCGATTATTACGGTTTCCGCGAAAAAGGATATGTCCTCCGAAACGGTTATCTCTACCGCAGTACTTCCAATACGCGTTATCCCTACGGAGAGGATCTGGTGATCTGGGAGGACGGGGCTTTTGAGATCGTCAACGAGGCGGATGTGACAGCTGAGGAACTGGCAGATCGCGGCGCACAGCAGATTTTTTCCTTCGGACCGGCCCTGGTCATTGACGGGGAGGTGGGGGTGATCGAAGGAGAAGAGGTGGAACGGGCACAGATCACGAATCCGCGCACAGCCATCGGAATTCTGGAGCCCCTTCATTACCTGATGGTGGTTTCGGACGGAAGGACGACGGAGAGCAGGGGACTGTCTCTGTTCAGACTTGCAGAGCTGATGCGGGATGAAGGATGTGAGACCGCCTACAATCTCGACGGAGGCGGCTCTTCGACGATCTGGTTTAATGGAAAAGTACTCAACAAGCCGACCACCTATGGCGATGTGATCGCCGAGCGGACTATAAGTGATATTGTCTACATCGGTTATTGAAGATAATACAGGGAACTGAAAAGATGCAGGAAAGAAAAAGAATCGTCAGGAAAATCCTGGTGAGATACGCGGCAGTCACGGCCTTCTGCGGGATTTTTTCCATCATATATAATCATTTTTCACATGGGATCCATTCTGTCTGGATGAGCGGTCTGGCCGCCTGGCCTTTCATTCTCGGACTTGTTCCGGCAGTACTGCTGAACCGCATTCTGTTCCCTGCGGGAGAGTCGCAGACCGGCGCTCCGGAGAGGAAATCTTCGGGAAGAGCTTCCGAAGAGGGGCAGGGAGAGGACGGAGAGCAGCCTGCTCCGCCGCCGGTCGAGATCCTGAAAGATGTCTACCGGTTCGGGATCGCCGCAGTGACAGCCGCGTCTTGTCTGAAGGGGGTGCTTGAGATAGCGGGAACCGATTCTGTTTATCCGGATCTATTGTTTTATGCCGGCCTTGCGATGCTGATTGTCGGTGCCGGCGGAGTGCTTTTTCCGGCTGCAGGCAGCAGAAAGAATTGATACAGGGACGGTCAAAGAAATTCAGAGAAAACCGGCGAAACACATAAAAAAGATCAGCTGCAAAACAATGTGCAGCTGATCTTTTTTATGATATGGCATGTGCAGCGGACTTTTCCGCCTTAGGGTGGACACGGGACGGTCGGGTGCAGAGGACGCATATGAACTGCACGGCAGTTCATATTGCCGCCTCTGCCGTATTCTTATTTTTATCGGACGGGGCCGCCTGAGACACCGCCGCCGGAATTGTTCTTTTTGTTGCCCTCGTTCTGCTTTTCCTCCTCTTCCTTCTTCTTCTTTTCCTCTTCTTTCTTCTTCTTTTCGTCCGCCTTCTGCTTCTTCCTTAAGCCGGTGGGGCAGGAGCTTGTGGGTGCGGTCCCTTTTACAAAGTATTCAGTGTATGCGTGGTCACAGTAACCATCGACTGCCAGAAGTCCTGAATCGGCACAGACGACGGCTGTGGTGAGTCCGTCGGGCTTTTTGAAATCGGAGGATTTCTTGTTTGCGTCGATGTTGGACATGATCTGTTTCCAGATGATCATGGCAAGGGATTCTTCGTCCTTGCTGAGCTTGGTGTTGTTGTCATAGCCTGCCCAGACAGTGGCTGTGTAGTTGGGTGTGTAGCCGGAGAACCATACATCGTTGCTGTCCTCTGTCGTACCGGTCTTGCCTGCAACGGCAGTGGTATCGAAATAGGCAGCAGCGCCGGTTCCCTTGGTCAGGACGTCTTTCATGGCGTCGGTGAGAAGGAAACAGGTAGTCTTTTTGAGAACACGCTCCTTTGGAGGATCCGTGTTGTCGAGAACGACCCGGCCTGTCTGATCTTCAACCTTTGTGTACAGGCGGGGGACAATGTATTTTCCGCCGTTTGCGATCGTCGAGAAAGCTGCGTTCAGCTCAATGTTGCGCACACCGTAGGTGATGCCTCCGAGGGCGAGGGTCTGGTTGGCGTCGGAGAAAATCTCGCCGTTGATCTCTTCGCCGTCGACAAGGGTGTTGATGCCGAGCTTCTCGGCGTATTCATAGCCCAGTTCGGGTGTGATGTCCGTCAGGGTCTTGACAGTGATGACATTGAGGGAATCCCTGATCGCGGCGCGCATGGTCTGTGTCCCGCGGAATCCCTCGTACCAGTTGTGAACCTCTACACCGTTGGCATATTTGAACTTTTCATCCACCTGGGTGGAAGCCAGTGTAAAGCGGTTTCCGTTCTTGTCCTTTGCTCTGTCGCTGTCAAGGGCGGCGGAAAAGGTGGAGACGATCTTGAAGGTGGAACCGGGCTGTCTGGTGGTGTCTGTCGCGCGGTTCAGGGTACGGCTTGCTTCCTTTTCACCGCGGCCGCCCAGCATGGCGACAACATAGCCTGTGTCCTGATCCGCAACCGTCACGGAAATCTCCGGCTGCGGAGCGAGCTCATAGTTTTCATCGTAGGTATCCTCGGGGCCCATCATGGCATTCCGGAAGGCCTCGATGTCCTCTCTGGCGCGGGATCTGGATGTGTACAGGATGCTGTAGTTTTCATCCCTTTCCCTGAAATATGCCTCAAGGCTGTTGCTGTCGTAGTTGGTCTCTGTTCCGTCGGGAGAGATGACCGTCAGGGCGTAGTTGAGATAGTAGGTGGTTCCGCTGGGGAAATTGCCTGAATCTTCGCTGCACTGTCTGTCAACGATTTTCTGGATTTCCGGATCCTGTGTCGAACTGATGCGCAGACCTCCGCTGTAGAGCATGGCATAGGCCTGGTCTTCGGTCCATTTCACGCCGTCATCGACCAGGTTGAGTTTTTCGTCCTGCATGTCGCGCAGGACCTGACGGATCAGTGCGTCCACAAAATAAGAGTTTACACGGTTGTCAACCTTTTCCTTATCAACGTTGACGGAGGCGATTGTCGAGTAGACGTCCTCCGCGAGAGCCTCATCGTACTGAGCCTGAGTGATATAGCCCTGTGTGAGCATGTGCTCGAGGACGACTTCCTGACGGGATCTGTTGTCTTCAGGATATTCAATCGGATCGTAAGCAGTCGGGTTCTGTGTGATCGCCGCGAGTACCGCGCACTCTGCCAGAGACAGATCCTTGACAGACTTGTTGAAGTAACGCTGGGAGGCAGCTTCCACGCCGAGTGTGTTGTGTCCGAGGTTGATGGTGTTGAGATAGTTCAGAAGAATCTCGGATTTCGGCATGCTCTTTTCGAGCTCATAGGCCAGATACTGTTCCTGGATTTTTCTCTTGACCCGGTCCTGGGTCGTCTCATTTGTCCAGTCGGTGAAGACATTGTTTTTGATCAGCTGCTGTGTGATCGTACTGGCGCCCTCCGAGAATTCGAGGCCTCCCCTCACACCCACGTAGACTGCGCGGAAAATGCCGGGAATATCTATTCCCCTGTGCTGATAAAAACGTTCATCCTCGATCGCAACAAAGGCGTGGGCGAGATTTTCCGGTATGTCCTCCAGACCGACGGGAATACGGTTGGAGTCTGTCGATACCAGCTTAGCGATCTCGTTGCCGGCCGCGTCGTAGACAAAGGTGGAAAAACCCTTGGGGCTGACATCGATCGTGCCTATATCAGGAGAGATCTCAAGAACTCCCTTGTAGGTTCCATAGATTGCGCTCGTCCCGATGAGGGCGCCGCCCGCGATCACAACGACCAGAAGTGTTGTCACCAGAATGCGCAGACGGGAAAAACGTTTGACCGCTTTCGCATCCAGCGCTCTGCGTCTGCCGGAGACTGTCCTTTTATCAAATACCATATATGATCCCTTCTTCCCTGAATATTTCGGGCGGAAATCCCTGCATTTATAATGAATAATGCATGTGGGGAATTTCCGGCAAATAAATGATACCGAATATATGATCCGGTATCTTTTGATGTTCCGAATTGACTGCTGTTTCTACATTATAACAAAAACACTGATGCTAATAAACACGAAAAACGGAAAACATGCGTTACAGATTTCCCCCGGATTTCCCCCAAATCGGTTTTTTGATGGTATACTATACAGAGCGCGGCATCCTTATATATATGAATACAACAGCCGGAAGAGCTGCGGAGAAGGTTGTTTTTTCAAAATCCGGAGGGAGGAAGACGGGAGATGGCAGCCGAATATCTGACGATCACAGAGACCGGAAAAGGCGAATATGAAGAGAAAAAATCCCGTTTTCTCGGAGAGGCGATCCATGTCGAATCGGAAGAGGAGGCATCTGCCCATGTGGCGCGCATCCGCAAACAGTATTACGACGCACGCCATCATTGCTATGCCTGGGTGATCGGAGAGGGATCCGAGAGGAAAAAATCCGCGGACGACGGGGAACCTTCCGGCACTGCCGGACAGCCGATCCTCAAGGTGATCGAGGGAAGCGGATGCACAAATGTACTGGTCATCGTCACCCGCTATTTCGGCGGGACCCTTCTGGGCACAGGCGGACTTGTGCGCGCCTATACACATGCGGCCCGCGCGGCGATCGGGAATGCGCAGACTGTCAGAATGTGCCTGTGCAGGAAGATTGCAGTGACCCTGGAATACGGAGCGCTTGACAGAGTAGTCTATGAGCTTCGCCGCCAGGGAATTGAAATGGGAGAGACAGAGTACGGCGCGCAGGTCACTCTTCATCTGACTGCGGAGGAAGAGTACGCGGATGCTCTGGAGAAGAAGATCACAGCACTTACCAGCGGCGGAGCCGCGATAGAGACGGAATCAGAGGGATTTTTTCCAATCAAAACAATCGGTGAGTAGAGAAGAGGCGGCAAGGGTACCGAGAATTCCCGCCCTGTTCAACGCCTTCTGATCTGCCGGATTTACAGATTTAAGGCCGGACCGCCTTCCATGCGGTCTGGAAAGGCTGTCATTTAGAAAAAGAAGCATGGGGAGGAGGAATCATGGAAGATAAGAACAAAGAATATGAGGAACTGCTCCGGGAACTGCTTGAATCGAGACAATATACGAAGCTGCGTCAGACATGCGCAGATATGCAGACGGCTGATATTGCGGCTGTCATGGATGATATGGAAGATGAGGAATCCCTCAAGATTTTCCGTATTCTGCCCAAAAGCATGGCGGCAGATGTCTTCGCCGACCTGGAATTTGACGACCAGCAGTACATTATCCAGTCCCTTTCCGATAAAGAAGCATCCAGCGTCATCGATAACCTGATGGCAGACGATGCGGCGGACTTCCTGGAAGAGATGCCCGCCAATGTTGTCAAGAAGATCCTCAGCAATGCCCGTCCAGATACCCGCGCGGACATCAACCACCTGCTCCGTTATCCGGAGGATTCGGCAGGAAGTATCATGACGGTCGAGTATGTCGACCTGAAGGAGAGCATGACCGTCCGGGACGCGATCGAGCGCATCCGCAAGATCGGTCTCGACACAGAGACTGTAAATGTCTGTTATGTATTGAATCAGCAGCGCGTCCTCGTGGGAACTGTCGCCCTCCGCTACCTTGTCATAGCGGACCCCGATACGATCATCGGTGAGATGATGAATGAAAATATCATCAGTATCAATACCACCACCGACCAGGAGGAAGCCGCCATGGCTTTCCAGAAATATGACTTCACAGCCATGCCGGTCGTGGACAACGAGGACCGTATGGTAGGTATCATCACCATCGACGATATCGTCGATATCATCCAGGAAGAGGCCACAGAGGATATCGAAAAGATGGCAGCTATCCTGCCTACAGACCGCCCCTATTTCAAGAGCAGCATTCTGGAGACCTACAAGGCCAGGATGCCCTGGCTTCTGTTCCTCATGATCTCCGCCACTTTTACCGGTGCGATCATCACCCGGGCGGAGGACGCCCTTGCCAAATATGTTATCCTGACTGCTTATATTCCGATGCTGATGGACACCGGAGGCAATGCCGGTTCCCAGGCCAGTGTCTCGGTCATCCGCGGTATCTCACTGGGAGAGATTGAATTCAAGGAGACACTGAAGGCGGTATGGAAGGAAATCCGTGTGGCTGCCATGTGCGGTGTGACACTTTCGCTCTGTAACTTTATAAAACTGCTGGTCATCGACCGGATCCCGATTCCCGTGGCAGCCATTGTCTGCACGACACTGATCATTGTTGTTCTGATCGCCAAGGTGATCGGATGTGTTCTGCCCCTGACAGCCGAGCATATCGGCTTCGACCCGGCAGTCATGGCAAGTCCCTTCATTACGACTATCGTGGATGCCATCTCGCTGACTGTCTATTTTTCGATCGCAAAAGTTGTACTGCATATTTAGGGCGTCTGCCTGATTTCCTGGCGGCACATCTCGGACTGCCTGCCGGTCTGAGGGCGGAAAAAACAGATATTATCAGAGATCGGAGGATGCAGATGATATGATCGACATATACGGAACCCTTGGACCGTCCTGCTCTTCACAGGATGTGCTCGCGCGGATGTTTGAAAGCGGTATGACAGGAATCCGGCTCAATCTGTCCCACATCAGCCTGCGCGAGAGCGCACGGCAGCTGGAGATTTTCCATGCTGCTGCGTCACAGGCGGGGGTAAAGCCTCTTCTTCTGGTGGACATGCAGGGACCGGAGCTCCGCATTGGCCGGCTCGGGGAACCCCGGATGCTGGGTGAAAACGAAACTGTGGCCTTTTTTGACGAACAGATGATCGAGGACGGGACTCTCTCCCCGGAAAAGATGGATGGCGCTGCCATTCCTGTTCCCGAGGTGGTCTGCCGGGCTTTTCAAAAAGGGAACGAAGTCCTTCTCGATGACGGACGGCTTCTTCTGAAGATCGGTGAAGTGCGTCCGGGCTTTGCAAAGGCGCAGGTCATCCGCGGAGGAATGCTCTCGGGAAGAAAAAGCATCAAAGTGATCGGGGTGGACATTCATCCGCCGACCATGACAAGGGCAGACTTGATGAACATTCGAGACGCTGCGCAGTTCGGTGTGACAGGAATTATGCAGCCTTTTGTGAGAAACCGCGGGGATCTCATCACCGTGCAGCGGGCACTTGCGGAAAACGGAGCCTCCGGCCTGCAGCTCGTTGCCAAGATTGAGAACCGGGAGGGCATGGAACAGCTGGACAGTCTTCTGCCCGTATGTGATGCCATATGTATCGCCCGCGGAGATCTGGGCAATGATATGCAGCTCTGGCAGCTTCCCGCCGCACAGAAAAAAATTGCCGCCGCCTGCAGAGAGGCGGGACGATATTTCATGGTCGCGACCCAGATGCTGGCAAGTATGGAGAACCGCGCAGTACCGACCCGTGCGGAGGTCAATGATATATTCAACACAGTTGCGGACGGAGCATCGGGCGTTATGGTCACAGGAGAGACTGCCGTGGGGAAATATCCCGTTGACGTGATCCAATTTCTTGCCGCCGCGGCAGAAGAGGGAGAAAAATACCGCGCCGGAAGACTGTGATCAGAAACAGCGCCGGAATCTCCTTAAAAAAAACGTGAAAACATAAAAAACGTGAAAAACATCGAAGTACGTGAAAAACATGAGACGCGGGAAATGAGAAGACAGCGGAAACGGATGATCCCGGACATGTTTCCGGGACGATAGAATATCGATCAGCCATCAGATTGGGGGAAATGTATGAGATGTCCTTATTGTGGAAGTGAAGACACCAGAGTATCCGACTCAAGACCGGTCGAGGAAAACAATTCCATTCGCAGAAGAAGAGTCTGCGACTCCTGCAAACGCAGGTTTACGACCTATGAAAAAATCGAGACCATCCCCATGGTCGTCGTCAAAAAAGACAACAACCGCGAGCCCTATGACCGCCAGAAGATCGAGGGCGGGATCCTGCGCGCCTGCCACAAGCGTCCCGTCAGCGTCAATCAGATCAAGCGTGTCGTAGATGAGATTGAAAAGGAAATCTTTGACCGCGAAGAGAAAGAGATCTCCAGTTCCGAGATCGGCGAACTGGTGATCAAACGCGTCCACGGACTCGACCCTGTCGCCTACGTCCGCTTTGCGTCTGTCTACCGAGAGTTTAAAGACGTCGGTACCTTTATGGACGAACTGGGAAAACTCCTGGAACAGGAAAACAACCGCAGCAAAAAAAACTGAACGGGGACGGCCCCGGCATGAGAGTCTCGCTTGCGAGACTCTTTTTTT
>OCTX012242077.1_pt1 | contig 13350 bp, 5 predicted proteins | sample 1539691 | NCBI WGS metagenome assembly OCTX01 (sample SAMN02144231, study PRJEB22623) | gut metagenome | biome: sheep rumen | host: Ovis aries | place: New Zealand
CAGCTGGTTGCTAACATGTACAACCTTCCCAGCAGCAACGGAACGCTGCACGTGATCAACGGTGAGTCGGAGTTCCTGCCAAACGGTCTGGAAGCCCTCTCGATGATTGAAGGGATTGACTCCATCGCGGCCTATATCAACCAGTACAACGACACGACCCTGGACACCCGCAGCTCGGTCATCGGCCCGGTGGTAAACGGTAAGCAGACCTACCTGGATTCCGTATTCACCACCTCCAACACGATGACCACAAGGCTCAGGGCCCGCATCGAGAGCGAGGACAGCACCTACTCCATCCTGCTGCCCACCAACAAGGCGTATACAAACACTTACAACACCATCAAGCCGTTCTTCAAGTTCTACGACGGAATGAAATGCCAGGTGTATAACGAAACCACCAACGAGTTCGACGCACAGACCATCACAGCTGCGACACTCGGAGTGAACTTCGCTTTCCTCACCGACTCCTTGACCCGCCGCGCAATCGTCAACAACCTGTTCTACAGCAACAACAACAAGTACAACATGCACTTGGTGAAGAACGACGCAATGAATTACAACGACACCATTGTGACAACCTATTTCAACAAGTTCTCCAACGGCGATGAGGTGTTCAGCGACCAGTACATCGTCAGCAAGGAGCGCCTGTCCAACGGCTACGGCTTCGTTGTGGACACCCTGGCATTCAAGCCATGGGAGACCTACAACCCGGAACTGGAGATTGACGGATACTTCAATTATATTCGCCACCTCAACGACTTGACATTCTCAAGAGTGAGCGTGCCAGAGGATTATGTGAACACCGACCTGGTCACTCTCAAGCCTGGACAAAACCTCTCATTCTGCTGGGCCACGTCGGGCGAGCGCTCCAAGCCAGAGGTTGACTACCTCATCGACGGACTGATGGCCACAACCTACAACATCTATGCCGTCATCCCGCCCGCAAATGTTGACCTTCGCGACTCCATCAACGCCGTGAAGCCGAACATTCTCAACTTCAGCTACAACGGCTACTATGTCGATGCTAACGGAAAGACACAGTACACCAACTCCGACCTCGTGTTCAAGAACGAGCGCTACGACGGCGAGTCCATCGTGCAGGGAGGTACAGCCAAGCTGCAGGACACGGACTTCGTCAACGACACCTCGAAGGTCGACACCATGTTCCTCGGACAGCTCACCATTCCTTACTGCTATGCCGGAACAGGCTACTATCCCAACATCAAGGTGACCAACTCAGCACGAATCAATGTGCTGCGTAAGGCCATTCTGGAGAACTACAGCCGCGACATCAGAATCTGTTCCATCATCTTCCGCCCGTTGGACTACGAGGCATACCTGGAAGAGCAAGGCAACGTGAAATCAAGAAAGTCTACTAAAAAATAGGATTACACTATGGCAAATATAACTAATCATATGAATCGCAAGAGAATGCTCCTCATTCTCGCAGCCGCCATGCTGGCCATGCCTGCATCTGTGACCGCTCAGGAGGAAGCCACGGAGCAGAAAGTACCGGAGAAAGTGGCACGCGTGGTGAAGAAATATCCTACGAAAGAGCTCTTCGGAATGGTGCTCGACGAGGCCACCAACGCACCGATTTCCGGTGTGAAGGTTCAAGCCCTCGGAAATCCCAATTATGCGGCGATGACCGACGAGGAAGGCTATTTCAAAATCAATGTACCAGATTTTGTGACGGCTCTGTATGTATTCACTCCTGACTACCTCAGCCAGCAGGTTCCGGTTGACCCAGACGACACAGAGACCCCGATTCGTGTCAAGATGCTCAGCGACAAGTTCTATGAAATGTATGGGAACTACACGAAATACACAGCCACCAAGAAGGTGAACATGGAGGGCCACTATGCCACTCCGGACGGGCACATCAACCAGCAACTGCAGGGAGACGTAAGGTCCATCACACGGTCAGGAATGATAGAGAACGGAGCTTCGATGTTCATCAGAGGACTCAACTCCATCAACGCCAACGCCCAGCCGCTCATCGTCATCGACGGAATCGAGCAGGACATGATGCTCGACCGCACGGCCTTGCACGAGGGACAGTTCATGAACGTGCTCGCCAACCTCTCGCCCAACGACATCGAGAGCGTGGAAGTCGTGAAGAATGCCACGGCACTCTACGGCTCCAGGGGAGGTAACGGCGTCATCCTCATCAAGACCAAGCGCGGCCACTCGATGGCCACGAGAATCGACGCTGACATCTATGCCGGTGTTCAGCTCATTCCCACACTGCCAAAGATGATGAACGCAAAGCAGTACCGCACCTATGCCTCTGAGATGATCGGAACCATCGACGCAGTGAAAGACTACAACCGCACACTCACGATGAACTTCCTCAACGACGACCCCAACGGCTACTACTATAATATGTACCACAACAACACGGACTGGGAAGACTACATCTACCGAGAGGCCATGACGCAGAACTACAGCGTGAACGTGCAGGGAGGTGACGATGTGGGTATGTACAACCTGTCCGTTGGCTACATGAACGCCAAGAACACGATGAAGCAAAGCGACTTCGACCGGTTCAACATCCGCTTCAACACCGACATCGAGATTCTGCCGATCCTCAAGACCGTGTTCAACATGTCAATCTCGCGTACCAACAGCAAGGTGCTCGACACAGCCATTCCATCCAACCTCAGCCAGGGCGCCATCACATCGCCCAACTTCCTCGCGCTCATCAAGTCGCCTATCGTGGCGCCTTACACCTACAACGCTCAGACAGGAAAGCTCTCCAACATCCTGAGCAACTACGACGACATTTTCAGCCAGCTGAACAACGTGACGGGCGGTCTCGGCACAGCGCAGTCGCTTGCCAACCCTGTGGCCATCCTGACCAACGGATCGGGCGAGCACAAGAACAAGAACGAGAACACATACTTCAACATCACGCTCGCACCGACACTGGAGATCAACAAGCACTTGTTCCTGACTGAGATGGTGGCTTACTCACTCGTGCGCAACAACCAGAAATATTTCCGCCCCTACTCCGGCGTTCCACCCTTCGTCATCAGCGAGCTGGGAACAGTATATGCCAAGGTGGGATCCTACCAAGCCACCGAGAACAACTTCCTCAGCGACACCCGTCTGAAATGGGGCAACACCTACGGCAGCCACACCATCGACGTATTTGGAGGCTTCAAGTTCAACCGGTTCAAATACGACGGAACGGCGCTTTCATCCCAATATAAGGGCCAGACCGACGACAAGAACGCCGCGCTGAGCACCAACGACTCACAGGCCTTCTCCGACAACGACGGATCGAACGACGTGTGGAAGCAGATTCAATGGTACGGCAACGCTGACTACAACTACCAGAACAAGTACTTCCTCACCCTCTCTCTCCTTGCCGAGACCAACAGCCGCTTTGGCGAAAAGGCCGGAAGCAAGATAGCAGGCGTCAGCTGGGCGTTCTTCCCCAGCGTTCAGGCTGGATGGGTGCTCACGAACGAGAAGTGGTTCAAGCGCAACAAGGCAGTGAACTACCTCCGTCTCAACGCCGGATTCGACACCAGCGGTAACGACGGAATCTCCAACTATGCAGCACGGACTTCTTTCAGTTCTGTCAGATACCACTATCACGTGACTGGCTCACAGCTCACCAATATCGGTAACGACGAGATCAAGTGGGAGCTCACCAAGAAGTTCAACGTGGGTATGGAAGGTAACTTCATCAACAACCGCCTGTCGTTCGCCTTCAACTATTTCATCCACAAGACCAGCGACCTGCTCACACTCAAGACATTCGACAACCCTGTAGGAGGTATCAACGCATACTGGACCAACGGAGGCGCCCTCAAGAACGAAGGTTTTGAGGCAGCTCTCTCGTTCAAGCCTGTAGTGACGAAGGACTGGAACATCGAGATGGGAGCCACGATGGGCCACTACAAGAACAAGGTGACTTCACTGCCCGACGGTGACTACACCTCTTCCATCTACGGCAACAACAACATCCTCACTGCAGTTGGTAAACCGGTAGGCGTGTTCTACGGCTTCAAGACCGACGGTGTATACAAAACGACGGCTGACGCCGATGCCGACGGCTTGTACGTGAAGAATGCAGCAGGCGTTCAGAACTACTTTGAAGGCGGCGACGTCAGGTTCATCGACCAGAACGGCGACAAGGAGATCAACGACAAGGACAAGGTTGTCATCGGCGACCCCAACCCCGACATCTACGGCCACATCTTCGCTAACGTGAACTACAAGCGAGTGACCCTGAGCCTGAACTTCAACTACAGCGTAGGCAACGACATCTACAACTACCAGCGGTCCATCATCAACTCAGGAAGCAACTTCTACAACCAGCAGGTGGCAGAGACAAGCCACTGGCGCTACGAAGGCCAGCAGACCGACATGCCCCGCGTGAACTACGGCGACCCGATGGGCAACAACCGTTTCAGCGACCGATGGATAGAGGACGGAAGCTACCTGAGACTGAAGAACGTGAACATCTCATACAAGGTGCCAGTTCCGTCATCAAGCTCATGGCTTCAGGGACTCACCCTCTGGGCTGAGGCACAGAACCTCTTCACCATCTCCAAGTACAAAGGCGGTGACCCTGAGTTCAGCGCAGGCAACGGCGTGCTTTTCCAAGGCATCGACGCCGGCAACATCTCACTGAGCCGAACCTTCCTCTTCGGTGTGAGAGTGAACCTCTAAAATCCAATGGCTGAATCATTCTGAGTTTTCAGAGTACTCAGAGTATTCAGAGTACTCAGAGTATTCAGAGTACTCAGAAAAAAGAAAAAAAACAATCTCAAATTCGATAAAAAATGAAAAAGATGAAATTCAATATGAGAAGCGGTTTTGCCTTGCTGATAGCCCTCGTCTGCCTGCCCATGACCTCTACAATCTTATCCTCCTGCGAGGACATGATGGAGACCGAGAGCGACATGCAGACCTTCGACCCCGACATCAACGCGAAGACCGACTCCGTCTTCTATGCCTTCGGTATCGGACAGGCTATGCAGCTGCTTGCCGACCAGTATTTCTTCCAAGGAGAGATGAGAGGTGAGCTCGTGGCAACCACCCAATACACCGACTCCACGCTGAACCAATTGAAGGACTTCAGTGCCGGAGTGGAGAACAAATACGACTCCGCCTATGTTTACTACCGTGTGATCAACAACTGCAACTACTACATCGCCCACCGCGACACCACACTGCAGACCGGAGGTGAGAAAGTGGCTGTGAAAGAATATGCAGCCGTGCTTGCCTTCCGAGCATGGGCCTATCTGCAGCTCTGCCGCAACTACGGAACCGTTCCGTTCTTCACCGAGCCTCTGACCACCATCTCACAAATCAACGGCAACACCTTCCCGGAGTACAACCTCGAGCAAATCACTGCCGAACTGGCACCTGAGATGCTGAAGTTCACAGGATTCGACGTGCCCAACTACGGAGCCAACATCAACGTGGGCAACACAAACAGCGGAGGTGCGAAGACCGTCACCTTCAAGAACATTTTCGTACCTGTGGGCGTGGTGCTCGGCGACATGTACCTTGAGACAGGCAACTACGAGCGCGCTGCCAAGTGCTATGTGGATTACCTGACTATGGCAAAGAAGCCGATGACCAACATCGTGGCCACTTTCACCCGACGGAATATGGACATCCTGCCGCCAAGCGACTATGACTACGGAAACAACAACTTCTCGGGGGCGGCATCCTACACCAGCATTTTCGCTGCCAACGGAACTCCTACCGACGTGATATCTTATATTCCGATGGCAGTAAACAGCGTGAACGGTCCGACCACCCTCGTGCCGAAGGCATTCGGCTATGACTATTACTCGCTGTCAGCTCCATGGATTACAGAGTTCCAGCTGCAGCCGTCGGCCGACTACACCTACCTCACCGAGAACCAGGACTACTACTACCGTTACAAGGTTGTCGGAACGAGTCCGACGAACAACATGAACGACGTGAAGGCCATCAAGTTCGGCGACATGCGCAGCATCGCCATCATGCGCACGATGCAAGGACAGACCACACTCGAAGAAGATGAGGAGGACATCACCTGGATCAACAAGTTCCAGAGCGGAAATATCATCCTCTACCGTCTGACCACCGTCTATCTCCACTTGTGCGAGGCCCTCAACCGCATGGAGATGCCCGACCTTGCTTTCGGATTCCTCAAGGAAGGCATCAACGCCTCACTCCGCCGTCAGCCATGGCTCTCTCAGAAGTCGCTCGACTTCCTCAACGAGACGTTCCTCAGCGACGCCAACTATGAGACCTTCTTCGGAAAGAGCTACCCGATCCACCAGCACGGTCACGGCTTCACCAGCGACGCCAACTACATCGGTTCCTCTCCTTATCAGTTCCAGACTCAAGTGGACTCCATGCTTAGAGTGCTTTCTGCCGACGCAACCCTCTATCCGGGCCTCGCCCAGAGAATCGACCACTCACGCAAATATGCGGCCGACCTTGAGGCAGCCCGCCAGGAGGCGATTGCCAACGCGACGACGGACGAAGAGACTGGCGAGACCATCATTCCTGAATACCACGTTGACCCAGCTCCCTACGGCGACATGCTGACCAAGCAGGACACCATCATGGCGATGGAGGAGCTGCTCTGCGACGAAGAGGCGATGGAGTTCTGCTTCGAAGGCACCCGCTGGTATGACCTGATGCGATTCGCCAAGCACAAGAACAACGCCGGCTTGCAAGGAAGCGCATGGCTCGCCAAGAAGGTGAAGAACAACAACCCCGTGAAGGACCTCAGCAACCAGCAGAACTGGTATCTGCCATTCAAGAAATAAAGTAAGGACCGGTCGGACGAGTCAGACCAGTCGGACTTGTCGGACAGCCTTAAAAATTCCTACACCGCCCCGAAGCAAAACACTGCTTCGGGGCGTTTTTTTTGCTTTTCGTACATTTGCCCACATCTTCGGACAAAATGACAAAACAGAACTCATATAAAAGACGTATTTTTGCGAATGATTCCATAACACGGACTTGCCGGTCCACAATCAGTCACAATAACTCCCGGGTAAAGCATGATGGAGCAAGAGTCCTGACCGTCCGACCAGTCTGACCTGTCCGACCAGTCTGACCTGTCCGACTTGTCCGACCTGTCCGACAATAAGACTGATTTCAAATTTTGCAATACAATGGATATTCGTGTTCACAAAGACAAAAAATTGTGTTTTTCCGCATTTTTAAGTTAATTTTTTATGATTTCACATAATTTTATCCTATATTTGCGTAATTTATAGCTTTGTAGCACGAAAACTACTGAACTACTGAACGAATAACGGGCAAGCACCTTGATGGCACGCCTACGCCACACGAGAAATAATCCATTTCCAGTTGAGTGGCTCGCGATATCATCGCGAGCAAGCAAAGGAAGCCATCAGAATGCCACCCTAAACTAAAATCACTCTAAACTCTAAACTAAATATAATTTATTAACTAATTTAACAAAACCATTATGAAAAAACTGCTACTTTCATTATGTGCGTTGTTTGCTGTTGTCAGCATGAACGCGCAGTACAGTGTAAACGACTATGTTTACACGTCGACAGCAAAGTACAAGGTGAAGAGGATTCTCGACATCCCTGCATTCACAGAGTGGTACAACTACTCCAGTGCGATTTTCTCGCCCTACACCGCAGCGACAGAGGACGACTACGATGGAATCCAGAGCACCAGGAGCGATGAAGGTGACTTCATCACGTATGCACTGCCAATCGAGTATGGAAAGAACTACATCCTTACGATGAAATTCAAGGCCACTGCCGACGGATCAACTTCGGTAACTGCTAACGGGCAGAACCAGATTGACGCATGGGTGACTCACTATCCTGACGACTACAACATCAGAGTGGGAAGCACAAACATCGACTACTCTCAGGTAGCTGCAGCTGCAACAGTCAAGGGCAACGAATGGTCAGAAATTTCGTGGGCATTCGCCGACACCCTCGCAGTGAACGCAGAGCCTTCGGATGGTCAGGACCAGCCCGGCGGTTACCTCAACATCGTCTTCAGCCGCATCAACACGGAGTGTGTGATCGGAAACAACCTTCAGGTAGTTGAAGTTGAGGAAGTGTACGACACCCGTATCTCCGACCGTATGCTTGCCTATGCCAAGAGCATCATCGCTGACGAAAACTTCAACACAGACGCTGCAGCTGACGCAAAATCTGTTGTAGAAGAAGACATCTCAGCCATCGAAGCGGCTATCGCTGACGGTCAGTTCGACAGTAAGACTGATGCAGAAGATTCCATGAACGCACTCTTGGAAGACCTGGGCCTGTTCATGGACGTTGAGTCGAACAACATGAATTCGTTCCTGCCGAAAGTGGACATCACCTCCATCGGAGGAATTGGCCGTGGACGTGACGGCGACTTCGGCTGCTTCGAACGCGTAGGAGGAAACAGCAACTGGGGCCACCTCTCTGGAGACAACGCACTCAGATGGGCCATCCAGCTTGGTTATGCTCAGACAGCAGCCTCAATCGCTGTCGTTGCACAGGACTTCCCGAAAGGAAAATACTTTATGACTTGCGAAATCAGAAACGCCAACACTGACAAGACTTCATGGCCTTGCAATCCAACCTTCACGCTGGAAAGCCTATGTAAGCTGACACTTGGTAGCGCCACAAAGGATCTCGGTCCGATCTCAGGTGAGCAGTTCCAGAAATTCTACATCATCGGCGAAGTGGCAGAAGACGGAAAGTTCCGCGCACAGGTTGACTGGCCAGGTGCACCTAACGGTGGTGGTTTATTTGAAATCAGAGCCGTGGAGATTCGCTCATTCGGCGAAGATATCATCACAGGCGTTGAGCGCTACCGTGCATGGACTCCGTTCAAGGCACAGGTTGATGCAGCAAAGAACGCACGTGAGTCACTGCTTGCAAAGGCAGCCGACAGCAACTTCCCTTGGGCTAACGACACCATCCAGCCGACAATCGACCGCTGGGATCCGTTCTTCAACAAGATTACAGAGGACAACTGGATTGACGCAGACGGTAACGACACCGGCGTAGCAACCAACGATGAGCTGATTGAGTGGACCACCATCCAGGGCTATACATTCGACGAACACGGAGAAGACGCTGACTACGAGACTTACAAGGAATATGCAGTGGTTCGCGGCTACCAGAAGGCCAACGACTACATCGTAGCAGAGAACAAGCCGATTGCCGACGCACAGGCAAAGATTGCAGAAGCAAAGCAATACGACCAGAATCCTAAGAACCAGATTAAGGACCATGAGCCTTACCAGGAGGCCATCGCACAGGCTGAGGCCACTCTTGCTGAAATCCTCGCCAACACCAACGACGAGAAGAAGGAAGCAGACTCAGAGCGTTTGGCTACATTACTGACCGACCTTGATGATGCGAAAGCCGTGTTCGACGACAGTGGCGAGCTCAAACCATTCATCGACATCGACTTCTCCGGCGCTTTCGCTACAAACGTTGACGCAGAAGACCCGACTATCATCACCAGCTACTATATCGACGGTAAGACCGACACATACGATGGCGCCGGCCAGATGGTATTCTCCAACGTGAACAACGTGGATACAGACCCGACACACGACCTGTCAGGACACTCATGGCAGCTTGGATACGGCGACGCGTTCCTCGATGTGCTCCGCGTAGGTGGCGGTGCTAACTCTCCTGGTACTGTAGAATTCCCTATAGATGAGATTCCTACCGACGAAGAAATCATCCAAGTCGAGTTCGACCTCTGGCTCGGAAACCTCAGCAAGGGCTTCCTCACCGTTGAGTGCCAGAACGCAGAAGGACAGCGTCTCGGTGGATTCAGCATCGACCGTTACAACGGAGTAGTGAATTACAACGATTTCAATAACGCAACCGGTGAGACCAACGACAAAACGTCACTAAGCAAAAAGGGTGGTGGTACAGGTATGGATATCTATAAATATGCTACAGGTCTTGGCTCAAGCTCATTGGGCAATGCCGGCATCTGCGCTGATAACAACAAGTCTCACTTCACCCTCGTATTCGACTTCAAGGCACTTTCATTGCAGGGTACAATCGAAAACGGAAAGAACGGTAAGTGCGAAGGCGCTGAGATGCCTATGCTCAACCTCAGCGACGCCAGCATCACCGACAACAAGGTTGCCAAGTTCGTACTCTCATCCAACTACAACGCAGCAAACACCAACGCACAGGCACGCCGCTGCTGGTTCGACAACCTCAAGATCTTCAGATTTGCTTCTGTAGCCGAAGGTCCTCACTTCGAGCCGACAATCACGGCTATTCCTGGTGACGTGAACATGGACGAGAAGGTAGACATCTCTGACATCGTGGCTATCATCAACCAGATTGCAGGTACCGCTACTTACGAAAACGCTGACGTGAACGGTGACGATAAGGTGGACATCTCCGACATCGTAGCTGTCATCAACATCATCGCAGCACAATAATCCGACATATTCTCTCAATATAAATAGTGGGGCAAAACCCACTATTTTTATTTAATGAAAAAAGGAATCTCCGGACGACCCGGATAATCCGGAATTTCCGGACAAGCCGGAATCTCCGCCCCCCCAAAAAATAACACCCCATTTCTTATGGCAACAACAAAACACATCCTCCCACTCCTACTCCTCTCCGCATCACTCACGGCCACCGCACAGCGGCTGAAACCCACACCCTGGGACACACCGGCCAGCCAGCAGGAGAAGCTCGACAGGGGATTCATCCGCATCAACACCACATCAACAAAGCCATACTTCTCGTGGCGCCTGCTTGGGTCTGACGACGAGCACATGTCATTCCTTATTCTTATCGATGGAGAGGTGAAAAGCGACACGCTGCGCGACCGCACATCATTCCGTCCGTCAGGAATCATCAACTCATCGAAGAAAGTGGAGCTGGTGACCCTGCAGAACGGTGTACCGGTGGACACCGTATCCCCCATGGTGTTCAATAACAATCTATGCCACCGTCTGAAGCTTGACCGTCCGGCAGGCGGAACAGTAGGAACTGGCAGCGAGGCCAACGACTACACCTATGAGCCCAACGACTGCTCCGTGGGCGACGTGGACGGCGACGGAGCGTACGAGCTCTTCGTGAAGTGGGCACCCTCCAACAGCAAAGACAACTCGCAGAGCGGCTACACCGGAGCGACCATCATCGACTGCTACAAAATCGCTACCGGCGAGAAGCTCTGGCGCATCGACCTGGGCACGAACATCCGCTCAGGCGCACACTACACACAGTACATGGTCTACGACTTCGACCGCGACGGCAAGGCGGAGCTGATTTGCAAGACCGCGCCCGGGAGCGTAGACGGAGCCGGCAACTACGTGAGCAAGGCAGCGACAGACACGAGGATTCTCAATGCCAGCAACACCCGCGACTGCAGAGTTTCCGGCGGACGCATCAATGCCGGATATGAATATCTCACCGTCTTCAACGGAGAGACGGGCGCCGCCATACACACAATCCCCTACATCCCCAACCGCAACGCCACCTACGTGCTGAGCGACGCGGCAGGCACCGTGAACTGGACCTTCGGCAGCAAGAGCGACACAGGCAGCTACGGCAACCGCGGCGAGCGGTATCTCGCAGGAGTGGCGTATCTCGACGGACCGGACAAGAACCCGTCGGCCATCATGTGCCGCGGTATGTACACACGCTCCTACCTCTGGGCGGTAGACTTCGACGGAAAGGAGCTGAAGACCCACTGGATACACGGCTCCATCAGCACCACACAAGTGGAACTGACAGACGCCAACGGAACCAAGAGAACCCGGACCTACTCGAAGACCACAGACCCGAAAAAGACCCATGCTGCCTACACCGCATACGGGCAGGGAGCACACAGCCTCACCATCGCTGACGTAGACGGCGACGGCTGCGACGAGATCATCTACGGAAGCGCGACGGTGGACAACGACGGATGGATGCTCTACTCCACCGGATTCGGACACGGCGACGCACTGCACATCGGCGACATGAACCCCGACCGGCCTGGGCTGGAGATATTCATGGTGCACGAGGAGAATCCCTACGGCGCACACTTCATCGACGCGGCAACGGGAGAAGTGCTGTGGGCATCAACGGGAGACGACGACAACGGCCGCGGCCTTGCCGCCAACATCTTCGACACCAACTCCAACAACCGTGGGTATGAGTTCTGGTCCGCCAAGGTGGCAAACACCATCAATGCACGCACGCTCATGGACATCACAGCGGACAAGCCATCCATGAACTTCCGCATCTTCTGGGACGCAGACCCCTACGACGAACTACTCGACGGAACCAGCATAAGAAAGTACACGCAGAACGGAGAAAAACTGAGCTTCACCAACATGGGCGTCTACTCCACCGCATCGACAATGAAGACGTTCACATCCATCATCAGCACGCTCTCCTCATGTAACTCGACGAAATCGACACCTTGCCTGCAGGCCGACCTGTTTGGCGACTGGAGAGAAGAGGTCATCTGGTGGAACACGGCAGACCCTTCGGAAATCATCATTTTCTCATCCACAGAAATCTCGCCCTACCGCGTTCCGACACTCATGCACGACCACAACTACCGCATGGCCATCGCCTGGCAGAACACCGGCTACAACCAGCCACCGCATATCAGCTACTACCTGCCCGACTACGTTGAGGAACTGAAAGGCGTGGCAGACGTCATCGAAGAGCAACCCCGGATGAAGGGTGATGTGAACGAGGACGGAAACGTGGACATCAGCGACATCGTGGCCATCATCAACCAGATTGCCGGAACCGCCACTTACCGCTACGCAGATGTCAACGAAGACGAGAAAGTGGACATTTCCGACATCGTGGCCGTCATCAACATCATCGCAGGCGAAGAGGAGCAGCAGTCAGCATAACCACCCCGCTGCAATGCGATTTGAGCAAAGATATGGGCAAAAAAGGATGAAAAGGACGAAAAAATTGGGTTCTTTGACAAAAAAAACGGAAAAAAGTTTGATATATCAAATTAATCAACTACCTTTGCATTGTCAGTTGAACATCGACACACCTTAGCCGGGGTTAGGATCGATCGGGATACTCATCAAATTAATATAGAAAACCGAGAAGGTTTCGCATGTCAATGGCGGGCCACGCCCTTCGGGGTAACGTAAGTCGGTGGATTACAAAGATATGCGGACACTCAAATCTTATCTACTCGGAGTTTCATCACATCTCCTCCCGGCTTTTTATATATAGGAAGAAGGCAGACAACACCTGCCTTCTTCTTATCAAGAAAATACAAGACCACCATCATAAAAGGAAAGTTGCCGGAGTGGTCGAACGGGCCGCACTCGAAATGCGGTGACCGGGTAACTGGTCCGGGGGTTCGAATCCCTCACTTTCCGCA
>OCTX012210434.1_pt1 | contig 13348 bp, 12 predicted proteins | sample 1539691 | NCBI WGS metagenome assembly OCTX01 (sample SAMN02144231, study PRJEB22623) | gut metagenome | biome: sheep rumen | host: Ovis aries | place: New Zealand
CATGCCAGTCTTGCAGTCGCCCCTGCTCTCTATTCATGTTATGACCGTAATGTGTGCCTATGCTCTCTTTGCGCTCATCACCCTTCTCTCTGTGGTAGGGCTTCTCTCTCCGTTAAAGGGTAGCGATACTCCCCACTCGGGTAGTGGGTTGGAGAGGGAGCGTGTGGTTCTCTCACGTCTCCTTTTATATCCCGCCGTTTTCCTTCTCACCACAGGCATCTTCCTTGGCGCCATCTGGGCTAACGTCTCGTGGGGCACCTACTGGTCGTGGGACCCTAAGGAGACGTGGGCGCTCATCACCCTCATGATTTATGCTGTTCCCCTCCATGCTGAGTCCATGCCCCAGTTCCGCAATCCGCGTTTCTATCATCTCTACATGATATTCGCCTTCCTCTCCGTCCTCACCACCTATTTCGGAGTCAACTACCTCCTCGGAGGCATGCACAGCTACGCGTGAGTTTTTTATTGTTTACATAAAATCATGGAAAACCACTATTGTGAGTATAAAAAACTATTTGTAACTTTGCACCCATAGCAGTGGAAATAACCATTCTTCTGCATGCAAAAAACAAAAAAAACGAAGAAAAATGAAAAAAAATGGCTCACGAGTGAACGTAATTTAAAAATTCTTATTATATTTGCACCGTCGTTAATATGCGACAGACATATATAGAGAAGCGTTTCGCTTACTTCCTTACTGATGAATCTCGACACTTCAACAGGAAACACAGGAATAAGTAATATGCGTTCTCCCTTATTTATTGCGTACATTATATTATTATAATATACCGATAAAGAGGGCGTGAGCCATTAACTTATCGTGTTTTAGGCAGTCGAGAGCCCATCAGTAGATAAGCTGATAGGTTCGCGCCTTTTCTTGTGTGCCTAAAACTAAAAACCAAACCTATAACTAAAACAAGCTGAAATACTAAACTATGGAAAGAGCTGCTAACCGACATAACTCATTATTTGTTCGCTCACATATAACAGAATGTATTGTGAAAGCATCAGCTTCTCAAAACAGAACAATACTTTTAATATGTTTAATGATTATGTGGGTAAGCATATGTGTCAAACTTCATGCTCAAACTACCATAAATTCATCGAATGCGTATACATATACCGATTATACAGCGATAAAAGGAACACGACTCAGTCCTGTGATAGCTTTTAAGGCGGGAAAGAGCCTGATAGACATGAATGGTATGGCAAACGTGGAGCAGGTAGCCAATTACTTGAAAAACAACTCTTCAAAAAAAATTATAATTGAGGGTTATACATCTGCAGACTTGGATGCTGAAAGCAGCCAAAAGATATCAACGGATAGGGCTGAGGCAGTTAGAAGCAAGTTAATAAAAACATATGGTATTTCCTCATCGCGAATATTGGCAAGTGGTAAGGGGATTGCTACAGCTGATGTTATGCAACTGCGCAAGTCTGGTGATGCTGTTATTGTATATATGCAGAAAGAGCAGGAAGATAGACACAAAAGTGCTCAACATAATGTGACGCGAAGCAAAAAGGGTGGTGCTACCGTATCACACTCTGGCAATAAAAACTCCACCGCAGGAACGGGCAAGCGTAGCGGCAAACAAATGGAACAGGATGTCACCAACTGGGCAAACAACCTGATGGGCAAAGCACTGGTAGCTGGCATGGTGGGTGTGATGACCGGTCAGGATCGTACGTGCCATAGCTGCTGGGGAGCAGGGTGTTCTGACTGTAATTATACAGGAAAGGTGTTTGCTGTTGACATGGGACTGAGTTCATCAGTGGCCGATGCAATAGTCGGTGATGGCAGTGCGCCAAAAACGTCTTCAAATGTTGCAAAAAAAACTACAATCAAAGATGGCTATCGTAAAGTTACCCTCGATAATGGCGACGTACTGGAGGGGAACTTTAAAAACGGTGTGCTTAACGGACAAGGCAAGTGTTACAATTCCGAAGGATGGAAATATGTAGGCAGTTTCAGGAATAGTCAAATACATGGTAGAGGAACGTTGACAACGCCCTGGGGCGATAAATACATAGGAGAGTTCGTAGATGGAGAGATACACTCTGGGACACATACATTCGCTGGTGGCAAGTATATTGGCAAATTTAAGAATGGCAACTTCAACGGCACGGGAACCCTGTACCTGAAGGACGATAAGCGATATGTTAAGGGTGTGTGGAAGGATGGTGAGCTTGTGCAGGAAATGGCATCGGGTCCATGGAATCCAACTGTCTCTAATACCTCCACCGTAAGCAAGAAGACAACCACAAAAAAAGGAAAATGATACAACGACTACAGAAAATGAAGGCTATAAGACCAATACTGACATCTATAATTCTTGCCGTGTCACTCATTACAACGAGGGGCGCAGATAAGGACATTGATACATACATGCCAGTGACAGATAAGACGGATGAGAACACTTTCGTCGTCATAATCTCTAATGAGAACTATAAAAAGGAGAAGGCGGTGCCCTTTGCCATAAATGACGGTGAGACGTTTAAACTGTATTGCGAAAAGACGCTCGGCATTCCTGCAGAGAGCCACATAAAGTATGCTCCAGACGCATCGCTTGGTATGATGTATGATTGCGTGGACTGGCTGGAGGAGGTGATGAAGGCATATAATGGTGAGGCGCGTGCCATATTCTATTATAGTGGACATGGCGTACCCGACGAAGACTCTAAGCAGGCATATTTGCTTCCTGTTGACGTGGGCAGTTCTTCCGTCAAAAGGTGTATGAGCACGGCTGAGCTATACAAACGCTTGGGGGCTATGCCTTCTAAGGGCACGGTGGTATTCCTCGATGCCTGCTTCAGTGGGGCAGCTCGTAATGGCGACATGATGCGGGAGGCTCGTGGAGTTGCTATTCAGCCTAAGCATGATGATATATCAGCAAAAGACCTGGTGGTATTCTCTGCCGCTACAGGTAAAGAGACGGCTTATCCTTACAAGCAGAAGAAGCATGGTATGTTCACCTACTATCTGCTTGAGAAGCTTAATGCAACGGGTGGTGCCGTTACGCTTGGAGATATGAGTGATTATGTTACAGAGCAGGTGAAACGCAATTCTATTACGGTGAATAAGAAGAGCCAAACGCCTACGCTGCTTGCTTCTGCCGACAATGGGGCATGGAGAGGTTGGACTTTCTCTGCTACACCAGCCAAAAGGTATGAAAGTGTAGCTCGAATTGAGACTCCGAAGTCAAATAGTGGTCCGCTGTCGATTACTGGTAGCAGTAAGAAAAACACAGTTGTTGAGGCGACCAAATTAGAGATGGCGGGTAATAAGATAATGGTTAATGACGTGCCATACGAGATGGTTCGCATAGACAAGGGAACATTCTCCATGGGTTCTCAGAGACCTTTCAATGCGTACAGTACATTTAGTCTGAGCCAACCTCGTCATAAAGTAACCCTTAAGGCATATAATATAGGCAGGACAGAAGTCCCTCAAGCTATTTGGGAAGCCATAATGGGGAATAACCCATCTGAAAACGTGGGAGAGAACCTCCCCGTAGAAAATGTTACATGGGAAGAATGTCAGCAGTTTATTGAAAAGTTGAATCAGCAGTTGGGTACGCAGTTCAGGCTTCCTACTGAAGCAGAATGGGAGTATGCTGCCTGCTGTAGGAATGAGACTCTTTCTGATTCTTTTTCAGGCAGTAAGAAGGCTGATGGTATAGCACGTATCGGTAATAGTACGGTTGACTGTGGAAGTCTGAAGATTTCAGATATAGGATTATATGATATGTCTGGTAACGTGGCAGAATGGTGTCAGGACTACTTTGCCCGTTATGATGCTGCGCCAAAGACCAATCCTAAAGGGCCTAATAAGGGATTTCAGAGGGTGGTACGTGGAGGCTCCTATATGGACTCTGAAGACCTGTTACGTAGCAGCTATCGTGGACATATGAGACAGAATGAGAGTTCACCGTCAGTAGGTTTTAGACTCGCTCATGATTGATTTCTAATTCTTTTAATTATTTATATAACATTTTAATTTCCTTTTATTATGAAAAAGATTTATGGGTTTCTTACAATGCTTGCAATGGCATTGACAGTTTCTGCACAAGACAAACCAACAGTGTGTGTCGAAGAGTTTACAAACAGTTCAAAATTGGAGGTCTCATACTTAAAGCAACTGCAAAACGAGGTTGTTTCCGGCATCTCCAACACAGGACGTATTGTCATCGTACAGCCATCGTCATATGGAAAACTCCCGAAAGATCCTATCGCATATCAGGATGCCCTGAAGGCAGAGGGAGTGAACTTTATCCTGAAGGGTTCTCTCAATGATTACTCCACAGGAACATCAAAAGGAGGACTCCTCGGAGGTGGAGACAAGACGTATGCCACAGCGGATGTAAGTTACACGCTCGAACTGATTGATATAGAGAGCCACCAGACCTTAAGTTCTGAGACCATGTCATGTACTTATTCATCAGGTTCCACAAGCGCAGAGGCTATATCAAAAGCCATAGCTAGTGTGAGTGGCGACATGAAGAAATACGTTGACACACACTTTAAAATCAGCGCAACTGTCAAGGCTCTTGACCAGATAGATCCGAAGAAGGGCGTTAAGACCCTTTATGTAACAATGGGCACTGCGGCAGGAATATCAAAGGGCGATATACTTGAGGTGTTTGCAGAAGTAAACATCGCTGGTGAAAAAGCCAAAAAGAAGATAGGAGAGCTAAAGACCAAGGAAATTATGAGCGCAACCCTCAGTCTGTGTGATGTAAAGAATGGTGGCGAAGAGATTAAGAAAGCTTTTGAAGAAGGCTCTCGTATTACGGTTACAACACGTGCCAAAAAAGAACTCATTAAAGGTTTATTCTAATGCTTTATCGCGGAAATAGAATAATACTCACTCTGCTGCTTGTACTAACAACAATGTTAGCACAAGCACAGAGTGTCTATACTATTGTTGAATTCCTTGACGAGGATGCAGCAACAGCAGTGTTTTTTGCCGAGGGAAGAGGCACCAATGAAAAGAATGCCTTGGAGGATGCTCGAGTCAATGTAATGCGTAAGATTATTTATGACGGAGTTGAAGGCTTTAATGAAGGTAAGCCGTTGTTTCGCAACAGCAGTTCATCAGGGCAAAATATATGGTTGAAGAATCTATTCAATGAAAAAAACGCTACTTATAAGAATTTCCTCGGTGGTATAGAGTTGGTAGGCGATTTTGACAGGGATGGCTCAACATATATCTGCAAGGCAAATGTCGTGATAAAACATAGTTTCTTGAAACGTCAGGTGGACATGCAGGCAAATGGACATAATATGGCTCCAACTTCCAACGAGAATCAACAACAGAGAGAAATATCGCACCGATGGTCTGTAAACTAATTATAACGGATTAATTATTAATTTAAATATAAGTGAATATGAAAAAGACAGTTTTGTTTATCATTTCAATGATGATGATGTTCTGTGCAGACGTATGTGCCCAGAACCTTTCTAAGGATGCAAAAAAACAGATAAAAAAAATGGAGAAAGAAGGTTGGGTTGTTAATCCAGGTTCTCTTTCTTTGGCAGAACAGTACAAGAAAGTTTATGCTGCCAACAGTGAGTTCAACGATGATGGTTCTATGAGATGGATTATCGGACAGGGCAAAAGTACTGGCACGGCATACAATTCAGTAAGGAAAGCGGCAGTGACGGCGGCGAAGGCTGAAATAGCTTCAAGCATTCAGGAAGAAATAGCAGGTTCTACCGACCAGGGCTTAGCAAATGAAGAAGGAGAGTCTGATGGCGGAAGTTCAATGGAGCGTACCCTTTCAGGTGCAAAGACTAAGTTTGCCCAAAGCCTAAAAAATGCAGAAATCCTGATGGAATGCCACAGGGATCTTGGTCGTGGACGTGTTGAAGTACAGGTTACTGTTGCATGTAAGAGAGATTCTGCACGCAAACAACTCAAGGACCTCCTTGATGAAAAGATGGGATGGAAGAAATAATTCATGTTTCATAAAAAACTTTCAAGATTGAAAATACTGTTTGTCATATTGCTATGCATATATAGTTTGACGATAACAGCAGACGACAAAGTTGCGATAAAGGGTACCACTGACTATGTGGTACCCTCGCAAATGTCTCTACTGGAGGCACAAATGAATGCTGTCAAGCAGGCTAAGGTGGAAGCTTTAGCCAATAGGTTCGGGTCTGTTGTGTCAGATAATACATCACAGGTGATGACAAACGCGAACGGAGAATCGACTAATGACTTCTTTTCTATTACAGAAGAGATGGTGAGAGGGGAATGGATAGCCGACATTGAGGCTCCCCAAATCACAATGGACATTAGAGGCATGCAGCAAGTTATGCATGTTACCGTGCATGGCTATGCACGCGAGATAAAGAGTGCCCGGGTAAATATTGTGACAAAACCACTTCGACTGGGCCAAGAACTGCGTTATGAGGGCTATGAATACAATAATGGCGACAATATATATGTGTATTTCAAGTCGCCTGTTGACGGCTACGTGACTATTTATCTTGTTGATGAGACACTTACTAATACCAAGGACGAATCTGTGTTCTGCCTGCTGCCTTATCAAAATTCAAAAGAGGGGTCCTACTATGTGAAGCATGATGAAGAATATGTATTCTTTTCACCTGCAAAAGAAAGAAAAAATCCTGGCATAGTAGATGAACTCGTGATGACAGCATCATCACCACTGGAGTATAACAGCATGATGGTGATATTCTCTCCCAACAACTACTCAAGAGCTAACACTTCCAAGTCACAGCAGCAGGTTGGAGACTTGATAGTGCCGCGCTCATTGAATTTTCAGGACTTCACAAAATGGCTCGTAAAATATAGAAATGCCGACAGAGATATGCAAGTATCACGAATACCATTAACAATTAAAAAGCGGTAATTATGAAAATAAAATCCATAGTGTCAATATTATTGCTGGGAATGCTCTCACTGAATGCTATCGCTCAAAGCAGTACTATGAGAAATAAATTTGCAGCATTGCAAGAGAAACTCAGCCAACCCTATGATGAGTATGTTAGCACAATAGATAGGGAATATGAAGAATATCGTGACAGCATCAATAAAGCCTTTGCCGACTATATGGAAAAGGGAGGCTGGCCAAAAATCTCTATAAAAGAAGGAGAGGTGAAGCCAAAAAGAGAGGAGATTCCACCAGTAATTTACGATGAAGGAGCGAAGGATGACAGGGCACAGAAAGATGACACAACTCCTAAGGATGATAAAGCAAAAAAGGATGGAAAGAAAGGAGAGGCTACACTGCCTGTCAAGATAATCCCAATTATCGAGATACCTACCGATACCCTTCCTGTTCCTCAGCCCACTCCTATAGCTCCAATTCCTGAAAACGATGACATCAAGGACTACGCTGAGTTTACTGTGTTTGGCACCCCTATGAAGGTGCGTTGGGGCGATTTGCCACAATTCAAACTGGATGGCGACAATGAGAAGGCTATTGCCCGTGCTTTCCGCCAATTTACCGATAGCGAATACAACAACTTAATACGCGATTGCCTCTCTAACCGCATGGAATATAACCTATGCGACTGGGCATACTACAAAATGTTACAGGCTATGACGGAGCAGGCATGTGGTGCAGGAACCAACGAAGCGCGTATAGCACAGGGCATTCTGCTTAATCAGAGCGGTTACAGCGTACGTTTCGGCTACGACCCTGAGAATAAAGACATGTACTTCCTTGTTAAGACTGCAAGTAGCCCATACGGCATGTCGATTGCCATTCTCGATGGAGACTATTTCTATTCTCTTGAGAAAGTTAAGTCGAGGTATCTTAACGTGTTCAATACACCATATCCAGGAGAACAGGTATTCAGTTTCGATATCTCACCTCTGCCCACATTCACATCACAACTATCTGATGATAGAACTGTCAGCTCTGCAAGCTACTCAGTAGAAGCTACTTACTCGGTCAACAAAAATCTGATTGATTTCTTTGCCACATACCCAGCTTCGTACACCAAGGACAATATAATGTTGCAGTGGACAAGCTACGCCAACACTCCAATCAGTCAGGAGGTAAAGGACAAGTTATATCCAAAACTGCGGAAACTTATCGAGGGAGCAGACCAGAAGACCGCTGTCAATATGCTCCTCAATTGGGTGCAGACAGGATTCAGATATGAAACAGATAACGTAGTATGGGGTGAGGAACGTTCTTTCTTTGCAGAGGAAAGTCTATACTATCCCTATTGTGACTGCGAAGACCGTTCTATATTGTTATCACATCTTGTAAGAGATCTGTTGAAACTTGATGTTGTCTTGGTATATTACCCTGGTCACATGGCAAGCGCAGTTAACTTCACAGAAGAAGTCAAAGGAGACTATCTTGAACTTCACGGTCGCAAGTTCACCATCGCTGATGGTACCTACATCGGTGCCCCTGTGGGCAGGACTATGCCAGGTATGAACAATGAAAAAGCTAAAGTAGCTTTGCTAAAGAAGGATATGTAATAAGTCTTTACTATAGCCTATAAAACTGCTTCATCGTGAAACTAAAGGTTGTTATTAGCATAATATTGAGCCTCAGCGTTCTCTTGCTAAGTTACTTTATGGGCAACACCTCCTCCCCTATGGCAGGAGAAAAAGCAGTGTTGGTAAAACTGAACAACTGGAAATCCTTCCTGAATCTGAATAAAGACAGTGTGCCCGATGATGTGCTGCTGATTAATGTAGCTTTCGACAAGGCTCTTGCCAAATATTCAGAGAATGGTATGCCAATAGGTAAGTTTACCATAACCGACAGGCAAAAACTATTACAATTCCTCACGAAGGCACGCGAAGCTAACAATTACAAATTCATTATGATGGATGTCATATTCGAACGTGGCATCGAGACCGAATATGACTCCATCTTGTTTCATACCATCGCTTCCATGCAGAGAATTGTCATCCCAGTTCATAAGGACGCTCCCTTGCAGGACAGCATACTTTATGCTAAAGCTGCGAATGGTGATTACAGTATCACACATGACGAGACTAATTTCGTTCGTTTTCAGTTTATGCATGATGACACACCTTCCATGCCTCTCGTTATGTATAATGCAAGTACAGGTATGAACATTGCTCGCAATGGACCGTTCTATATTTCTGACGGTCATTTGTGTTCCAATGGCTTGACGCTTAAACTGCCTATCAGAATAAGCGGAGCTTATATTAACAAAAATAATGGCTACGATGAAAATAATCAACGCGAACGCTCATATATATACATGGGAGCAGATGTATTAAATGTTGACTCCATTATTCCTGTTGCCGAACAAATAGCTGATAAAATTATTGTCATCGGCGATTTCAACACAGACGTTCACCGTACGTATGCAGGTAAGCAGCCAGGAAGTGTAATATGCCTGAACGCTTACTATGCACTGCTCAGGGGAGAACATCTGGTCAGTTACCCCTTTCTCTTTTTCCTATTCATTGTCTATGTCATAATATCTCTGCTAATGCTCAATGGCAAGACGCTGGACACCTTTGTTTCCAATCCATTGTTAAAGGTTGCCAGTTCATTCTTTACCTACACCATCGTGTTTACGTTCATCGCCATGGTGGTTTATGCCACGCCTTCAGGTATAGTCTATAATCCTGTACTGCCAACTACGGTGTTTACCTTTCTCGGATTGTTCATAGGCGGACTTCGAAAGATAACCAAAATATAAATACACAGATATGAGAAGAATAACGATATTTCTTTTTTTTGCATGTTGCAGCGTATTCCTATATGCTGACAGATACAAGATACTATTTATGAACTATCCTACATTGCATATCAATGGCAAAGCAGCAAAGGTGGGCGATGTCTTTGATGACAAGGCAATAGTTCGCTGGAGCAAGGAGCGACAGGCAATGCGAGTCTTTAACCTCGACAAGAAAAAACAAATACTCATGGTGGCTCATACGGTAAATCCAAAAGGTAATTCAATAACGGATATACTCACAGCCAACAAGCACCTCTCCACTCATAGTACATCTTCTCAAACTCCACCAAGTTTGTTGAGAATGCTTCAACATACATTTGAAAAACAATACGACCTGATGGATACAATAAAAATAAACAGTCCCATAAGCCTTTCTGATAAAAAATACTTTCAGGCATCCTACTATTATGGAGACTCTCGTATTACCAAAAAACTGAACAGCAATGGCGGGGAAGTATATATTGACCGCTCCATTTTTAATATCGACGGTAAGCAACTTGAGCCTCGCGATGTAGAGATTGATATTGATTTTGTCGATGAAACTGACTCTACCTTTGCGTTTGTTTGCTCAGGAATTGAAATCTACATTGTTCCAGAGATTTTTTAGCTTTCTTCAATTTCTTTTACATCTATATACCCTCTTGCTATGGCCTTTAATCAGGTCGGCGAAATCAGTGTTTATACAGTAACCTATAATCGTTCCATCCAGTGAGAGAGGAAAACATCGCTAACTGTGTAGGTGGTGCCTGTGACAGATATGTCATCATTGAGCAATCCTTTCTCTACAAGGGCATCGGCAAGGCGACGTGATACTGATGGAGAACCTATCTTGTATGTGCTCAAGAATTCTGAGGCTGTAATCTGTTGCACGCTTCCTTCCTTAGCTACTGCAATGAGGTAGTTCCATTGTTTGTCGGTCAGCATCTGGCGATATTGCAGATATACCGTTTCACCTTGTTTCATTAGCTGCTCACATGCTTTCTTAGCATCGTCGAGTGTAACGTTTGCGCTGTCATTGGCAAATATTGTATGGCATAGCTGCTGTGTATAGTATGTGTGACGGCGTGTCCACTCCAATATGAATTGCAGGGCTTCGTCCGTTATTTCCCTCTGCCGTTCATTGAACAGCCTACGTATAAAGGTTTTATACGACTCTTCGGAAATTTTCTCGAGTGATACAAATGTGGTGCTGCTATAGAAGGGCTTCTTCTCGTTGGTGAAGATATCTGTCATGATGTGCTTCTTGCTACCACAGAATATGAATGTCAGATTGCGTGTCTGCTGTATATAGGTACGTAGCAGAGCCTCCATATTCTGCTCAGGGTAGTCACGTATCTGCTGAAACTCATCAATGGCTATTACCACCTGTTCTCCCTGACTATCAAGAAAATCAAACAGTCCGCGCAGTGTATATTCTTTCTCGTGCGGTGTCTGGTATGCTATCTGTAGTTGTGGCTCGCCTGTTATATTGTCAAAAGACAGTTGGGGGCGCAGAGACTTAATGAATGTCATCAATTTGTCGCCCAGCGATGTCTCGGTATGAAACGACCTCATCTCAGCCTCAGCCATTATTTTTATGAAGTCATCAATACTTCGCGAAGCAAAAATATCCATATAAATAGTATGGATGTCGGGGCGTACGTCTTTCAGTTCGTCAAACAAGCGCAGTATCAGTCCTGTCTTTCCCATACGGCGCTGAGAAATAAGTGTCATGTCGGTGCGGTTGACGATGTTTCGCATCATTAACTGCAATTCCTCTTCTCTGTCGCAAAACAGTTCTTTCGATTCGTAAGCCTTTATAACAAATGGATTCTCCATATTTACACTCGTTATTTTTTTATATATTCGGGTGCAAATATACTAACTTTTTTTGATTTCACAAAATGTGTAACACAAAATGTGTAATCATTTTTTATTCCCCAATCTCTTTCACATCTATATACCCTCTTGCTATGGCCTTTACTATCAGGTCGGCTACGTTGTTTGCCTGGAGTTTGGCAAAGAGATTGCGGCGATGGGTTTCCACGGTGTTTTCGCTGATGAAGAGTAGTTTGGCTATATCTTTTGATGAATGTCCTTGGGCTATTTTCTTTAGCACTTCCAGTTCACGTTTTGACAACTGGGCAGAGGTGGTCGTAATACGTCTTGCTGCTATGTGATATTTCTTGCTGAAATATTTCCTGCCTGCCATTAGTGCGTCGATGGCGTCGAGCACTTCTTCCATTCGTGCTGACTTGTAGAGTACCCCATTGACGTCTCGGCTCTGTATCTCGCGCACTATCCACACCTCTTCGTGCATGGTGTAGATGAGAATCCTTGCGTTGGGGTCTGCCTTGCGGATTATGCCTACTAACGATAGTCCAGTATCCTCTTTCAGTTCCACGTCTATGATATACACATCATAGTGTGTACTGACTGCTGCCTTTTCCATTGCCTCAGGCGAGGTGAACACGTCAACCTTGTTTATGCCTTGCCTCTTTAGGTAACTGTATATACCTTCCAGAATTGCCTCATGGTCGTCAATAATGGCTATTGACGCATCCTTATGCTTATATTCTTTTTTTTCATCCATTGACTGCAAAGGTACACAATATATTTCTATTGGGTTTTAACGGCTTTCCGTGATTTTTATGGTAAAGTCCTGTTGTTTTATTTCTTTTTAACATATTGGAGCGTAACGACTGATGCGTGCGGTATTCTCTCTATAGTCAAGGTGGCACCTATAGCGTCTGACCTCTGACTCATGGTGCGCAGTCCTATACCGTGAGTTCCTTCTTGGCGTGCTGTGCCGTTATCAGTTATGCGTATTGTCACAGTGCTTCCGTCGTCTTTTATCAGCACAAAGACATCTGTGGGTGCAGCATGTTTTACGGCATTCGTCACTGCTTCCTGCACTATGCGGTATATCTCGAGGGCATCCGTCGGAGGTATTGCCTTGTAGTCTGCTTCTTCCATCTGCGAATCGAAGTGGAAAGCTATGCCGTTGGTACCGTCCATCTCGTACATGAAGTTTTCTATCACCTCGCCCAGATGTGCATAAGAGAATTCAGGAGGCATCAGCTCGTGCGATACGCGCCTTACCTGTTCACGGCTCTCTGTCAGCAGTCGGCGCGTCTGCTCCCATTTCTTGTTGTCGTCAGCATTATGGTTATGGTTATCGTTGAGTCTCATCTCGATGGCGAGTAGTTGGTTGCTCACTCCGTCGTGCAGTTCCTTTGCCAGTCGGGTGCGCTCGCTTTCCATGCCCTCCAGGTAGCGTCTGTTCTGTTCTTGCTCGGCCTCCTGCAGCGTACGTCTGCGTGTGTACCTTTGCCTTATGGCGTAGGCTATGCAAACCAGTATCACAATCAGCAAGACGGAGGCTGTGAATATCACCCAGCCATAATGCTGCTGGTATATATAGCGTACCTTTTCTGAGATGCCATTGGGCTCGTCATTCTTGACAGATAGTGAGTCATTCTTTGCTTCAGGGGAAGTTTCAGACTCTGGAGTGGGCAGTACCTTGCTGAAATAACTTGTGTCCAATGGCACAATGTCCCCATATTCAGTCAGACGTGTCGAGTTACCCATTGCTGCTCTCAGCTGGCGTTCCATCTGCTGCGCCTTATCGGTCATGTTGGCTTTTATGTATGCC